>Ga0316622_100000469_pt1 | contig 23478 bp, 21 predicted proteins | sample OWC_Aug_OW2_C1_D_FD_207646 | JGI IMG/M metagenome (GOLD analysis project Ga0316622, IMG submission 207646) | Wetland soil microbial communities from Old Woman Creek delta, Ohio, United States - OWC_Aug_OW2_C1_D5_C | ecosystem: Environmental > Terrestrial > Soil > Wetlands | place: USA: Ohio... | reverse complement strand
TGGTCCACCGCTTCCACCGGTGTCCACGGTTTCCATGCTGTTGCGTAGACTTTGCGTAGAATTCCAACTACGGGCTTGATGCCGCCCAACACCTGCGTCACTCCCCAAGAAGCTCAAGGGCGGTCACAAATCGACCCGCTCCGGCCGTTCGCAATTCGTCTTTCTTGTCAGATGGCGCAGCCCTCGTCGGGCTCGGCCCTCGGTGCCTGGATCGTCTCCGATCCGGCCGCTAGCAGCGTTCTTCCTAGAGCCTGTAGAAGCCGCAAGTTTCGAGGTACGTCGCGGTCTCGTCCAGCACCTCGAGCGGAGGCACGTAGACGACGGTGCCGTCCCTGCCGCGAGTGAGGAGAACACGATACGCGTTGAGTCGGAGCTGGAAAGGGTTCTTTACCTTGGTCCCGCGCTTGTAGCCCCGGGCCCTCACCGTAGACCAGTTTCCGTCCTCGCGGACGAGGTCGGTTCCCCAGGCGAGGAGCACCGCGTCGAGCTCCAGTCCTTGCGCTCCGAACTCGGTGACCACGTCGCGAAGGTGCCGGCACGAGAACGGGCCTTCGACTCCCTCCCCGTACCAGGGTCCGTAGCGCAGGTTCCGGGTCGCGGTGTAGTCATTCGCTATGCCGAACCGGATCAGGTCCTTGTCGCGCGAGGATGCAAGGACGCCGAATCGGGAGAGCGGGCTTTCCCGGTAGCGGTCCTGCAGGTATTTCCTCGCTATGGCGTCATCGCGGGTGAGGCGCAGGTGGTAGCCTTCCGATTCGAGACGTCCCGCGAGCTCTCGGCAGGCGTCCGCATCCCCGGCGAGAAGTCGCTCCACCCACGCGTCCACGTCACGGGACAGGTGAAACCGGATCTCGGTGTCCAGGTCGAGCCTTGGCGACGTCCTGCAGGCGACCGGCGAGCCGTCGAACGCCGCAAGAGCGCCGGCCGGGCCATGTACGATCCACTCCGCGGAGTTTCCGCATCCCTCTACCGCCTGCCTCCACTGGACGAGACCCGCTTCCTCTCCGACGTTGATCTCCTGTCCTCCGCCGATCAGACCGACGACGACGCACCACTCCGGAATTCGCATCGCGAACTCGACGAAGTGCTCCGGCTCGGACTTTCCTTGCGCCCCCTCGTGCGAGTGCTTCTCCTCTACCCGATCGCGGTCCCAGGCGCGCTGGGCCTCGTCGAACACGAGGACGTGCTCAGGTGGGATCCGGCTGCGGCCACGCGAGAACTGCCGGACGTAGCTCTTCACGTCGCGGACAAATGTCTGGCCGCCTCCGCCTGCCTCTCGCAACTCGTACTGGAGCACCTCGACCAGCGGGCCGTTGCCGGAAAGAAAGACCGCCGGCGCCGAGGGCTTGCCCCCCGGGCGCGGCACCGCGAGGTCGTCGAGGAAGTGTGCGTGGACGATTCGCAGCCCGACGAGCGTCTTTCCCGACCCGGGTACCCCCGTGAGCAGCACCAATCGCCGAGTCCGTGTGGCCGCTGCCTCGTGGACGATCCCTGCGATCTCCTCGACGGCGGGCTCGGTCGCCGCACTCGCCCGCTCGATGCGCCGGAGCTTCCCACTCCGAAATAGCTCGCGTGCAGCTTGGACGAGGGTCGGCAAAGGGCAGTACGCATCGGACCGGAGGAACTCCTCGGCCTCGAGGACATCCCGCGGCCACGGGGGCTGGAGCCGCCGTACAAGCGCGTCGAGCGCGTCGGGACCGGCGACGTGCACGCCCGAGCGGGCCTCCAGGTAACCCCTCGCCGCAGTCGGCACCACGATCGCGTGCACGTCCCGCCCCGCGCAGCTTCGATGATAGCCTCGCAGATCGCGAGCGTAAGCCGCCGCCTGGTCGACGTCCGCCTGCGCCGCGAGCGACTTCCCCTTGAGCTCCAAGACGACGATCGCTCCGCGGACCAGCAGGATGACGTCCGGCCGTCGCGCGTCGAGCGGGAGCTCGTATTCGAGGATCGCCGTGTACCGTCCCGCGTCGGACTCTCCCTCGATGACCTCCCGCACTTCCGTCTGAAGCTTCGGAATCGAATCGTCCCAGGCGCGAACCTGTTGCGGACTGGCGTCCGGTATGAAGTCCTGAAGGCGCGCCCGGACGACACGCGCGGCAGCCTTCCCGAACTCCGGAAAACTCGATCGCCAGCCATGCGGCGCGAGAGGATCGGGCTCGGTCATCGGGAAGGAGGAATTTCGAGCAGGGATTCGACTTCTCGCCGGAGCGTGGGGAGCTTCGATTGGAGGACGTCCCAGACGATTCGATCATCGACCTCGGCGTAGGCGTGGATCAGGATGTTGCGGAACGCGATGATGCGCTGGTGCTCGCGAATGCGTACGACAACCTCGGGATCCTCCTTCGAGAGACGACGGAGTGCCTCTCCGATGATCTCGAATTGCCGCTCGACCGCTGCGCGGAGCATCGGATCGGCCTGGTAGTCGATGAAGTTCTTCCCGCTTGCGAAGCGCTCGAGACTCTCGACCGCTTGCAGGATGTCGTACAGCAGCTTCTTGGTCTCAAGCCGCATAGAGAAGGGTCCTGGATCGTTCGATGCTCTCTCGGAAGTAGGGGTTCTTCACCGCGGACAGAACAACCAGGTCAACGTCGCGATGGAATAGCTCCCTGAGAGATTCAAACAGCCCGAAGTACGCGTCGGCGTAGCCGCCGGCAGGCTGATCCTCGAACTCCACGAGAAAATCGAGATCGCTCGATCGCGGGTCGAAGCTCTCCCCGCAAGCGGAGCCAAATAGCTCGAGGCGCCGGACCTGGAAGCGGCGACACAGAGCCTCGAGGGCAACTCGCTGGTCTTCGATCTCGCGAACCACGACTTCACCCCCTAATTCCATATTGTAGGCGACGCCTGCCCCCGAGTCCTTAGACTCGAAAAGAAGTCCGACGGACCACCGGACAGATAGTCCGCTGGTCTTGGGCGACGAGGACGTTGTTCGCGCCGCCAACTTCAAGTAAATCATCTAATTACGAGAAGACGCTCGACTCGAAGAGCCGCGTTTTCTCAGTCCGCTGGTCGGTGGACGCGCCCGGGGAGGCTACGGTCGGAAGAGGAGCGCGGTCAGGCACTTCCCCAGGACGGGCTGAATCGTAGCCTCCGAGACTCCTCACGCGCTGGCGTCATGGTGCTTAGACTTCGCGTAGAGTCGCTCGCTTCGGTGTGCAACACGTACGACCAAGTTGCTTCGGTTCAACCCTTTATGAATGCCCCCACCAGGACTCGAACCTGGGACCAACGGATTATGAGGGATCTTTTGACGGGCGCCGTTTCAGGCTTTTTTCGAAACGGCGCCCATTCTCTTTTCCACTGGTTCCATCGGTGTCCACCGTTTCCATGCTGGTGCGTAGAGATTGCGTAGAGTTCGCGCCGCGGAAGTCCATCGGTATGGCGGCACGGTCCTGGATGGCGGGACACCACGCGGTTGACGCCGCGCGTGTGTCGGCGCTTTCGTCCCATGGGGCGCACCGGGCGCAGGCGAGAGGACGCCTTGGAGCGAGGAGAAGTTGAGGTGTCAGTCGATCAGCGTAGCAACCCGTCCATGATCGCGCGCACTTCAGCAGCCGGCTCGAAGTCGGGGTCGGCCTCCTTCCAGATGTCGAGCAGCGCCTTGGCCTCGGCCGCCGCCCTGGCGCCGTCCCCGGTCAGCTTCAGGGCTCGAATCAGGCCCAGGCGGGCGAGCGGGCCGACGAAGCTGTTCCCGACGAACCCGCGGTGGGCGAGGATCTTCTCGAACTCGGCCGCCGCGGCCTGCCCTCGCTTCAGCTCGAGATTCGCAACTCCCCTGAGGTAGACCGGATACATGGGAACGGGGCCCTCCGCCAGCTCGTACCCCGCGTTGGCTTCGAGCGCGCGCAGGGCCTCTTCGGGGCGACCTTTCGCAAGCGCCGCCGCGGCGCGGATGGAAGGCAGGGCCGAGACGTGAAGAATCGTGCCCGATGGCAGCTCCTTCTCCAGAGCGTTTGCTAGCTCGAGCGCGACCGCGGGCTCCCCTGCCCGCGCAAGACCTACCGCTGCCGCACCTCTCACGTCCGGGTCGCTGGTCGAGGAGGCAACCGCGCGCGCTTCCGCTGCGCAGCGGCGCGGATCTCCGCCGAGCTCCACTTCGGCGAGAGCTGCCACGGCGCGCATGCGTGCGGCCGCCGATGGAACGCCCGCGCGACCGGCTGACTGCTCGGCCCTTCGCAGAAGCTCGCGCGCCTTGCGCAGCCGGCCGCCGAACGTCTGGGTCGCGGCCTCGCTACTCAGCGCGTTGTGCTCAATACCGGCCCGTCCCACGCTCGCGGCGATGATCCGGTCCATCGTCGCCGTGTCGCCCTCCAGGAACGCGAGCGTATACGAGGCCGCCATGAAGTTCGATTCCGGCACACCGTGCTTCTCAGCGTCGGAAGGAACCGCGCGGGCCTCCTCGTATCTGTCCAGGTTGATGAGGAGGGCCGCTTGGTTGACCTGCCAGTCCGCTATGTCGGGAGAGAGCCTGAGCGCCTCCTCGTTGTAGCGTATCGCCTCCTCGAGCCGCCCGAGACGGAGTGCCACGTCCGCGGCATTCCCCGCGCCGAGGATGTCGCGCGGGTTGAGGCGGCGCAAGGTTTCGAAACCTACGAGTGCCGCGTCAAGGTCCTGCGTGGCATGTAATGCGTAGAAGGATTCGATGAGGATCCTCAGCCACGCATCTACACGGTCGCGCAGAGCATAGGCCTGTGCGATTTCCTTGATCCCTTCCTCTCGGCGTTCGAGGTGGAAATACTGATGAGCGAGCGCCAGGTGCGGCTGCGCGTCGTCGGGGTTGAGCTCGACCACCTGCCTCAAGAGCGGGAGGGCGGCGGCGCTGCCCTCCGCTTTCTCGGCGGCAAAGGCGAGAGCTCCAATGTGGGCGGCGTCCAACTTCTTGCGCATGCGGCTCGTCGTCGCGGAGAGGGCGTCGAGCACCTTCTCCTTGGTCTCGCCCTCCGCCCGCTCCGCGACGGTCTCGCCGGTCAGGCAGTTGATCGCCTTGAGGTTGAAGACGTATCGCGTCCCGATCGACGCGATTGAGGTCTCTATGACGCCTTTGCTCCCGCTCTTCTGGCAGACCTCGCGCGCCACGGATCCGGAAAGCCGGGCGTCCTCCGGACGCGCCATGGATCTCAGCCAGGCGCGCACCACGTCATCGGGCATGACGCTCAGAAAGGACGAATCTCGGAGACCCACCGCGAGCGCGTGTCGAATCGCCTCGTCGAACCCCGGGTCGCCGGTGGTGTTCTCGATCGCGGCGAGGAGGACCGTGTCTTTTTCGGACGGGTTTGGAGGAGGGGCAACGCCGTGGTCCCAGGCCTTCCAGAGGAATACCCCCGCCGCGGCGAGGATGATCGCCGCCACGGCAGCGACGGCGATCGTGCCCACGTTGGCACGACTCCCGCGCGGTCGACCGCGAGCTTGGCGCTGCTCAAGGTCCTCATACGAAGGCGCCGAGTTCGCTCCCAGGTCGCGCCCGAGCAGCTTGAGGTCGACCGCGAGATCGTCCATCGTCTGGTAGCGATCCCCGCGATGCGACGCCAGCGCCTTGTGGATGATCCTGTCCAGGTCTCGCGGCACGCCGGGTACCAGTTCGTGCACCGGTTTCGGCCGCGCTTCCTGGATGCGCTGCGCGACGTCGAGAAAAGTGCCCCCCGCGAATGGCCTCTGCCCGGTCGTCATCTCGTACAGCACGACACCGAGCGAGAAGATGTCGCTACGCGCGTCGAGATCCTCCCCCCGCGCCTGCTCCGGCGACATGTACGGGAGCGTGCCCGCGATGCGTCGCTCCTGTGGCCTCTCCCCCGCCGAAAGCGTCTCCAACTCCGACATCGCGCGGCTGCCCCCGCCGAACGTGGACTCACCTCGCGTGAATAGGGCCGCCAAGCCGAAGTCCACGACCTTGGCGTCCCCTTCAGGCGTGATCAAGATGTTCGAGGGCTTCAGGTCGCGGTGGAGCAATCCCTTCCGATGCGCGCGGGCGAGTGCACGTGCTACCTGTTGCCCTATCTCCGCGATCCGGTCCGGTGTAAGGGACCGGCCCTTGAGCACATCGCTCAAGGGCTTCCCCTCGACGAATTCCATCACGATGAAATCGAGGTCCCCCTCGCGGCCGAACTCGAAGACCTGGACGATATGGGCTTCGCTGAGGGAGGAGGCGAGGCGGGCCTCGTCGAGGAACATCTTCCGGCGCTGCTCGTCGCGGGCCATGTCGGCAGGGAGAACCTTCACCGCCACGGTCCGGCCGAGGACCGTGTCCTCGGCCTTCCAGACAACCCCCATCCCGCCCTCGCCGATCTTCTCGACTAGGCGGTAGTGCGAGAGGGTGCGAGCAGGCTCCAAACCTCTCCCCTTTTCGCGAGGTTCACCCTCTGGGCGTGAGTCTATGCGGGCATCGCCCTGAAAAGCATCCGCTTGCCCCTAGAGTTGGCAGCCGTAATTATCGCGCGAACTCGCGCGGAAATGAGCGTGGCGTCCCGACTCTACGCAAACTCTACGCATCGTGCGCCGCGAGGCACCTGCGGTCGAAGTGCCTGCGGTTGAGTAAGTTGCACTCCTGTCGAAGCCGCGACCATCGGACCGAAAATCCGCTGATCTGTGCCGGGCGGGGCTGACGTGTGCGTCGCGAAGCGCTGATTCGACTGTGAGTTGCGAAGAATGCCCCCAGCAGGACTCGAACCTGCGACCAACGGATTATGAGTCCGCCGCTCTCACCGACTGAGCTATGGGGGCCCGATCGTCCATTCTCTTTCAGCGTCTTCTCCCCGGTCAACTCCATCTCTTTCTCCCTTTGCGAAAACCAAGGGTCGCGGCCAGATCGCCGTCCCTATTAGACCTGCCCGGCGCCAAGGCGCGCGTCGCGCGCTTGTGTTCTCGCGGACCCGATCGGGCCTCAGGATCTGCCGGAGCGGGGCTTCCGAGAAGTCCGGGAAGCGTTCCTGGCGGACGTCGAGGAGGACTCGTGAAACCGGACGGTTCATCACGGCTTCGAGTGCGACGCCTTCAGAACTCCAGCTGCAGTTGGGGCCCGAGCGCGAACGCGGCGCGCGGGTCGGGCGAGGGCATCCGAGGAAGCGCGCCCGGTATGCCGAGGTCCGGCGTCCGCTCCGCCGGGGAGAGGACCGACGCGTAGCGGCCGAGCTTCTTCTCGTAGATCCGCGCGTAGTAGTCGGGGATCGGGCCGGGGCGACCCTCGTGGAACTCGCGGAAGGCGCGGTCGGTCCTCAGCATGTGCTCGATCTTACGGAAGGCGTAGACGAACTTCTTCATCGCCAGGGCGCGGAGGACGTGCAGAGCCCGGAGCGTCATCGGAGCGCGGGTGAGGACACGATCGAAGGTCGTCCTGATCGAGGTCATGACCGAGTAGACGTCGGCGATCTTCGAGTAGTAGTCGATCGGGTGGTAGTGTTCGAGGGTCGTGACCAGGTACGGCGTGTAGTAGAAGCTAAAGGGCATCGATCGGAGGATGCGGTCCTGGCCGAGGTACGTGTCGAACAGCGGGGTGCTCCCGAAGGGGACGGGGATGTTGACCGTGGGCCAGACGAACGGGAGGCGGCGGATGAACTCCTTGGTCAGCTCCACCGGCTCGTCGCCGCGGTCCGCGCCGACACCGAAGATGAAATTCGCCTGGACTCCCGGCACGTGCGCGCCGATCTCCTCGAAGTGGGCGATGACGCGCTCCAGCTTCTCCGGCCCCACCGTCGGGCCGATGCCGGCCTTGTTCGAGTGGTCCTGCCACGACTCGACCCCGGGAGCGATGTAGACGCAGCCGGTGTCCCGCAGGCGGCGGAGCCTATCCCCCTTGAGGAGGGAGAGCGAGCTCTCCATGATGTACGGGCTTCGAGTGCCGCCGGGCACCTTCTCCAGCACCGACAGGACCTGATCGAACTTCACGCCGAAGTTGGGATCGTGGAAGGCCACCATCACGCCGGGATAGTGCTTGGCCAGGAACGTCAGGTCGGCTTCCAGGCGCTCCGGCGGGAGCGTCGAGTATGGATTGTTCCAGTCCACGCAAAATCCGCAGGTGTAGGGACACCCCACGCTGCTCAGGAGCGGCACCATGCTCGACGGGATCGGCCGTCCGAACGCGAACGCCGACTTCGAGATCTCCGGCATCCGCTCCTCGACGCTCGGGATGTCCAGCAGCGGTTTTCCACTGGTGATCACGGTGTTCCGGGTGAAATCGCCCGCGAGGATCCGGCTCACGAGCTCCTTGTCGCATTCGAGAACGACCCAGTCGAAAAAGCGCAGGCAGTCGGTCGGGAACGACTTCGCGTGGGGGCCGCCGATCACCGTGAGAACGCGGTCCTTCCGATAGAGCTTGGCGAGGGCATACGCGAGGGCGCTCGACTGCGTGTAGGCGGAGACGAAGAGGATGTCGAGGTCACCCGGAAACATGCGCCTGGGATCGCGCTGTCCGTAGTACGCCTCGTAGAAGACCTCGTGGCCCAACTGTCGGCACCACACCGCCACGCTCTGGGGCGGGATGCTCGCGTATTGCTTCTTGAGGACTGCCCGATAGGGGAAGTTGAGGAATGTCTGCGGCGAATCGACCAGGATGTCGAGGATGCCCACCCTCATCGGGGACGCCCTCCGGCTCTCCCTCTCGGCGAAAGGCCTGGGACGGCGCGGGACCTCGATCTGCAACGCATGTTCTCTCCTCCGAGCCGCAAATGGCACCGGCGTCTTCCACCCGATCGACGCTTCGGAGAAGTGGCGGCTGGGAAGAAGGCTGACGTCGCCACCGAGTCTAGCACGACTCGGCTGGTCGCCCGGCGCTCTCACCGAAAGAGCCACGGGGGACGCAGGCACTCGGACGTCCACGAGCGAGTATAGTGTGTCCGCGAAAAGAGGAGTCGAGCGAAACGATGACGTCGTCCGGCTGGCTCGCGACGGGCGCCCTCGCGGGGGGGATCGGAGTGGCGCTGGGCGCCTTCGGCGCTCACGGTCTGAAGAGTCGTGTGGGTCCGGAGCTCCTTGCAATCTTCGAGACCGGGGTCCGCTACCACCTCGTCCATGCCCTCGCGTTGATCGCCGTGGCCTGGGCGGCGGAGCGATCCCCGAGCCTCTGGACGGCCGCGGCGGGCTGGGGGTTTCTCGCGGGGATCGTGATCTTCTCCGGGAGCCTGTATCTGATGACGCTCAGCGGCGCGCGCTGGCTCGGCGCGATCACGCCGATCGGCGGCCTGTCCTTCCTCCTGGGCTGGGCTGCGCTCTTCGTCGCGGCGCTCCGCGGACGCTGAAGGCTCCTCCACGGACCGCCGGGTCCCGCTCGCCGCTGCACAGGCCTACGAGGCGAGGCGGCGCAGGCGGGCGAGGTCGAGGATCTTCACGCGCGGGCCGTCCACCTCGATCACCCCTTCCCTGGTGAGCCGCGCGAAGGTGCGCGAGAGCGTCTCGTGTACGGTACCCAGGAAGGACGCCAGCGAGCCCTTCGCGAGGGCCAGCGTGAGCACCGGCCGGCTCGATTGCCCGGCACCCGTGGCCTGGATTTCTTCCAGGAGGTAGCGTGCCAGCCGCGCGGTTACCTCGCGAAGGGTGATCCCTTCCAACTGCTGGCTCAGCTCCCGTAGCCGGTGCGCGAACCCCTTGAGCATCTGCCACGCCACGCCGGGATGCTGGCGCAGGAACGGGGCGAACTTCTCCCGCGGGAGGAGCAGGATCTCACTGTCGCGCGTCGCGCGCGCGTGGGCGGGGTAGCGCGCCGCGGGATCCTCCTCGAACAGCGGCACCTCGGCCAGGGAGTCCCCGGCGCGGCACACATGGAGGATCAGCATGCGACCCTCCTCGGAGAGCTTGTAGACGACGGCCAATCCCGTCAGGACCACGAACATCCCGCGGTAGGGATCGCCCTCCTCGAAGAGCATGTCCTTCTTGCGCAGATGGAGAATGCGGGACAGCCCGGCCAGGCGATCGAGGTCGGAATCCGTCAGATCGGCGAAGAGCGGCACGCGCCGCAGGCGGTCGTGGGTGCTTTCCTCGTTGTGCCGGGACATCCTGTCTATGTGATCGCCTTCTCCAGAAACACGCGCAGGGCCTTGGTGCGGCTCGGATGCCGGAGCTTTCTCAGGGCCTTGCTCTCGATCTGCCGGATCCGCTCGCGGGTGACCGCGAAAGACTGGCCGACCTCCTCGAGGGTGTGCTCACTTCCGTCGCCGACGCCGAACCGGAGCTTGAGGACCTTCTCCTCCCTCGGAGTCAGCGTCTTCAGCACCGCCCTCGTCTGCTCCCTCAGATTCAGATGAATCACCGCCTCGACCGGTGAGAGAGCGCCCCGGTCCTCGATAAAATCCTTGAGGTGGCTGTCCTCCTCCTCCCCGATGGGGGTCTCGAGTGAGATCGGCTCCTGGGCGATCTTGAGGACCTTGCGCACCTTCGCCACGGGGATCCCCATCTTCTTGGCGATCTCTTCCGGCGTCGGCTCGCGGCCGCACTCCTGCACCAGGCTCCTCGAGGTGCGGACGAGCTTGTTGATCGTCTCGATCATGTGCACCGGGATCCGGATCGTGCGCGCCTGGTCGGCGATGGCCCGGGTGATCGCCTGGCGGATCCACCAGGTCGCGTAGGTCGAGAACTTGTAGCCGCGGCGATACTCGAACTTGTCCACGGCCTTCATCAGCCCGATGTTCCCCTCCTGGATCAGGTCGAGGAACTGCAGCCCGCGGTTCGTGTACTTCTTGGCGATCGAGACCACGAGGCGCAGGTTTGCCTCGACGAGCTCGCTCTTGGCCTGCTTCGCCTCGCGCTGCCCTTTCAGGATGGTGGACGCCACCTCGTGCAGCTCCTTGCGCGTCGCGCCCATCTCCTGTTCCAGCGCGCGCACGTCCCCGCGCAGCCCCTCGATCTTGCGTCGGACCTCCCGCTGCAGAGCCAGGTCGCGGAAGTCCTTCATCTTGCGGTGCAGGTCGCGGATGCTGCGCTCGTGGCGCTTGATCTTGCTGTTGGCGTTCAGAACGTCGCGCGCCAGGAGATCCGCCTGGGCCGGCACGAGCTTGAGTTCCCGGAACCCGCGGGCGACCCGCACCTGGAGCCGCGCGATCTTCCAGCGCGACCCGCGCCAGGCGGCGCCCCCCGGCTTCAGGCGGACGAGCCGCCTCCGCTCCTGCGCGATCTTCCCGACCAGGCCGGTGATGCGGCGGATCGTCTGGCGGGCGCGCGCGAGCTTCTTCTTCGACGCGTCCTCGCCCTCCTCTTCGGCGCCGGCGAAGAGGTTCGCCGAAGCCTGGCCCTTGCGGATCCGCTCATCCAGCTTGGCGATCTCGTCGAGCACGTAGCTGGAGCGGGACAGCGCCTTGAGCACGCGGCGTTCCCCACGCTCGATCCGGCGGGCGATCGAAACCTCTCCCTCCCGGGTCAGGAGGGGTACGGTCCCCATCTCCCGCAGGTACATCCGCACCGGGTCGTTGGTCTTTTCGAGGAGGCCGGCGGACGCGTCGCCCTTGGTCTCGTCCTCCTTGGGCGCCGGCTCGGGGGCTTCCACCGCGTCCTCGGGCCGGGCGAGCTGGTCCTTCGTGTCGGCGTCCACGAGATCGATCCCGTAGGCCTCGAGAAGGGAGAAGACCTCCTCGATCTCCTCGGCGGACGAGCTGATCTCGTCGGGGAGCATCTCGTTGATCTCCTCGTAGCCCAGAAAGCCCCGCTCCCGTCCGAGGGCAACGAGTTGCCTCACTTCCTCGTATTTCTCCTCGACTGTGAGCTCACGCTTCTTCTTGGTCATCGTCCCTCACCGGTTGGCCACCCCAGTTGCTGCCCACCGCTCACGACAATCCATCGATCTGTCTGCCCAGCTGCTGTTTCCGGAGCAACAGCGCGTCCAGCGCGGTCGGGTCCGCGGCTTGCTCGATCTCCTTCTGCACGTCCCGACGCTCGCGGGCCAGCCGGTCGCGCTTCAGCACTTGCACGCAGGCCAGCAGGTCCGTTCCGGTCTCCTCCGCCCCCTCGCGGAACGCGATGCGGGTGAGGATTCTCTTGTCCTCCTCCGTCTCCAGCGCGTCGAGAACCCTCGGGTAGTCGGCGCCCCCCTCGCTGCGGAGCCGCAGGATCGTCTCCACGATCCGAGCAACCCGTGTCCCCTCCAGATCCTGCCCCTCGAGCCCCAGCGCTTCGAGACCGGGGGGCTCGCTCGCGGCGAGGAGGCCCGCCACCAGCATCTCCTCCGCGGGCCGCAGGGGCTCCTCGACCTGGACCCGTTCCCGCACCTGTGTGCGGCCGCCCTTGAGCGCCGCGCGCAGCTCCTGGACGACCAGGTCGTCCTCGATCCGGAGCTCGTCTGCGATCCTGCCCGCCCAGGTCGCGCGCTCGATCCTGCTCGGCAGGCGCGAGACCTTGGGCAGCAGCGCGTTCACCGCCGCCACCTTCTCCGAGGCCCGGGAGAGGTCGCGGGAGCGAGCCTCCCGCCGCAGCAAGAACTCCAGGTATCCGGGCGCCTCCCGCACGCGCCGCGCGTAGGCCTCGGCCCCCTCCTCGCGCAGGAAGTCGTCCGGATCGCGTCCTCCGGGAAGCTCGACCACGCGCACCTGGAACCCCTTCTCCAGGAGCAGGTCGAGAGTGCGGGCCGCGGCCGATTCCCCCGCCGCGTCGGCATCGTAGGAGACCACGACGCGGTCGGTGTAGCGAGCCAGAAGCCGCGCCTGCTCGGGGGTGAAGGCGGTGCCGAGAGAGGCGACAGCGTGGTGAAACCCCGCCTGATGGAGCGCCGCGAGGTCCATGTATCCTTCGACGACTAGGACGAACCCCTCGCGGCGGATCGCCTCGCGCGCCTGGTCGGCGCCGTACAGGTGGTTCCCCTTCACGTAGGCCGGAGTCTCGGGGGAATTCATGTACTTGGGCTCGGAGCCATCCAGCGACCTTCCGCCGAAGGCGATCGTCCGTCCCTTGAAATCGCGGATCGGGAACATGATCCGGTCGCGGAAGCGGTCGTACTCCCCCCGTCCGTCCTTCCTCGCCACCACCAGACCCGCCGCGAGCAGGTCCTGCGGCTTGAAGCGCCTGGCCAGGAGATAGGTGCGAAGGGTCTCCCATCCCGCGGGGGAGTACCCGATCCCGAGGCGTCCGATCGTTTCCTTGCCGAGCCCTCGAGACTCGAGGTAGGCACGGGCCCGGGCACCCGCCTCGGGATCCGCGAGCCGCGCGGCGTAGAACTCGGCAGCCTCCTGGTTCGCCTCGAGCAGGGCATCGTGTGGACCCCGCTCGCCGCGGAACGAGGGGAGGCTCACCCCCCATTTCCGCGCCAGGAATTCGACCGACTCGCGGAACTCCACCTTCTCGTAGTTCTGGACGAACTTGAAAACGTCGCCCCCGGCGTGGCAGCCGAAGCAGTAGAAGAGCTGGGCCCGCGGATCCACGGAGAATGACGGCGTCTTCTCCGTGTGAAAGGGACACAGACCCTTGAGGCGGAGTCCGGCGGGTTTGAGCGGCACGTACTCGGAGATGAGATGTACGATGTCGCCGGCCCCGCGGACCGCCTCGACCAGTTCCTTGAAAGCGGATGCGTGCAAGGTTGGCACGTGCCACGCCCAGGGCGGCGATCGCCTATGCGTTGAACTTTCGCTCTTGGGCCAGTCGCTTCAGCAGCTTCTTTCTGGCTGCCAGAGCCTTCCGTTTCTTCTTGACGCTCGGCTTCTCGTAGTGCTGTCTCTTCTTGATCTCGGTGAGAATCCCGGACTTCTCACACTTCCTCTTGAAGCGCTTGAGGGCGTTCTCGAGGGACTCATCCTCACGGACCTTGATCAGCGGCATCGAGCCGTTCACCCCGCTTTCGGCCCCACCCCGCGCAGGGGTAGGGTTCGATGTGACAACAAAGCGCCGATCCTATCTATTCTCGGATTTTCCGTCAAGGAACCGGCTGCAGTCGGCCTCGACCCGGAACACTCGACGTCTCCCCCCATGAGTGCCCGTCCCGCCCTGCGAATCGGCCACACTTATATTCTGATTCTTCGTGTTTGTCAAGAGTTTTTGGTTATCAGAAATTCGAGGTCGGTTGTTTCAGATGGGTTTTTTGGTACTTTTCTATGTACGGATGGCATTGATGAGGGCCGCGGCGCATCCTGCCCCGAATCCGTTGTCGATGTTCACGACCGTTACGCCCGAGGAACAGGAGTTGAGCATGGCCAGCAGCGCTGCCTGACCACCCGAGCCGGCTCCGTACCCGACGCTCGTGGGGACGCCGATCACGGGACAGCTCGTGAGCCCGGAGACGACCGAGGGAAGGGCGCCCTCCATCCCGGCGACGGCCACGATCACCCGGGCACCCATCAGCGCCCTGCGATGGGCGAGAAGTCGGTGCAGCCCGGCGACACCGACGTCGTAGATTCGGTGCACGAGGTTCCCCATCATCTCGGCCGTCACCGCCGCCTCCTCCGCGACGGGGATATCCGAGGTCCCAGCCGAGAGAACGACGATTCCTCGCTTCGGCTTCGCGCGTCGCCTCCGGTTCTGCACGGTCACCATCCGGGCGGCCTCGTGGAAGACGGCTCCATGGTGGCGAGCGACCACGGCTTCGAAGATTTCCGGGCCGACCCTGGTCACGAGAACGGTCTGGCCTGCACGCTGGAGACGGTCGACGATGCCGAGAATCTGCTCGGGCGTCTTTCCGGGCCCGAAGACGACCTCGGGAAATCCCCGGCGGAGTGCGCGATGCATGTCCAGGGCCGCGAAGCCCATCTCCTCCACCGGAGCCTGGCGCAGGCGCTCCAGCGCCTCGGCGACTCCGATCCTCCCCGCGCGAACTCCTCGGAGGAGTCTCGTCAGGTCCTCTCGCTCCACGGTTTCCTCCTCTTGACCCCCCGCCGGATCCCCATCTACCATTGCGGCGGAGGGCGCCGACTGTGTCCGCTCCCAGGAACGAACGCCGCGTTCACCCCCGCTTTCCGCGCTCCCTGGAGCTCAGCGGATCCGCGATCTCGGGGGGCGCTTCCGCGCGCCTCATCTCGAGTGATCTGTCCCTGGGCGGGGCCTACTGTACCTCCGATCGCGCCTTTCCGGAGATGACCCGGCTGGCCGTGCGGCTCCTGCTCCCCGCCCGCGAGGCCGATCGCGAGCGCGCCGAGCCGATCGATCTTGCGGCGGTCGTGGTGCGGCACAAGAGGCTTCTCGCGCATCCGGAGGGCGAGCGTCACGAGCTTGCGCTTCTGTTCACCTCCATGAGCCCCGAGCAGCGCGATCGACTCGCCCACTACCTCACCCACCCGTGACGGCGCGAATCCCGCGCCCGGCGCGGGTTTTCACGCTATGCTCCCTTGACATCGACCGCTCGGAGAGGTTCTAATGCGCTTGGCATCGCGCACGGTCGCGGTGACTCCACGAGGAAAGGAGGTGAGTGCGGATGAACAAGGCAGCACTGATCGGAAAGATGGCCAAGGACGCTGGGATCACGAGGAACGCCGCCGCCACGGCCGCGGAGAGCTTCATCGACGGGATCGTCGGGTCGCTCAAGCGAGGCCAGCGGGTCACCCTGGTGGGATTCGGCACCTTCGGGGTCAGCAAGCGCAAGGCCCGAACCGGTCGCAACCCGCAGACGGGCGAGACCATCAAGATCAAGGCGAAGAAGGCCGTCAAGTTCAAGGCTGGCAAGGAGTTCGACCACCAGCTGAACAAGTAGGCCCTTGCCGCAAGAGATCTCACGGGGTCCGGGGGCGGCAGTGCCGCCCTCGGATCCGTTCTTCCCGTTCCCCGCGTCGTTCCCCGAGAACCCCCGCCCCATGACGCGCAGGCTCCTCGCCGTGCTCACGATCCTGGTTGCCGCGGCAGCACCTCGACCCATCCGCGCGCAGCAGGTGGATCCGTTCAGCGAGGGAGAGCGAACTCTCGTGAACTACGCGTTCGCGACGCAGCTCGGCTCCGGTGTGTACAGCGTCGCCGGGAGGACGGTCCAGGTCTACCGGATCCCGCTCTCGTACGCCGTTCGCGACGAGACCGAGGATCCGTGGGGGCTCGTGGTCACGTTCCCCCTCACCTTCGGGTTCTACGACTTCCGGACCTCCGACGTGCTCGACGAAGGGATCCCGGACAACCTCGATACGGCGAGCCTGGTTCCCGGCGTCGAGTTCCGGCTGCGGGCCGGGCCGAAGTGGCTGCTGAAGCCGCATGCCGATGCGGGGGTCGTGCGGGAAAGCACGAACAGCGCCGACGCGTACGTTTTCGGCGCGGGTCTGCGCGCCATCGCGGATTATCCCGCGCGGAGCTTCGTCCTCTCCCTGGGAGCGTCGCTCGACTACTCGCTCGTCAATCCGTCAGGACCCGACGACGATGACATTCTCTATCTCGAGATCGCTCTCGAGGCACGTCACACCCTCGGTGTCGCCGTGAAACAGCATGCGCTCGACTATGGGCTGTACGGGGCCTTTTTCCTTTTCGTCGACGATCTCCAGTTTCCCCTGCGTCGCAGCGAGAACGGATCGCTCGACGACCAATACGAGCTGGGTGTCACCTTCGGCACGAAGGAGCGCGTGCGGATCTGGCACGTTCCCGTGCCGCGCTTCGGCTTCGGATACCGCTTCGGCGAGGGGATTTCCGCGGTCCGCTTCGTGATCGGGATACCGGTATTCTCTCTCCGGCACTGAGCGCGGGGGGACATCCTGCTTTTCCGCCGGATGGTCCCTTCGAGGCAACCTTCGATCCTCAGGCGAAAAAGCGGAATGTCCCCTTCAGATCAGCCCGTGCTTCCTCAGCTCACGGACCACGAGCGAAGAGACCTGGCGACAAGCGCGGGGCAGGTTCTCGAGGCCCACGCCGTCGCTCACCCCCGTCCAGAGCGCCTGGCCGCCATCCTCGACGGACCACAATCGCGACTGTAAGCGCACGATCGTCTCGCTCGACAGGTAGCCGGGGGAGTAGACCTCACCCTGCCAGCCGGCATACCCCGTCGCGTAGGGACCGTACGGTGCGCCGTTGCTCGCGTCCTCGGCGGATGGGGGCCGACTCTTGCTTCCTCTGCCGATCAGCCGAGTGATCAAGACCCCGTCGAAGCCGTACTCCCGTACTCGCGCCCTGAGAGGCTCCGCGTCGAGCGTGAGACGGGGCAGGATGGCGAATGAGGGTGTGGCCTGGGTCGTGCCCCCCGCGATCCTCGCCGCGAGATCCTCCTCGAACATGCGCCGGATGGTCGTGTCCGAGCTCATCCCGATCACGAGGATCTTCTTGAGCGGCCGCGCCCGATCCGCGTGAGGTCCGGTCCAGGTCGTGACCCACTTCGTCCCTGCGTGGGCCGCGGTCGCGAGAACGAGCAGCGCCCCGGCGAGCGCCCTCGCCCGTCTCACTCCGCGGCCACCTTCAGGCTTATCGACGAGCCGGAGACGGTGTTGGTCCCCAGGGCCAGGCTGAACTTCTGTTTGTTCTTCCCCTCGACCTTGACCTTGTCGTCATCGTAGTGGTCCACCTTGTAGGTGGAGCCCACAGCGATGGCCAGCTCCTTGGCGATGTCTTTGCACAACCCTTGCTTGCCCGTTCCCTTCAAGACGGTGACGCGGACCGTGGTCGCCTCCCCTCCGGCCTGCTGGAAGATGAGGTTGATCTCGCCGTTGTTTCCTGCCTTCCCATCGCAGAGGATCTTGATCTCCGCCGCCACCGGAGCGGAGAGCGTCGCAGGAGCCGGCGCCTTCTTCTCCGCCTCCTGCGCCGACGCGAGGCCGCCGAGGAGCACCGTGGCAAGAAAGCCTGTCGTCCACACCGGATGTAGCCGTCGACTCATCGTTGTCCTCCTGCGCGAGGTCGTCCTCAGAACTTCACCATGTAGTTCTTGGCCTCGAGGCAGACGCTGAACGCCTTCTTGAAGTTGTCCATCTGCTGCGCGGTCGCCGCCTGGGCTTGCTGACCCTGCTGTTCCGCCTTCTGCGTGGCCTCCTTCTCCGCGGCCTTGCCCTTGCGTCTTCCGGCAACCACGCCGACGACGGCGCCGGCGGCCGCTCCCTCACCAGAAGTAGCCCCGTGGCTGACGCTGCCGACCACCGCTCCCGCCGCAGCGCCCTTCACCGCCCCCTGGGCCCCGGCGCCCTTGCCCGCCTGCTGGGCCTGCTGCTTCGCCTGCTCCGTCTGCTGGGCCTGCTCCTGCGACTGCTTCTGGAGCGCGAACGGGTCGGTTCCCGTGTTCTGCGTGGCGTAGTTGTAGCACTCGGCTTCGTCCTGGGACTGCTGCTCGGGCTTCTGGCCCTTGGTCGGAAACACGTAAACGTTCATGGTGGCCGCCAGGGTCTTCTGTGCCGTGGGAGCCGGCGGCGGCGTCTGTCCGACCACGAAACCCGGAATCGCGAGAGCAACAGCAACCAACACGATGACCAAACCGTCCAGCCTGTTCATGATCGATCCTCCTCGAAAGAGCGTTCTGTCCCGAAGTTCCTAGGGTATCACCGACCGCGTTCGTGGACTCGCGGGGCCGCGAGGATCCGCGGCCGGGAAGAGCTTCTCCGCCTGAGATCTCGTCACTCCACCACGACGAGCATCGCTCCCGCCTCCACGGGCCGGTCGGGCTCGACGTGAACCGCGACGACGCGTCCGTCCTTCGGCGAGGAGATCTCGTTCTCCATCTTCATCGCCTCGACGACCACGAGCCCCTGACCCGCGCGCACCGCGTCCCCCACATGTACGAGGACGCGCACGACCTTCCCGGGCATCACCGAGGTGACGCTCGCCGGACCGGCGCCCGACCTGCGGCTCTCCTCCCGCGCCCGGCGGCTCGGATCCGTCAGGGTGACGATCCGTTTCGCGGCGCCGTGCCGCACGCAGTAGCTGTCCCCGTCCGCCTCCACCGAAACGGCGTAGGAGCGACCCTTCATGAGGATGCTGTAGGCCTCCCCCTGCAGCCAGCGCACGTCGGCGATGTGCTCGGTGCCGTCCACCGTCACGTGGAAGTAGGCATCCCGCCGCTCGATGAGGATCTCGTGCAGCCGGTCTCCGATCTGGGCCGCGAGCTTCACCGTTGCCCCCTGTCCCCCCACTTCCACGCCGAGCGCCGCGGGGTGCTTCCCGCCTCAAGACCGCGCGCCGAGGACTGCTCGGCCCGGCGGAAGTGGGCCACCGACGCGGCCACCAAGGCGACCTCGTCGAGCCAGGGATTCTGCTCGGGGGCGAGCAGCTCGGGGTGCTCCTCGAGGAACGCGGTCGAGAGATCGCCCTCGAGAAACGCGGGATGCTTCATGACCTTCCGGTGGAAGGTGATGGAGGTGTCGAGCCCCTCGATGCGGTACTCGTGGAGGGCACGGGCCATGCGCGCGATCGCCTCGCGCCGGTCTCCCCCCCAGGCGACGAGCTTGGACAGGAGGGGATCGTAGTGGACGGGGACCTGGTAGCCCGAATACGTCCCGCCGTCGTAGCGGATCCCCGGGCCCGACGGGACCTCGAGGCTGCGGATCTTCCCCGGCGCCGGCATGAAGTTGCGCGCGGGATCCTCCGCGATGATCCGGCACTCGACGGCGTGGCCGCGCAGCACGATGTCGTCCTGCGCGACGGAGAGCGCCCCGCCCGCCGCGATCCGGATCTGCTCCTTGACCAGGTCGACCCCGGTCACCATCTCCGTGACCGGATGCTCCACCTGGAGCCGGGCGTTCACTTCCATGAAGTAGAAGGAGCCGTCCTGGCCGCGCAGGAACTCCACCGTCCCCGCGCTCGTGTACCCCGCCGCGCGGGCCGCCCGGACCGCCAGCTCTCCGATGCGGGAGCGCGTCGCCTCGTCCACGATCGCGGAAGGGCACTCCTCGATCAGCTTCTGGTGCCGCCGCTGGATCGAGCATTCCCGCTCGCCCAGATGAATGCAATGGCCGTGGCTGTCCGCGAGGATCTGGACTTCGATGTGGCGCGGTCGTTCGACGAACTTCTCGACGAAGACCCGGTCGTCTCCGAACGACGAGCGCGCCTCGCCGCGCGCCTGCGCCAGCAGCGACGGGAGCTCCGCCGCGGCTCGCACCAGACGCATCCCCTTCCCCCCGCCTCCCGCCGCCGCCTTCAGGAGCACCGGATAGCCGATCTCCCCCGCGTGGCGCGCGACCTCCGCGGCGTCGCCGGCGAGGGCAGGGGTGCCCGGGACCACGGGGACCCCGGCGCGGCTCATGATCTCGCGGGCCTTGACCTTGTCTCCCATCGCCTCCATGGCCTCGGGGCTCGGCCCGATGAAGACGAACCCGGCGGCCCGGCAGGCGCGGGCGAATTCGGGATTTTCCGCGAGGAAGCCGTATCCCGGATGGATCGCCTGGGCGCCCGATCCCCTCGCGGCCTCGAGGATCCGGCCGATGTGCAGGTACGACTCGGCCGGCGGCGGCGGCCCGATGCGATACGCCTCGCGGGCGTACAGCACGTGCAGCGCCTCGCGGTCCGCATCGGAGTAGACCGCGATCGTCCAGATCCCCATCTCGTCGCAGGCGCGCATGACCCGGACGGCGATCTCGCCGCGGTTGGCCACGAGGATCCGGGTGAAGAGAGGAGCGCCGCCGGGGCGGACGCGGGAGACGAGCCGCCGCTCGACGGGTGCCGACGCCGCCGCGCCGCGCTTCACGGCCCGGGGGGCAGACGACGCCGCCGGGACCCCGGTCCCCTTCCTGCGCCGCCCCTCCAGCGAGGGCGCGGCACGCCGGGGAGAGCCGCTCGAGCGCCGAGTCATGCGGCCACCCTCGTCACAGCGGGATGTTGCCGTGCTTGCGGCGCGGGTTCGCGTCGTGCTTCGTGTCGAGCAGACGCAGGCCCGCGATGAGCTTGGGCCGGGTCAGGGCGGGCTCGATCACCTCGTCCACGTAGCCCCGCTCCGCGGCGACGTAGGGATTCGCGAACATCTCGCGGTACTCGTCGACCTTGGCCTGGCGCAGCGCGTCGGCCTTCGCTCCCGCCTTCTGGATCTCGCGCCGGTGGATGATGTTCACCGCGCCGTCCGGGCCCATCACCGCGATCTCCGCCGTGGGCCAGGCGAAGTTGAAGTCGGTGCGGATGTGCTTGGACGCCATCACGCAGTAGGCCCCCCCGTACGCCTTGCGCGTGATCACGGTCAGCTTGGGGACCGTGGCCTCGGCGAAGGCGTACAGCAGCTTGGCGCCGTGCATGATGATCCCTCGGAATTCCTGGTCGGTCCCGGGCAGGAACCCGGGGACGTCCTCGAAGACGACGAGCGGAATGTTGAAGCAGTCGCAGAAGCGCACGAAGCGCGCCCCCTTGACCGACGCGTTGATGTCCAGGCAGCCGGCCAGGACCGCGGGCTGGTTGGCCACGATGCCGACGCTCCTGCCCGCCAGCCGCGCGAAGCCGACCACGATGTTCTGGGCGAAGTGCTCGTGGACCTCGAGGAACCGCCCCTCGTCCACGACCGGACGGATCACCTTCTTGATGTCGTAGGGCTGCGTCGCGCTGTGCGGAACGACGGAGTTCAGCGTGTCGTCCGTGCGGTCGTCCGGATCGTCCGTGGGGCGGAGCGGAGGATCCTCCATGTTGTTCGAGGGCAGGTAGGAGAGCAGATCCCGGATCAGGAGCAGGGCGTCCCGGTCGTCGGCCGCCGCGAAATGCGCCACTCCCGACGTGGCGTTGTGGGTCATGGCCCCGCCCAGCGTCTCCTTGGTAACCTCCTCGTGGGTGACCGCGCGGATCACGTCGGGACCGGTGATGAACATGTACGACGTGTCGCGCGCCATCACGATGAAGTCGGTGATCGCCGGCGAGTAGACCGCGCCCCCGGCGCACGGCCCCAGGATCGCCGAGATCTGCGGGACCACGCCCGAGGCCAGGGTGTTGCGCAGGAAGATGTCCGCGTATCCAGCCAGGGAGACCACGCCTTCCTGGATGCGCGCCCCCCCCGAGTCGTTGAGCCCGATCACCGGTGCCCCGACCTTCATGGCCAGGTCCATCACCTTGCAGACCTTGGCCGCGAACGTCTCCGAGAGAGAGCCTCCGAAGACCGTGAAGTCCTGCGCGAACACGAACACCGGCCGGCCGGCCACCCGGCCGTGGCCGGTGACGACGCCGTCCCCCGGGATGCGCTGGGCGTCCATGCCGAAGTCGGTGCAGCGGTGGACGACCAGCGCGTCGAGCTCCTGGAACGATCCGGGGTCGAGCAGGTTGTCGATCCGCTCTCGTGCGCTGAGCTTGCCGGCCTCGTGCTGCTTGGCCACCCGCTCCTCGCCTCCGCCCAGCCGGGCGGATGCGATGCGGCGGCGCAGATTCTCGATTCGGTCGTTGGTCTTCGCCATGGGGATGGTCGGGAAGCGGCCCGCCTACCCTTTCTTGGCGGCGAGCTTCTCCCAGTCCGCGAGGAACCGCTCCACGCCGAGGTCGGTGAGGGGGTGCTTGAGGATCTGCATGCACACCGAATACGGCATCGTGGCCACGTCCGCGCCCGCCAGGGCCGCCTCCACGACGTGCAGCGGGTGGCGGATCGAGGCGACCAGGATCTGCGTTTCGAACCCGTAGTTGTCGTAGATCGCGCGGATGGTCCGGATCAGCTCCATGCCGTCGTGGGAGATGTCGTCGAGCCGGCCCACGAAGGGACTCACGAAGCTGGCCTCCGCCTTGGCCGCCAGGAGCGCCTGGCTCGGCGAGAAGCACAGGGTCACGTTGGTCGCGATCCCCTCGCCGCGCAGCTCCTTGCACACCTGGAGCCCTTCCTTGGTGAGCGGGAGCTTGACCACGATGTTCGGGTGGATGCGGGAGAGCTCGCGGCCCTCCCGGAGCATGCTGCTCCGGTCCGTGCCGGTGACTTCCGCCGAGATCGGCCCGTTCACGATGCTCACGATCTCCCGGAGCACCTGATGGAAGTCCCGCCCCTCCTTGGCGACCAGCGAGGGGTTGGTGGTGACGCCGTCCAGGATCCCGAGGCTCGCCGCCTCCCGGATCTCGTTCACGTTCGCGGTGTCGAGAAAGAACTTCATCGCTCCTCCTGTTCTACTCCCCGTCCTCTTCCGGCGGGAGGGGCTCCTCGTCCTCGTCCGGAGCGGTGGCTAGGGGCGTCGACGTCCCCTCCTCCTCGCGCTCGGCGGTCCGGATCGCCGATACCACCTCGTCTCCTTCCTCGAGCTGGATCAGGCGCACCCCCTGCGTCGCGCGGCCGATCCGGCTGATGCCGGCGACGTCCATGCGGATGATCTTTCCGTTGGCGGTGATGAGCAGGATCTGGTGCTCCTCGGAGGCCTCCATGGAGGCCACGATCTTGCCGTTGCGGGCCGTGGTGCGCATGTTGATGATCCCCGAGCCGCCGCGCTTCTGGAGCCGGTATTCCTCCACGGCGGTGCGCTTGCCGTAGCCGCGCCGGGTCACGGTCAGGATGTCGTCGGGCTTCCCCGTCAGCACCTCCATCTCGACCAGTTCGTCCCCCTCGGCCATGCGGATCCCGATCACGCCGCGCGCGGAGCGTCCCATCGGGCGCACGTCGGACTCGTGGAAGCGCACCGACTTCCCCGAGGCCGTCGCCAGGAACACCTGCGACTCTCCGTCGGACAGCCCCGCCGCCAGCACGTCGTCCCCTTCCTCGAGGGTGAGCGCGATGATCCCGTTCGCGCGCGGGTGGGAGAAGGCGGAGAGGGTGGTCTTCTT
>Ga0316622_100000468_pt1 | contig 23512 bp, 18 predicted proteins | sample OWC_Aug_OW2_C1_D_FD_207646 | JGI IMG/M metagenome (GOLD analysis project Ga0316622, IMG submission 207646) | Wetland soil microbial communities from Old Woman Creek delta, Ohio, United States - OWC_Aug_OW2_C1_D5_C | ecosystem: Environmental > Terrestrial > Soil > Wetlands | place: USA: Ohio... | reverse complement strand
CCAGGGCGTGTTGAGGGACGCGGCCGGCAACGTGGTGCCGGACGGGAACTACAACCTGACGTTCAGGATCTACAACGTCGCGGCCGGCGGTGCCGCGCTCTGGACGGAAGCCCAGACGGTTCCGGTGGCTGACGGCATCTTCAACGTGGTGCTGGGGAGCGTGACCCCACTGACGCTGGCGTTCGATGTGCAGTACTGGCTTGAGACCACGGTGGGGGCGACCGTGCTGTCGCCGCGGGTCCAGCTCGCCTCGGCGCCGTACGCGCTGCGCGCGCAGACGGCCGACGTCGGGGCGCCGGACAGCGACTGGCTGTACTCAGGCGAAGACATCTACCGGCTCAACGGCGCCGTGGGCATCGGGGGCACGCCGACCCTGGCGGCGCCGGAGTCGAAGGACGGGCAGGAGGCCCCGGTCCCGGGCGACAGGTCAACCTACACCAGGCTCTCCGTGACCAACGTGGGACGGAGGTACGGCATCTACGGCCAGCTGTACGAGGAGAACGCGGACGAGGACGGCCGCTCGGCGATCTACGGCCATCGAACGAGATCCGTCCGCAACGACGGCACCGGATACGGGGTGTACACGACGAACAACGCGATCACCGGGTGGGACTACTGGGGCGACCAGTACACGTTCGGTGTCGCCGGCTTCACGTACGGAGACTACGGGCGCACCGGGGGCGTGCTCGGTGCGTACTACGGTGGGTCTCCCTGGGGCTCGCTCGGGTACAGGGACGAGAACAGCGTCTGGTGGGGCCTCTACACGCCTAACGATGCCTACGTCGGCGGGTTCAGGATGCCCACGGGCGCGGCGGCCGGCGAGGTGCTGACCTGCGACGCGAACGGCGTCGGCACCTGGCAGCCGGCGACGGCGGGGATCGGTGGGGTTGGCACGACCGGCTACGTCCCGAAGTTCACCGCCGCCACAACGCTGGGCAATTCGCCGATAAGCTGCACGTCGAACGTGGTGAGCGTGGCCGCGCAGCTCACCGCCTACACAGGCACCACGCGCGTGGGCTTCTTCGAGTCGACGCTGATAGACGACGCGACGCATGTGGTACACGCCGAGGTCTTCGGGACCGGAACCGAGGATCCCATCGCCGTGTACGGGTTGAGCGTGCCGTCCGCCGCTCGCGGCTACGGCGGGTACTTCCAGGGAGGCAGAGCGGGTGTATACGGACTCTCGTGTGTGGTGGGCAGCTCGCGCAACGTGGGGATGCACACGGAGGCCCTGTACGGGAACTCCAACTGGGGCATCTACAGCTTCGCCGGTGGGGGCTGGCCCGGAGGCGACTTCGCGGGGTACTTCGACGGAGACGTCAACGTGACCGGCGTGCTGTACAGGAGCGGGGGCGGGTCTCGGATCGACCATCCCCTCGACCCCGCGAACAAGTACCTCTGCCATTCGTCCGTCGAGAGCGCGGACATGATGAATGTCTACAGCGGCAACGCCACACTCGACGGCAACGGCGAGGCGTGGGTCGAGCTCCCGGAGTGGTTCGAGACGGTGAACGGCGACTGCCGCTATCAGCTCACCGCCGTCGGTGCGCCCGGGCCCAACCTGTACGTTGCAGAGAAAATCTCGGGCAACCGCTTCCGAATCGCGGGCGGCGTTCCCGGCGCTGAGGTCTCCTGGCAGATTACCGGCATTCGGCGCGACCCGTTCGCGCAGGCGCACAGGATCCCCGTGGAGCCGGAGAAGCCGAGCAGCGAGCGGGGGCTCTATCTCGATCCGGAGCTGTACGGGCAGCCGGAGACGCAGGCGATAGGCTACGACGTGCGGACGGCGGCGAGGGAAGCGGAGTAGGGGGCGGGGTCGCTGAACGGGGCACGCCCGCGACGGGCGCGGAGCGCACGACGCGGGCTATCCCGTTGGGGACGCCAGCACACAGAGACCCCGGTCTGTCGTGATCGGGGTCTCCCTCATCTCCGCCCTAGATGACTGCTCATTGCCGCTCGGGTGAGTCCGTGGCTGCCGTCTATGCTATGCTAGACGATCGTGACACCGAACGAAGCGAGGTTCACGATGAAGACCACTTCATCGGCCATCAGCCTCGGCCTGCTTCTGGTCCTCTCGTCTATGACCCGGGGCTCGATGGAGAGCCCGGTCGCCGGTGAGGACTTCCTGCCAGGCGAGCTGGCAGTGATGCTCGCGCCCGGCTCGTCCAGCGACGTTGCCGAGGTGGGGGCCATGCTGAGGGATGCCGCGCCAGGGGCTGTGCTCTCGGCGGGGTGGTTCTTCAGGGATCCGTCCCGCATGGACGCCATTGCCCGGGAGCACGGGCTCGACCGCATCTGGCTTGTCGAGGTCGACAAGGCCGCAGATCACGTTGAGCTGCGTGAGACGCTCTCGCATCTGCCGGGCATCCAGTCGGTCGACCTGAACTGGATCGCGAAGCTCCAGTGGACGCCGGACGATCCGTTCTTCTCCGAGCAGTGGGGGCTGGAGCAGGACAACGACATCGACGTCGACGCCCCGGAGGCATGGGATATCGAACGCGGTGACGGCGCGGTTGTGATCGGGATCATCGATTCGGGGATCGACTACGTGCACGCGGACCTCGACACCAAGATCTGGTCCAACGACGATGAGACCGTCGACGGGCTCGACAACGACGAGAACGGATACGTGGATGATGTGCGGGGCTGGGACTTCGTTTCTGCGAGCTCCCCCTCCTGCATGGACCCGGACTGCTCCGACGAGGACAACGACCCCATGGATGGGTACGGCCATGGGACGTGGGTGAGCGGCGTAGCCGGCGCCGAGACGGACAACGGGTTGGGGATTGCAGCTCTCTGTCCCGGCTGCGTGCTGATGCCCTGCCGCGCCTGCTGGAGAGACTACTACGGCGGCGACTGCGACATGTACGCGATCGCGTACGGGATCTTCTACGCGACGGAGAACGGCGCCAAGGTCATCAACGTGAGTCTGGCCTGGAACCCAATGCAGGACCAGTGCTACACGAACGGCACGTTCGACGCGGTGCTGGACTACGCGTACGAGAGCGGGGCCACGGTCGTTGCGGCGGCCGGCAGCAGCAACTCCAGCTGGTTTGCGTACCCCGCCTGTTACCCGACCGTCATCGGCGTCGCCAGTCATGACCCGAACGGAGCGAGGAGCTTCTTCTCCAACTACGGGGACTGGGTCGACGTCGCGGCTCCCGGACTGGACATCAAGACGACGGACCTCGGCGGCTACATCACGATCAGCGGGACATCCTTCTCGAGCGCCTACGTCGCGGCCCTCGCGGGCCTGCTCCTGTCGGCTCGTCCCGACCTCACGCCGGATCAGGTCCGAGAGATCATCATGGACTCGAGCGAGGACCGGGAGTACTGGCAGTCCGTCCCCATCGCTGCCGGGCGGGTCAATGCCTACAATGCGCTTGTGACTGCGGGGGTGGACGAGGCTCACGCCGCCTCGCTCGCGAGCGTGTTCCTCAGCGGCTACCCGAACCCGTCCAATCCTGCGACGGCGATCCGGTACGCGTTGCCGCAGGCTGCGAAGGTGTCGCTGGCGGTCTACGGCATCTCGGGCCGCCTGGTCCGCGTTCTCGAGAGGTCACGCTCGCGGGCAGCTGGGGAGCATGTGGTGGTTTGGGACGGCCGTGATGATAGCGGTGCCCGTGTTGCCTCAGGTGCCTACTTCTATCGGCTTGAGGCTGACGGGCAGGCAGCGGCTCTGAAGATGATCCTCGTGCAGTGAGAGCCTCTGAGTCCCACTGTTTCCTGACGAGCGTCTGCAGCCGGCGTCGCGGCGCCGGGAAACGTCCCGCGGGCACCCTGGGCCGACCGCGGCACTGGCCGCAGGCAGGAGGCACCACATGTTCAAGAAGATTCTCTTCCCCGGCAAGTACACACAGGGCGCCGGCGCCCTGGCCGAGCTGCCTTCCCTCGTCAGGTCGTTCGGCAGGCGCGGGCTCATCCTCGCATCGCCGACGCCTTTCGACGAGATCCTGCCGGCGAGCGGCATCGATCTGAGAGCGCACTCCCTGCTCGTCGAACGATTCGCCGGAGAGTGCTGCGAGAGCGAGCTGTCCAGGCTGGCTCAGGTCATCCGGGACAGGAACGTGGATGTCCTGGTCGGCATGGGCGGGGGAAAGACGATCGACGCAGCGAAGATCGCTGCGGATCGCGCCGGCATCCCCGTCGTCGTCGTTCCCACGATCGCCTCGACGGACGCGCCGTGCAGCGGGTGCGCCGTGGTGTATTCCGAGCAGGGCGTCTTCGAGTCGGTGTTCTATCAGAAAACGAATCCCGTGGCCGTTCTTGTGGACACCGAAGTCATCGCCAGGGCGCCCGTCCGCTTTCTCGTGGCGGGCATGGGCGACGCGCTCTCGACATGGTTCGAAGCGAAATCCTGCAGCGACACCCAGTCCCCGAACGAGTGCGGCGGACTCAGCACGCTGACCGGACTCGGTCTCGCCAGGCTCTGCTACGACACCCTGCTCCGGCATGGCGCGGCCGCCAAGGTCGCAGCCGAGCGGCACACTGTCACGCCGGCTCTAGAGGCTATTGTGGAGGCGAACACCCTTCTGAGCGGGATCGGCTTCGAGAGCGGCGGCCTGGCAAGCGCCCATGCCATTCACAACGGACTCACTGCGCTGGAAGAAACGCACGGGTACTACCACGGCGAGAAGGTCGCCTTTGGCGTCCTGACGGGACTGCAGCTCACCGGCTCTCCGCCGGACGAATCGGCCACGGTCTTCTCGTTCTGTGAGGATGTGGGTCTGCCTACGACCCTCGCTGACATAGGCCTTCGCGACGCCGGTCGCGACGGGCTGATGCTCGCCGCCGAGAAGGCCTGCGCCCCGGGCTCGAGCATCCATCACGAAGCGAGAGAGATAACGCCGGAGAAAGTCCTTCAGGCGATGCTGGCAGCCAGCGCCATCGGAGAACGCCGGAGAGAGCAGTCGCGCTCGTAGCCTCGATCGCCTCGGCTCGGTTGGCCTCACCTTAAGCTGCTGACGGCCGCTGCGCTCAGCCTGGTTCAGCCCGGCGCGTCCTGCCGATCGCGCCGTCTGCCCTGGACCACCTCACGAATCCGCGCTACCATCACTATATGAGGGGCCTTCCGGCTTGGGATGCCCCGTCGCAGGCGCGCGAACACCGACTCACCCGGGACAGGGGGCACCAATGAAGACGCTCGCCAAGGCCCTGCTCGCCGTGGTTCTCATGATCATCGGGCCATCCATTGCGTCGGCCCACTCCGTCCTCATCTCCGAGATGTGTGACCCCCATCTCGAGTACACGACGGACCGGTTCATCGAGATCTACAACGCGGGTGCCGTCGCCGTGGACCTCGCCGGATGGTCGCTCGTCGCCGTAGGGAACGGCGGCAACATCTTCACATGGAGCCTCAACGGCACGATCGATCCCGGGGATGCGCTCGTAGCGGGCGACGCGACGACGGTCACGGTCTTCCAGGTCGACTTCCCGGACGAAGCCTGGTCCGTCAGCAACGGCCTCTGGAACGGGAAGATAGGGGACGGGGCCAAGCTCGTGGATGCCACCGCGACGGTCATCGACTACGCGGTCGTCGCCGGGACCGCGTTCGAGAACCAGGACTATGTGAGGAACTACGGCGTCGTGGCGCCGAACACGGTCTACACGCCCTCGGAGTGGACCGCGACCCCCGTCGAGTACGCGACCGATGCGAGTCCTGGGAGCCACAGCACGGTCCCCCCTGTTCCGGGGCCGACCGTCTCGGGCATCATCACCGACCCGGCCATCCCGCTCGCCGGGCTCGACATCAACGTCCAGGCAGACGTGTCCGATTCGATCGCCGCGGTGACGACGGTCACGCTCTTCTGGGGGACCTCGTCCTCGTCGCTCCCGAACACGATCGTCATGTCGGTCCTTTCCGGCAGCACCTACCGGACCGACACGCCGATCCCCTCGCAGAGCGAGGGCACCACGGTCTACTTCAGGATCGAAGCGTGGAGCAACGTGCCGGCCGTGACCCTCACAGACCTTCAGAGCTACGCCGTCCCGTACGACGTCACGATCGCGGAGATCCAGGGTGCCGCGGCGGCCTCACCATACGACACCGATACCGTGATCACGCATGGCGTCGTGACCGGCGTCTACGGGTCGGCCTTCACGCTCCAGGATGGGACCGGGGCCTGGAACGGGGTCTGGGCGCAGGGCGGCCAGGCAGTGTCGGTTGGCGACTCCCTTGTCGTGTACGGGCGGGTGACCGAGAGCGCAGGGCTCGGCTACGCCGGCAACACGCTTCTCGCCGACGCCGTGATCGCGGTGATCGTTCCGGGCGCCGCGCTTCCGGCGCCTGCCGTTGGCTCGACGACCTCGCTCCCGGCCGAGCAGTACGAGGGCGTGCTCGTGTCCGTGAACGACGCGGTCTGCACGAACCAGGCGGCCGGCCACGGCGAGTGGATCGTGAACGACGGGAGCGGCGCCGGCACGGTCGACGATCTGGCCTGCGACATCACGCCGACGCTCGGGACGACCTACGATGTGACCGGCGTCCTCACGTACAGCTACAGCGCATTCAAGCTGGAGCCCCGAGACTGCGCAGACGTCGTGTGGGCGGGCGACGAGAGCGCACCGGTCGTCTTCTACGCATCGGTCGCGAGCGACACGACGGTCCTCGTCACGTTCTCGGAGGAGGTCGAAGAGACGAGCGCCGAGATGGGCACGAACTACCTGATCGCAGGGCTCGTCGTGCGCGTCGCGTCGCGCGACGCGGGCCATCCCGACCAGGTCCTCCTCACGGTCTCAGCCATGTCCGTGCAGGAGTACGTGCTCGCCGTGGACGGCGTCCTGGACCTCTACGGGAACGCGGCGGCCGGGGCGGGCTACACGTTCCGCTTCGTGGACAACAGTGCCCCGGCGGGATATTACGACAGCGCCCAGGGACTCGCGGGCGATGCCCTGAAGGCCGCCCTTCACAACATCATCAGGAACCACACCCCCAGCAGCTACGACTACGCGTGGACGGCCTACAGGACCACCGACGACAAGCCGAACGGGAGGGTGTGGGACATCTACTCGGACGTTCCGGGCGGCACGGCGCCCTACGAGTACTGGTTCGGCGTCGACGAGGGAGGGATCGGCGGGCAGGAGGGGGAAGGGTATACGCGCGAGCACGCGTGGCCCAAGAGCTGGTTCGGCGGCGAGGTGTCACCGATGTACTCCGACCTCTTCGCGCTCTATCCGTGCGACGCGCACGTGAACGGCAACCGAGGGAACTACCCGTACGGCGAGGTCGGCCTGTCCGAGTGGACATCTGAGAACGGGTCGGAGAGGGGTGTCTGCTCCTACCCGGGCTATTCGGGCATCGTCTTCGAGCCGATCGACGCGTTCAAGGGCGACGTCGCTCGAACGTACCTCTACTTCTCCACGCGGTACTACACGGAGGACGCTGCGTGGCCGGGGAGCCCGATGACCGACGGGGCCGAGCTCCTGCCCTGGGCGGCGTCGATGCTCCTGGAGTGGCACGCGGAGGACCCCGTGAGCCAGAAGGAGATCGACAGGAACGGCGCCGTCTACGAGATCCAGCAAAACCGGAATCCATTCATCGACCACCCGGAGTACGCGGCCCTGGTCTTCGCGGGCACGGGCGTGGACGATGAGTCGTCAGAGCAGGCGTTCGCGCTGCGGCAGAACGTCCCGAACCCCTTCAACCCGGTGACCACGATCTCCTTTGAGGTCCCCGAAGGTGCCGCGGCGGCGCGTCTCGCCGTCTACAGCGTGAGTGGCACAGCGGTCAGGGAGTGGACGTGGTGCTCGCCTGCTGCGGGAGTGCAGCAGGTCACTTGGGACTCCACGGACGGGAATGGAAGGCGAGTCGCGTCGGGGGTTTACTTCTACAGGCTCGAGGTGGACGGGCGGAGCGCTTTGAAGAAGATGGTGGTCTTGAAGTAGCGTCATGTTGGTGGTTCTCTGAAACGCATGAGTTGGCCTCCTCCCAGATGCGGCCCACGGGCTGCCCGTCGCGGAACACCGCCTTAATGTCACACGGGATCGCGCTCTAGGACGGCGCCGTCGAAACAGACTCTTGACGGCCGGCGGCGGTTCGAGTAAGTGCTTGTCGAGGATCTGCGAACATCATCGCCGGCCAGGGACGCTGCGCGGTGGGTTGTCAGCCTGGTGACGATCCAGGTTGCCTCCTGGACGTGTGGGAGGAGGCTGCACGTGGCTAGGATTCGGGTGCTGCTGATCGAGGACAATCGCCTGCTCCGCGAGGGCATCGCCGCCATGCTGAATGAGCAGCCCGATATCAGAACCGTGGCGGCCACCGGCAACGGCGACGCTCTGATCAAGGCCGAGAAGCTCAAGCCTCAAGTTGTGCTGTTGGACATGGGTCTGCGGACCCAGAACAGCCTGCGCGTCGTGGAGTCGATCAGGGTGCGGTTCCCGGCCGCGCAAGTGGTCGTGATGGATCTCGTCCCGGTTCACGCCGAGGTCGTCACCTTCCTCAATGCGGGCGTGGCGGGTTTCATCCTCAAGGATGCCACTCTCGACGACTTCCTGCGCACGATCAGAGCAGTCGCAGAGGGCAAGAAGGTCCTGCCTCCACTCCTTTCCGGCTCGCTCTTCTCGGAGATCGTGGAGCATGCGCTCCAGCACAGCAGCCCGGACAGGTTGCTGCGGGCGGTCAAGATGACCAAGCGGGAGCACGAGGTCATCGGTCTGATTGCCGGCGGACGGAGCAACAAGGAGATCGCGGCGGAACTGCACATCGCAGTCCATACGGTCAAGAGCCACGTCCACAACATCCTGGAGAAGCTCGCTCTGCACACCCGCCTGGAGCTGGCCAGCTTCGTTCACGAAGAGCGGCTGGACCAGACTCCTCCCGCGAGGCCCCGAACGATGCCCGGCAAGCCCCTCCATCGAAGGGACTAGCTCGCCGTCAATCCTTCGGCCGATTGACTCTCCTCGCCGCGTCGATGAGTATCGTGTATGTGTGCGAGAGACTGTCATCGGCTCGCGCAACTCCGCGGATCGCCGGTTGGCGCATGGGCCCGTGAGGAGGCGGGAACGAGACGCCGGATCGACGTTCGTCGTGGAGCTTCGTCGGGAGTGTCCTGCTCAATCTATCCGCGATCTGCCGATGCCATTGCCGGCAGACCGGAAGGAGGTTTCACATGTGGTGGACGATCGCAATCATACTCATCATTCTCTGGTTGCTCGGTCTTCTTACGTCAGTCACTCTGGGCGGCTTCGTTCATGTTCTGCTCGCCATCGCCCTCATCCTTGTGGTGGTCCGCCTCATTCAGGGACGGAAGGTCGTGTAGACTGCGCATCCGCCGGAGAGCATTGGCTCTCTGGGACGCTTTCGACCGGCTAACTCTCTATCTCCATCCAGGAGGATATGACATGACGATCTCTAGAGGCTTTCTTTGCATTCTCATCGTGAGTCTGTGCCTCTGCTTGGCGCTGCCCGCCGCAGCTCAGTACGTCGGCGTCCTGCAGTCCGCCGAGACGATTGACCGCGGCACGTTCAAGCTCATGGCAGCTCCGATCATGGTGTTCAGCGAAGGCGAAGCAGACGACGAGTTCGGGCTCTCCGCTCGCGTCGGGTATGGATTCACCGACAGCTTCGACGCCGAAGCCAAGGTAGGCTTTTTTGATGGCGGTACGTACGTTGGCGCGGATGGCGAGTTCTGGATGCTGAAGGGCAAGGACGAGTATAGCGGCCTGGACTTCTCGCTTGCGGCAGGCGTCCACGGGGTGTTCGGGGATCTCGACCTCCTGGGGCTCGATGTGCAGCCGCTATTGAGCTTCCACCTGAACAAGCGCCTGGAGCTCTATGGCGCTTTGGATGTCTCGTTCGAGATGGTCCAAGACGCTCCGGAGGGGGCTGACGACTCGCGCACGAACTTGCACCTCGTGCCCGGAATCGAGTTCCGCCTGTCCGACTCGTTCGACCTGGTCGGCGAGGTTGGTATCGCGCTCGACGACGAGTCGTCCACCTATGCGGGCGTCGGCATCGCCTACTACACCAACCAATAGGGCGTGATGTGGCGGTCACAGCCAGCTCCCGTTCCTCATCGCGGCAGCTGTCCCGTGCCCCCGGCCCACTCGAGCCGGGGGCACCTGTAGGCGGGCCAGGCACAAGAGGGCAAGTGACATGAAGACCATTGGAATCGTGCTCGTGATCCTGGGAGTCCTCGCGCTGATTTACGGCGGATTCAGCTACAATAAGAACCGGACAGTCGTCCAGGTAGGTTCTGTGAGCGTTACCGCCACGGAGCACAAGAGCATCGCAGTCCCGGCGGTCGTAGGTGTTGTTGTGCTGATCGGAGGCGTCGCGCTTCTGGTGGTCGGCAACCGCCGTACCCAGGCTCCGTGATTCTCCAGCGTTTGAGGGTCCGAAGCTGTGCCCCGCGAGGCGGCATACAGAAGACGACGCGACCGGAACGCGCGGGAAGGCGTTCCTGGAGACGACACCATGCAGACAAGATGGATGCGCGTGCTCTTCGCTGTTGCAGGCTTCTACGACGGCGTCTTGGGGCTGGTCTTTCTCTTCTTTCCCGCTTGGGTGTTCTCGCTTTATCGTGTTGAGCCGCCGAATCACCTGGGGTATGTCCAATTCCCGGCTCTATTACTGCTGATCTTTGCCGTGATGTTCTTTCGGGTCGCGGCAGATCCCCTGGCTCGCAGGGAGTTGATTCTGTACGGGTGCGGCTTGAAGGTCTCATACTGCGCGACGGCTTTCTGGTATCAGATGACTCGGGGGATTCCGTCCATGTGGATGCCTTGGGCCTGGGCCGACCTGGCGTTCCTCGTGCTCTTCGTCCTTGCCTGGCGGTCTCTGCGACCTCGGTCGTCGTGACCTGGCGTGGCCAGAGGAGCATGAGATCTGATGGCTAGACGAACACTCCCGCTCGCGGTGCTTCTTGCGTCAGTGGCAGCGTTGGTGTTTGGGATGCTCTGGGGCAGCACTGCACAGCGCTACAGGCGTGCGGCAGCATCTGTGGATGAGCTGAGTGCAGCGAACTCGGCGCTCCAGGACAGTCTCAGCGTGGTCACGAGCGATCTTGCCCAGGTCCGTGGGGACTCGGAGTCTCGGCAGGAGCAGACCGCGAGTGCGCGGCTGCAGGAAGCCATGCTTCTTAACGACTTCGAGCTCAGACGGCTCGTGCGGATGGGGCTTAAGGATCCTGTCAACGAGCTGAGACACGATCTGGTGTTGCACCCGGAGTTGATCCCCTACAAGGGGATCCTCGGCGGCACCATGGGGTTCACGAACGACTCCATCGCGCTGTTGTCCACACAGTGGGCTTTTGCGCGGTTTGAAGACGGCCACATAGCGGGACGTTGTCTTCTGAGCTTCGAAGTCGGACCAGGAGGCCGCATCTCTTGGAAAGTGATCGCCGCGACTCTGGATCAGTGATCACGCCCAGGTGTGCCGTTGTCGGGGTGCTCGGCGCCCTGTTGGGCGTTCTCACCTTGGTTGCGTGCACCGGGAGAGACACGGGTGGCCGTGATCCCGCGGACGTTGCCGCTCGCGCGATACAGGCCATCTCCCTGAAGGACTGGTCCGCTCTCGCGGGGCTCGCCGATCCAGTCCACGGGGTCCGGTTCTCTCCGTACGCCTATGTCGACACCACTGCTGGTGTCGTGCTGTCCTCGGCGGAGATTGCAGCCCTCGGCGATGGCTCACAACTCCGGCGATGGGGGACATACGACGGCTCCGGAGAGCCGATTCAATTGACCGTTCAGGCATACTTCGAGCGCTTCGTCTGCGACCGCGACTTCGCCAGCGCCGAACCCGGCCCACCCAATCAGCGCGTTGGAACCGGGAACACGTTGAACAACATCGGCCAGGTGTATTCGGGCCGGGACGTCCTGTTCTTTGAGTACTACCTGCCGGGAACCGAGGCGTACGCTGGCATGGATTGGCGGAGTCTCCGATTGGTCCTCGAGCGCCGGCTGGGACGCTGGTATCTGATTGGCGTCGTTCACGATGAATGGACGATATAGCGCGGGCCACATGGACGCCATCGGAAGGAGGACCCTTGAGAGCCGTACGTACTTCGCGCCTTGCCGCGACACTCCTGGCCCTCGTGGCAGTCTCGCTCGCGGGATGCACCTCGTACCGCGTCTCCGAGTTGGGCTACGGCCCCGTGACGATAGGGATGACGGTCGAGCAGGCATCCCGGGCACTCGGCGTCGCGCTGGAGCCTGCGGCGCCGCCGGAGGAAGGTGTGGGGGACTGCTACTTCGTCTACCCCGTGGGTAGCGAGGAGCGCGTGGGGTTCATGATCGCCGGAGGCACGGTCGCCCGCGTCGACGTGAATGAGCCGGGGATTCTGACTGACGCCGGTGTCGGAGTCGGGAGCACGGAGGCAGAGGTCAAGGCAGCCTACGGCCCGGGCCTCGAGATCACGGGGCACAAGTACACATGGATGGAGGGAGGCCACTACCTCATCGTAGAGCCGCGTCCAGGGAACAAGTTGGTGTTCGAGAGCGACGGGACCACGGTCACCACCTACCGGGCCGGCCGCGTACCGGAAGTGGAGTACGTGGAGGGCTGCTCTTGATGAGTCGGGTTGGCCTGACTAGCGCTTGCAGCCGAACAAGTGCACCCCGGTGAAGCACCAAGGGGCGAGGAAAGGCCCGGCGGCTAGGTCTTCCGAGCGACAACCACGGTCAGGTCGTCCTCCTGCGGCACTCCGCTCCCGAAGCGAGCCACCGCGTCACGGATGGCACCCACCATGTCTCCCGCGGTGCCGGCCCGCGCCCGGCGGATGACCTCACGGAGGCGCTCGGTTCCGAACTGCTCTTCCTTCGCGTTCTGCCGCTCCACCACACCGTCCGTGTAGGCCACGAGGACGTCACCGCGCCCCAAGGTGGTCTCCGCGCTCTGGTACCGGGCGCTCGGGAAGGGCCCGAGAACCGTTCCCCCGCAGTCGAGGTCTGCAAACGAGTCGCCCCGCAGGAGAAACGGCGGGTTGTGGCCGGCGTTGCAGTAAGTGAGCGTTCCATCCCCACGGAGCTCACCGTAGTAGAGGGAGACGAACGTCCGGGAGAGCGCTGCGCGGTGGATGACGCGGTTCAGACGCTCGATGACGTCGACGATCTCGCGGCTCTCCTCGACACCCATGCGCAGGCCGGTGATGGCGTCCCGCACCAGCAGCGCCGCCGGCAGCCCGTGGCCGGTGGCATCCGCGATCGCGATGCCGAGTCGGGTGCGCGAGATCGGGATGTAGTCGAAGAGGTCTCCACTGACCCTCTCGGCGGGACACGAGACGGCATCGATGTCGAACCCATCCAGCGCGGGAGGGGAGGAGGGAAGCATGGTCTCCTGAAGAAGCCGCGACTCCTCGATGGCCCCGGTGAGCCGCTGCTCCTCGATCTTCATGTTGATGACGTGCCGCAGGAGCGTCAGCGAGTAGAAGACCTGCTCCTCCTTGGCCGGTTCCTTGACCGAGAGCGCGATGACGTGGGTGTTGGGCTCACCGACGGCGATCGCCGCGAACACGGAGGAGACGCCGACGGCGCGCTCGAACGACGGATCGCACCCCGCCTCGGAGGCGCGCATGACCACGATGCCGTCGGAGAGGGTTCGCAGGTGAGGCGGGTAACGCGGCGGGACCTCGAGTCCGACCGGCGCGTTCCGCGAGCTCCCGAACCCGCGGCGGAGACGGAAGCGGTCTCCCATCCGCTCGTAGAGCCTGCCGCCGTTGAGACCGAGGGTGTCCTGGAACTGCTCGAGCAGGTGCTTGAGAATGGACTCAAGCATGCTAGAGAGGTTCGGTGTCTCCTCGATGACCCGGACGGACTCCGCGAGCTCCCGATAGAGCTGCCTGAACTCGGTTCCGGTCTGAGACCGGGACCGGTCAACGCTTCCGCTCTTGCTTCCCTCGTGCGGCTCTTCCCGCATGCTCGCTCCGCGTCACTGCCCGCCTGCGCGCCCTGGGCCGCATGCGGAACAGCATTCCGGTTTCCCGGCTGCATGATACCACAAACGAGAAGACCCGCCCAGATGGGCGGGTCTTCTCGTGTCCGTGCTCGGCGGACTTCGCGAGCGCTCCCTCAGAAGTCGACTTCAGCAGAGGCCGCGAAGCCTGTCGGTCCTAGTAGTACAGGGCCTTGATGCTGCCCCACGTCGCCGCCTCGGCAGGAGCGGCTCCCTCCTGATCCAGAACCACGTTGTCCACGTGCGCCAGGCAGTTGCTGCCCACGGCCGCGCCCGTGTTCGCCATGAACTGGATCGACAGGAAGTCCGTGCCGGCCGGCGCCACGAAGCTGCCGGTGTAGGTGGTCCATGCGCTCCACGGCCACACGGGCCCCATGAGACCCGTGCCGCCGACGATGCCGACCCCGGACTGCTCCGCGAAGATCTCGATGAAGAGCACGCCGCCGACGTCCGCCTGGTCAAGCTTCAGGTCGTACGAGTACGTGACGGTACCGGGCACCGCGCTGCCGGGCGCAGTCGTCTGCTTGAGCGTGAGGCCAACGGCCTGCGCCGTGTTGTTCATGAACGCGTTGTAGCTTCCGGGAGCCGACGGACCGTTGTCTCCTGATACGACCGTGACGTCGGAGCTGGGGCTCTGCCCGAACACCTGCCAGCCTGTCAAGTCCCCGCTCTCGAATCCGGGGTTGACCAGGAGGTTCACTGCCGACGCACTGTCCACCGCCCCCAGTGAGAAGAGTGCCAGCGCGGCAGCACACACGAGGGCCACTCCTTTGCTCATCCGCATCGCCATTCTCCCTTCCGCTCTCACGCCCAAGTGAGATGCCAACTACCCCTGTGCCAAGTCGCCGCCTCGGGTTGGGCCTCGAAGCACGCCCTTCTTCAGAGCAATGAGATCAAGATTGCGTGACGAACGGAGAGTATTGTACACTATGTTCGGAAGGCGAACAATGGGTTTCTTCGCAGTGATGCCTGACAGGGCAGGCCTGGGCCAGACGCACAGGAGGTCATGGTGAAGACATCTCTTCTCGCGCTCTTGACGCTTGCCCTTGCCGGGGGCGTTGCCCTGGCTCAGGTGGGCGACCTGATCTGGGAGGACGACTTCGAGGACCTCGGCAACTGGATCATCATGATCGGCAACGGCTACTGGGGCTGGGGCAACGGCGAGCTGCAGTTCTTCTCTGAGAACAACGTCGAGATCGCGGAGATCCCAGGCGAGCCCGGCAACACGGCACTTCACATCACGGCGCGTGAGGAGACCGGCCCGGGCATCGTCGACCAGTGGGGGAACCCCCTGAACTACACGTCCGGCAGGCTCATGTCCAAGTCGAAGGTCAGCATCAGGTACGGCATGATCGAGGCCCGGGTCAGGGTCCCAGACATCGACCTCGGCGGCTGGCCCGCGGTCTGGCTCCTGGGCACGGCCAACTACGCCTGGCCGCGCTGCGGCGAGATCGACATGATGGAGATGGGTTCCAAGCAGGCATTCCGGGACCTGCACGACGAGCACAACGGCGGCAACGGCCTGAACAACTCCACCGTCAACGAGAGCGTCGGAGCCAACGCCATCTTCTACTCAGACGACGCCGTGACGCCGCAAAATCCCTCGGGGGCCGCCAGCATCTCCTGGGACCCGGCGGACGTTTACTGCCGTCCCTACTACAACTACGCCAACCCGCTCGTCGGACGCTTCCTGACGTATCGTCTGTACTGGGACGAAGGCAGTCTTCGCATGACCGTTGTCGACGGCGGGGTGGAGCGCGACCTGTACGAGGAGCCGTTCGCCATCAGCGAGGTTTCGGACGAGTTCACGAAGCCCTTCTACCTCATTGCGAACCTGGCGATCGGCGGCACCTTCACCGACGCCTACACCCTCGGCGCTCCCGGGAGCGGCGAGCCGATCTCCATGCCGTTTCCCGGCGAGATGTACGTCGACTACATCCGCGTCTACGAGTGGAACGGCCAGGGCGACGTCCACCTCGGACCGCCGCCGTTCGAGACCGGAACGTTCGGGATCTACACCGACAACACGCCCGTGAACGGCGAGCTGGTCCCCGGGGTGTCGTGCGAGATCTACGTGTGGGAAGGCACTCTCGTCGCCGGGTCTATCCCGCCGCACGAGGGGGAGAACGTGCTGTCGTGGCAGACGGCCGGCCTCGGGTGGTTCGGTGCCGGCATCATGGCCATGCAGCCGCTGAACCTGTTCGACTTCGGCGAGGGGCACCTCAAGTTCTGGATCCACATCCCCGCGAACGTCACGTTCAAGATCGGGATCATCGACTCCTGGGGGAATCAGTCGTACGTCGAGTTTCCGGCCTACCAGACCAAGTACGGACTCGTGCGGAACGGCCAGTGGGGTCAGGCATCGATCCCGGTCAGCGACATCCGCGGGCTCCTCATCGACCTCCGCATGCTGAGCTACCCGTTCGTCATCCTCGAGGAGCACGGCACCGCCTGCGAGTTCGCCCTGGACGACATCTACTGGGAGGGCGGCGGTACCTCCGTGGCGGACGATGGTGAGGTCGTGCAGGGGCCGAGGCTGGAGCTTCTCCCGAACGCTCCGAACCCCTTCAGCACAGCGACCGAGATCCGGTTCACGCTGCCCTCGGCGAGGGCCTATGACCTCACGGTCTACGACGTGGCAGGGCGCCGCGTCACGGGCTTCCGAGGCGTCGGTGCGGCAGGGGTCAACACGGTCCCGTGGGACGGTCGCGACGAGCAGGGGATGAGGGTGAGCTCGGGGGTCTACTTCTGCCGCGTCGAGGTCAACGGCGAGTCCGTCGAACGGACGCTGGTGATCCTCAAGTAGTCGAGGCGGCTGCAGCGCCGCGGGGCCGCGGACCTGCTCCGCGACACGCTGCCGGATTCCACACAGGACGCCGCAACGCGAGAGGCCCGCTTCCGCGGGCCTCTCGCTTACCTGTCATCCACGCCACGGTCACCGCCAGGCTGCGCTGCCGCCGGTCTTCAGCGGGGCCACCGCAGGCCAGGCTCACGCACCGGCGCTACTTGTACAGCCCCTTGATCGATCCCCAGGTCGACTCCTCGACGCCCGACGGGCACTGGTAGTAGTAGGTGATGGTCATCTGGGCCGAGGCCGACGTCGCGAACTGGAGCACGAGGTTGCCCGCGCCGCTTCCGTACGACGAGCCCAGTGCTTCCGCGGGGAGCACGATGTCCCCGAGCCCCGTGAACAGAATGAAGTCGTCGAGGTCAGTCGTGACCACGGTGTCCGAGTCGTCGCCCGAGAGATCGGAGTACGTCCTCCCCGACGTGCCCGCGAAGTCGATGACGCCGTCGAAGGCCGTCACGTCGTCAGAAGTCTGAACGAGCGGGATCACTGTCACGAGGGGCGTGGTGTCGGGCCTCTGGAGGCTGATTGTCGCCTGCAGGTTCATGGTCACCGTCGCGGGAGCCGCGTCCAGGCTCTCGAACATCGCCTGTCCCTCGACGTGCCCGCCGAGGCTGAAGACGATGCTGTCCAGCGTGCAGGGGGAGAGCTGGAACTTGGGGATTGTGATGTTCTGGTTCCAGTTTGTGATCCCGAGAGGGATCGACGCCGTGTGAGTGATGCTGTCGGCCTGCACGAGAGCCGGCGCAAGCGCCAGGCAGAACCCAACGACGAGTACAGACCGGCCAATCAGTCTCGATGTGTTCACGACTCCACCTCCTCAGTCGCTCCCGGGCCAGTCCGGGAGGTTTCCCGGTCGCCGTCACTTCTAGACAATTTCAGAGATATTATAGCATAGAGACGCCAAGGCAGTCAACGCACGTGCGTCTGCGTCACCGCGCGGTGCCGTCGGCCCTGGCCAGCGGACCTGTAAGGGAGGCGGCCAGCCCGTGCCGGCGCGCCCCGAATGTGGTATAATAGCGGGCAAACCGCCGCGGGGAGCGATCCAGTCCTCTGCGTGAGGCGCCACCCAGCGCCAGCAGGCTCTCCAGCATGTCCTCGACAGGCCCACCGTCTCAGAGGGAGGTGGCTATGCACTCAGTGCGAGTTCCCTTCTGCCTTCTTCTCCTCATCACGGCTCTGGTCTCGATCTCAAGTGCACAGTGGCCGTCCGACCCCGCGGTCAACCTCCTGGTTGCCGACGGCACCAGCGACCAGGCCCAGCCCAAGATCCTGCCGACGCCCGACGGCGGCTGCTACATCAGCTGGCTCGACGGCCTCGGCAACGGCTATGACGTCCGGGTGCAGAAGCTGGACGTCACAGGCAAGGAGGTCTTCCCGCACAACGGCGTCCTCGTCGCAGACCTCACGCTGAGCTCGACCACGGACTATGGACTCGACGTGGACGCCTATGGCAACGCGCTCCTCGCGTACCAGGACGACCGGAGCGGCAGCGTGCAGATCTCGGCCTCTAAGGTCTCGCCGGCCGGCGTGCTCCTCTGGGGCGCGGGCGTGCAGCTCACGAACACGGCCGGCTTCGCCGGCGCCCCCGAGATCGCGGGGACGAGCGACGGGGGAGCGGTCGTCGCGTGGACCGAGGACGCTGGAGTCGGAGTGCAGAAGCTCGATGCCGACGGCGCAATCCTCTGGGGCCCCGGGCTCCTTCTCGCGCCGGCCGCAGGCCTGTACATGGCGAGCGACATGCATGGAGCGGGGGAGGACGTGATCCTCTCCATCGTGCACCAGACCGGCGGCTTCTACTCACCGAAGCAGCTGCGGGCTCAGAAGATCGATCCGGACGGCAACTTCCTGTGGGGCGCGACGCCGGTGAACGTGTTCGACACCGGCTCGCTCCAGTTCGGCAACTTCCCCGAGTTCGTCGCCGACGGGTCCGGCGGCGCGGTGTTCAGCTGGTACGACACCTCGACGCTCACGTTCCAGTGCTTCGCCCAGCACCTGCTCGCGAACGGCACCGAGGCCTTCCCGCACAACGGCACCGCGGTGTCCACGAACCCCTCGCAGATGCGCGTCTCGCCGTCAGCAGCATTCAACCCCATCACGAGTGAGACGTTCGTGTTCTGGGAGGAGGAGGACTCTCTCCAGTCGCAGTCTGGCATCTACGGTCAGAAGCTCGACGCGTCAGGCAACAGGATGTGGACCAACAACGGCGCCGTGGTGATGCCCCTGGGCGTGGCTGACGTGATGGGGGCGAAGTGCGTCGTTCAGGGGACCGGCGCGTTCGCGTTCTGGCTCCAGTCCCCGACGTACAGTGAGAACTACGTGTACGCCGCGCGCCTGACGAGCGACGGCTTCATGGACATCGCGCCTTTCTACGTGTCATCGGTCTCGAGCACCAAGTCGCTGCCCGAGGCCGCGAAGAGCGTGGCCGGCTACGCCGTCGTCGCGTGGAGGGACGCGCGCACCGATGATGGCGACATCTACGCGCAGAACGTGAACGCCGACGGGTCGCTTGGTCTCGCCGGGGCGGGCGTCCCGGAGAACGGCGCGCCGAGCAGCCTGTGGCTCGCCGTTCCTACCCCCAATCCGACCAGCGGCACGGTGTCGATCGAGTACTTCTCGCCGGCTGCCGGACGGGCCGAGATCGCGGTCTACGACGTGCGCGGGCGCGTTGTGAAGGCGCTCGTGCTGCCGTCTGAGGCCGGCACGGGGTCCGTGACGTGGGACGGCTGCGACGAGACCGGGGCGCCGGTCGCGAGCGGCGTCTACTTCGTGCGACTCACGCGCGGCCACGAGGTCCGGACGGCTGAGGTGATTCTCGTGAAGTAGCCCCGACCTGGCGCCGGTCCGCAGAATCCGGCGCGAGGGTGCAGGGGCACGGGTATCAAGAGAGAGCCCGCCGCAAGGCGGGCTCTCTGCGTGATCGCCCTCTGTTGACACAGAGCCTACTCGCTCACCCCGCTGTTCCCCGCGGCCCCGGAACCGGGGAGCGGCCCGGCACTTCCGACCCGGCCTGGCTGCGGTGGCTCCTTGGTCTGGACGTAGGACACGGAGCTCGTCGCCGGCATGCCGTAGAGGTCAGGATGCAGGTACTTTCCGCGCTCGTTCGCGGGCTTGTCCTGCTCGACCGGGATGCGGTGAGCGTTCGCGAACGCGTCCTGCCGGATGCCGGTCACCTGCCACGAGACCTCCATCCCCGGCTCGCCGCCGGCGATCGTGAAGCTCCCGTTGGCCATCTTCTCCGCGATGTAGACCGGCGCGAAGGCGCCGATGCACGTCAGCTGATACCGGAAGTCACGATTGACGGCCCCGAACCACTCGGGCATCTGGATCCGGGCCTCGCCGTTCGCGTCGAGGACCACGTTCCCGTTGTAGATGTTCATCATGTCCGGGCTCTCGACGAACGAGTGGTAGAGGTACTTGTTTTCGGGGTCGAGTGGGTGGTCGATCTTGAACGAGCCGCCGCCCTTGTAGAGCGTTCCGGTGACCTGCACGTCGCCGTCGAAGTAGCCCGCATAGTTGGTCATGCCACCGTACGCATACCCGTACACGCCGTAGTTGACCCCACTCCCATAGGCCGATCCGGTGGTGCCGTAGTTGTATCCCCAGCCGCCCGAAACGAGTCCCAGCACGCCCACGTAGTCGTTAGCCCCGGTGGGGTTCACGACAGAGTAGACGCCGCGGTATCCGCCGACGAAATAGCCGCCGAACCCGTACCAGTCTGCGGGAGCGCTACCGCCGTAGACCGCCATGGCGTCATATGCTCCGGTGCCGACATACTCGGCGTGCACGATCTGCGTCCCTCCGTTCGGGCAGCTGCTCGAGAAGGCGCCGGCCAAGGGACCCTGGGTGGTTACATCGAAGGTGCCTGAGGGCGTAGTCGTTCCGATGCCGACAGCGCTTCCGGTGTCGTAGATCATCGAGTTCCCGAGGGTCGTGGCGCCCGTGAACTTCGCCGCGTAGCCCGGCGTCCCGCCGCCGCCGATGCCTCCCGAGGCCGGCTGCCAGCTCCCGACGCCGTTGACGTCGCACGTGAGCACCCGGCCCGCCACGGCGCCGGTGGGCATCCTGAACCCTCCCACGTAGGCATTGTACGGTGTGTAGACGCCCCACCACGTGCCGTTCTCGTCCTTGTAGCCCAGCGAGCCCCAGTTCCCCCCGCTGTACGACGCACCGAACACGCCTCCCGTCCGCTCGAAGTCGCCGTACGTGTAGCCGGCTACGCCGAACGTGTAGCTGTCACCCCAGAAGTCGTAGCCGGTGATCGCGTTGTTGGTCGAGTACACGTCATACGCGGAGCCGTCGTTCCGCACGGCCCTTGTCCTGTAGGCGTAGACCGCCGCCCGTCCATCGTCGGCCGCGTCCACTTCCGACAGCTGACCGTAGATGCCGTACTTCTGCCCCGCCGAGGTAACGTAGAGCTTGGTGTAGGTTGACCTGTCACCCGGGACTGGGGCCTCCTGCCCGTCCTTCGACTCCGGCGCCGCTAGGTACGGCACGTCGCCGATCCCGACGCCGCCCGTGGTCCGGTAGATGTCATCGCCCGAGTACAGCCAGTCAGCATCCGGCGCGCCCACGTCCGCGAACTGCGCCCGCAGGGCGTACGGCGCCGACGCAAGCTGGACCCGGGGCATCAGCACCGTCGCCCCCACTGTCGTCTCGAGCCAGTACGGCACGTCGAACGCGAGCGTGAGCGGGTTCACGCTCCCCAGCACCACGTTGAAGATGCCGTCGGCGACCGCGACGACACGAACCTCCGTCCACAGCGCGGCACCGCCGGCCGCGACGTTGTAGATCCTGAACGTCAGGTTGTAGTTCCCGTCCGGCACCACGTTGCCGGCCGCGTCCCTCAATACGCCCTGGTAGCTCATCGTCTGCGGCACCGCCGCCACCGCCGACTGGCAGACGAGCACGAGCGCCAGGACCACGCATGCACCGATCATTCCCTTCATGTCGCACCGTCCTCTACTTGAGCAGCACGAGCCTGCTCGTCGCCGTGAACTCGCCCGCCGTCATGCGGCAGAAGTAGATCCCGCTCGGGAGCCCCTGACCATCGAGCACGGCCCGGTACGTCCCAGGCTCGTACTCCTCGTCCGCGAGCGTCCTGACCTCCCGACCAGCAACGTTGTACAGCTTGAGCGCCACGCGGGAGTGCTCGAGCACGCCGAACTCGATGTTCGCGACCGGATTGAACGGGTTCGGGTAGCACTGGCCAAGGAAGAAGCGCGCGGCGCCCGGATCGTCCGGGACCTCCGTGAGGACCCACCCGGGCTGATACCAGAACCCGATCTGGTGGATCGTCAGCGGCCCTGTGACGACGCCGATCGCCGACTGGCCGACGGTCCCGATGAGTCTCAGGCCTGCGCCGAAGGACTCGCCTCCGCCGCTCCCGACGACGCGCTGGCTCATGGTGATCTGGGCCAGGGCGGTCGTCTGGGGCAAGACGACGAGGGCGACGGCGACCAGGAGCACTGGTCCCCACCTCATACGGACCTCCTTTCCACAGTAATGTCCGGCAGCGGAGCGAGGGGGGCGAGGGGTGGGCAGGCAGTCAGGCTCGTACCCGTCGCTACCGCCGTGACGGGTGAACAGTCAGCCGACTCTCTTGAAGGCGACAGCATAATACCACAATGTGTTCGGGGAATCAATCCTGATGTTGCCGTGAGCGTACTGAGCGAGGATTCAAGAACAGGTGGGAGAACCCTGCGGAGGCGACAGTGCATCAGGCCTGGCCAGTGGCATCCTGATTGCGCCGCGATGCGATCTCCGCCAGCCGCGACCGCGCCTCGTCCACCTCGAGGATCCGCGGGTCGGCTCCCTGCCAGAGGATGAGGAATCTCTCGTACTCCTCACTGGCCTTCTGCAACCACCCCTTGGCCCGATACAGCTCGGCCAGCCTGAAGTGGTAGATGGGATGGATGAGTTGCCTGTCGCGTGTCGCGGGGCACGCGGTGAGGAGCCTCTCGTACTCCTCGATGGCTCTGTAGACCTCGCCGTGCTGCGCGTACGCCCTCGCGAGAACATCGCGGAGCGGAGGCGTGTTGTAGACCATCATGGACTCGGTGTCGCTCATGTAGGGCACCTGGGCCGGCGGCGCCGTCTTGAGAACCGCGACCGCGCGCTCAGCCTGCCGCTCTGCCAGGAGCGCTTCGGCCTCCAGGATGGCCGCGCGCCGGCGCGCCATGCCGCCGATCTCCGCGATGTCGGCGCGGGCTCGCTCCGAGTCGCCGGCGGCCGCGGCGACCATGCCGAGCGTGAAGCAGTACGTCACTCGCAGCCTGCGAACCAGGTCGAGCGTGCCCGGCAGATAGCCCGCGGTGGCAGGGGAGAACTCCGTGGGGCTCTCGTCGATCGCCTTGATCCAGACCTCAAGGCAGCTCCTGCTCCGATCCAGCTCGCCCCGCGACAAGTGGACCCACGCCCGCAGCCCATCCGACTCGGCCTGCCAGAGTCTGCTGCCCTCCGCGGCAGCGAGCCCCTTCATGCGGTCTGCCTCGTTCAGCGCTGCCTCGTGGCGTCCCAGCCAATAGAGGTAGAGCGTCTTCCACCGGTGCCCTTCCATCCTCGTGCCGAACGAGGGCGCTTCCCTCACGAACGAGTCCGCCCACTTGAGCGCCTCCGCGTAGTCCTCCTTGAGCGCGGACACGTAGGCGATCTCCCAGTGCGCGTAGTAGAAGTCCGGCTTGAGCCTGAGGGCACGCTTGTACTTCTCGATCGCCTCGTCCAGCCGGCCCATCCTGAAGAGGAGCTCTCCCATGGAGTCCACGGGGTTGGCGTCG
>Ga0316622_100000467_pt1 | contig 23513 bp, 19 predicted proteins | sample OWC_Aug_OW2_C1_D_FD_207646 | JGI IMG/M metagenome (GOLD analysis project Ga0316622, IMG submission 207646) | Wetland soil microbial communities from Old Woman Creek delta, Ohio, United States - OWC_Aug_OW2_C1_D5_C | ecosystem: Environmental > Terrestrial > Soil > Wetlands | place: USA: Ohio... | reverse complement strand
GTACCCCAGCATGGTGGTCATGGCCGCATTGGCGCGCCGGATGCGGGTGAACTCATCGGTCACGATCAGGCCCACCTCGCTGTTGAAGGCGGCAGCGGCAAGCTCCAGAGAGGTCTGGGCTTCGTTGTTGAGCAAAGTGAGTTCGTGCAAGCGCCGGTTGCTGCGCCACAACTTTGCGGCCACCACCAGCACCAGTCCAAACAACGACAAAGCCGCCAGTTCCAGCAGGTGTTCATAGCGCTGCCACAGGGTTTGCCAAACCGGTCGGTCGGTGTACCCGGGAAATACTTGCAGGCGCTGCAAGAGTTCCTCCACCGGGGCGTAGTCAGCAGGTGCGGAAAAACCGTGGTAACGCCCGGCCCGCGCGGCCGCCGAGTCAGGTTGGATGCCCTGCAGCCATGTCGATACGGCTTCCACCAAGCCCGCATCGGTGTGGGGCAGGGCCGCCCAAGCCCACTCAGGATAAAGCCGGGTCGAGAGCAGTTGGGGGAAAGCCTTGTCTGACTGAGGATGGATCACGCGCAAAGCGTTCAAATCGATCTGACCGGCAGCAGCCATGCTCTCGAGCACGCCGGTGCGCACCACACCCACATCGGCCTGACCGGCCAGCACCGCTTGCACCACCCGGCTGTGCGGCGTGCCGACGAAACTCAACTGCACGTCGTTTGGGTTGCTCAAACTGAGCTTGTGGGCATGGAACAAGTCGGCAGCCATCAAGTAGCCACCCAGTGAGTTCATGCCCACGGCAGCCACGCGCTTGCCGTGCACCTGCTCCAGGGTGCCAATACCGCTGTTGGCAGGGGTAAAGATCACGCTGCCAAACTGCTCCACCGTCTGGGCACCAATCTGCAGATTGAGTGTGGCCATCGGGCGCAACTGGTACTGGTTGCGCAGTACCACGTAATGCGCCGGATTGGTCAGCACAAAGTCAAGCTGACCGGCTTTGACGGCAGCATCCAATTCATCAAAACTGAGCGCCAGCACTTCAAACCGGGTGCCGGGCATGGCTTGCGTCAAGGCCTGCCCGGTCGGCTGCCATTGCGACAGCGCGTCTGCCGGACTCTGAAGCGCCAACACACCAATGCGTGCCACGGACTCGGCCAGCACACTGCCTGCCCAGCCCAGGCACCACAGCAAGGTGACGCATCGCAAGAGTTTCAACATGCCCGGTATTTAATCACGCGCGACCAAAAACAGGCCCAATGGCCCGGCACACGGCCTGTGCCCGGCGTTCAACCCGGACTTCCCAGGACTTCCCAGCGTTCCAGCGCCGCCAGCAATTCGTCGTCAATCTGCGCGCTGCGGGTGGCCAGCTTCAGGGCGCGGGCGTTGTCCACCGCGTACAGGCTGCCGTCGGCGAGCAGCTCGTTGATTTCTTTTTGCTCGGCCTCCAGCTTGGCAATCAGGTCGGGCAGGCCATCGAGCTCACGCTGCTCCTTGAAGCTGAGTTTGCGCGGCTTGCCTGCAGGCGGCGCAGCCGGGGTGGCTGCGGCGGGCACAGCTGCTGCCTTTTGCTCTATTTTTTGTAGCTGATTGCGCTCGTAGTTAAAGGGCTCTGCGACCTTTTTGCCACTGGCCTTGGCAATCTCGTTGGCGCGTTTGGTTTGCGTCAGCCAGTCCTGCACGCCACCTTCAAACTCGCGCCAGCGGGCGTTGCCCTCGTAGGCAATGGTGCTGGTGACCACATTGTCCAGAAAGGTGCGGTCGTGGCTGACCAAAAACACCGTACCGTCAAAGTTTTGCAGCAGCTCTTCCAGCAGCTCCAGGGTGTCGATGTCCAGGTCGTTGGTGGGTTCGTCGAGCACCAACACATTGGCCGGGCGGGCAAACAGGCGCGCCAGCAGCAGGCGGTTGCGCTCGCCACCACTCAAAGAGCGCACCGGTGAGTTGGCCCGCGCCGGGGAGAACAAGAAGTCGCCCAGGTAGCTTTTGACGTGTTTGCGCTGGTTGCCGATCTCGATCCACTCACTGCCGGGGCTGATGAAGTCTTCCAGCGTGGCATCCAGGTCCAGCGCGTTGCGCATCTGGTCAAAGTAGGCCACGGTGATGTTGGCACCCTGTCGCACCGTGCCCCAGGCGCTCTCTCCGGGGCCGGGTTTGGGCGCGTTGGCCGGGGCCGGGTCGGCCTTGAGTTCACCCAAAATCAGTTTGAGCAGCGTGGTCTTGCCCGCACCGTTGGGGCCGAGCAGGCCCACTTTGTCGCCGCGCAGGATGACGGTGGAAAAGTCGTCCACGATTTTGCGGTCACCAAAGCTCTTGCTCACATGGGTGAGTTCGGCCACCAGCTTGCCGCTAACGGCCCCACTGGCCACATCGAGCTTGACGCTGCCCAGCGCCTCACGGCGGGCTTCGCGCTTGGCACGCAGCACTTCCAGCCGGTTGATGCGCCCTTGCGCCTTGGTGCGCCGGGCTTCCACGCCCTTGCGAATCCAGATTTCTTCCTGCGCCAGCAGCTTGTCGGCGCGGGCGTTGATCACCGCTTCTTGCGCCGCCTGCTCGGCTTTTTGCAGCAGGTAAGCCGCAAAATTACCGGGGTAGGACTGCAATTTGCCACGATCCAGCTCGACGATGCGGGTCGCCACGTTGTCCAGGAACGAGCGGTCATGCGTCACCGTGACGATGGAGCCTTTGAAGTCGCACAACAGGCCTTCGAGCCACTCGATGCTGTCCAGGTCCAGGTGGTTGGTGGGTTCGTCCAGCAGCAGCACGTCGGGGGCGGCCACCAGCGCCTGGGCCAGCGCCACACGCTTTTTGTTGCCGCCAGAGAGTGTGCCAATCTGCACCTCGGGCTCCAGATGCAGGCGGTGCAGGGTTTCCTCCACCCGCTGCTCCCAGTTCCAGCCGTCCAGCGCTTCGATCTCGCTTTGCATCGCGTCCAGATCGCCGTGGCCTTGGGAATATTCATCAATCAGGGCTTTCACCCTTGCCATGCCTGCGCTAACAGCTACAAAAACAGTAGCATCCGGATCCAGCTGCGGCTCTTGCGCCACGTAGGCGATGCGGGTGTTGTTTTGCACCTGCAGGCTGCCGTCGTCAGGCTTTTCAAGCCCGCCCAGAATTTTGAGCAGGGATGATTTGCCCGCGCCGTTGCGGCCAATCAGGCCCACGCGCTCCTGGGTTTCAAGGGAAAAACCAGCGTGGTCAAGCAGGGGAACGTGCCCGAATGCCAGCTGGGCGTCAAGTAGTGTGATGAGTGCCATGTAGCACGGATTATCCCTTGCAGCCCGCCACCGCGGGGGGATGGCTAGACCACCCGGTTGCGACCCTTGGCCTTGGCCAGGTAGAGCGCCTTGTCAGCCACGGTGTAGAGGTAGGCAAAGTCGCGGTGCTCGGCAGCGGAGGTGCAGGTCAGGCCAATGCTCACGGTGGTGGCAATTTGCTGGCCTTCCCACTCAATGCGCGAGTGTTCTATGTTGGCGCGCAGCTTTTCAGCCAGCTTGCGGGCCGCCGCCAGCGAGGTGTTGGGCAGCAGGATGATGAACTCCTCGCCGCCCAGTCGCCCCACCAGGTCAGTGGTGCGCACCGTGTAGGTGGTCACCAGGGCCACGTTTTTCAGCACCTCATCGCCGGCGGGGTGGCCCCAGGTGTCATTGACCTGCTTGAACAAGTCCAGATCCAGCAACAGGATCGAAGTCGGCGAGCCCTGGCGATGGGCACGCGCCAGCTCCTGCTGCGTGAGCTCGACAAAAGTACTGCGGTTGTACAGGCCGGTCAGCCCATCGAGCCGGGTCAGGCGCTGGAGTTCCTTGTGCTTGTTCTGGAGTTCGTCGTGGGTGCGTGCCAGCTCATCGTGTTGCAGGGTGAGGGTGGTGAAGTTGCGCCACAGCAGCACCGACAAGGCCCAGCCCAGCACGACTGCGGCCACACCGTTGACACGGTTGGAGAGCAACACCTCAGGGTTGTGCTGCGTCAGCCCCAGGGCATAGAAAAACAAAATGTAAGCACCCAGGTAAATCCAGGCGGCCGTCCGTGGGCGCAGCAACTGCGCCAGGCCAATCGCAATGCACACGATCAAAAACGGTGTGATGCTGGGGGTGACCCACTGGTCAACGCTGACGATGATGACGGCAAACACCATGCCCGCCATGACCTGCGCCACCGGCACGGCTTGGCCCCACGTGGTGTTACCGACGTAGCGCAGCCGATAGGCCACCAAGCTACTCACCCCCATCACCAGCCCCATGCCAAGGTGCGCCCACATCAAAGCGGCCTTCCAGCGATAAGCAATGTCTGCGGAAGGGATCCCCTGCAACTGTGCCAAAAACAGGGCGCAGTGCACGGCGTTGAGCAGGGCCACGACCAGCCCGATCATCCAGGCGCGTTTCAGACTGAGGTCGGCACCCGCACGCGCGACCTTGGCGTGCTCAAGCCGCCAGTGGTCAAGCGTTCTTTGGATGTCGTGAAAGTTCGGGCGCATGGATGGGCATGAACTTTAGCATCGATGCATGTGCTTTTTGGCATCGATGCCGCTTGCCCAATCCGGGATGGGTACAGCGGCCTGGGCCGCCGCCCATTACGCCAGCAGCGAATCCGCGCTCACAAAAGCGTAACCCAGCGTCCTGGCCACCGCTTCATAGGTGACCTGCCCGTTGGCTACGTTCAGGCCGTTTTTCAGGTGCGGGTTGTCCTTGAGCGCCTGCTTCCAGCCCTTGTCAGCCAGCGCCACGGCGTGGCCGATCGTGGCGTTGTTGAGCGCAAAGGTACTGGTGCGCGCTACCGCGCCGGGCATGTTGGCCACGCAGTAGTGCACCACGCCGTCCACCACAAACGTGGGTTCGGCGTGGGTGGTGGCGTGTGAGGTCTCGAAGCAGCCGCCCTGGTCAATCGCCACGTCCACTACCACCGCACCTTTTTTCATGCGCGAGATCATGCTGCGAGTGACCAGCTTGGGGGCGGCAGCGCCCGGAATCAGCACGCCGCCGACCACCAGTTCAGCGTCCAGCACCGCATCTTCGACACTCTGTGCGTTGGAATACACGGTGTGGATGCGGTTGCCAAACACCAGATCCAGCTGGCGCAGGCGATCGACGTTTTTGTCCAGCACCGTCACCTTGGCCCCCATGCCCACGGCCATTTGCAGTGCGTGGGTGCCCACCACCCCGGCACCCAGAATCACCACATGGGCGGCGGGCACACCGGGCACACCACCCAGCAGCACGCCCATGCCGCCCTTGGACTTTTCAAGGTGCGCGGCACCGGCCTGCACCGCCATGCGGCCGGCCACTTCGCTCATCGGGGCCAGCAGCGGCAGACCGCCGCCCGGGCCGGTGATGGTCTCGTAAGCGATGCACACCGCGCCCGACTTGACCAGCGCGGCGGTTTGCTCTGGGTCGGGGGCCAGGTGCAGGTAGGTGTAGAGGATTTGGCCGGGGCGCAGCATGGCGCACTCTTGCGGCTGGGGTTCCTTGACCTTGACGATCATGTCGGCAGCGGCGAACACCTGCGGCGCATCAGGGGCCAAGGTGGCCCCGGCAGCCTGGTATTGCTCGTCACCCAGGCCGATGGCGGCACCCGCACCGGTTTGCACCAGCACCTGGTGCCCATGCTGGGTGAGTTCACGCACGCTGGCCGGGGTCAGGCCAACGCGGTATTCGTGGTTTTTGATTTCTTTGGGAAGTCCGATCAACATGGCACAAGTCTCCATTGGGTTTTGAAGACTGGCAGTGTGTGACAGACCCCGGCGCAGGGCTATAAAAATCAGATTTTTCAGCGCTGCATTCCAGCGGCTAATGCGTTCAAGCGGGGGCGGCCTGTCCCATGGCTTTTTGCACGATCGCCAGCACGGTGTTCAGGTCTTCAATCGGCACCTGCCCCGGTGCCGAGCTGCTGGCACCCACGGCAAAGGTCAGGGCCGAGCCGAAGGCCCCGCCAAACAAACGGGTCAGCGCGCCATACGGCCCCATCGACATGCTGATGAGCGGTATGCGCAGTTTCTGGCTGGCCGCGCGGGTAGCACCAAGCAAGGTCAGCACATCGTCCAGATCGCGCGGCATCACAGCCACCTTGGCCACATCGGCACCCAACTGCTCGGCCTGCAAGAACTTCTGACACAGCGTCTCCAGGCCGGGCGTGTAAGAAAAATTGTGAAACGACAGCACCAGCTTGATGCCATGGGCCTGGGCGGCGGTGCGAACCTGCGCAATGTGCGCCGCGTCATTGGCCATCTCGTAGTCGATCAAGTCGATGCTGCGGCTCTGGCACACCGCTGCGTACAGGGCAATCACCTGCGCTTCGGACAGGGCGATGGGCTCGCCGCCTTCGATGATGGAGCGGCGGGTGAACAGCAGGGGGATGTGGCCCGCCGCCTGCTTGATGGCTTGCGCCAGGGCGATGACGGCGGCGGTGTCGCCAAGCTGCTCGAAAAAGTCCACCCGCCACTCCAGCACATCGGGCTTTTTGGGCAGCACGATGCTGAGCTCAGCCATGACTTGCGCGGCTGTGCGCCCGATCAGCGGGGTGCAGACCAGCGGAAATTTGCCACCAGCAATCGGCTGGCCGTGAAGCTCAATGGGTTTGGCGCATGACATGTCACAGTCTCCAGTGGAAAAACAAGGCAGGGCTCATGGCTTGTCCCCGCTCTTTAAAAAAAGCTCCTGGTCAGGCGCAAAGTTGGCGTGCAGCGGCATCAGTGCGCCGCCCAAGGCACGCGCATCCGGGCCGACGTTGCCGGCGATCACGTTGGCTGGCCACAGGCCTTCCCAGTTGTAGCCTTGCAGGGCCAGCCCGGTCTGGGCAATCAGCAGGCTGAGCAGGGCGCGGCAAAACGAACCGTCGATCACCACCGCGTCTATGTCCAGAAAGGCGGTGCCGCTCACCACCGCATGCGCCAGCGCATTGGCCGCATGCTTGACCCAGGCCTGGGTGTGGGGCAGGTAGTCGGGTGTGAGCGCACGCTCGTCATACGCACCGTGCGGATCCAGGTCTTTGGCGATCAGGCGCTGCTCCAGCTCCCACAGCGAGGCGTGGTGAACCAGCTGTGCGGGGGCTGTCTTGCCGCCTGCCAGACCGGAGGGCAGTGAGGCCACCGCCCCGGCGTTGCCATGCAGCCCGCCATGCAGGTGCGAGTTGATCACCAGCCCGCCACCGACAAAGGTGTCGATGAACACGTACAAAAAACTCTTCAGGTCACGCCCACGCCCGGCCACCAGTTCGGCCACACAGGCGGCCGAGGTGTCTTTGGCGAAGCTGACCGGCACCTCGGTCATGGCCTGCACCTGGGCGCGCAGGTCGATCTGGTTCCAGGTCTGCGACTGGGCATCCGACAAGCCCAGCATCTTGTGCCAGCCACCCAGTTGAAACGGTGCCGCCACGCCCACGCCCACCAGGCGGTCTTTGAGCTTGCCCAAGCGCTTGTGCAAGGCGTTCAGGTGGGTGCCAAGCGCTGGCAACAGAGTGGCAGCGTCGGGGAATTCGTAGTCCAGGCTTTCGCGCTGGCGAACCTGGCCGACAAAGTCCACCAGCAACCAGTCGGCGCTGCGCCGACCAATCTTGATGCCGATGGCAAACGCACCATCCGGGTTGAGCGCCAGCGGCACCGAGGGTTGCCCAATGCGACCACGGACGGGTTCTTGCTTGAGGATCAGGCCATCTTCTTCGAGCCGGGCAGTGATCAGGCCGATGGTTTGCGCCGTCAGGCCGGTCAGGCGGGCCAGGTCGGCCTTGGGCAGGCTGCCGTTGAGCCGAATCGCTTGCAGCACCACCCGTTCGTTGAACTGGCGCATGCCGACATGGTTGGAACCACGCGGGCGCAGCAGTGTCGGCGTATCTGGGAGGGGGGTGCTGCGCGGTGGTGTCATGGGCGCAGATTTTCGCCGATGACCCCTTTGCGCAAGATGAAGTTGCCAAACGGCTGAAGCTCGCCCGTCAGCACGATGGCGTAGGCGGCGCGTGCGCGCTCATAAAAAGCATAGCGCTCCACCGGCTCTACGCTTTGACCAGGAAGCAATTCCGGGGTGATATGGGCGATCACTTCGCGCTGTACCGCAGAGCGGTAGCTTTCATCCTTGCCGCTGACGGCCATGAAAGCTGCCGGGTGCGTGACATCGGCGGCCAATGGCAGCAGTGAGGTGACCGCAGCCACCGCATCCAGCATCGACACGCCGGGCAGGCGAACGACGGGCTTGCCTGCGGCAATGCTCATGGCGGTGAAGTTGGCATCGGCCAGCACCAGGGCCTCGTCGTGGCCCATTTCCATCATGATTTTGAGCAGCTCCGGGGTGAGCAGGGGGTTGATTCCTTTGAGCATGGGAGTCTTTCAAAAAGTGGCTTAGGCGTGAGCTTCGGGGGGCAATTCGTCCACCGTCTTGGCACCGGTCATCACCGCCACGGTGTCGCTCATGCTGATGGCCTTGGGGTTGACCACGGCGGCACGTTTGCCAAGGCGCTGGATGTGGATGCGGTCGGCCACCTCAAACACGTGCGGCATGTTGTGGCTGATCAGAATCACCGGCAGCCCCTTGTCACGCACCCGGCGGATCAATTCCAGCACCATGTTGCCTTCCTTCACCCCCAAAGCAGCCGTGGGCTCGTCCATGATGACCACGTGCTGGGCAAACGCCGCCGCACGGGCCACGGCCACGCATTGGCGCTGGCCGCCGGAGAGGGTTTCCACCGCCTGGGTCATGGAGCGGATGCCCACTTTCAGATCGTTCATGCGTGAGATGGCCTGGCTGAGCATTTCTTTTTTGTCCAGCAGGCGCAGCCACTGGCCAAGAAAGCCGGGCCGCAGAAGTTCGCGCCCCAGGAACAGGTTCTCGGCGATGCTCATGGCCGGGGCCACGGCCAAGTCCTGGTAAACCGTCTCAATGCCGGCACGCCGGGCATCGATGGGCGATTTGAAGTGCACCAGTTTGCCGTCAAGATAGATCTCGCCTTCGTCGGGCACCGAGGCCCCCGACAGGGTTTTGATCAGCGACGATTTGCCCGCGCCGTTGTCACCGATCACCGCCAGGATTTCACCGGCGCGCAGTTCAAAGTCGGTGCCGTCCAGCGCGGTCACCTGGCCAAAACGTTTGACGATGCCCTTGGCCTGCATCACCAAGGGTTGAGTTGCAGTGGTGTTCATCAGCGGGCTCCCTTGCGAGACATCTGGTCGGCAGCCACCGCCAGAATCACCAGAATGCCGGTGATCAATGTTTGATACACCGAGGCCACGCCCATCAAGGTGAGGCCGTTGCGGAACACGCCCACAATCACCGCACCCACCAGGGAGCCCAGAATCACGCCGCGCCCGCCAAACAGGCTGGTGCCGCCCAGCACCACGGCGGTGATGGCATCAAGGTTTTCGGTCTGCCCGGCGTTGGGGTCGCCGACACCGGTTCTTGCTACTGATAGCATAGCGGCAATGCCATAGAACAAGCCGGCCAGAGAGTAAACAATCACCAGCACACGATCCACGCTGATACCGGTCAGGCGGGCTGCTTCAGGGTTGTTGCCCACGGCGTAGAGGTGGCGGCCAGGAGCGGTCTCGCGCAGGATGAACCAGGCCAGGGCGTAAAGAACCAGCATGGTGACGGTGCCCAGGCTGACTTCGGTGCTGCCGATGTTGAAGGTGTTGCCCAAGGTGGTCATGGCATCGGGCAGGTTGGTGACGGTTTGCGCCTCTGAATAGATTTGCGTGATGGCAAAGGCAATGTTCAAGGTGCCCAGCGTCACGATGAACGGTGGCAGCTTCACGCGGGTCACCAGCATGCCGTTGAGCAGACCAAAGCCGGTGGTCACGCCCAGGCCGCAGGCAATCGCTGCATAGGGGTTCAGGCCGTAATCAACGGCAAATTTGGTCATGACGACCCCGCCCAGGGCCATCACCATGCCGCACGACAGGTCAATGCCGGCGGTCAAAATAATCAGGGTCTGGCCAATGGCCAATACGCCCACCACCATCACCTGCTGCAAGACCAGCGAGAGGTTTTCGCCGCTCAAAAAACGATCCGACTGGGTGGTGAAAAACAGGCAAGTGATCGCCAACGCGATCCAGGGGCCAAGCGCTCCCCAGGGAATGGGGCGTTTGTTTGTCGTGGACATCACGGACTCCGTGAAAAGTATTGGAAAAATTCAGCCCCCCCAAACATGAGAGGGGCTGAATGGGAGTCAACTCAGAGGCTTACTTGTTGCCCCAGCACAGATCCAGGCCAAGCTTGGTATCTTTGCTGTCCACACCAGCCACTGCCTTGCCGGCGATCAGTGTCACGCCGGTGTCGACATAGCCCGAGACCTTCTTGCCGGTCTTGGCGTATTCCACGCCAGCAGCCACACCCATGGAAGCCATCTTCAGTGGGTATTGCTGCGAGGTGGCTGCAATCTTGCCAGCAGCGGTGTCCTTGACACCCTGGCAGCCGCCGTCCACCGACACAATGATCACGCCTTTTTCCTTGCCGGCTTTCTTCAGCGCGTTGTACGCACCGGCCGCAGCGGGTTCATTGATGGTGTAGACCACGTTGATGTCAGGGTTCTTTTGCAGGCAGTTTTCCATTGCGGTCTGGCCCTTGGCCTGGTTGCCGTCTGTGTCGCCAGCGCACACGGTTTCAGCCGTGCTGGAGAGTTCGTTCGACTTGGCATCATTGGCCTTCAGACCGAAGCCGCTCATGAAGCCGTTGTGACGCTGAGCACCCACCGGGTGGCCGGGGAACAGATCCAGCATGGCGATCTTGGCGGGCTTGTCGCCCAGGGCGGCTTTGGCGTATTGGCCAATCAGCACACCGGCCTTGTAGTTGTCGGTGGCAAACAGGGCATCGGCACCTTCAAACGGGCTGTCCAGCGCAATCACTTGCACACCCTTGGCCTGCACTTTTTTCACGGTCGGGATGATGGCATCACCGGTGGAAGTGATCAGGATCGTCTTGGCCCCGGCAGCGGCCATGTTTTCCAACGCGGTGATCTGGCTGGCGGTGTCGCCGTCTTTCTTGCCGGTGGCGGTCATCAGCTTGGCACCGGCCTTCTTGGCCTCGGCTTGCGCGCCTTCCTTCATCTTGACGAAGAAGGGGTTGGTTTCGGTCTTGGTGATCAGGCCGATGACGGGCTGATCCGCGGCAAAGGCGGCGCTGGTGGCCAGGGTCAGGGTGCTCAGAATCAGTTGGGTGGAGAGTTTCATGTCATGTCCTCGTTGGTTGCAGGCCTTGCGGCCGGGTTGCTTGTGGTGACTCATCTCTTCCCGCGGTTTGCACTGCGGGAAATTACGCTTGTTCGATCAGCGTGGCTGGACTATAGTCCTCTCATCGTTATTAAATCAAGTTGTTTTAGTTATGGAAAACCCTAGCATGCTGCAAATAAATTCGTCTGCCCAGGTGGCCACCGCCGGAGAAGCGTTGATTGACTTCATTGCCCATGCCGATGGCCGTTTTGAGCCCTGTCTGGGCGGTGCGGTCTACAACCTGGCGCGCGCCCTGGCGCGTCAAGGTGTTGGCACGCTGTACCTCAACCCCCTGTCCCGTGACCGCTTTGGCCGCCGTCTGGCGCAGGGCTTGGTGAATGATGGGGTGGAGCTGGCAGTGCCTGAACCGGTGGTGCAAGTCACTTCACTGGCTGTCGTCAACCTCAATGAACAGGGGCACCCCGATTACGCTTTTTACCGAGAAGGCGTGGCTGACCGCGCCACCACTGCTGCGGCCTTGACCCAGGCTTGCAGCCAGGTGGAAACCCTGTCGCTGGTGTGTACCGGCGCGCTGGCGTTGTCACCCAATGATGCAGAGACCTATCTGCCTTGGCTGGCAGCGCAGCGCCAGGCCGGGCGCACGGTGGTGATTGATGCCAACCTTCGCCCCTCGGTGATGCCCAACCTGGAGCAATACCGCCGCCATGTGCTGACCGCGCTGCAGTACGCCGATGTCATCAAGGCCAGCGACGAAGACCTGGCCTGCCTGAACCTGCCAGGAGCCACCCCGGGTGCACAGGCCCGGCACCTGCTGCAAAGCAGCCGCGCCAGCGTGCTGGCACTGACCCTGGGTGCCAAGGGTGCTGCGCTGCTGACGCGCCATGGCCAGTTCATCCAGGCCCAGGAGACGGCTGCCATCACGGTGGTTGACACCGTGGGTGCTGGCGACTGCTTTCTGGCGGGCCTGGTGGCCGCCATGCTGGCGCACAAACTGCCCGCCGATTGGGGCAGCTCGCAGGTGTCTGAAGCCATCGCCAAAACCCTGCTGGCCAGCGCCATTGCCAGCGCCAGCCTGTGTGTGATGCAGCGCGGTTGCGTGCCACCCACCCGCGCCGAGGTGGCCCAGCGTCTGGCCCAGGAGCTGTGCCAGTTTCAGGTGGCCTGACCCCAGTCTGTGCGCAGGCGCACAGACCACGCCGGGAACGGCCCTTTAACGTCAGCACCTCGAAGCCTCCATAGGGCTTGCGATGCTGCTTCAACTTAAAGGAGTCCCCCATGTCGTTCAAGCAACCCGCCGAAAAATCCAGCCAACTGGTCGATCAAGCCGCCGACTCCACTGAACAGGCCATCCACTCTGCCCAGCAAGCCGCCAACAACGCGCTGGAAAGCCTGGCAGATGCCATTCAAGACCTGCGCCGCCAGACCAGCCCTTTGCTGGCGCGCACCTCGGAGCAAGCCAACGCGATGACGCGCCACGGCTTGGACAACGTGCGCGAAACCGCCCACCAGCTGCGCCTGAAGGCCGAGCACGCCTCGGAAAACACGGTGGAATACATCCGCCACGAGCCTGTCAAGTCCGTGCTGATTGCCGCCGCCACCGGTGCCGCCTTGATGGCCTTGATCAACCTGATCAGCCACTCCCGTGAGCGCGACTGAACCACCTCAGCGCGGCCTGCGATGCACCCCCTGCTGACGCTGATCGCGTTGCGGCCGCAGCTGCTGCTTGACCATGCGCAGGCCTATGCCACGCTGTTCAATGAAGAGTTCAGCCTGGCTTTCGCCACATGGCGGCGCTGGGCGCTGTTGCAGGCCGTCGCCTTGTGTTGCCTGGGGGTGGCGGTGATGCTGGCCGGTGTGGCCTTGATGTTGTGGGCGGTTACCCCGCCTGCGCAGATCCATGCGCCATGGGTCTTGTTTGCCATGCCATTGTTGCCACTTGCCATTGCCCTGGCCTGCGCCCTCAAAGCGCACCAGCAAGCGCAAGCCGACACGTTTGCCAACCTGGGCCGACAAATCGACGCGGATCTGGCCATGCTTCGCGAAGCGGGTGCACCATGACCTCACTCCCCAGTGCCTGTGAACGTCTGGCGCAGTCACGTGAACGGCTGCGCCAGGCCATGCACCAGGTCACCCCACCACAGGGCGAGGCCAGTCAGCGATGCTGCGACCGTTCTGCCAGCGTCTCGCAGGCCAGCCCAAAGGCCACCCCCGGCTCCAATTTGCTGTGGCAGGTGCTACAGGCCTGGTGCCTTGGCCAGCCGCTCCAAGAGGCCCTGGCACGGGGTTCCGAGGCCGCCAAGCAGGTGTTGCAGCCAGTGGCCCAGCGCCATCCCTACGGCCTCGTGCTGGGGGCGGCTGCCGCAGGCGGTCTGTTCGTCCTGCTGCGCCCTTGGCGATGGTGTTCAGCCCAGTCCTTGCCCACATCCAACCTGCTGGGGCAACTCCTGTCGCTGGTCATTGAGCGCTGGCCCACGCAGGTGCCGATGCAAACGCCACCACGCTGACGGCCCAGCCCTGCCAGCAGAAAAGTCACTTTGGGCCACTTTTGAAAAGCTGTCCCTCCCCCCCGCAAGGAGTCAGGTGAAGATGGTTTCCCAACACCCACACCCGCAACCCACGCCTCAAGAAAACCGGGCTCTTCCGGTACTGCTGGTGGGGGTGTCTCTGGCGTTGGGTGCCATCCTGCTGCCGTTTTATGGTGCCATCCTGTGGGGAACCATCATTGCGCTGCTGTTCGCACCGCTGTACCGCTGGCTCTTGCCCCGCGTCAGACGGCGCGCCAATGTGGCGGCCTTGCTCACGCTGTTGGTGGTACTGGTCATCGTGGTGCTGCCACTGGTGCTGGTAGCCACCTCACTGGTGCGAGAAGCCGCCTTGGTCTATGCGCGCTTGCAGTCGGGTGAGCTCAGCCCGGCGCAGTACTTTCACGGCGTGTTTGACGCGTTGCCAAGCTGGGTCACCGCCATTCTGGATCGCTTTGGCATGGTCAGTTTTGATTCCCTGCAACGCCGCGTGATGACCGCACTGGCGCAGGGCACGCAGTACATCGCCACCCAGACCTTTAGCATTGGCCAAAATACCTTTGAGTTGGTGGCCAGCGTGTTCATCACGCTGTACCTGGCCTTTTTTCTGATTCGTGACGGCAACGCAGTGGGGCGCGCCATCTGGCAGGCCGTTCCGCTCGCAGCCAAACACAAGCAAGCGTTGCTGGAGAAATTCACCACGGTCATCCGCGCCACCGTCAGAGGCCACCTGCTGGTGGCCGTCATTCAAGGCGGATTGGGTGGCCTGGGATTTTGGGTGCTTGGGGTCAGCGGTGCCCTGCTCTGGGCGGTGTTGATGGCATTTTTTTCACTGCTGCCAGCCGTGGGCGCTGGCCTGGTGTGGGTGCCGGTGGCCATTTACTTTTTTCTGGCAGGTGCACTCTGGAAGTGTTTGGCGCTCGTCGCTTATGGCGTGCTGGTGATCGGGCTGGTAGACAACCTGTTGCGCCCCATCCTGATCGGCAAAGACACCCGCATGCCCGACTACATCGTGATGATCACCACCCTGGGCGGCATGGCGGTGTTTGGCATCAATGGCTTTGTGCTCGGGCCGCTCATTGCGGCGATGTTCATTGCCGTCTGGCACATCAGGGTGGTGCTCGATGGCAGTGGTTAGCCCTCCATGTGTGCCATGGCGCACAGACCCCCTGCCGCACCAAACCTATAACGTGACACATCAAATGCAATTTTTACGTTTGATATTGGACTGACCGGAGATGGCCTGCTGATTTGGCCTTTATCTCCATTCACCTTCACTGAACCAAGGAGTGATCACCATGACTGCCAACAAAAATGCCTACATCGAAGCCATGAAAACCCAGCTTGATGAGCTCAACGCCAACCTGAACAAGCTCGAAGCCCGGGCCGAGGAGGCCAAGGGCGATGCCCGCCAGGCCTACTTTGAGGAAATGCGCAAACTGCGCCACCAGTCAAAACTGGCGCAAGCCAAGTTCGACGAACTCAAGGCCGCCAGCGAAAGCGCCTGGGACAGCATGGTGGCCGAGATGGACAAAGTGCGCGATGCCTTGGTCCATTCCTTTCACTACTTCAAGTCACAGCTATAGCGCATCGTCTGCGCTACTGTCGTCGGCCATGATGTCTTAGGGGCTTATAAGAAACAAAACTTCAGTATGCTATACAAAACATAGCTGCCTGCGCTAGCAAATAAAGCGCTAGGGGCCATTTTCCCTTGTGCTTTGTTGAATGGCTGGCTGTTGTAATCCCCCCCTCACCCCCAGCCCCTCTCCACCCCCGCCGGGGCGGAAAGGGGAGCCAACAGCCATATTTGGCCGCGTCTCTTGAGTGAAGCCCTGCCAGGCCACGGTCAACTGGGCAGTACGAGGACGCGGTGATGCCCGCGCCGATAAACCGCATGTCAACGCTCAGTCGCACCAGTTCTCGAGGGCAGGCGTACACCCACAACGCTGCGTTGGCCCCTCACTTTGAATTTGTTCCCTCAAAACACAAGGCCAAATACGGCTGTTAGCTCCCCCTTTCGCCCGGCGGGGCGAGAGGGGGCGGGGGGGAAGAGTGGGGGAAGCTACAAAACTATGAATCCCATAGCTGCCTGAGCAAGAAAATCAAGACATGCAGGCTAATTCGTTTCTTTGAGAATGCCTGGCCCGCGAGCGTGGTTTGGATGCTGAGAGTTACGAAATGCGCCGAGGGGACAATGTGGAAACACTGGAGCAGGAGCAAAAAATGGCATACGTTTCAAGCATCGAGAGCCTTGGCATTGAGAAGGGCATGCAACAAGGCATGCAGCAAGGCATGCAACAAGGCATGCAGCAAGGTGAAGCGCTGGCCTTGCAAAAGCTGTTGTCAAAACGGTTTGGGATGATTCCGTCCGACATTGCTGCTCAGATCGCGGCCGCCAGCACCGAGCAACTCGATGCCTGGCTGGATTTGGTGCTGGATGCGCCCAGCATCGCTGCCATGTTTGGGGCATCCCGGCACTGAAGAAGGCATAGCGGCGCTCAAACAGCGCCAGAGCGCGTCATGGCAAGCGAGAGATCACCCCCGCATCCACCTTAACCTTGTCACCCACCTTGAAACCTGGCTCCGTGGCGTAGCTGACGGTTTGCGTGGTGCCGTTGTGCAAGCGCACCACCACCTCAAAGTGGTTGGTGGTGCGCGCCTTGGCTTCCAGCGCCCGCCCGGCATAAGCACCACCCACGGCCCCGGCAATCTGCGCCACGGTGCGTCCAGTGCCCTCGCCTATCTGGTTGCCCAGCATGGCACCCACCACACCGCCGCCAATGGCACCCAGGTAACCGCCTTCGCCTTTGACCTCAATCAGGTTGACCGACTCGACCACGCCGCAGGTGTTGCACACCCGGCTGCCTTGCTGCGGGGCCGGCGCACTGTCGCTTTGCAGCGGCTTGCCCAAGGTGGCGCTGGTGGTGTTATCCCCCAGGCGCAAATGGGCGGTCACCACGCTGTTGCGGGTGATGCGGTCATTGTTCTTGATCGTGTAAGTGGTGGCGTATTCACCGCTTTTTACCTCGGGCAACAGCACCTTGCCCCGGGCACCGGCAATCGTCAAATCCACCTGCGCGCCAGGTGTGCCAATCACCGAAAAATTCAGCTCATTGCCCCCGGTCAGCTCAGCGGCCGGGTCTACCTTGAAGTGCTCAATTTGCAGTTGTCCGGGGGGCGCAGCCTTGGCCGCGTGCGCCCCAACCCCGATCTGCAGCGACTCGTTGAGGATCAGGCTGGCTACCTGGTTGCCCACGCGCAAATTGGCCGTGACCGGACTGCGGGCGGCAATTTTGTCGCGGTTGTTGATGGTGTAAACCCCCACGTAGTGCCCAGCCTCGACTTCGGCCAAGCTCAGGTTGTGCACCGCGCCGTCAATACGCAGCGTGGCCAGGCCGCCGGGTGTGCCATACAGTTCAAAGCTGAGTTCCACGCCGGGGCTCAGGCGCTTGACTTCATCCACATTGAAGCTTTCGATGCGGGGTGCGGCTAGCGCGTTTCTGGCGGTTTGCGCCAGCAGCGCACCAGGCCACAGGGAAAGCGCCAGAGCGGCAACAGCCATCAGCCGGAGAAGTTTTTGCAGGATGTTCATAAACCACCTTGGTTATCAAAGTTCAGTGCAGGTTGAACCGTGCGGGGCGGGTCACGCCAACACGGGCGAAGGGCCATTGTTGGCAGCGCTTGCCTCAAGTTCTGTGCGCCAGCGAACACAAAGCCGACGCATTGCGGCGGACTTGAACATTTGTGACCAAATAGACCTCAAGCCATGACAAACAAATCACAAACAGCTATCATAATAATAGCAACAGACATCTGGCACCTGGTGCGCAACCCTACTACACTGCCGCCACTGATCAATCAGGCCGCAGTGCCTGCCAACGGAGGATCCCATGACGACACGCCGCCCAAAAAAATCGCCCGCGCCCGGCGTGGCCCCAGATACCAGTCCGACCCCATCGAGCAGCTCCCAAACCCCAACTGCCACCACCAAGGTACCCAACACCCACACGCCGACCGACCCGGTGGCCCCCCGCTTTCCCATCGTTGGCATCGGTGCCTCAGCAGGTGGCCTGGCAGCCATTGAAGCGTTTTTCTCAGGGCTACCCGCTGATGTTGACCCCGGCATGGCCTTTGTGCTGGTGCAACACCTGGACCCCGACCACGACAGTCTGCTTGCCGAACTGATCGGACGGCGCACCCACATGCCGGTGCTGGAGGTGGAAGACGGCATGGTGGTGCGGGTCAACTGCGTCTACATCATTCCACCCAACCGCGACATGGCATGTCTGAACGGCACGCTGCAACTGCTGGTGCCTACCGCACCGCGCGGGCATCGCCTGCCGATTGACTTCTTGTTCTCGTCCCTGGCTGCCGACCAGCATGAGCGGGCCATTGGCATCGTGCTCTCGGGCACGGGCAGCGACGGCACCCTGGGCGTGCGCGCCATCAAAGACGAAGGCGGCATGGTGATGGTGCAAAGCCCACTGTCCAGCGAATTTGACGGCATGCCGCAAAGCGCCTTGGCCACCGGCCTGGTGGACTACGAGCTGGCTCCCAATGAGATGGCCAGCCAGCTCATGGCCTACATCACCCATGCCTTTGGCCATCTGCCGCTGCACGCCAGTGCCGCAGCGCCACAGGCCGAGAGTGCGCTGAAAAAAATATTCGTCTTGCTGCGTTCCCAGACCGGGCACGACTTTTCCCAGTACAAACCCAGCACCATGTACCGCCGCATCGAACGCCGCATGGCGGTGCACCAGATTGACAGCATCAACAATTACGTCAAGTACCTGCAACAAACCCCGCTGGAGGTGCAGGCGCTGTTCAACGACTTGCTGATTGGCGTGACCAACTTCTTTCGCGACCCCGAGGCCTTTGCGGTGCTGGAAAACCTGGTCATCCCCAGGCTGTTTCAGGGCAAGCAGGCTGGCAGCGTGGTGCGCGTGTGGTGCGCGGGCTGCTCCACCGGTGAAGAGGCGTACTCAGTGGCCATCTTGTTGCAAGAGCAGCTGGAGCAACTCAAAACCAGCATCAAGGTGCAAGTATTTGCCACCGACATCGACCGCCGCGCCATCGCCGCCGCCCGCCTGGGTGTGTACCCCGCCAGCATTGCCGACAATATCTCGCCCGAGCGCCTGGCGCGCTATTTCACCGCCGACTCAAGCGGCAGCACTTACCGGGTGCACAAGAGCATCCGCGACCTGTTGGTGTTCTCCGAGCAGGACGTGATCAAAGACCCGCCGTTTTCCCGGCTTGACCTGGTGAGCTGCCGCAACCTGCTGATCTACCTGGGCTCCGAGCTGCAAAAAAAGCTGATGTCGCTGTTCCACTACGCCCTGCAACCCGGCGGGGTGCTGTTTCTTGGCACCTCGGAAACCGCTGGCGAAATGGGCGATCTGTTTGCCGTGCTGGATCGCAAAGCCAAGGTCTACCAGCGCAGGGAAGACTTGCAGGGAGCCCAGCGCGCTGCCCTTGGGCGTTTTTTACCGCCCCTGATTGAGCGCGACCTGCCAGCCGCGCAAGCCGCTGGCAAAGCGCAAGCGCCCGCCAAACTCTCCCTGCGTGAGCTGACCGAGCAAACCCTGCTGCAACACCTGGCTCCGGTGGCCGCACTGGTCAATGGGCAGGGCGACATCCTCTACCTGCACGGGCGCAGCGGCACGTTCCTGGAACCTGCACCGGGCGAAGCCGGCATCAACAACATCCTGAAAATGGCGCGCGAAGGCCTGCGCCGCGACCTCACCGTGGCCCTGCACAAAGCCGCCAGCAGCCCAGACACCGTGCGCGTCCAGGGCGTGCGCGTCAAGACCAACGGCCACTTCACACTGACCAACCTGAGCATTTGCCCGGTGTTCGGTGGTGCCAGCACCCAGCTTGAGTCGCCGCTGTACCTGGTGGTGATGGAAGTCGCGCCCGAGACCCAGGCCACCTCACACACCGCTTCGCACCTGAGCACTGCGCCCGCCAGCAGTGCGGTGATCCCCCAGGGCAACGAGCAAGACAGTAGCGCCCAGATTGCCGAGCTCAACGAGGAACTCAAAGCCAAGGAAGAGTACCTGCAAGCCGCCAACGAAGAGCTGGAAACCACCAACGAAGAACTCAAGTCCAGCAACGAAGAAATGCAGTCGGTCAATGAAGAACTGCAAAGCACCAATGAAGAGTTGGAAACCTCCAAGGAGGAAATGCAGTCCATCAACGAGGAACTCAGCACCGTCAACGCCGAGCTGCAAACCAAGGTAAACGACTTGTCCCGCGCCAACAACGACATGAACAACCTGCTGGCCGGCACCGGCATTGGCACCGTGTTTGTCGACCATGGCATGCGCATCCTGCGTTTCACCCCCGCTGCCAGCCGCATCATCAACCTGATTCCCAGCGACGTGGGCCGCCCGGTGGCCCACATCGTGAGCAACCTGGTGGGCTACACCAGCCTGGTGGCGGACGTGCAAGCCGTGCTCAAAACCCTGATCCCCAAACAGACCGAGGTGCAAACCAGCGACGGCAACAGCTACACCCTGCGCATCTTGCCCTACCGCACGCTGGACAACGTGATCGAAGGCGCGGTGATCACCTTCGTTGAAGTCACCGAGGTCAAACGCACCCGTGAAGCCTTGCAAAAAGCCAATGCGCTGCTGCGCCTGGCGGTGGTGGTGCGCGATGCCCACGATGCCATCACCGTGCAGGCGCTCGACGGGCACACCATCGCCTGGAACCCCGGTGCCGAGAAGCTGTATGGCTGGAGCGAGGCTGAAGCCTTGCAGATGAACGTGCGTGCGCGCATCCCCCAGGCACTGCAAGAAAACGCCCTGGCTCAGGTGCACGAACTTAGCCAGGCGCACACCCTGGCCCCTTTCCAGACCCAGCGCCTGTGCAAGGACGGTCGCCAGGTGGAGGTGATGCTCACCGCCACCGCCTTGCTCGATGAAGCCGGTCAGGCCTACGCCATCGCCACCACAGAACGCGCCGCCACGTGCCCGGGTGGCACCTCCAGTGCGCCTTGACTAGCTCAGCCTACACCAGCGTCTGCGGTCTTCTTCTTTGCGAAAGGGTATCCCATGAGCAAACCCAAAAAAACTGCTGCGGCTCCCAAGCCTTCTGCCGACGAGCGCCAGGCCTTGCGCCAGCGTGCCGAGGCACAGCTGGCGAACCAGCCCGGGCATCAGGCCACAGGCGTTGCAGCGCTCTCGCCGCAGGCCACGCAGCACCTGCTGCATGAACTGCAGGTGCACCAGATTGAGCTGGAAATGCAAAACGACGCGCTGCGCCAGAGCTCCGAGGAACTCGAACGCGCCCGGGCACGCTACTTCGACCTGTACGACCTGGCCCCGGTGGGCTACCTCACCCTGTCGGCCCAAGGCGTGATTCTGGAAGCCAACCTGACCGCCGCCATTCTGCTGGGCGTAACACGCAACGCCTTGACCGGGCGGGCGCTGCACAGTTTTGTGACACCGCAAGACCAGGACAATTTTTACCTGCTGTGCACGCAACTCAACGAGAGCGGCATGCCGCAGTCGCGCGAATTGAAACTGGTGTGCCACGGTGGCCGCCTGCTGTGGGTGCACCTGATGGCCACTGCCGCCGTCGATTACAACAACACGCCGGTGCTGCGCATGGTGCTCAGTGACATCAACACCCTCAAATCATTCGAGCGCCAGCTCGACCACCTGGCCCACTACGATGCCTTGACCAACCTGCCCAACCGCCTGCTCAAGGCGGATCGCCTGCAGCAAGCCATGGTGCAGGCCCGGCGCAGCGCGAACCCGTTGGCTGTGGTCTACATTGACCTGGACGGCTTCAAGACCATCAACGACAGTTATGGGCACGATGTGGGCGACCAATTGCTGGTGGCCGTGGCCAACCAGATGCAGCAGGTGCTGCGCGAAGGTGACACGCTGGCACGCCTGGGCGGCGATGAGTTTGTGGCGGTACTGATCAACCTGGGCAGCGTGGCCGCCTGCGTGCCCCTGCTGGAGCGCCTGCTGGCGGCTGCCGCACAGCCGCTGCGGGTGAAAGGCAAGCTGCTGCAGGTGTCCGCCAGTCTGGGGGTCACCTTCTACCCCCAAGCGCAAGAGATTGAGGGCGACCAGCTGCTGCGCCAGGCCGACCAGGCCATGTACCAGGCCAAGCAAACCGGCAAAAACAAGTACCAGATTTTTGACGCGGCCCAAGACCACACCTTGCGTGAGCTGCACCAGGAACAGCAGCGTCTCAGCCAGGCCTTGCAGGCGCATGAATTGGTGCTGCACTACCAGCCCAAGGTGAACCTGCGCAATGGTCAGGTGATGGGGGTGGAGGCGCTCATCCGCTGGCAGCACCCCGACCGGGGGCTGCTGTCACCGGACGAATTTTTGCCAGCCATTGAGGAACACCCGCTGATCATCGCCATCGGCGAATGGGTGATGGAAGAGGTTTTGCTTCAAATCAAAGCCTGGCAGGCGCAGGGGCTGGACATGGCGGTCAGCGTCAACGTGAGTGCGCAGCAGTTGCAGCAGCCCGATTTTGTAGCCCGCTTGCGCGAACTGCTGGCACGCCACTGCACCGTCAGCCCCAGTCACCTGATGCTGGAAATCCTGGAAACCAGTGCGTTGCAGGACGTTGCTTACGTGTCGCAGGTGATTGAGGATTGCCGCCAGTTTGGCGTACTCTTCGCGCTGGACGACTTTGGCACCGGCTATTCATCGCTGACCTACCTCAGGCGCCTGCGCGTGACCCTGCTCAAGATTGACCAGAGCTTTGTGCACGACATGCTGGACAACCCGGGTGACCTGTCCATCCTGAAAGGGGTCATCGGCCTGGCGCAGGCCTTTGGCTGTGATGTGATTGCCGAAGGTGTGGAGACGCAAGCGCATGGCACCCGGCTGCTGCAACTGGGCTGCGACCTGGCCCAGGGCTCGGCCATCGCGCGGCCCATGGCCGCTCAGGAATTGCCAAAGTGGGTGGCCACCTGGAAGACAAATCCGGTCTGGGGGCCGTTCCTGATGGATGAGTAGCTCTTGGATTCATAGCAGAAAAACAGGGAGGGGTTCACCATGAACCAGGGAACCGTGAACACAGCGCAACTGATGCACAACCTGCAAGTGCATCAAATTGAGCTGCAGCTGCAAAACGAAGAACTGCGCCGCACGCAGTTGGCGCTGGAAGCATCGCGCGCACGCTATTTCGACCTGTACGACCTGGCTCCGGTGGGCTACCTCACGGTAGGTGCCAACGGGCTGATTCAGGAGGCCAACCTGTGCGCGGCTGCCTTGGCTGGCGTGCCCCGCAGCGCCCTGGTTCAACAGCCATTGAGCCATTTCATTGCCCAATCACACCAGGACTGCTACTACCTGTGCCACCAGCAGCTGCTGGAAACCGGGCAGGCGCAAACCTGCGAGTTGCAGCTGCGCCAGAGCGCAGACACCACGCTGTGGGTCAGCCTGAACGTCAGCGCCACGCAGCTGGATGACGATGCGGTGGAGCTGCGCGTGGTTCTGGTCGACATTTCGGAGCGCAAACGCCTGGACGAGGCTTTGCAGGGCACCTTGCAGCACCTGGAGCATGCCCGCTTGCAGGCCGACAAGGCCAACCTGGCCAAGTCCGAATTCTTGTCCAGCATGAGCCACGAATTGCGTTCGCCGCTGAACGCCATTCTGGGCTTTGCCCAACTGATGAAAGCGGGCAGCCCGCCCCCCACACCTGGCCAGCAAGCCAATCTGGAACAAATCCTCAAAGGTGGTTGGTACCTGCTGGCGTTGATCAACGACATTCTGGACTTGGCATCTATTGAGTCCGGCCACACCGCCATCTCCATCGAATTCGTTCCCCTGGCGGCCGTGTTGCTGGACTGCCAGACCCTGATTGAGCCGCTGGCTGCCAGCAGCGCGGTGCACATCCACTTTCCCGAGCTGGCTGGCAACGACGCG
>Ga0316622_100000466_pt1 | contig 23539 bp, 24 predicted proteins | sample OWC_Aug_OW2_C1_D_FD_207646 | JGI IMG/M metagenome (GOLD analysis project Ga0316622, IMG submission 207646) | Wetland soil microbial communities from Old Woman Creek delta, Ohio, United States - OWC_Aug_OW2_C1_D5_C | ecosystem: Environmental > Terrestrial > Soil > Wetlands | place: USA: Ohio... | reverse complement strand
CACGATCGTCAACCTGCTGCTGCGCTTCTACGACGTCGAGGGCGGGCGGATCCTGATCGACGGCCAGGACATCGCCGGGGTCACGCAGACCAGTCTCCGGGCGCAGGTCGGCATGGTCACGCAGGACACGTCGCTGCTGCACCGCTCGGTGCGCGACAACATCGTCTACGGCCGTCCGGACGCCACCGACGAACGGATGGTCGCCGCTGCCCGGCGCGCCGAAGCGCACGAGTTCATCCTCGGCCTGTCGGACCCGAAGGGCCGTCGCGGCTATGACGCTCACGTCGGTGAGCGTGGCGTGAAGCTCTCGGGCGGGCAGCGGCAACGCGTTGCGATTGCGCGGGTCATGCTCAAGGATGCGCCGATCCTGTTGCTCGACGAAGCGACGAGTGCCCTCGACAGCGAGGTCGAGGCTGCGATCCAGCAGAGTCTCTACCGGCTGATGGAAGGCAAGACCGTCGTCGCGATCGCGCACCGCCTGTCGACGATTGCTGCGATGGATCGACTGGTCGTCATGGACAGGGGGCGCATCGTCGAGGAAGGCGACCATGCGTCGTTGCTGGCGCAGGGCGGGCTCTACGCGCGACTCTGGGCGCACCAGAGCGGGGGCTTTCTCGGCGAGGAAGTCGACGAGGACGAGGCTGCGGGCGCCGCGATGGCCGGCTACCGGGCCGCCACCGGCTAGCGGCGGCCCTCAGCCCGCGATGAACTTCTCGAGCTGCTCGATCGTTTCCTGCTGCTCCTCGATGACGCCGCGCACCAGGTCGCCGATCGAGATCATCCCGATCATCGCGCCGCCCGCGTCCACCACGGGCAGATGACGGATCCGGCGCTCGGTCATCAGCTCCATGCAGTGCCGCACGGCGTCCTCCGGGCCGACCGTGATCACCGGCGCGCTCATGATCTGCCAGACGGGAGTCTCGGCGGACGAGCGCCCGAGCAGGATCACCTTGCGGGCATAGTCGCGCTCGGAGATCACGCCCACCAGCTGGCCTTCGCGCAGCACGGGTAGCGCGCCGACATGCCGGTCGGCCATGATCTGGATGGCCTCGAGCACGGGCTCGTCGGAGTCCACCGACCAGATGTCGCGCCCCTTGCGGGCGAGCAGGTGCTTGACGCGCAACATGGCTGGATCCCCCTGGAGCTCTCTGCGGAACGCTGGTCGCCCGATTCTATGCCACTCCACGTCGTGCTTTTCCAGCCCGAGATTCCGCCCAACACCGGGAACGTCATCCGGTTGTGCGCCAACACCGGCGCAACGCTGCACCTGGTGCGGCCGTTCGGCTTCCGACTGGACGCCAAAGCCGTGCGCCGGGCGGGGCTCGACTACCGCGAGCTCGCGGACCTGCGGGAGCATCCGAGCCTGCGGGATTGCCTCGAGAGTCTCGGCCAGCCGCGCTGGTTCGCATTCACGACCCGCGCCGACGTCCGCCACGACTCCGTCCAATACCGGGACGGCGACGCGCTCGTGTTCGGTCCGGAGACTCGCGGCCTGCCACCCGAAGTGCTTGCCGGCTGCCCGGCGGAGCACCGGTTGCGCATCCCGATGCGACCCGGCTCACGCAGCCTGAACCTCTCGAACGCCGTCGCCGTCGCAGTCTACGAGGCGTGGCGGCAGCTGGGATGGGACCCGCCGAGCAGCCGCCAAGCGGTGGTCCAGGCGCCGACTATTCCGTCTCGGCCTTGACCGTGCGTCCCATCAGCGCAATGACCGCATCCCTGGCCGGCGCACCCTCGTAGAGCACGCGATAGATCTGCTCGCTGATCGGCATCTCGACGCCGACTTTCTGCGCCACGTCGCGCACCGCGCGGGCCGCGAGCACGCCTTCGACGACCTGCCCGATCTCGGCCTGCGCCTGCTCGGGCGTCTTGCCCGAGGCCAGCGCCAGCCCGAAGCGACGGTTGCGGGACTGGTCGTCCGTGCAGGTCAGCACCAGGTCGCCCAGGCCCGCGAGGCCCATGAACGTTTCCTTGTCGGCGCCGAGTGCGACGCCCAGCCGCGTCAGCTCCACGAGTCCGCGCGTGATCAGCGCAACGCGAGTGTTCGCGCCGAAGCCGAGCCCGTCCGAAATGCCGGCGCCGATCGCGAGCACGTTCTTGGTCGCGCCGCCGACCTCGACGCCGACCATGTCGCCCGAAGCGTAGACGCGGAAGTTGTCGCTGGAGAGGCTGCGAGCCAGGCTCATCGCGTAGGCTTCGTCGCGCGAAGCGACGGTCATCGCGCTCGGCAGGCCGGCGCCCACTTCCTTCGCGAACGTAGGTCCGGAGAGCACCGCGGTCGGCACACCGGGTCCGAGCACCTCAGCCGCCACTTCGTGCGGCAGCTTGCCGGTGGACAGTTCGAATCCCTTGGTGGCCCATGCAATGCGCTGGCCGGGTTTGAGCAGCGGCCTGGCCCGCTCGAGCACCTCGCGGAACGCGTGGCTCGGCACGACGATCAGCAGCTGGTCGGCTTCGGCGACCGCGCGCGCAAAGTCGTGCTCGATCTCGACCCGGTCGGGCAGCGTGACGCCGGGCAGATAGCGGCTGTTGACCCGGTTGCGAGTCATCGCTACGAGCTCGTCCGTCTCGATGCCCCACAGGATCGTGCGGTGGCCAGTGCGCGCGATGTGCACGGCCAGCGCAGTGCCCCAGGAGCCCGAGCCGAGCACGGCGAACACCGGCTTCGGCTCGGCAGTGGCGGCGGTCACCCGGGACCGTCCGGTCAGTTGACCGTGCCGCCCGGCGGCGTGGCCGACTGCTGTGCGGCCTGCTGCTGGGCGGCGGCGCGCGCGTGCAGCGCCTCGAACGTCACGAGCGGCAGCAGGAACGGCGGGAAGCCACCCTTGGCGACGAGCTCGGCGACCGTGGCCCGCGCGAAGGCCAGCAGGTAGTTCGGCGCCATGATGCTCACGACCTGGGCGAGCTCGGGCGCCGACAGGTTGCGGATCAGGAACGCGCCTGCCTGCTGCAGCTCGAGCAACCAGACGACCTTGTCGCCGGCCTTCGCCTCGAGGTTCACCTGCAGCACGACCTCGTGCATGTCCTGGGCGAGCGCGGTTGCGCGCGTCGTCAGGTTCAGGTTCACGGACGGGTTGCCCTGCCCGTTGCTGATGAAGGGGCCGTTCGGGGCCTCGAACGAGCAGTCCTTGATGTAGATCGCCTGCGGATTCACCACCTGCGCATTGGGGTCGGCGGCGGGCTGGGTCTGGCTGTTCGGCTCGGTCATGGCGTTGTCGTCCTCGGAAGAATTTGTGTCGGTTCGGGCTGTCGGCCCGTGGGATCAGTCGCGGCCGGTGAGTGCGTCGAGCTTACCCGCCCGGTCGAGGGCATAGAGATCGTCGAAGCCGCCGACGTGGTGGTCGCCGATGAAAATCTGCGGCACCGTGCGCCGCCCGCTGCTGCGGGCCAGCATCGCGTCGCGCTCGCCCGGCTCCTCGTCCACCTTGATCTCGCGGAAGGCCAGCCCCTTGCGCGCGAGCAGCGCCCGCGCCCGCTCGCAGTATGGGCACCAGCCGCTGGAATACATGACGATCTCGGCCGCCTCGGTCATCGTGCAGGACCTCACTTGCCCTTGGCGTCCGTGCGGACGACGGGCAGGTTCTCCGCTCGCCAGGCCTGCATGCCGCCCTGCAGGTTCACGACCTTGGCGAATCCCTGGGCTCGGAGCACGCGGCCCGCGGCACTGGAGCGCATCCCGCTCTCGCAGCAGGTCACCACGACCTTGTCGCGGTATTTCTTCAGCGTCTCGGTGCTCTTGGCGAGCTCGTCCTGCGGCACGTGCCTGGCATCGAGTATGTGGCCGGCGTCGAATTCGGCCTTGGTGCGGACGTCGAGCAGCAGCGCGCCCTCGTTCAACAGGCGCACGGCGTCCATCGGCCCGACCGATTGTCCGCCGCTGCGGGCGCGGCTGATCTCGTACGCCAACGCTGCGATGAACAGCGCGACGGTCCCTCCGACCAGGAAGGGGTGCTGGGTGGCGTATTCGAGGAAACGCTGCATGGGACGGCTGGGCCAAAAAGGGTCGCGGATTATAGCAGCCTCGCCAACGCGTTAGACTTGGCGGCCTGCCGGTCGCCCAATCGCCCTCGCCGAGGCATGTTGCCCCCGATCTCGCCGCCCTCCACGCCGTCCCGCCCGCTTCGCCTCCGCTGGTGGCTGCCGGCGGTGCTGCTGTTCGTGGCCGTGGCCGGCGGCCCGGGTGCGGCCGACGCCCAGAACGAGCGCAAGGCGACCCCCGCCCAGAAGGAGGCGGAGCTCAAGAAAGTGAAATCCCGCATCGAGCGGGTGCGCAAGAACGTCAACCAGGACATCGAGAAACGCGACCGGCTGAGCGCGCAGCTGCGCGACGCGGAACTCGGCGTGCAGCAGGCGCGTCGCGGGCTCGAGGCGCTGCGGGCCGAGCGTATTGCGGCCGAATCGCGGCTCAAGGAGCTCGAGCGCGAGCAGGCCGAGCGCGACCGGGAGCTGGCGGCGGAGCGCGGCGCGCTGGCCGGAGAACTGCGCACCGCCTACGTCAACGGCCGCGAGGAGCAGCTGAAACTGCTGCTGAACCAGCAGGATCCGGCGGAATTCGGCCGGATGCTCGCCTACTACGGTTATTTCGGCCGCGCTCGGGCGGACCGCATCGGCAACATTCGCGACAAGCTTGAGCACCTGGCGCTGGTGCGCGAGAAGATCGCCGCCGAGAACGAGCGCCTGCAGGGCCTCGAATCACAGCAGGAGAAAGAGCTTGCCGCGCTACGCTCCGCGCAGCAGCAGCGCACCCGGACCGTGCAGGCGATCGAGTCGCAGATCAAGTCACAGGGCGGCGAACTGAAGCGCCTCGAGTCGCAGGCGAAGGGCCTCGAGAAGTTGATCGCCGACTTGCGCAAGGCGTTGCGGAACGTGCCGGTGGCGAAGCAGGCGCCGTTCGAGCCGCTGCGCGGCAAGCTGCCATGGCCGGTCCAGCAGGGCAAGGTGCTGGCGCGCTTCGGCCAGCCCCGGGCCGGCGGGTCGATGCGCTGGCAGGGCATGATGATCGGCACGGATCGCGGCGCGCGGGTGCGTGCTCCGTTCGCGGGTCGCGTCGTCTACGCCGACTGGCTGCCCGGCATGGGACTCATGATCGTGCTCGACCACGGGGGCGGTTACCTGAGCCTCTACGGCCACAATGAAGAGGTTTTTCGCAGTGTCGGGGATGCCGTCGCCGCGGGAGACGTGATCGGTGCCGTCGGGGATTCGGGCGGCCACAACCAGCCGGCGCTGTATTTCGAGGTGCGCCGGGGTCGCGAACCGGTCAACCCGGAGAACTGGCTGCAGCGCCGCTGAACGCTGCTGATTATGTGCAAACGCAGCGCATCGGGCGCTGGAGTGCGCCCGCCTGCGCGGGCCAGACTGCGGCCTGGGTCAAGGATTGGCCCCCGATCGATCAAGGAAGATGCGAGCCGAGTCAGGACGAATCGGATCACCGCAAGGACTCCACGATGAATCTCGCCCAGGCGCTGGAAGGCGAGCCGGCGCCGATCAGCGCAACGTCGCTCCATCGGTACGGCCAGCTCGTCAAGATGCTGCTGCCGCGGGCCCAGGCGATCTTGAGCGCCATCGTCCAGCTCGCGCGCGCGATGGGCCTCAGGACCGTCGCCGAATGCGTCGAGAGCGACGCGATCCGCGAAATCACCGAGCGCCTCGGCGTCGAATACGGCCAGGCCAGGGATTCTCGATCGCGCGGCCGCTGCCGCTCGAGCAGGTGATCCAAACCGTGCTCGGCGGTACTATCTGACACGGTTCAATCATCCGGGAAAGCCTTTGTCCAAGGGCGCGCACACGTTGTTCGTCGCAGCCGTCGGGGTCGTGCTCGGCGCCGGCCTGATGCTGTTGCGCGACGGCGCCGCAGACCGCCAGCAGTCCGGTGCGGTGCCGCAGTCGAAGGCGGCCGCCGTGGCGCGCTCGCTGCTCGAGGAAGTCGAGGATCGCGTGCGCAGCGAATACGTCGAGCCGGTGACGAAGGAACAGCTCGACCTTGCGGCCGTCGACGGCATGGTCGCGAGCCTCGATCCGCATTCCGCGTTCCTCGACCCGGCCGAATACGAGGCGATGCGCGTCAGCACCGCCGGGCATTATTCCGGCGTCGGTCTCGAGGTCGCCGAGCGGGACGGGCGAATCGCGGTCGTCACGCCGATCGATGGCTCGCCGGCCGACCGCGCAGGTGTGCGTAGCGGCGACATCCTGCTCGAAATCGACGACCGCGCCGTCGAGGGCGGAACGCTCGAGGAGACCATCGAACGGATGCGTGGCTTCGTCGGTTCGACCGTACGGCTCACCGTCGAGCGCAGCGGCGAACCGGAGCCCCTGCGCTTCGCGCTCGAGCGCTCCGAGGTGCACGTCCGCACGGTCCGCGCCGAGCCGCTCCCGGGTCGCTACGGTTACCTGCGCGTCACGCACTTCACCGACGCCACGCCGCGCGATTTCGACCGCGCGCTGGCCGGCCTGCAGTCGGATGCTCCGCTGCGCGGGCTCGTGCTCGACCTGCGCGGCAATCCCGGTGGCGTCCTCGAATCGTCGGTCAGCGTGGCCGACGAGTTCCTCGACTCCGGGGTCATCGTCCGCGCAGAGGGCCGCACCGCGGAATCCCGTTTCGTGCTGCGCGCAACGGAAGGCGACGCGCTGCGCAGCGCCCCGCTGGTCGTGCTCATCGACCGCGGCTCAGCCTCGGGTGCGGAGATCGTGGCGGGGGCGCTGCGCGATCACGGCCGCGCGACGCTGATGGGCGAGCGAACGTTCGGCAAGGGTTCGGTGCAGACGGTGATGCCGCTCGCCAACGGGCAAGCGCTCAAGCTCACGACCTCCCGCTACTACACTCCGTCGGGAAGCTCGCTTCACGAGAGAGGTCTTGAGCCGGACGTGTCGCTGGCCGATGCGCTGCAGGGCGACGGGCGAGCGACCGTGATTGCTGCGGATCCCGCAGTGCAGGCCGCGCTGCAATACCTGCGCGATCGCAGCCTCGGCACCCAGGTCGCGCTCGCCGGCGAACCCTGATCCTCGCCTGCCAACGGGAGGCTGCCCGATGTCCCGAGTGCTCGTGTTGCTCGCCACAGGTTTCGAAGAGATCGAAGCGATCACCGTCGTCGACCTGCTGCGCCGGGCCGGGATCGAAACCCGCATGGCCTCGCTCGGTCCGCGCGAAGTGACCGGCTCGCATGGCATCACCGTGACGGCCGACCTCGCCCTCGACGCGGTCGATGCCGACGCCTTCGAGATGATCGTGCTGCCGGGCGGCCTGCCGGGTGCCGATCACCTGAAGGCGGACGACCGGGTGCTTGCCATGCTCAAGCGCTTCTCCGCGGCCGACCGCTACACGGCCGCGATCTGCGCGGCCCCCGGCGTGCTTGCTCACGCGGGGCTGCTCGAGGGCCGCACCGCGACGAGCTACCCCGGATTCCTGCGGGCCGATTCGGCTCCCGGCCTGCGCTTGAGTGAGGACCCGGTGGTGATCGATGGCAAGGTCGTGACGTCCCGCGGTCCCGGCACGGCGATCGAATTCGGCCTGGCGCTGGTGGGGCTGCTGGAAGGCTCGCAGGCGGCGCAGATCGTGCGGGACCGGCTGCAACTGCCGGCCTGACGGCTACATCAGTCGGCGTCCGGCTCCCCACAATGCCCCCGCCAGCAGCACGAACACCGGCAGGACGCTGAGCGCAAAACCAACCTCGCGCTTCGCCGGGTCCGCGACGTAGCCGCGCAGGTAGAGCACGCGGGCGACGAGGTAGACGAGGCCGAGCAACGCCGCCCAGGTCGGGTCGACGTACATGCCGAAGAGCCAGATCGCCGGGACGAAGGCCACGAGCAGCTCGAGCGTGTTCTGGTGCACCCGGAAATAGCGATCGAAGATCTCGTGCCCCGTGACCGCAGGCGCGTGGACGCCGTACTTGCCGCGCGCCCAGCCGACCAGCATGCCGAAAGCGACGTACTGGACCAGCGCAAGCACGATGACGACGGCGACGGGTTCCATGCGATCTCCCTGCGGGCAAATTGGTGCGCTGCGCAGATTCCTTTACCATGCCCGGCACGTCAATGGGCCCCGTGCGGCCCGCCGCCGGAGGCATGAGCCATGGTTGGATTCCTGTTGCGCGCTGCGATCACGGCGCTCGGTCTCTGGGTCGCCAGTGAACTGCTGAGCGGGCTCACCTTCGAATCGACCGCCAAATTGATCGTCGCGGCCGTCGTGCTGGGCGTTGTCAACGCATTCGTGCGGCCGCTCGCGTTCATCCTCACGCTGCCGCTGACCGTGCTGACGCTCGGGCTGTTCCTGCTGGTGCTGAACGCCGGAATGGTCGCGCTCGTGGCGTGGCTGGTGCCGGGTTTCCAGGTCGCAGGGTTCTGGTCAGCCGTGGGCGCTGCGTTGATCGTCAGCCTGGTTTCGTGGGCGGCCTCGAGCGTGATCGGCTCGAACGGCCAGGTGGAGATCTTCACCGGTCGTCGTTGAGGCGGCGGACACGTCGCTACGCGAGCTTGCTCGGCAGCGTCACCAGCGCGACGCCGAGCAGCACGACGACCATGCCCGCCAGCTGGGCGGGGCCCAGTACCTCACCGAGCACGAGCCAGCCGAGCACGGCCGCGACTGCCGGATTCACGAAGGCAAAGGTGCCGACGCGGTCCGCCGGCGAGTGCTTGAGCAGCCACGAGTAGGCCGTATACGCGAGCGCCGAGCCGAACACGGCGAGGTAGACCATTGCCGCCAGGCTGCCGGCGTGCCAGTGCCAGCGAGCCGGTTCGCCGAGGGCCATTCCGCCCGCGAGCAGCCACGTGCCGCCGAAGGTCATCATCACGGCATTGAACGCGACCGGCCCCACGGGCAGTTGCGCGTTGCGGTAGAGGATCGTCCCGACGGACCAGCTCAGGCTGCTCACCAGCACCATCGCCTGCCAGCCGAAGTATCCCGACGGAGTCGCGTCGCGCGGCCAGATGAGCAGCGACACGCCGGCGAGCCCGAGCAGCAGGCCGAGCGTGCCGCGCAGCGTCAGGGCATGGCCCCGCGGTCCGAGTGCGCCGAGCCAGGCGATCCACAGCGCCGACCCCGCGCTCAACAGCGCGCCTTCGTTGGACGGAATGTGCACCAGCGCCACCGTGCTGACGCCGTTGCTGAACGTGATCATCAGCAGCGAGAACAGCAGCAGATAGCGCCACTCGCGCCCGGTGCGAGGGAAGCGCTCGCGCAGCCCGAGTGCGATGACGGTGAGCAGCGCGCCCGCGAGCAGGAAGCGCGCGCCACCGAACAGCAGCGGCGGCAGCTCCCGCACGCCGAAGCGGATCGCCAGGAACGTCGAGCCCCAGACCAGGTAGATCACCGCGTAGGCCGCGACGATCTTCAGTCGCAGCCGTGGGTCGTCGCTGGCGGCGGTCACGATCGGCGCGTGCCGACCCTGTAGAGCTGCAGGGCCAGCGCACCGACGATGCCTAAGCCGAGCCAGCCGCCGAACTGCAGCGCGCCCGGCAGTGCGATCACGTCGGCGCGGCCTGAAGTGACGATCGGGATCGCGATGAAGATACCCATCAGCGCTTCACCGGTGATCAGGCCCGCCGCGAACAGCATGCCGTTGCGCTTGGCGCGCTCGGCCTCGCCCGTCTCGCCGTGCACGCCGAGCCGGCGCTCGACGAGGTGCGCGATCAGGCCGCCGGCGAAGATCGGCACTGAGAGCTCGAGCGGCAGGTAGATGCCCACCGCGACGGCGAGCACCGGCGCGCGAAACTCGGAGTTGCGGCCCTTCAGCCACAGGTCGAACGCGACCACCGCGGCGCCGATGCCGGCGCCGATCGCGATCATGCCCCACGGCAACTCGCCGCCGAACATGCCCTTGGCGACCGAGGCCATCAAGGTCGCCTGCGGCGCGAGCAACGGATCGGGGTGCTCCGCCGTCGGCACGCCGATGCCGTAGGCCTTGGCCAGCAGGTTCAACACCGGCGCCATCACCAGCGCGCTCGAGGCCGCGCCGATCGCGAGCATCACCTGCTGTTTCCACGGCGTGGCGCCGACGATGTAGCCGCACTTCAGGTCCTGCAGGTTGTCGCCGCCGATGCACGCTGCGCAGCAGACCACCGCGCCGATCATGATCGCCGCGACCGGGCCGAGCGCTGCGTTCCTGCCCATCAGCAGCATCAGCACCAGCGAGGCGAACAGGATCGTGCAGATCGTGATGCCGGACACCGGGTTGTTCGAGGAACCCACGAGACCCGCCATGTACGCGGACACCGAGACGAACAGGAATCCCGCGACGATCATGATGATCGTCATCGGCAGGCTCACGGCGATGTCGCCGACGATGTTCTGGTAGAGGGCGAACAGCGGCAGCGTGAAGAGCAGCGTGCCGATCATGATCGCGTTCATCGGCAGGTCGCGCTCGGTGTGCGAGACCACCGCGCCTGCGGCGCCGGCGCGGGCGGCTGCCAGCCCGCTGCGGATGCCGGACAGCAGCGACTCGCGGATCGAGATCAGCGCCCACACACCCCCCACCAGCATCGCGCCGACGCCGAGGTAGCGGATCTGCGCAGACCAGATCGCGTACGCGGCATCCTCGGCGCTGGCCCCGGCGACGCGCGCCGCGAGCTCGGCGTTGCCGTCGAGGAAGAAAGCGCTGTAGACCGGGATCGCGATGTTCCAGGAGATGATGCCGCCGCTCACGACCAGGATGCCGATGTTGAGGCCGACGATGTAGCCCACGCCCAGCAGCGCGGGCGAGAGGTTGGTGCCGAAGTACGCGATGCCCTTGCCGGCCCACGCGGCCGCGGCGGCCGTGTCGGGGAACAGCCGCAGGCCGCTCGCGGCCGCGAGCTTGGCGAAGCCGCCGCCCAGCGCCGCGAGACCGAGGATCTTGACGCCCTGCGCCGGGTTCTCGCCGGTCTTGAGCACTTCGGCCGCGGCCTTGCCTTCGGGAAATGCGAGGCCCTGGTCGACGATCAGCGCGCGGCGCAGCGGCACCGAGAAGAACACGCCGAGGATGCCGCCGAGTCCCGCGATGGCGAGCACCCACAGGTACTGGAAGTCCGACCAGTGGCCGAGGATCACCAGCGCCGGGATCGTGAAGATCACGCCCGATGCGATCGACGAACCGGCCGACGCGCCCGTCTGCACGATGTTGTTCTCGAGGATGCCGCCGCCGCCGAGCACCCGCAGCACGGCCATCGAAACGACCGCCGCAGGGATCGCCGACGCGATCGTCATGCCGGCGAAGAGCCCGAGATAGGTGTTGGCCGCCGCGAGGATCATCGCCAGCACGATGGCCAGCGTGACGGCACGGAACGTGAGTTGCGGTGCAACGGCTGTGTTCATGTGGTTCTTCGCCACCTCGGCGTCAGGCGTGCTTCAGTGTCTCTGCGCCGTGCATCCAGCGCACGAGCAGACCGGAAAGCAGCCACAGCACGACCGCGAAGACGAACAGCGTCGCCGCCAGTCCGCCGAAGATCGCGAGTTCGCCGAGGCTCTCGGCGTACGAGCCGATGATGCCGGCGAGCCAGTTGGCGACGAAATTGATCAGGAACCAGACGCCCATCATCAGCGAGGCGAGGCGCAGCGGCGCGAGCTTCGTGACCATCGAGAGACCGACCGGCGAGATGCACAGCTCGCCGGTGGTGTGGAAGAAATAGGCGATCACCAGCCACGACATGCTGGCCTTGCCGGTCGCGGCGTGCTCGTAGACCGCGGCCACCATGGCGAGGAAGCCGATGCCGGTCAGCACGAGGCCGAGCACCATCTTGCGCGGCGTCGCCGGGTTGCGGCCGGACTTGCCGAGCCGGCTCCACGCCGCGGAGAAGAGCGGCGCGAGCAGGACGATGAACAGCGGATTGAGAGACTGGAACCAGCCGGCGGGCACCTCGAAGTTGCCGATCATCCGGTCCGTCTTCTCCTGCGCGTAGATGTTCATCAGGCCGCCCGCCTGCTCGAAGGCGGCCCAGAACAGCACGACGAACACGAACAGCATGAAGATCACGCGCAGGCGGTCCACTTCGTCCGGCGTGAGCGGCGCGTGCTTGCCGCCGGAGTTCGCGAGCGAGCGCGTGGCGGCCGGCACGGTGCCGATGTCGCCGAGGTAGCGCTTCGCCAGGACGAGCTGGATGATCACCGACAGGACCATGCCCACACCGGCGGCGAAGTAACCGGCGCGCCAGCCGTAGGTGGGATCCTCGCCCAGCGTCGAGCAGACCAGCGGTGCGAGGAACGCGCCGGCGTTGATGCCCATGTAGAAGATCGTGAAAGCGCCGTCGCGCCGCGCGTCGCCTTCCTCGTAGAGATCACCGACCATCGTCGAGATGTTGGGCTTGAAGAAGCCGTTGCCCAGCACCAGGATGAACAGGCCGATGTAGAACAGCTGCAGGTTGCCCGGGATCGCCGCCGCCAGCGTGAACTGGCCGATGGCCATCAGCACGCCGCCGATGATCACCGACTTGCGCTGGCCGAGGTAGTTGTCGGCGAGCCAGCCGCCGATCAGCGGCGTGAAGTAGACGAAGCCCGTGAAGAGCCCGTAGAGCTTCAGCGCCTCGGACTGCGACCAGCCGAAGCCGGGGTTGGCCGTCTCGACGCCGGCGATCAGCGACAGCACCAGCAGTGCGCGCATGCCGTAGTAGCTGAAGCGCTCCCACATCTCGGTCGCGAAGAGCAGGAACAGGCCTTTCGGGTGGCCGAGCCAGGTGTCCCGCGTCACGGCGGGCATTGCGCTGCTGGACATGGTTTTTTGCTTCTACTTCAGGTGTTTGCGCGGACGCGCGCGAGGGGCGCAAGTGTCTGCGATGTTGCGGTGCAAGAGCAAGCTGGCGCTTACTTCACGCCGCCCATGAGCCGCGTCACGGGCCGGCTGATCAGCAGCAGTACCAGTCCGACCACGCAGCCGTACACGACGATGTTGAAATAACGGCCGGGCATCGCGGCGAGATCGTTCGGATCGAAACTGCCGGCGATCAGGCCGGCCGTGAGCTTGCCGAGCGAGCTGGCCAGGAACCAGACGCCCATCATCTGGCCGACGAAGCGCGCAGGCGCGAGCTTCGTCACGGTCGAGAGGCCCACGGGGCTCAGGCAGAGCTCGCCAAACGTGTGCAGCAGGTAGGTCAGGATCAGGAAATAAGCCGGCGACTGCGTGCCACCGGCGACGATGCCCGCGGCCTTCACCATGAACAGGAAGCCGAGCCCCATCAGCAGCAGGCCGAACGCGAACTTGAGCGGCGCGGCGGGGTTCAGGTTGCGGCGCGCGAGGCTCACCCAGAGCGCCGAGAATACCGGCGCGAACAGGATCACGAACGCAGGCTGGACCGACTGGAACCAGCCAGCTGGAATCTCGAAGCCGCCGACGAATCGATCGACGTGCCGTTTGGCGAACAGGTTCATCGACGAGCCGGCCTGCTCGAAGCCCGACCAGAACAACGCACACGCGACGAACATCACCAGCACGACGACGACGCGTTTGCGCTCGACCTTGTCGAGGCCGGCACCGAAGAACAGGTAGAGAAAATAGGCTGCCGCCATGCCAACCAGGACATAGGCCGCTGCCTTTGCGAGTGGCGCCGGGTTCACGGCGACGACCCCGCTCATGAGCAGGAATGCGGCGAGTGCGAGCATCGCCACCGCTGCGCCAAGCACGATCCAGTCCCGCCGCAGGCCTGTATCGCGATCGGGCCGATGTGCCGACACTCCTGCGCCGCCAAGCAGGCCCCGCGACAGCCAGAACTGCGCAAGCCCGAGCGGCATGCCGATGGCCGCGGCCAGGAAACCGATGCGCCATCCATACTTCAACGCGAGCCAACCCGCGATCAGCGGCCCGATGAATGCGCCGAGGTTGATTCCCATGTAGAAGATCGTGAAGCCAGCGTCGCGCCGGCCGCCGCCCTCCGGGTACAGCTCGGCGACGAGCGTCGAGATGTTGGGCTTCAAGAGACCAACGCCGAGCACGATCACGACCAGGCCGCCGAAGAAGAGCGGGGGCGGACCCGGAATCACCAGCATCAGGTTGCCGATCGTCATCAGTGTGCCGCCGGCCATGACCGCCCGCTGGGCGCCGATCAGGCGGTCGGCGATCCAGCCGCCCGGCAGCGCGGCCATGAAGACCGCAGCCGTGTAGAGCCCGTAGATTGCGGTGGCGGTCTTGTCGTCGAAGCCATAGCCGCCGCTTGCGACTGCATCGACGAGAAACAGCACCAGCAGCGCGCGCATGCCATAGAACGTGAAGCGCTCCCACATCTCCGTGAAGAAGAGCGTGGCGAGCGCGCGCGGGTGACCGAAGAAACTCGCGCCCGGACTACTCACCGGATCCCGCCGTCTCCTCGGCTGCCGCTGCCGTGGGCCGATTCCGTGCCAGGTACCGAGCGAAGAGGATGCCGAGCTCGTACAGGATGTACATCGGCACTGCCATGAAGCTCTGCGAGATGGCGTCGGGCGGCGTCAGGAAGGCTGCCACGACGAAGATGCCAAGCAGTACGTAACCCCGGTTTTTCTGCAGCGTCTCCACCTTGACGAGGCCGGTCGAGGCCAGCAGCACGACGGCGATCGGTACCTCGAAGGCGATGCCGAACGCGAAGAACAGCAGCAGCGTGAAGTCGAGATAGCTCGAGATGTCCGTCATCATCAGCACGCCTTCCGGCGTGGTCGTCGTGAGGAAGCCGAACATCAGCGGGAACACGATGAAATAGGCGAACGCGACGCCGATATAGAACAGCACTACGCTGGAGGCGAACAGAGGCAGGGCGAAGCGCTTCTCGCGGCGATACAGTCCCGGCGCGACGAAGCCCCACACCTGGTAGAGCACGTAGGGCATCGCCACGAAGATCGCGGCGATCAGCGCGAGCTTGAGCGGGGTCATGAACGGGGCGACGACACTCGTCGCGATCAGCGACGTGCCTTCCGGCAGCTTCTCGATCAGCGGCCTGGCCACCAGCGTGAACAGGTCGTTCGAGAAGAGGACCAGCGGGACGAAGGCGATGAAGATCGCGATGAGCGCGCGCAACAGCCGATCGCGCAACTCGAGCAGGTGCGAGATCAGGGTGCCTTCGGCGAGCGGCTCCGGCTCACCCGGGCTTTGACTCATCGGACCTGTCCGGCGCGGCGGGGGGTTCCGCCTGCGCGGCCGGCGGCGGAGGGGAAGCGGGGGGTGGCGGCGTGTGGATCGTCGGCGAGGGCTTCAGCGACTCCTTGAGCGGGTCGTAGTGGACCTCCTGCTCGAGCTGGGACCGCAGTTGCCGCGCCATCCCGCGCGCCCGACCGGCCCAGCGTCCGAGGTCGGCCGCGAGTTTCGGCAGCCGGGCCGGACCGAGCACCAGCAGTGCGATCGCAAAGATCAGCACGATCTCGGTGAAGCCAACTTCGAACATCGGCGGCGGATCAGGCGTTCGTCTTGCTTTCGGACTTGGTCGAGTCGGCGCGCTCCTGGAAGTCGGCGTCCTTGGTCTTGCCGGTCAGGTCCGAGAGCTGCTTGCTGGACTCGTCGTCGCCCTCGTTCACGGCCTTCTTGAAGCCGCGCACCGCGGCGCCGAGGTCTGAGCCGACGTTCCGCAGCTTTTTCGCGCCGAACAGGATCAGCGCGATGACCAGGATGATGAGCAGTTCGCGAAAGCCGATTCCCATTGCAGTCTCCGGGCGTCCAGTGCGGACGGCCATGATACGCGAATCCCGATTACAGCTTCCCCTCGCCGGGGGGTACGCGCAGCCAGAACGTGACGGGTCCGTCGTTCGTCAGGCGAACCTGCATGTGCGCGCCGAAACGACCGGTGGCTACACGGTCACCGAGCCGCAAGCGCGCACGTGCGGTGGCGCGATCGAATAAGGCACGGCCGTGCTCCGCAGGCGCTGCGCAACCGAGGCTGGGTCGCATGCCTTTGTCGGTGTCAGCCGCCAGCGTGAATTGCGGCACGAGCAGCAAGCCGCCCCGGGTGTCGAGCAGGCTCAGGTTCATGCGGCCCGCCGGATCGGGAAAAACGCGATAACCGACCAGCCGTTCGACCATACGGTCGGCCTGGGCGGAGCTATCGCCCGTCTCGACGGCCAGGAAGACCAGCAGCCCATCGGCGATCGACCCGATCACCTGGCCGTCGACGGTGACTTGGGCCTCCAAAACTCTTTGCAGCAGGCCGATCATCGCGAATCGATCGTCAACGCAATTTCCTATGAACCGCGAGAAGTGTCACTGCGAGACATAAGAAATCCACATACATCTCATTAGTGACCACAATTTGAATCAATCATCCCACTGAATGCTGATGTGACGACAGGCACGGGGATATCTGCTCTGGAATCTAGGATTTTCATAAACAGTGGGAAGACAGTTCGAAATCGTGCCGATTGACATATACATTTATATCTATATGGCCCAAAAAAATATATTTGTGGGATTTGAATAGCATAGAGCTTCAGCTCGCAACCCCGACAGCACAAAATGTCGGCAGCCACGCAGGGCTGTCGCGCGTGCTGCATCACAGGTGGGGCGACTACCACCCGACAAGCCAGCGGCTGCCTAGCTCGGTTCGAGCGCCCGCGCCCGCTCCAGAGCCTCTTCGGCCTCGGGATTCCGGTCGCGCGCGCGCAGCGAGTCGGCGATGAGCCGCCAGGCAGCGGACTGGGTTGCGTCGTCGCCCACGGACATCGACAGCGCCTTGCGCGCCATGTTCTCGGCCTGCGGATAGTTGCCCTGGTCCATCCGCAAGCGTCCCATCTCGAGCCAAAGCAGAGGATTCTTCGGCTCGATGCGCAATGCGCGCTCGAGCGAAACCGTGGCACCGGGCAGGTCACCCTTCCTGCGCTGCGCCTGGGCCTGGCTCACCAGGGTACGGCTGGCCGGACTCAGCGTGGCCGGCGGCACTCGCGGCCGTTCCCGGGGCAATTGCGCGGGTGGGGGCGTCTCGATGACGGGCTCGCCATCGGGCCGCCCGATGTCGGTGGGCGCGGTCAGGACCGGGCCCGCGCCGGGTTCGCGTGGCTTCGACCCAGTGGGCGTGGCGCCCGTCGTCGCGCCGGTCTTGAACGGCGTGAACGAGCAGCCCGAGAGCGCGAGCAGGGCGGCCAGTGCGAGCAGGCGGATCACGGGCAACAGGTTACCTCCCGCGAACGCATCACGGGAACCCGGCCGTCGCCGGGCTCTCGACGGCACCCGGCGGACAGTCCGGCGCCGGTTCGAGCAGGGTACCGACGTCGAACGGCAGGCTGACCGCTGATCCATTGCAGTACGGCGAGGTCTCGAGGCCCGAGAAGTAGTCGATCCAGCGATGCTCGAGCGACTCCGGCAACAGTGGCTCGAAAGAGGACGTCGCGATCGAACCCATCAGGCGCGACCAGACCGCCAGTCCACCGGTGGTGCCGGTGAGGCCCGTGGGACGGTTGTCGTCATGGCCGACCCAGGCCACGACCAGGTGCGAGCCCGAGAAACCCGAGAACCAGCTGTCCCGATAATCGTTCGACGTGCCTGTCTTGCCGGCCACGACGAGATCGGAAGGCAGCTGTCGCTTCGCCGCACGGCCCGTGCCACGCTCCATGACTTCGATCAGCATGCGATCGAGCGTGTAGATCGCCTCCGGCGACGAGACTTCGGCGACCTCGAGCTCTGGAGCCTTGAGTGGTTTGCCTGCTTCGTCGATCACTGCCCGGACCGCCCGCAGCGGCGAGCGAAACCCGCCGTTCGCCAGCGTGTTGTACATCTGCGCGACTTCCAGCGGGCTCAGGTTCGTGGCGCCGAGCAGCATCGAGGCGAACTCGGGCGGCGCCTCGTCGAGGCCGAGCTGCTCGAACGTGCGGGCGACGTGGTCGAGGCCGACTTCGAGACCGAGGTTGACCGTCGCCAGGTTCAGCGACTGCGTCAGTGCCCGCACCATTGGCACCGGCCCGCGCAGCTGCTTGTCGAAGTTGGCCGGCTTCCAGCGATCGCCATTCGGCAGCTTCAAGTCGACGGGCTCGTCCGCAAGTATCGATGCCGGGGTGTAGCGACCCGTCTCGAGCGCAGCCAGGTAGACCAGTGGCTTGGCCAGCGAGCCGATCGGGCGCTTCGCGTCGAGCGCGCGGTTGAAGCCGTCGAACGCGGCCCGTCGGCCACCCACGAGACCCACGATTTCGCCCGTCTGGGGCGTCGTCACGACGACCACGCCCTCGAGCCCCTTCGCCTCCTTGCGGCCGGACGCGTCGAGCCGGTCGAGCTCGCCCGCGAGCGCAGTTTCCGCCTTCTCCTGCAGCAGCGGGTCGAGCGTGCTGAACACGGTCAGCCCGGCCTCGGTCAGGGCCGACTCCTCGTAGTCCTCGCGCAACTGGCGGCGCACCAGGTCGAGGAAGGCCGGATAGAAGCTGCCGCCCTTGCGGCCCGGCTCGGCGACGCCGAGCGGCTTCTTCGCGGCCCGGTCCGCGTCCGCCGCACTGACGACGCCTTGCTCGGCCAGCACGCGCAGCACGAGGTTGCGCCGCTCCAGTGCGCGTTCCGGCTGCCGCCTCGGGTCGTAATAGGAGGGTCCGCGCACGATCGCGACCATCAGTGCGATCTCGGGCAGCGACAGTTCCGTGAGCGGCTTGCCGAAATAGAACTGGCTCGCGAGGCCGAAGCCGTGTACGGCGCGCCGGCCGTCCTGACCGAGGTAAATCTCGTTGATGTAGGCGTTCATGATGTCCGCCTTCTCGAAGCGCGATTCGAGAATGACGGCCATGACGGCCTCCTCCGCCTTGCGGCGCAGCGTGCGCCGGCTGTCGAGGAAATAGCTCTTGACGAGCTGCTGCGTCAGCGTGCTGCCACCCTGCTCGATCTGGCCGGCGCGCACGTTGACGAACAGCGCCCGCAGGATTGCGAGCGGGTTCACGCCGTGATGCGAGTCGAACTTGCGGTCTTCGACCGCCTTGAGCGCGGCCGGCAGCAGCGGCGGCACCTGGTCGGGCGCCACGACGATCCGGTCTTCGCCGTGGATCGGGAAGATGCTGCCGATCAGCAGCGGATCGAGGCGCATGACGGCAACCTCGCGGCCCTGCGCGTCTTCGAGGCTCGTGATCGCATCGCCGCTGAACGCGAGGCGCAGCGCGCGGGCGTCCTGGCGCTCGTCCGCGAAGCGAAAATCGCGCACGAAGACGCTGACCCGGTCGCCGCGCCGGCGATAGGTGCCCGGCCGATCGGGGTTCGCGACCGCGAGATAGCCGAGCCGCTCGAGCTCCTCCGTGAAACGCCGCGAGGACAGCTGCTGGCCGGCGTAGAGCTCGATGGGTTGCGCGTAGACGCGGGCCGGAAGTGTCCAGCGCCGCCCCTCGAACTGCGCGGTGACGCGCCGGTCGAGCACCGCCACGACCACGATCGCGACGAGCAGCAGCAGCAGCGAGAGCACGGCAAAGCCGCGCTGCAAGCGCCTGCGCATGCTCTTCGACAGCCGTTTCTTGCGTGCCATGGATCCGCGTGAGCCCCGGGGAATGGGCAAGTCTAGCGGCTCTCGCGCCGTCCTGCCTGTCCGGGTCGCCGGTCCGGCAAAGCGGTCACTTGCGCCAGAAGGTCACCGTGAACAGGATCAGCAGCGTGAAGATCTCGAGTCGGCCGAGCAGCATCGCCAGCACGCAGATCCACTTGCCCACCGGGCCGATCGCCGCGTAATTCTGCGCGACGCCCCCGAGGCCCGGGCCGAGGTTGTTGAGCGTCGCGGCGATCGCCGAGAACGCGGTCACCTGGTCGAGTCCGGTCGCCATCAGCGACAGCATCAGCACCGCGAACACGCCGACGTAGACCGCGAAGAAGCCCCAGACCGCGTCGACGATGCGCAGTGGCACGGCGCGACCGCCCAGCTGCACGGGGATCTCCGCATTGGGGTGCACGAGGCGGATGATCTCGCGACGACCCTGCTTGACCAGCAACAGGCAACGCACCACCTTGAGGCCACCGGCAGTCGACCCCGCACAGCCGCCGATGAACGACGCGAACAGCAGCAGCACCGGCAGACCGCCCGGCCAGTGATGGAAGTGCGAGGTCGTATAGCCTGTCGTGGTCGCGACCGAGATTGCCTGGAAAACGCCGTCAGTCGCCAGCTCCAGCGTATCGTCGTAGTCGCCGGCAATCAGCAGGTAGGTGACCGTGACCATGCAGAGCACCAGCATCAGGCGCAGGAACGCCGCGCATTCCGGGTCGCGCCAGTAGATGCCGAAGCGGCCGCTGCGCCACGCGACGAAGTGCAGCCCGAAGTTCATCGCGCCGACGAGCATGAAGAACACCGCGACCAGCTCGACTGCGCGGCTGTCGAAGTACCCCATGCTGGCGTCGTAGTGCGAGAATCCGCCGATCGCGACCGTCGAGAACGCGTGCCCGACCGCGTCGAACAAGCTCATGCCAGCGAGGAAATATCCCGCGGCGCAGGCGGCCGTGATCGCGACGTAGACGACCCACAGCATGCGCGCGGTCTGGGTGATGCGCGGCGTGAGCTTGGCGTCCTTGACCGGCCCCGGCATCTCCGCCCGGTAGAGCGCCATGCCGCCCACGCCGAGCATCGGCAGCAGCGCGACCGCGAGGATCACGATGCCCATGCCGCCGAGCCACTGCATCTGCTGCCGGTAATAGAGCACGGCGCGCGGCAGCGACTCGAGGCCGACCAGCACGGTCGCGCCGGTGGTGGTGAGCCCCGACATCGACTCGAAGATCGCGTCGGTGAGGCCGATCGCTGGCTGCGGCGAGATGTAGAGCGGCAGCGCGCCCGCGATGCCGAGTACGGTCCAGAACAACGTCACGACGACGAACCCGTCGCGCAGGCGCAGGTCGCGCCGGTCGCGACGCACGGGCCACCAGATGGCCGCGCCGACCGCCAGCAGCCAGCCGAATGCAGCCAGGAAAGCGGCAAATCCGCCGTCGCCGTAGAACAGCGCGACGCCCACCGGCGGCAGCATCGACAGGCTGAACACCATCAGCAGCAACCCGAGGATGCGCTGGATGGCGCGAAAGCTCATCCGCGCCAGAACCCCGGGCTCAGCAGCACCAGGATCGGGAAGATCTCGAGGCGGCCGAGCAGCATCGCGGCCGTCGAGATCCACAGCCCGGACGCGTTCACCGAGCGGAAGTTGGAGGCCACTTCGCCGAGCCCCGGGCCGACGTTGTTGATGCAGGTCGCGATCGCGCTGAACGCCGTGACCTGGTCGACACCGGTGCCCATCAACGCCAGCATCAGCAGCGTGAACATGACGAAATAGACGGCAAAGAATCCCCAGACGGCCTCGACGATCCGCGGACCCACCGGCTTGTCGCCGAGCTTCACGGCGACCTCGGCATTCGGGTGGATCAGGCGCATGACCTCGCGGCCACCCTGCCGCAGCACGAGCAGCCAGCGGACCACCTTCATGCCGCCCGCCGTCGAGCCCGCGCAGCCGCCGATGAAGGTCGTGAACATCAGCAGCACCGGCAGCGCGCCCGGCCACAGCGCGAAGTTCTCGGTCGTGTAGCCCGTGCTGGTCTGTACCGACACCGCGTGGAACAGCGCGGAGCGCAGCGACGTGAATGGATGATCGTGCACGTCGTTCCAGACCAGCACGGTGACCGTGACCAATGTCGTCGCGCCGAGCACGGCGAGGTAACCGCGGAATTCTGGGTCGCGCCAGTAATCGCCGAGGCGCCGGTGTCGCCAGGCCAGGAAATGCAGCGCGAAGCTCGCGCCGCCGAGCACCATCAGCACGATCGTGATCGTCTCGATGGTGGGGCTGGCGAAGTAACCAATGCTGGCGTCGTGGGTTGAGTAGCCGCCGGTGGACACGGCGGCGAACGAATGGCCGACCGCGTCGAACAGCGACATTCCCGCGCCCCAGTAGGCAAGCACACCGGCCGCAGTGAGCAGCAGGTAGACGAGCCACAGGGCCTTGGCGGTGCCAGCGATGCGTGGCGTGAGCTTCGCGTCCTTCATCGGCCCCGGAGTCTCGGCCTTGAGGAGCTGCATGCCGCCGATGCCGAGCAGCGGCAGCAGCGCGACGGCGAGCACCACGATGCCGATGCCGCCGAGCCACTGGATCTGCTGGCGGTAGTAAAGGATCGACGGCGGCAGGGCGTCCAGCCCGACGAGCACCGTGGCACCTGTGGTTGTGAACCCGGACACCGATTCGAAGACGGCCTCGGTCACCGTCATGCGCGGCACGTCCGCGAGGAAGAAGGGCACGGCGCCGGCCAGCCCGATGACGGACCAGAACAGCACGACGACCAGGAAGCCGTCGCGCAACCTGAGATCTCCGCGCCGCCGGCGCGTCGGCAGCCATGCGAGCAGCCCCGCCGCCATCAGGATCAGGAACGCGTCGACGAACAGCGCGACCTGGCCGTCCGCGTACGCGAGCGACACCGCGGCCGGCACCAGCATCGTCACGCTGAACAGCATGAGCAGCAGGCCCAGGATCCGCTGGATGACGCCGAGGTTTAGGTGCTTGCGCGTCACTCCTGGAACAGCCGCTCCACCGCCTCCACGTGGCGCCGGTCCGAGAGGAACACGATCACGTGGTCGTCGGCTTCGACCAGGGTGTCGTGGTGTCCCATGATCACGTCCTGGCCGCGCACGATTGCGCCGATCGTCGCGCCCTTGGGCAGCTTGATCTCCTCGACGCGCCGGCCGACCACCCTGCCGCCGCGCGAGCCGTGGGCGATCGCCTCGATCGCTTCCGCGGCGCCACGCCGCAGCGAGTGGACGCGCACGACGTCGCCGCGCCTCACGTGCGCGAGCAGCGAGCCGATCGTGACCGACTGCGGCGAGATCGCCACGTCGATCGAGCCGCTCTGCATCATTTCGGCGTAGGCCGGCCGGTTGATCAACGCCATGACGCGGTGCGCGCCGAGGCGCTTGGCGAGCATCGCCGAGAGGATGTTGGCCTCCTCGGCGTTGGTCACCGCGCAGAACACGTCGGCGCTGTCGATGTTCTCCTCGATCAGCAGCTCCTCGTCCGCCGCGTCGCCGTGCAGCACGACCGCGTTGCGCAGGATCTCGGCGATGCGCCGCGCGCGCGCCGCGTCGCGCTCGATGATCTTGACCTGGTAGCGCTCCTCGATGCGCTGCGCGAGCCTGAGCCCGATGTTGCCGCCGCCGGCGATCACGACGCGCTTGACCGCATCGTCGACCCGCCGCAGCTCGACCATGACCTTGCGCATGTCCTCGGTGGCGGCGAGGAAGAACACCTCGTCCTCGTGCTCGATCACCGTGTCGCCTTCCGGCGTGATGCTGTTGCCGGCGCGATAGATCGCGACGACGCGCGCGTCGACGTGCGGCAGGTGCTCGCGCAGGTTGCGCAGTTGCTGGCCGACGAGCGGACCGCCGCGCACCGCCTTGAGTCCCACGAGGCGCACGCGCCCGTCGGCGAAATCGAGCACCTGCAGCGCGCCCGAGTAGCGGATCAGCCGCTCGACGTACTGCGTGACGAGTTCCTCGGGGCTGATGTAGACGTCCACGGGGAAGCCCGCGCCCTCCGGCGGCGGCGTGTCGGTATCGAAGAAGAGCGCCTCGTGGCCCGTGTAGGCCAGCGAGCGGATGCGCGCGATCTTGGTGCGCGTGCGGAACAGCGTCCAGGCCACCTGGCAGGCGACCATGTTGACTTCGTCGCTGTTGGTGAGCGCCACGATCATGTCGGCGCTGGCGGCGCCGGCCAGCTCGAGGA
>Ga0316622_100000465_pt1 | contig 23565 bp, 23 predicted proteins | sample OWC_Aug_OW2_C1_D_FD_207646 | JGI IMG/M metagenome (GOLD analysis project Ga0316622, IMG submission 207646) | Wetland soil microbial communities from Old Woman Creek delta, Ohio, United States - OWC_Aug_OW2_C1_D5_C | ecosystem: Environmental > Terrestrial > Soil > Wetlands | place: USA: Ohio... | reverse complement strand
GATGGCGGTCATGTCGATCGTCGCGTCGTCGGCGAAAATGCAATGAAGGCGGCCAACGCATGAACATCGCCATCTTGAATGGCCGCATCGTCGACCCGGCGTCGGGGCACGACGGGCCGGGCGGGCTGTACATCGCCAACGGCCGCATTGCCGGCATCGGCAAGGCGCCGGACGGGTTCCGCGCCGATCGGACGCTCGATGCTCGAGGTGCCGTGGTTGCGCCCGGCCTGGTCGACCTGTGCGCGCGGTTGCGCGAGCCCGGCTCGGAGGGCGCGCTGAAGGTGGAGATGCGCGCGGCGCTGGCCGGTGGTGTGACCGGTGTGGTCTGCCCACCGGATACCGATCCGCCACTGGACGAGCCGGGGCTGGTACGCATGCTGAGGCAGCGCTCGCGCGAGTCGGCCGGCGCACGCACCTATCCGCTCGGTGCGCTGACGGTGCAACTGCAGGGCGAGGTGTTGGCGGAGATCCAGACACTCGCGGAAACCGGCTGCGTCGCCTTCATGCAGACGCGCAGCCTGCCGCACGACAACAGCGTGATGCTGCAGGCGATGCGCTACGCGCGCACGTTCGACCTGCCGTTGTGGCTGCGTCCGGTCGAGGACACGCTCGCGGGTTCCGGCGTGGCCGCCGCAGGCCCGGTCGCGGGCCGCCTCGGGCTGCCGTCGATTCCGGTGGTGGCCGAGACGGTCGCATTGCACACGATCTTCGAACTGCAGCGAGCCAGCGGCGCACGGGTCCACATCTGCCGGCTGTCGTCGGCTGCGGGGGTCGATCTGGTCCGCCAGGCGAAGCGGGAAGGCCTGCCGGTCACGGCGGACGTCGGTATCCATCACGTGCACCTGATCGATGTCGACATTGGGTACTTCGACCCGAACTTCCGGCTCGATCCGCCCTTGCGCTCGCAGCGCGATCGCGAGGCGATCGTCGCCGGACTGGCCGACGGCACGATCGATGCGATCTGCTCTGACCACGCGCCGCTCAGCGTCGAAGAAAAGCTGCTGCCGTTCGGCGAAGCGGAGCCCGGTGCGACCGCGCTCGAAACACTCCTGCCGCTGACGTTGAAGTGGGCGACCGAGAACGGCATCGCCATGACGGCCGCCCTGGCCAAGGTCACGAGCCGTGCGGCCGCGATCCTGGGTGAAGACACCGGACGTCTTGCGCTCGGTGCCAAGGCTGACGTCGTCGTGTTCGATCCGGCCGCGCACTGGCGCGTGACGCCGGAAAATCTGCGCAGCGCCGGCAAGTGCACCCCCTACGTGGGCTACGAGCTGCAGGGCCGCGCGCGCTACACGCTGGTCGGCGGCGACATCCGCTACGAGGCGGTCTAGAAGTGCGGTGCCTGATCGCGGCGCTGCGCGCGGTGCTGCTGGTGCCGCATATCCTGATCGGACTAGGCATCGCGTTCGTGGCATTTCCATTGAGCAGGACACAGGCGACGCGCAATCGCATCAATCACTGGTGGTCGCGCTGGGTGCTGCGCCTGTGTGGCGTGCGCCTGCGCGTCAGCGGCCAGCCGCTCAGCGACGAACTCGTCAATACGGGCATGACGCCCGGCGGTAACGGACGGCTGCTGCTCTCGAATCACATCTCCTGGCTCGACATCTTTTCGATCAACGCCGCGATGCCGTGCCGCTTCGTGGCGAAGGCAGAGATCGTGAGCTGGCCCATCATCGGCGGCATGGTGGGGCACTCCGGCACGCTCTTCATCGAGCGGGGCAAGCGGCGCGCCGTCGCGACGGTCAACGAGGCGGTGCAGGGCCACCTGCGAGCCGGAGAGAGCATCGGCATATTTCCTGAGGGCACGACGACACGGGGCGACCGCCTGCTGCCGTTCCATTCGAACCTGCTGGCACCGGCGCTCGAGGTCGGTTGCCCCGTCTGGCCGGTCGGCCTGCGCTATACCCAGCGCGGCAAATTCAGCGAGGCCGCCGCGTTCGTCGGCGATATGGGCTTCGTTACGTCGCTCGCCAACGTGCTGGTCGCGGACGATCTCGAGATTGAGGTGGCATTCCTGCCGCCTCTCGACGCCTCGGCCTACCAGAACCGCCACACGCTGGCTCGCGCGGCGCACGCAGCGCTGTCGGAGTACTTCGGGCTGGTCGAAGTTCCGGAGCGGGCAGAAGCGCCGGATAACGGGGCGAACTAACCGCCGCCAGGAGCCTGCGACTGCGGGCAGTCGACCTGGAACAGAACGCCGTCGTCGAGTCGCACCGCGCTGAGCTTGCCGCCCCAGACGCAGCCGGTATCAAGGCCGATGACGTTCGAGCGGCGCACCAGCCCCTCGGTCGACCAGTGGCCGAAGACGATCGGCGCTCCGCGCGTTGCGCGATCGGGGTGATCGAACCAGGGCACGGTACCCTTGGGGGCCTGGGAGGCGCTGTCCTTGAACTTCAGGTGCATCCTCCCGTCGGCATCGACAATGCGCAGACGCGTCAGCGCATTGACGATGAAACGCAGCCGATCGTCGCCCCGGAGCGCGTCGTCCCACAGATCGGGCTGGTTGCCATACATCCGCTGCAGGAAATCGCGGTAGTCGTCGCGCTGGAGGCGACGATGAACGTCCTCGCCGTACTCGAGTGCCTGCGCCACCGTCCACTGCGGTGGCACCCCGGCATGGACACAGAGGTGCCCCCCTTCCGCATGGGCGAGCGGCAGCGAACGCAGCCAGTCGATCAGCTGACGGCGATCCGGTGCATCGAGGATTTCCTGCAGCGTGTCGGAGTCGTGCTGGGGACGGGTGCCCGCATCGACCGCCAGCAGGTGCAGGTCGTGATTGCCGAGCAGGGCCACGGCCTGCCCGGCTTCGACCCGACGCCGCACCTCGCGCAGTGTCGCGAGCGACTGGGGGCCGCGATTGACGATATCGCCGACGAAGATCAGGCGGCGCGGATCCGGCAGCCGCGCCAGCAGCGTTTCAAGACTCGCGAGGCAGCCCTGCAGGTCGCCGATGACATAGGTGCTCATGGCTGCGATCGTAGCGGCTGTACCGGATCCTTTTGTTAGCATCGGCCCGATGAAGCCCGTACGCAAAGCCGTCTTTCCGGTTGCCGGACTCGGCACCCGCTTTCTTCCCGCCACCAAGGCAATGCCGAAGGAGATGCTGCCGATCGTCGACAAGCCGCTGATCCAGTATGCGGTTGAAGAGGCGGCCGCCGCCGGCATCACGCAGATGATCTTCATCACTGGCCGGCACAAGCGCTCGATCGAGGATCATTTCGACCGTGCGCCCGAACTGGAAGCAGAACTCGCGGCCAAGGGGAAGAATGATCTCCTCGAAATCGTGCGCAACATCTCGCCCGATCCGGAGACTTTCATCTTCATTCGCCAGCCCGAGCCCCTGGGCCTGGGCCACGCGGTGCTGTGTGCGGAGCCGGTCATCGATGACGAGCCCTTTGTAGTGGTCCTCGCCGATGACCTGATCGATGCCGAGGTGTCGGTGATCAGGCAACTGTGTGACGCACGGGCGAAACTCGACGGTGGCAGCGTCCTCGCCGTCGAGGATGTGCCACGCACCGAGACAGGCAAGTACGGGATCGTCAGCAGCACGCCGCTCGACGACCGCACTTCGCGGATGTTGCACATCGTCGAAAAACCGGCGCCGGAGCAGGCGCCGTCGACGCTCGCGGTGCTCGGCCGCTACGTCCTGGAACCCGAGGTGTTCGCCCACCTGCGGACGATTCCGCGAGGCACCGGAGGAGAAATCCAGCTCACCGACGCGATCGCGCGGATGGTGCCGGACGGTCGCACCTACGCCTACCGCTATCGCGGCCAGCGCTTCGACTGCGGCTCGAAGGAGGGCTTTCTGGCGGCCACCGTGCACTACGCGCGCAAGGGCGGCTACGCGATCTGAGGCTCAGTCCCGCTCGTATTCGTCGGCCGCGGCCGCGCGCGCGCGCAGTCGGTACAGCCGGAACGGCATGAAGAACAGCGCGAAGTAGATCGCGCAGATCGCCAGGTAAGACCAGAAGATCCAGCGGTCGGCGACGCCGAACTGCCACATCGCCGCGCCGATCGCAGCCAGTACCAGATTCGCGCCGACCAGCAAGCCCAGCGTCTGCCACGGGCCATAGCCGCGTCTGAGCAGCATGTGGTGAATGTGGTCGCGGTCCGGTGCCATCGGACTGCGGCGACGCGCCAGTCGCCGCACCGTCACGGTAAAGACGTCCATCAGCACGATGCCCAGCACCCACAGCATCACGGGCGGCGGGACCGCTTCGCCAGGCCGCTGCGTCACTGCAACCGCGAACCAGGCGACGGCAAAGCCGAGCACCATGCTGCCTGCGTCGCCCATGAAGGTGCGATGCCGGCCGCGCAGCGGCCATGGCAGGTTGAAGAACAGGAAGCCCGCCAGCGCGCCCGCCAGCACAATGAGTATCTTTGCGCTGTTGGCATCGCCGATGGTCCAGGCGAAGGCCGTCAGCACCAGCAGAATGCCAAACACCAGGCTGCCGGCGAGGCCATCGAGTCCGTCCAGCATGTTGATCGCATTGACGACGGCCAGCGTGGCCAGCACCGTCAGCGGGATCGCCCAGTGGCGTGTGTTGATGCGGTTCGTGCCGAACAGGTCCCCGAGGTTAACGAGAAAGTTCTCACCCCACGATGTCATCAGCAGGGCGGCAATCACCTGCAGCAGGAGCTTGGTGCCGGCGGACACCTCGCCGAGGTCGTCCATCAACCCGACCAGCGCGAGCAGCAATACGCCCGCGAAGAACGCACTGTACTGCGCAAACGCCGAGAATGAGACCGCGAGCGCGAGGATCAAGCCGGCGGTGATGGCAATGCCCCCGGTCACTGGGACTGGCACCGCATGGCGCTTGCGTCCGCCGGGGTGATCGACCAGGCCCCAGCGCTCCGCGGGCCGGCGCAGCATCAGGATCAGCAGGCCGGCGAAGAACGCGCCCGCGGCGGCCTGCGCAAGGTAGGTCGAAGGTGGGAGGCTGAAGTTCACAGTGTCGCCGCGTTCCCGGAAATGCCGTGTCCAAGGTTCACGCCGACCCCCGCATGCGCCGCACCGTCCTGGTTGTGGAGTGCCCGTGAACGAAGGGCAATGCCAGCGCGGTTCCGCCCCAGCTACGGACGAGGCGCGCTTCCTCGATCTTTTCCATGTCGTAGTCGCCTCCCTTGACGTAGATATCAGGACGGACGATTTCGAGCACCTGCAGCGGCACCGGTTCGTCAAAGATAGTTACGAGCGTTACTGCTTCAAGGGCTGCCAGGACGAAGGCACGATCCGCAGCGGCATGGATGGGTCGCTCGGGCCCCTTGCCAAGCTGCCGCACGGAACTATCGCTGTTCAGCGCAACGACCAGCGATGCCCCAAGTTGGCGCCCCTGATCGAGATAAGTCGCATGACCACGATGCAGGATGTCGAACACTCCGTTGGTGAAGACTATCGGTCGCGCGAGCTGCCCAACCCGCGCGCCGAGCGCATCACGGTCGGCGACCTTAGCCTCAAATCCGGGCGTCGCGAGCTTCATCCGCTGATTGTGCTCGGTACGTGCAAAGCGTTGAGCAGCGCTACGTCTGACATCGCGTCGTCAAGCCGCCGAAACAGGGCCGTGGCAAGCCCCGGAGTTTCCGGAGCAGTTGGCATGGCGGCCGCATCCGTGCCGAGCAGCACGCGTTCATGGACGCCAGCCGCGCGTGCCGCCAGAAGATCAGACTCCTTGTCACCGAACAGCACTGATGTTCCGAGACTAAGGCCGAGTTCGCGTGCCGCCGCGAGCAACATGCCGGGAGCCGGTTTGCGGCACTCGCAAACTCGCTGATATTCGCCCGCTGCCTCGGTCGGGTGATGGGGGCAGTAGTACACCCCTGCCAACGGTGCGCCGGCTCTCTCGAACTGTGCCTTCATCCAAGCCGTGAGCTGCTCGAATTCGCTTACGCCGTAGAGGCCGCGTCCGATGCCGGACTGGTTGGTGATCACGACCAGTGTGAAACCCAGTAGATGGAGGCGGCGCGCACCTTCGAGCACGCCGGGCACGAAGGTGAAGTTCTCGCGCCGAAAGACGTAGCCGTGATCGATATTGATGACGCCGTCACGGTCGAGAAATGCAGCGCGGCGCGCTCCCGAACCGCTTTGGCTCATTGGTTCTTCAGCAGCCAGCGGACGTAGCTTGCGGTGCCGTGCTCGACCGTCCGGAAGGCTACCTCGCAGCCCGCTGCGCGCAGTTGAGCAAGATCGGCCTGGGTATACGCCTGGTACTTGCCGCGCAGGGCCTCAGGAAACGCGACGTACTCGATCAGCCCATCCTTCGCAGCGTGTGCCAGTGGCAGCGGCGCCTGGCCACCATCCTCGCGCAGTGTGTTGACCACCGCGAGCGCGACGTCGTTGAAAGCTTGCGCTCGCCCGGTGCCGACGTTGTAGATGCCGGAGACCGGTCGCCCCCAGAAGTGCAGGTTCACGGCGATGACGTCGTCGACATGCACGAAGTCGCGCCGCTGCTCACCGGCCGCGTAGCCATGGCTGCCTTCGAAGAGTTTGACCTTGCCGTCGGCGCGGAACTGGTGAAAGTGGTGGAAGGCGACGGACGCCATCCGACCCTTGTGCGATTCGCGCGGTCCGTAGACGTTGAAGTAGCGCAGTCCAATGACAGGAGCCTTGAACTGCCCCAGCTCGCGCCGCACGACCTGGTCGAACAGGAATTTCGAGTAGCCGTAGACGTTGAGCGGCTTCTCGTTGGCGCGGTACTCGGCAAACACCGGTCCAAGTCCGTAGACCGAACCCGACGACGCATAGATGAACGGAACCTCAAACTCCTGGCACCAGCGCAGCAGTTCCAGCGAATATCGAAAGTTATTGTCCAGCATGTAGCGGCCGTCGCTCTCCATCGTGTCCGAGCAGGCGCCCTGGTGGAAAACGACGTCAGGCTTCGGCAGTGCCCGGCGGCGTACCAGCTCGCGGAACTCAGTCTTGTCCAGGTAGTCGGCGATCTCGCAGTCCGCCAGGTTGCGGAACTTTTCTGAGCGCGCGAGGTTATCGACTGCAACGATGTCGTGGATGCCTCGTTCGTTCAAAGCCTTGACGTTGCTGGCGCCGACGAAGCCGGCCGCGCCGGTCACGATCACTTGCATCACTGGGTTCCGGAAAGTTCATCGTAGGAGACGGTGGCGGTGCCGAGCTTGCCGACGACAATGCCGCCCGCCCGATTCGCGATCTGCACCGCACTCCACAGGTCCAGCCCGCAGGCGAGCATCACGGCCAGCACGGCGATCACTGTGTCGCCGGCACCGCTGACGTCAAACACTTCACGCGCCTGTGCCGGCACGGAGCGTTGCCCGTCCGCGCTGTAGAGCGTCATACCTTCTTCGCTGCGTGTGAGCAGGAGTGCTTCGAGTCCCAAGTCTGCACGCAGCCGCTGCGCTCGTTGCGTGAGATCGGACTCGCTCTTCCAGTGGCCAACCACTGCACGCAGTTCGGACAGATTCGGCGTAACGACCGTTGCGCCCGCATAGCGCGAATAGTCATCGCCCTTGGGATCAATCAGTACCTGCTTTCCTGCTGCGCGCGCCGCACCGACCATCTCGGCGATGTGCGCCAGCCCGCCCTTTCCGTAGTCGGAAAGAACGACCAGGTCGTACTGGCCAAGCAGTGACCGGTAATCGTCGAGGTGTTCGAGCAGTACATCCCGGTCAGGCTGGCTCTCGAAATCTGCCCGCAACATCTGCTGACGTCGACCGAGGATTCGCAATTTGACTGTCGTGGGCAGGCTCTGGTCCTCATGGACATGTGCCGTGACTGACGACTCCCCCAGCAGGCGGCGAACGCAATTGGCTGCCTCGTCTCTCCCGAGGACGGTAAGCAAGCCTGCTCTGGCTCCCAGTGAGGTCATGTTGCGTGCGACATTTGCGGCGCCGCCGAGTCGCTCGTCCGTCTCTCGAACGGCGACGACCGGCACCGGGGCCTCAGGTGAAATGCGATCGACTTCGCCGAACCAGTAGCGGTCGAGCATCACGTCACCGGCGACCAGGATGCTCCGTTGCGCGACTTCGTTGCGTCTGGGTAGTTCCAAGGTGATCGGTCCGATTGCTAGCTCGGGAAGCGAAGGATACCGCCAGTGGCCATAGCTGCCGTGGCGACATCAGCGCCCGCACTGGGATCGGCTGCCCTATGTTCCGCATGGCTCGAGACCGCCAAGGCCGCGGCGGAGATGGACGAAAGCTGCTCGCCCGGGGTTGGGTCGCTCAGTCGTCCCCTACGGCTTCCGCTGCAGCGTTCGATAATGACAGACACGAAGCCTCTCTTATCAGCCGTAGCGCCGTTATTGAACTGTTGTCCGCATCCTTCCGATACGAGCAGTAGTCTGCCGCTGTCGAAATTACTTTGGTCACGACACCAAAATTATCAATCTCCGGGGCTGAAGTCGGAGCGAAAAAGGCCAGCGTCGGCACCCGCTGCGAGATCGCAAGATGCATGGCCAAGCTGTCACTGGTGATCATTGCGTCCAGGCAGCTGATTACAGCAGCCAGACGCAGGACCGAATCATCAGTGTCCGGTACAAGTATTCGCCTGCCGGTGCGCGTCGAAGCAAGCTCGAGATTTCGGAGACGATCCGAGCCTGCACCGATCAACATCACCGTGCAGCTCTGACCGAATGGCGTGTCTCCGGCAAGGATCGCGTCAACGAGAGAGTTCAGCTCCTCGATCCGTAATTCCTTGGACGGCCAACGTCCGCCGGCAAACGGGTTTATGCCGACCAATGGCCCAGTCGCCCGGAACTCCTCCATCGCCCAGCGCTCGAGGCGCGGGTTGCCGTGGAACTCGGGGCGAACGCTCGGCACTTCAAAGATTTCCTTGAATATGTCCGCGTGGCCCCGCTGATTGAGTTTCTTTAGTTCGTCAGCCCGCGTCTTTCCCATTCGTGAAATCAAGCCCATGTCGAACCAGCACGCCGAGTCTTCGCTATAGCTCGGAACGCCATGGCTGATCGAGGCTCCCGTAATCGCATCGGACCGTAGTTGCTCTACGCCCTCCAACACTTCCAACTCATCGTCCAAGGAGTAGATCCGGTCATACGACAGCGACTTCGCATCTTCGAAGGAAGTGAAGATATCGTCGATGTCGGGGTGGAAGCGCAGTAACGGCAAGGATGCAGATGCAGTCAACCAGGAAAGCCGGAGTTGACGCCCCCACTTCTGCCGCAGCGCGGCGGCGAAATAAGACGTACGTACCACATCGCCCAACGCCCCATGTTTGACGACAAGAAGTTTCACGTAGGGGCTTCCGATGTTTCCATGGCCGACTCAATCGACTTCGAGCGTAGTCAGCGACGTGTCTTCAGAGCTCAGAACGAGCCGCGGTCGACTCTTTCAAACGATCGAGTCCGCGAAGCGATTTCGCCGGACGTTTACAGCGTCGTCCGCACGAAAAGGCGTTCCGGAATGTGTACGACAAGCGTCATTATCCATCGCCAGAACCATGGCGTGTAGACGATCCCGAACCCACTCCTTAGCGCACGCTCGATATCGCGCGCAACGCGCTCGGGGTTCGCCCAGAGGAATCCCTTGTCGAAAGCGGCGGTCATGGGAGCATCGACGAATCCGGGCAGGATCGTGACAACCCTGACTCCCTTGGCGGCAAGCCGATGACGCAGTCCACTGGCAAGAACAGTGACCGCGGCCTTTGCGGCGCCATAGACGTAATTGCTGGCGCGACCGCCCGCCCCGGCCGGTCCGGAGATGACCGCTATCACGCCGGTACCCTGAGACTCGAAGCGGTTGGCGATGTCTGTGAGCAGTGCGATGACGGAGCGCGCATTCGTGTCAAAACTTGCGAGCGCGGCATCGACCGAGCTCTCGCATTCGGCCTGCTCGGGCAGCGTGCCGTGTGCGGCCAACACGGAATCAAGGTCGCCATGCGGGGTGAACTGCGCGCGCCTCTGATTGCCGTGCTTATCCGCCGTCGCGCGCCGAAGCCACCTCGGACTTCGCGCTACCGTAGAGAATCAACGCGAGTCCGGGCAAGCCGGCGACGATCATGAGAATCCCAAACAGCACCGACATCGCCACAGCCTGCTGCGCGGGCACGCCAGCCAGACCGAAGAGCCCGATGGCGCCGAACTCCCGGAGTCCCCAACCCGCAAACGTGACCGGGACGAGTGAGATCAGAAATAGGATCGGTGTCAGGAGCACAAATTGAACGGCTCCGGCATCGACTCCGATCGCCCGGCCGATGAGCAGGTATGCAGCGATGCCGTTCAGATGGATGATGACCGACATAACGAACTGCTTTCCGAGCGATCTGCCTCGCAGCACCTGAGCAAGATCGTCGCCGAAGCTCGCCACCGGACGCAGGACACGCGTGCCTCGCAACCGGTCGCGTGTACGCTCACTTGCACAAGCGACGACGACGGCGAGCAGGCAGGCGGCGGATGCGGCGCCAAGAATCCAGAGAGCGGGCGCAGTCGGGTACATGAGATAGTAAGCAGGCATAAAGAGGGCCGCGTGCACCAGGAGTATCAGCAGGCCCGACAGCCGGTCGATGATGCCCGCGCGAAGCGCGACGCCAAAACCCAACTCGTCTTTGAGCATGAGAATCTTGACAACGTCGCCGCCGAGCCCGGTGGGAAGAACCTGGTTCATCCAAAGACCGACGAAGTGAACCTCAGTTGCGCGCCATGCGGAGAGTTCTCGACCCAAGACTTTGGCAATCGCTGCGAAGCGCAGCGCTGATACAAGTTGTGTCCCGAGAAACAGTACTAACGCCAAGAGAAGGAAAGCAGGCTTGGCTTGCTTGATGATTAGCCACAATTGCGAGATTGGCACGGCCCACAGCACGTACGTCAGGGTCAAGGCGGATACCGCGATCTTCGCGACCGCCATAGCTCGCTGCCGTCCAAGCGCCGCGCCGCCTCCGCCGTGGTTCATCGGCTGCGGCGGTCTTGCTCGACGCTCTCGATCAGTATGCTGATCTCCTGTACCAGCCGCCGGTTGACGGATTCGAGACGATGCAGTTTCACCGTCAGTCGATGCACGATCAGGAACACGATTACGAAGAGCATGCCGAACATGACGACAAAGGGAAACGCCACACCGGTCACCTGCGCGACCCAATCGCTGACGCCGGGGAAGAATACGAACAGCGCCGGTGCCAGCGCGACCATGGACAGCATCAGCAGGTCGTACAGGTCCAGCAGGCCGCGCATCGTCTTGCGCACCAGAAACACGAGGTACAGCACTGCAAACAGGCCTACCAGCAGAAGGGTGGGAAGACTGGGCACGAAGTGATTCACGACGACAGGTACTCCTCGGTCACAACGGCGCGCGGCCTTACGGGAGTCTGGAGTCTCGCAAGCACGATGTAGGACAGGACCCGGACCATGTAGGACATGGTTCGCAAGCCGGCGATCGAACTGACCCCGTGCTCGCGTGCCCGCATCCGGACCGGCACTTCTTTGATAGTCAGGCCGCTGCGCAGAGCCCATGCGATCGAGATCGGCTCTGGATAGTCGTGCGGATAGCGTGCAGCAAAGAATTCGATTGCGGCTCTGTCGAAAAGACGCAATCCGCTCGTGGGATCGGAGATCCGTGTACCACCAAAGAACAGGCGTAGCGCGGCTCCGATGATGCGGCTGCCCATCCGCCTAGCGAGCGTGGAGCGAAAGGTAAGAGACGTGAGGTAACGGCTGCCAATGACGACGTTGGCCTTCCCTTGCCGGTAGGCCTGTAGCAGCTTCATAACCTCGGCCGGCGGGTGCTGGCCGTCGCCGTCGATCTGCACGCAGAAGTCGTAACCGTTGTCCCGTGCGAAGCGCGTGCCGGTCTGCACCGCGCCTCCAATGCCAAGGTTGTGGACGAGCCGCACGCACCGGGACATCGTGCGCGCGACCTCATAAGTGTTGTCGGTCGATCCGTCGTCTATGACCACGGTCTCGAAGCCGGCTCGCAAATGTGCGATCTCCATGAGCAGCGGGCCGACCGCCGCCGCCTCGTTGAAGCAAGGCAGGATCAGCAGGATGCGGCTGGAGGCCGCCCCCGTGTCCGGCTCAGCGGCAGGCGCGTCCAGGTCCACGAAAGCGGTCATGCACGCTTCTCTCGCCAGCGTGCCAGCCAGACGCGCACCAGGATGAATACGACGCGCTTGGGCAGATTCTCCATCTTCGTCTGCGGCCGGCCGAAGACTGCGCGGAACCCTTGCAGCCAAAGGTCAGTGCCTTTGCGCAGCTTCTCGACGAAGAAAATGCGAATCAGCGCCCGGCGCCGCTCCAGCAACGTCAGATACTCTGGGCGGCCCTTAGGCGAGAAGCTCGGCAGCACATCTTGGCTTTTCAACATGATGCGGTTCTGCGCGAACAGCGCGCTGCCGGCAAACGGTGCGACCACAAAGACCGCTACCTCATCGAGCCCGGCCCTCACCATTTGCCGCAGGTATTCCTTTGACCGATCAAAGTCCGCTTCCTTCTCCGATGGATGGCCCACCAGCAGGCAGGCCTGGGTGCGAATGTCATGCTTGCGGCAGGTGGCGATGAGCTTTAGGCCGTAGTCGTAGTCGAAACGTTTGCCGATGACTTTCATCAGGCGATCGCTGCCGGATTCTGGACTGATCGAGATATACCGGCAGCCCGCCTTTGCCCAGAGTGGGACCGATTCCAGCGGCACAGTCTCCGCCTTGGTCCCGCTGACAAAGTAGTAGGAGATGTCGGCATTGCGCTGGACAAGAAGCTCGGCAATCCGGTCCCAGCGGTGGCTGTTGACGGTGGGATTTAGGTCTTCGACTTGGAAATGCCGTACGCCGAAGCGGTCGCGCAGGAACAGAATTTCATCCACAACATCCTCGGGCGCGTTGGCGCGCCAGCGTTTGTCGTTGGTTTCAGGCACCACGCAGAAGTCGCAAGGGTACGGGCAGCCGCGCGAGGTCAGTACGGGCAGGAAACGTCCAGACTTGGGCCCATGTGAGTACGGGATGGACCAGTACCCCTCGAGGTTGAAGAGATCCCATGCCGGGACTGGATAGCGTGGCGGATCCTTCACGGTGATGCGGTCCGGCAGCCGTGCGGCGCCGAGCGTCAGCACGTTCGGGGGCGGGGCCGCAGCTGGGTCGGCGATCGCCGCTCGGATCTCAGGCCAGTTGAAGTACGGCTCGCCGCAGAGCAGAAAGTCTGCGCCTGCGTCGAAGAAAGGTGTTCCCATGCGCGGCAGGGAGTACGCCGTCACCGCCTGCGAATTCTCCAGCACGCAGACTCTGACCTCAGGGCGAGCCTGCCTAAGGGTACCTACAATTCCGAGCAGTTCGCGGTGCGACATATACGAGATCGCATACAGGACGAACACATCGGCCTTACACACTTCGTCCGTCGCGAGGTAGTCGGACAGCGGACGCCCCTGCAGGAAATGGTCGCCGCAGTCGCTTAGTCGCCCTGTGTCGGCGCCGAATAGGTCGAGCACTTGTACGGACTCGCCGTGCTCGCGCAGGAAGGCCGCGAAGGTTGCTAGTTCGATCGGCCAGTAAGGCACCCCTGAACCGAGAAAGTCGCCCTTCTGAACGGCCAAACGAGGCGAGATCAGTGTGAACCGCATCGTTAGTCGAGAACGGGATAGTGATTCGTTCGTTCGCGCTCCACCTGCCAAGACGACGCGCGCCCGCCCGCCAGCCACCGGGCGAAACCGTATCCAATGTCCATTGCGTCGAGCGTGCCGATATAGTTGAACGCGCCTTGACGTCCAATCGAGCGGAAGTTGTCGATGCCGTCTACTTCGCGGAGCACTTCAACTAACCCGGCCTCGAAGCCAGGCCTGAACACGGGATAGCTTTTGGGCAGTCTGATCACCCGCGACTGCAGAAAGCCAAAGTCGCGAAAACCCATGCGGGTCAGGCCGTCCTTTGCCGCGTTGATCAATTCTTCGTCGCTGCGACCGCTCATCGCACGACGGTCGTTGCTCATTATCTCGCAGCACACGATGCTGCCATTGGGCGTCATACCCGGATCGAACGATTCCTGTTCGCTCAGACGGTGGAATGCAATCTGCGGGTCAGGGACAAAGACCCAGGATTCGCGAAGCAGGCTAGGACGATCGACATGCAGGAACACAAGCAGCAGGTCGTTGAGCGCGACGACATCATCGACCCGACGCAAGCCTTCTGGCGAGATGCGTTCCGCCAGGAGCCGCGAAGTCGGACCGAGCGGCATGGTCGAGACGACGAAGTCGCCATCCTTGAGGTCGAAGCTCACCTCGGCCCCGTCGCTGCCGCGCTGGCAGCGGATGCGTCGGATGCGGTTGTTGGCAATATCGAAGCCAACCACGGTGTGGCCGACGAGATACGTTCCGCGCGCGCTCGTGCGGTGCCGGATGGCCTCCCACAGCTTGCCGAGCCCGCCAACGGGATAGCGGAAATCGAGCGCCTCGAACTCGCTTCTCTTGCTCAGCCCGAGTAGCCGTGCAATGACCTCGGTTAGCTTTGGTGTCTGCACCCGGCCCTGTGACAACTTGACGTCTAGGTTGCGCGGATCGCCCCATAACTTGAGCGCAATTGGTTCGAACAGCACTTCGTAGAGCCCGGTTCCGAGCCGCTGCACAAGATCCTGTTCGAACGTGAGTGGTGCGGCGTTGCCGAGGAGGCCGCGCAGCCGTGCCATGCCGTATCCAAGTACCATCTTCACGAACGTCGGCAGGCCGAACACCTTGGCTAGCGAAAACGGTGATGGCGGATACGGGAGGTAATGCCCGTTCATGTATATGCTGCTGATCTTTTCGCGCGTCAGCCAGTCGGCTGCCGGCAGCAGCGCCTCCACGCGGCGCATCAGCGCCGGGTCGGTAGTGAAGATCTTATGTGGCCCGAGGTCGTGGTGCCCGACGCCCGCCCATTCGACGGTCTGAGCGAGGCCGCCCAGGGCGCTCGATCGTTCGAGAACGACGAAATCCTCCGACGATTGCTCCACCAGGCCATCGACCACGGCAAGCCCCGCGGGGCCGGCTCCCAGCACATAAATGGTCATGGCGTGACCCGCGCGAGCGCCGTCGTCTGGCTGGCGTAATACGGAATCGGGATGTTGCGAATCAACTGCGGGGTCAACCGCAATGCAAGTCCGGCCAACGGAATTTTGTAGTGAACAGCCATTTGCTCTAGGTAGCCGAACCGCAGCGTCTGCCAGTAGCGACGGAAGTGAAAGGCTTCGAAACCTGTTCGCCGACAGATGTCGGCGATACTCCTGCGGGTGAAGTGGTGCAGGTGGACGGAGATGATCCACCAGAAACGGCGGCCGGCGAGCTTGGCCTGCCACGTACCGATGTCGGGAAAATTGATGAGCAACACGCCATCCGGCTTCAGCAGCTTGCGGATTTCCTTCAGAGAGGACTTCGGGTCGGTAAGGTGCTCAATTACGTCCCACAGGCAGACCATATCGAATGATCCCGGCGCGAAACTGTGGCTTTCGATAGTCCCTTGCTCGACTTTGAGGCTACGCTCCTTTGCCCGCTGCACGAGGTAGGCCGATGGCTCCATTCCGTAGCAGTCGTACCCGTACTGTCCCGCAGCATCGATGAACGCGCCGCCCGCGGTACCAATATCGAGCACCCGACTGCCCGGCGGCGGCACGAGATCCCCCAGCCGCTGCAGCGCACGTAAGAAGCTGCCTACGCGCATCGGATACTGGCTGTCGTGGCCAGCCTCGTTGGACGATGTATAGCCGGCAAGAATGACGTCGTCGGGATAACGCGGGTTCTCATAGATCATTTCGCAAGCGTTGCAGCGGACGATGCGCTGCGCGCCTGGAATTCCGGAGGCCGCGCCGTAGAGCCGCACGGGATCGTCGACTTGGACCGTGGGCGCGTACAACTCGGTACTTTCTGTGCCATCACACACGGGGCAAGCGATGGTCTGGCGCATGATTCCAGGGGAAGGGTGGTTCATCTTCGCTTCTTGGTAAGGCAGGACAAATTGAATTGACGTAGTTTAACCGTGGCAACACTGTGGCCCCATCGCTTATCGAGACGCATGACGCGCGATCAGGCTTCGAGAAAACCGACAAGCGAGTTTTGACACGGCATGGATCAGGCGCTTCCGGCTTCTGCGGCTCGGAGTATTCCTGCTGAATCTCGTCGTAGCCTTAAACCTCCGGGACTCGGTGTTGTTCTCGGACGAGGCAGTACAGCTGCAGAACCTTCGCGCGCTTGCCGGTTGGTTCGACCAGGCCGTGCAGCCATTCGTGTCGGAATGGGAGCACCCCATGCCGAACCTCCTCTTCCTACTCACCTACGCGCCGCTGCAACTCCTGCACACGTGGGATCTGATTAGGCCAGCGACGGTGGTGCTGAACTGCCTCATGATCGAAGCCGCCGCGCATTTGCTGTTGCAGGTGCTTAGACAATGCGAACCAAACACAAAGACGCCTAAGGCAAGCGCTTCGCTTCTCTACCTCGCTGTGTACGCGAGCCCCTTCGTCAATTACAGCGGCATGATCATGACCGAGAGCGCGACGTTGGCAGCGAGCGCCGCGATCGTGGCATTGTTGCTGCGCGCCACATCGCTAGAGCGCGACGCGGGCAGCCTGAGGGCACTCTGCATCGGTGGCGCTCTCAGCATGCTCGTCTACGTCAAAGTCCAACTCGCTCTGGTGGTTGCCTGCGGACTCGCGTTTATTGCACTTCAAGCAGCCCGAGATAGTTCTGCATGGCGAGTGAAAATGTCGCTAATGGCGGGCACACTTTTCGCGTTGGTGCTGGGACAGATCCTCTCACCAGTCGCGGGACTCGGTGGATACGCGAAGGACATCGCTCCCTACACGCTCAAGAACTTTCCCCACATCGCCTCGACGGCTGCCCTTGGCATTGTTTCCTTAGGAATCTATTCACTCCTGCTGTTTCCGGCGACACTTGCCTTGCGCTTGGCCTGGGCGGTCGTGCAGTAATGCGACATCATCACGGACCACGTTTCTCGTCCGGTTGACAGCGCTTGCAACTCTGGCGTACGTATTTCTCATGGCCATCCATGCGGTGAGCAACATCGACAAGTTCGCACCGAACCTGAACCTTCTCATGCTGCACGAGAGGGTCTACGCGTTTCTCTTGCCAGTGCAGTTTTGCTGTGTATTGTTCGCGGCACCCGCATTGACGAAACGGAACCTGACGCTCGTGGGCCTCGTATGTCTGGCTGTGAGTTGCATCGCGACGGCATTCGACACACGCAAGTTTGATCCGATCGCTGCGATCGCGGGATTACCGATCGCTTACATAAGCGCACTTGCTCCAAGCGGAGCTTGGCTCGTAGTTTTCGTCGTCACATCTCTTTGCACCGTCGCCTGGATCACTCTCGGGCCTCGCCGCTTGAGGTTGCTTCTGCTCATAGGGATCGGTTTTTCACTGCTGCTCCGCGCGGGCATTTATGGGGACTTGCACCGGCGGTACTGGTGGCAAGCTTCATCGCCGACGCCGCGCTTCGTTCCGCCGCACCTCGGACCTAATCGCCTCTTGTATGTCCTTGCCGACCACAACATCACGCCTACACTCTTCCTCAGCATGATGGACAACCGGGCAAAGCAAGTGCCGCTTACGCGTCACGACCTGCATACGCTGATGAGCCACCTCGCCGCTACGCCCATCCGGCTCGTGGTCCCGGCAGATGCTCCACCGCTCATGTTCACACGGCCAAGAGAACTTGTCGTCGAGAGGTTTTCGCAGTTGAATGCTGTCATGTATGAGCTTCACCCCTTGACAGCCAAATGAGGAGCTGCAGTTCGTCTGAGTGGAAGCGCGGTCGCTAGCAAACCGATCGAGAACACTGCAAAGGCAAGTGCGGCAAGCGCAAGCGTCCATTGCGCCGCGGGCCAATCGAAGGCGATATCTATTGTCGCGGCACCGGCCGGTATCGGCACTACCATTATGCCTTGAACGACTTCGGGCTTGACTCGCTTGCCGTCCACGGTGACCCGCCACCACGGCGCCGCGGCGTTCGACACGACGATCGCATTGCCGTCTTCGCTCACGATCTGCGCCTTTATCCGATGTGCGCTAGTCCGCAGGCTGTTCACGGTTCCCTTCGCCGGTACGAGGTCACCATCGCTCCGTCGCGCCAGCCAGATGCGGTCGCGTGCCTGCTTCACCCGTCGCACTTCGAACCGGTCCGTGGTATAGGCATGCTCCGAGCGTTCCAGCACGGGCGGCGGCAACGCAGCGCCCTTGTGCGTGATGAGAAAGCGTATGCCACGGTCCTCCGGCGACCACGAGCCGTAGTTCTGCAGGCTCGTGGCCAGGGCCAGCGCCATATAGCCCTCGCTGCTCTCCATGCCAAAGTGATAGGCACCGCCGTGCTTGAAGATCGGCCCGCCGAGGGCAGACTCATGCCATAGAGAGGATGTCCGCGTGCTGCCGAGATCGAATTTCGACTGCGACTGGGCCCAGCGCACGGCGATATTCGCATCGGCGACTTCGGTCGGGTTGAAGTCGTCCTGCGCCGGGTAAATCTGCATTGCATTTGCACCGCCCTGCGCCACTGCGACAGCGAGGGTGACCGCTGCAGCGAGACGTGTCCACCACGCGCGGTCATCTTCGAACAGTCGCGGCCGTAGCAGGGCCAGTGGCAGTAGTGCGACGAGTCCCCACTGCAGCGCAGCGGTAAAGGGAGCGCGCACGCCCATCCAACCAGACAGCGCGACATAACCTACCAGAAGGGCGAACGCAGTCAGCGCGGCAGCCAAGCGACGCAGGCGCCCCTGGATCTGCGATGCGACCATATGCAGGCCGATCGCGCCGCCGACCCCGATCACCAACAGCAGCGGATACAGGGCTTGGGCGTGGACACGGAAAGCCCGCCAAACGGCAACGTGGTCGAACAAGAATGCATTCAGGCCGGCGTATTGTCCAAGTGAAATTGCAGCAAGGACCACCGCGCCGACCGCAGCGCCCACCAAGGGGCGTGCAGCGCGCAATCCACTGGCGCATAGCGCAAGGAAAACGCCGAATCCGGCCAGTATGGGCAGCGCAATCCAGCGCATGCCTGAGGTAACGAGACGATCAGGCCGGAGATCGAACATCACCACCTGTGCCCACGACAACGGAGCCCGAGCAGGTACGATCTTGACCCCTCCTGTCGCTGGATCATTGGTCCAGCGCAGTGCTAGCGGAGCGAACTCGAGCAGCGGCACCAGCAGGGCCGCACCAATCGCCGCTGCTAGAGCCACGCCGACCGGCGCGTAGAGCAAGAACCGCCGGCGCGTTGTTGCCCGCAATTCGTCGCGGCGCGCGATGACCTCGCCTGCGAACCAGAACGCGGCCAAAATGAAGATATACGCCACCATCTTCAGTTGGCCGCCGAGGACGATGGTGCCGGCCAGCACGCCGCCGGCTGCAGCAAATGTCAACCCCGGAGCAGCGACGTACCGGCGCAGGCTAAGGACCAGCCATGGGAGCAAGGCCAGCGATGTCCAGTTGTAAATCTGGATGTCCGTCGCTAGGGCGAACGTAGCCGCCGCCCCTAGGGCGAGCGGTCTGCAGACGGAGTATGACCGCGCGAGCAGGTACGCGCCTGATACCGCGCTGACGCCTATCAGGATGCGGTAAATGTTGTAGATATCGAGCGTTAGCGCACGAAAGTCGGGCGCGTCGACACCGACTGCAGCCACTGCAATGTGTGAGGCGGCGAGGACGTTGAATGGGTGGTATGCGCCCCAGGTGGGGTCCGCGGCAAAGGGCGTGCCGATCAGGTAGAAAGGGTTCCAGAACGGCCACTCGCCCTGCGCGAGAATGCGCCCCATGAAGAGGAGGCCGCCCAGGCTGCTGACGATTTCGTCGTCCCCACCCTGCATGACCCAAGGCGCGGCCAGCCGATAGAGATAGGGCACGACGGCGATCGCCACGATGGCCGCACACACAAAGATCCGGATTACACGGGTTCTACGGGTGGTGCAAGTCGCCAAGCTCACGTACGCGCCGCACACAAGCAATACAAAAAACGGTCGCAACGGAATATCAATCAACTCGGCTGCAGGCAACAGCAATAACAACGGAGACCAGCGCAACACTCCTGCGCTCTCAGCGATGTCAGCCATTGACAGTCGTGCGCACAGTGCGGTCACCGGGATGATCACCAGCCCAATCGCGAATAGCCACCACAACACGATGGCATACGGGACGTATAAGGAGATGGCGGCAAGCCATGCGATAGCGATAGCCGACCCGTACAAGTAACGCCGTCCTGCAGGCCTGGGTACCGGAGCGATAGAGTTCGGTTCCATCAAGGTGGATCGGCCTCAAGCGTTGAGCGGTTGCCGCAACTCGAGCGACTAGTTGGACCTAAAGGTGCCGTGCCGCGGGAGGCCATGAAGTTGCGACCGTCAACCTTTGTGCGCCGGTATCTGCCAGGAACTGCCGATCCATGCTCGGGACGCCATGAAGAGCAGTTGGCCCGGTGCGCCTGCGCATCCCGAGGCAGTCAGTGAAAGACAGCCCTCCAGCAGCTGCGCATCGGGTGACTGATCGGCTAACAGTCGTGGGACGGTTGTGATGCCAACCACGATTGGGAAGTCTGCATGCCGAAGAGCGGCTGGCCATTCCAATCGGATGGGAGTTGATCAACAAGAGCCTCTGTCAGAGCAATGAAACTGAGTATTTCATACCAGGGCCATTCGCGACTTGAGCTCCCCCCACGTACGTCCAACTTGAAGAAGCAGACGAACTCGCGCTACGTGAAAGGCGCTGATAAGGGTTGTTGCACAACTGGAGCGGTCATCGATCGGTGGGCTTCAATACCAAATACCTCTGGAACGGATCTTCGAGAGAGCGGTCAGCCAATGCGAGAGACCAATCCGAAGCGTTTCTTTCTAGCCATTCCAACGTCATCGATGTATCGCCATAAGTGATGTCGCCATCCACGGCTGAACGGTTGTGTGGTTTAAAGGCAAAGCCGACTTCATTGTGAAGACGCTTTAGCGCGCTGCGCTCCGCGTCGTCGGTATGCGGATCATGGCCCCAATATTCAATTGGTCGGACGGTGATTACCAGTATGCCCTGCGGCTTGATGTATCGACGCAGGGCACTCAAAGCGGTCAACGTCGCCCTTTGCGACAGATGAGTAAACACTGAGAACGCATAGATAAGATCGAACCGGGCTTCGCCCACCGGCAGCTTTACAGGCAGGTAATCAGAGACTTCAAAGTTAGTCGTGAGTCCGCACTCACGGCAGAGCCGAATCGACTCGTCCCAAGGGTCGACGCCGTGTACGCAATGCTCGTCCGTGAAGTAGTACATCAACCGGGCGATGCGCCCGTAGCCGCACCCATAGTCCAGGACCGTTGCTGAATCCAGTGCCCGCCCTGTCAAGCGGCTGTATGAATAGCTCATCGTACGAACGAAGACCGCGGTTTGCTTAAGTAGTGGCAGCCCACAGTTTCCGGTCCAGTTCCGTTGAGTCGTTTCATCGGCCATCGCGGGCAGTAGCCTTGAAAGCTTCGGAAAGCGAGGGTCCGGCATGGCGAGTAAGACCTCGCCGAAGTCATCAAGTCCAAGTTGCCGCAAGCCCCGGATCGCCTGTTGACGGGTTGCTACCGCTGGATCAGCCTCGATGGCTGACACAACTTCCTCTATGTACTCGAGCATGGCAGTTTGTTAGCAAAGACTCGAAGTAATGGGAACCAGTTTAAGAACACAAACGATGCCGCGTGCTCGCCTAGGTGTCCAGCAACGCCACGAAGCGTGTTGCATCTGCATAGGACTCTGGAGTCCCAATGTCCAGAAAGTCTCCTTCGCTCAAGAAGCCCATGATCAGCGACTGATGGTGCAGTCTGAGCAACACATCCGCTTCCAGTGAGAAGACACCCTCGGGCCACGCGGTCAGGGCCCAAGAGCGATTGATCACATAGACACCAGCGTTCACAAAGCCGGCCGCAACCTCACTCTTTTCGACAAAGCGAACGATCCTGCAGTGGTCGTCGATCTGTACAGATCCGTACCGAGAACGGTCGCTTACTGTGGTCAAACACACAGTCATGTCAGCAGAGCTTCGCCTATGCTGCTCCAGCATCGCTCGATGATTGAGCGACTTAAAGGTGTCACCGTTCAGGACGAACACGTCGTCACCGTGCACTTGCCGAAGGGCGAGCTTTACCGCCCCGCCAGTCCCTAACGCGTTCTCTTCGATCGAGTAGCGGACCTCAATGCCCACGGGATGCGAATTGAGATAGGCCAAGATCTGCTCGTGGCGGTATCCAACCGCGAGGACGACCGAATCGAATCCGCGCCGGGCCAAGTGCCCCAAAAGACGGGCAAGAAACGGCACCCCATTGATCGGCGCCAACGGTTTGGGCACATCGCTGACCGCGCTTCGCAGGCGCGTGCCGAAACCGCCCGCAAGGATGATCGCTTCGGAAGTCATGCCTGGAAGTAGATCTGCTCGCATAGGCCACAGATGACGTGGCCAAGCACAATGTGCAGCTCCTGCACTTTCGGAGTTTCGTCCGCTGGCGCCACTAGACAGTGGTCGCAAGCCTCCGCAAGCGATGCGCCACGCAGCCCGGTGACGCCCACCGTCATCAGCCCGGCGGCTTTTGCGACTCGCAGTGCCTCGAGGATGTTGGGGGACGTCCCCGATGTCGTGAAGCCAAAGAACACGTCTCCGGGAACTCCAAGGCCGGCGACTTGGCGCGAGAACACATTTTCGTATCCGTAGTCATTGCCGATCGCTGTCAGGACAGACGTATCGGTTGTCAGCGCGAGCCCGGCCAGAGCAGGGCGGTCGAAGCTGAAGCGGCTGATGAACTCGGCGGCGATGTGTTGGCAGTCTGCTGCGCTGCCGCCGTTCCCAGCAAAAAGCAATTTTCGACCTGCCTTCAGCGCATCAACGCACGCCTGTGCCACTCGCACAACGGCGTCGTGCAGCGCTGAGTCGGCCTGGAGGCGGGAGAGTGCCGCCTGCGTCTCCGCCAGTTCAGACCGCACCGCGTCCGCTAGTTGATGCGCCAAGCCTGAGCTCCGAGATCCGTGAAATGGCAGTTCATCACCTGCCCACCTACCTCGTTCAGTACGCGGGCGACGGCGGCACGGCGTGTAGGGTCGACAAGGAAAAAGATGAAGCCGCCGCCTCCAGCACCCGAGACCTTACCGGCGATGGCGCCGGCCTTACGTGCCTCCTCGATGGCGTAATCGATGTGAGTATTCGTGATGCGACTGGCCGTGCGCTTCTTTGCAGCCCAACTGTCTTGCATCGAGCGTGCGAGAAGGGCGAAGTCCCCACGCAACACTGCCTCTTTCATGGTGGTCGCCTCTCGCTTCACCAGGTGAAGCGCTTCGAGCGCGGTGCGGTCGTGCCGCTCCGCGTGCAAACTTTGCTCGGCGATGATGTGTGCCGACTCCCTCGAGACGCCGGTGAAAAATAGTAAAGAACTCGTTTCCAGCTCGGACAAGATCCAGCGTTTGACACGCAGGGGATTTACGATGACCCGGTCGTCAGCATAGAACTCCATGAAGTTCACGCCGCCAAAAGCTGCAGCGTACTGATCCTGCCGGCCGCCAGCTAACCTCGCATCCTGCCTTTCGATCTCGTAAGCCAAATGCGCTAGTTCATACTCTCCGAGGGGCAGACCAAGTAGTTCTCGAAAGGCGGCAAGCATCGCGACGACCAAGGTGGAAGAAGATCCA
>Ga0316622_100000464_pt1 | contig 23571 bp, 18 predicted proteins | sample OWC_Aug_OW2_C1_D_FD_207646 | JGI IMG/M metagenome (GOLD analysis project Ga0316622, IMG submission 207646) | Wetland soil microbial communities from Old Woman Creek delta, Ohio, United States - OWC_Aug_OW2_C1_D5_C | ecosystem: Environmental > Terrestrial > Soil > Wetlands | place: USA: Ohio... | reverse complement strand
CAGGCCTTGTAGGAATACCAAAAGAATACATAGGAGTGAGGGAATAGACATGGCGACACCGCTGATTTTGAAGGAACTTTCCAAGAAAGAGGTCTTGCTCACCGGCGGGCACCGTATGTGTGCCGGCTGCGGGGCGCCCACGGTCGTCAAGATGGTGCTGCTGGCCTCGGAGTACCCTGTAGTTGCATCTAATGCCACAGGGTGCCTGGAAGTCTCGACCTGCATATCGGAGTACACGGCCTGGAAGATCCCCTGGATCCACAACGCCTTTGAGAACGCCGCAGCCACCCTGTCGGGCGTTGAGGCCATGTACCGGTCTCTGAAGAAGCAGGGGAAGATCAGCGACGACATCAAGTTCATTGCCTTCGGGGGCGATGGCGGAACCTACGATATCGGGTTTCAGAGCCTCTCGGGTGCGATGGAGCGGGGCCACGACATGCTGTATGTCTGCTACGACAACGGCGCCTATATGAACACGGGGATACAGCGGAGCAGCGCGACCCCCCTGGGTGCGGACACCACTACCTGCCCCGTGGGAAGCGCCAACCCTGGGAAACAGCAGGTCCGGAAGGACCTGACGAGGGTGATGGCGGCCCATGGGATCCCCTATGCGGCGCAGGCCTCGCCGAGCCATTGGGCAGATCTCATGAGGAAGGTCCGCAAGGCTCTCGACATCACGGGGCCGAAGTTCATGAACATCATCTCGCCATGCAACCGCGGGTGGCGGTCGAGGACCGACGATTCGATCCAGTTGAGCCGGCTCGCGGTGGAGACCTGCTTTTGGCCGCTCTACGAGATTGAGAGCGGAGCACTAAGGGTCACGGTGAAGCCGAAGGAGAAGAAGCCCCTCGTCAACTTCCTGAAACCCCAGGGGAGATTCAAGCACCTCTTCAGTCCGGAGAACGAGTGGCTGCTCCTGCAGGCCCAGGACGAGGTTGACCGCACGTGGGAACGTCTCCTGAAGGAAGAGGCATTCTTTGCCCCGGCCGAGACCGGAGAAGCAGCGAGCAAGGCTGCGAGCTGACAGGAGGGGATCAATGTCCAGAGGGGGCACGAAAAATGACAAGCGCTGTCGAGAGCACGTGTGCAGGTATAAGACGGCAAAGAGGGGCTCACAGGCCCGGATGAGGGAGGTCAGAAGATGGCACAGGGAATCTATGTAGCCAGCGCCGAACCGCGAACCCACAAGCCGATCGTGGTGCTCGGCTTAATGGAGCTGCTGTGGAACCAGACCCAGAAGGTCGGCTTTTTCAAGCCCGTGGTGCGTGATCGAGACACCCAGGATCCCACAATCCGGCTGATCACGAGCCGCTACCCTCTCGGACTGCCTGTGGATGCGCTCTACGGTTGCACTCTTGAGGCAGCCAGTGACATGATTGCGTCAAACCATTACGATGAGCTCCTGAAGCTGATCATGGAGAAGTACAAGGAGCTCGATAGCCGGTACGACGTCATTGTCTGTGACGGCACGGACTTCACCGGCGTGTCGGCGCCGATCGTCTTTGACTTCAACGCTGACGTGGCGAACAACCTCGGGTGCCTCGTCATGCCTGTTGCGAGGGGCCTCGGGAGATCCCCGGACGAGATGGTCCAGGCGGCGACCAGCCTTCTCGAGGGTCTTGAAAGAAGGCGGTGTGATGTCCTCGGGATCGTGGCAAACCGAGTGGCTCCGGATCTCGTTTCCGAGACTGCTAAACGGTTGAAAGCGGCTGTGCCAAAGAGCATCGCCGTTTATGTTCTCCCCGACAACGAGGTCCTGTGGAAACCGACAGTGGGTGAAATCGCCACGGCGTTGAGCGCAGGTTATCTGGCAGGCGAGGAGGAGAGCTTCAACCGTGAAGTGGCCGATTACAAAGTGGCGGCCATGGGCCTTGCGAACTTCCTCGACTACGTCAGGGACGGCAGTCTCATTATCACTCCCGGCGACCGGTCCGATATCATTGTGGGCTCTATGCTCGCCCATGTATCGACCACCTATCCGCAAATTGCCGGACTCGTACTGACGGGCAACCTCAAGCCTGCGCCACAGGTGCAGCGTCTGATCGACGGGGTTCCAAGAGCGGTGGTGCCCATCCTCAGCGTAGAGACTGACACGTTCACCACCGCCGTGAAAGTGGGTGCCACCGAGGGCACTCTGGCGCCGGAAAATGAACGCAAGATGGCCCTGGCCCTCGGGATAGCTGAGTCGGGCATGAACAGTCAGGAACTGATGAACCGCCTGCTTGTGAACCGTTCGACGCGCGTAACCCCCCTGATGTTTGAGTACGACCTCATCCAGCGAGCCAGGACCAGACGACAGCACATCGTCATGCCGGAAGGCGCCGAACCCCGGATTCTCAAGGCTTCTGAGCTGCTCCTGCTCCGGAACGTCGTGGACATCACCCTCCTGGGGAACCCTGAGGAAATTCAGGAGAAGACCATTGAGCTCGGGCTTCGACTCGATGGGGTACACATCGTCGACCCGGCACGGTCGGAGCTCCGCGAGGCCTTTGCAGAGCAGTATTACAGCCTCAGGAAGCATAAGGGCATCACACGGGAGCAGGCCTATGACACCATGGGTGACGTGAGCTACTTCGGCACTATGATGGTCCTGGACGAGGATGTGGATGTGAGCGGTATGGTGTCCGGCGCGGTGCACACGACCCAGCATACAATCCGCCCCGCCCTGGAGATCATCAGGACCAAACCCGGGTGCTCAATCGTCTCGAGCGTCTTTCTCATGTGCCTCGCCGACCGGGTGCTCGTCTTCGGGGACTGTGCGGTGAATCCCAACCCCGACGCGCAACAGCTTGCGGATATCGCTATCAGCTCTGCAGAGACCGCTGCCATGTTTGGGATCGAGCCCCGGGTAGCGATGCTGTCGTACTCCACGGGCGAGTCAGGGAAAGGGAAAGACGTTGACAAGGTCCGGGAGGCGACCCGGATTGCCAGGGAGCTTCGTCCCGACCTCAAGATCGAGGGCCCGCTGCAGTATGATGCCGCGGTGGACGACACCGTCGCGAAGATCAAGATGCCGGGCAGCGAGGTGGCGGGGCATGCCACGGTCTTCATCTTCCCCGACCTGAACACGGGCAACAACACCTACAAGGCGGTCCAGCGGGCGGCCAATGCGGTGGCAATCGGTCCCGTGCTGCAGGGGTTGAACCAGCCGGTAAACGACCTGAGCAGGGGCTGCACGGTCACCGACATTGTTAACACGGTCGTCATCACCGCCATTCAGGCTCAGGCCACCAGGAGATAGCCATGAAGGTGCTGGTCATCAACTCAGGAAGTTCCTCTATAAAGTATCAGCTCTTCGATATGGAAGACTCCTCGGTCCTGACCTCGGGCCTGCTCGAGCAGATCGGTGAATCGAAAAGCCGCCTGAAGTACCGATGGAGGAGCGAACGAGGCGGATACATGGAGGCGGAGCGGGAGGGACCCGTGGCAGACCACCGCGAGGGATTGCGGCTGATCGTTGAGGTGACCACGCGTCTCGGGGTCATGCGCGACCTGAACGAACTCACGGCCATCGGGCACCGGGTTGTCCACGGCGGGGAGATGTTCAGCGCGTCCGTGCTTATCGATGACAGGGTCATCGAGTGCGTCCGTGAGATGGTGCCCCTGGCGCCTCTGCACAACCCTGCCAACCTTATCGGGATCGAGGTCTCACGGGAGATCTGTCCCGGCGTACTCCAGGTTGCCGTGTTCGATACCGCATTCCATCAGACGATGCCGCCTTACGCCTACCGGTACGCGCTGCCGCATGACTTGTACGAGAAATTTCGTGTCCGCCGGTACGGGTTCCACGGCACGTCACACCGATATGTTGCCAAGCAGGCAGCGCTCCATTTGAAAAAACCACCTGAGGACCTGAACCTCGTCACCCTTCATCTCGGAAATGGTACGAGTGCGGCAGCAGTCAAAGGAGGCCTGTGCGTTGACACCTCCATGGGCATGACCCCCCTCGAGGGTCTCGTCATGGGGACGCGCTGCGGCGACATCGATCCCGCTATCCACTTCTACCTTGCCAGGACCACGGGCATGGACTTCGAGCGCATCGAATCAGTCCTGAACAAGGAGAGCGGGCTGAAGGGCATCTGCGGGGTGAACGATATGCGTGAGGTGAGCCGGCTTGCAGATACGGGCAACCGGGAGGCACAACTTGCTATTGATATCTTCTGTTACCGCATCAAGAAGTACATCGGCGCTTACTATGCCGTGCTCGGCCGCCTTGATGCGATCGTCTTCACAGGTGGAATCGGTGAGAATGCGTCCCTTGTCAGAAAGCGGTCCTGCGAGGGACTGACGGACCTCGGTATCACGGTGGACAATTTGAGGAACGGGAGCCCCTCACGCCTTGCCCGGGAAATACAGCCTGAGGGAGGAAAGGTCAAAGTCCTCGTCATCCCCACGAACGAGGAGCTCGAGATCGCGGAGCAGACCGTTGATTGTATTAAGTTTCAGAAGGCCGCCGTATGAACACCTCGATCTCGGACACAGCTGCCGTCCTCAGGGGTCAGACGTCTCCTATGCCCTGTAGGACAAAAACCTACAGAAGAAATCAGACAAAAGCCGATATGTTTTTTCTTTCGGAGGGAGTTTAATAAAAGGAGAGAAGGTCATATTCGATGAGGCACGGGAAGAGAGACCTTGACAAGGAGGGAAACTGATATGATGAAGCGGATTTTGGTAGCCTACGATGGGTCGGACGCAGCGGAGAAGGCCTTTGACTTCGCTCTCGGCACGGTATGTCCGGGAGCGGTCCAACCGGACATCATCGTGTTCTCCGTTGTGCAGCCCCCTGACGCGGCGGCTGCGGGGTCAGCGGTGGAGATTGTGGTCAACGAAATGAAGCGGTACTACGACGGGCTTCTGAAGGCACTCAGAGAGAAGGCGGCGGAGAAAAAGGTGGAAGTTAAGACCGAGGTGGCAGTGGGACACCCCGCCGAGGAGATCTTGAAGTTCGCGAAGGAGGGCTATTGCGACATGATCGTCGTCGGCCAGGTCGGGAAGTCGAAGGTGGAGACGTGGCTTCTCGGTTCCGTATCAAGGAGGGTAGTGACCTACGCTCCCTGCACAGTGGTCGTGGTGAAGTAGTCTCGGAAAATCAAGAGGATACGAAAAGGGGGAATCACAATGGTTTGGAACATGGATATCGATCCGATGAAGAACATCTTTCTTTCGGCCCTTGTTGCGTCGATCCCGATACTCTATCTCTTCTGGGCGCTCGCCATCAACCGCATGAAAGGCCACTGGGCTGCCATAAGCGGCACGACGATCGCGATCGTCATCGCCGTTGTCCTGTACAAGATGCCGGTGCAGCATGCGCTCTTGTCAACCCTGTACGGCGCGCTCTTTGGGTTGTTCCCTGTGTGCTGGATCGTGATCACGGCACTCTTCATTTACAATATGTCCGTCAAGACGGGCCAGTTCGAGGTTATCAAGAACTCTCTCGCTTCCATCTCGGATGACCGCCGCATGCAGGCACTCCTCATCGCCTTTTCCTTCGGCGCCTTCATCGAGGGCGCCGCCGGATTCGGCACTCCCGTTGCGATGACGACAGCCATGCTCGTCGGCCTCGGCTTCAATCCGCTGTACGCATGCGGCATCTGTCTGCTTGCCAATACGGCCCCTGTTGCCTTCGGCGCCATCGGTATCCCCATCGTCGTCGGGGCCCAGGTCTCGGGTCTCCCCGAAATGGCCCTGAGCCAGATGGTGGGCCGCACTCTGCCGTTCCTGAGCGTCCTCATACCGCTGTATCTCGTCATCCTCATGTCAGGCTTCAAGAAGGGGATCGAGGTGTGGCCTGCCTGCTTCGTGAGCGGCGGTTCCTTTGCGATCACCCAGTATCTGTCGTCCAACTTCCTCGGCCCGCTGCTGCCTGACATACTCTCGTCCCTCGTCTCGATCGTGGCCACGGTAATCTTCCTCAAGATATGGCACCCCAAGGAGAGCTGGCAGTTCCCCGGCGAGAAACCGAGCCTCGGCCGGGAGCGGCTCAGGTTCAGCGGCGGCCAGGTCTTCAGGGCCTGGGCGCCTTTCATCATCCTCTCCCTGTTCGTTGCAGCCTGGGGCATCAAGCCCTGCAAGGTTGCCCTCGACCAGTTGATGGGCATGGTTATGGACTTCAAGTTCCCGATTGCGGGTCTCGACAAGATGGTGATAGACTATGCAGGCAAGCCCAAGGCTGCTGTCTTCACCTTTAACTTCCTGAGCGCAGCCGGCACCGCGATCCTCTTCGCCTGGCTGTTCTCGATCGCGGTCATGGGCGCCTCCCTGTCAACGGCCGCCAGGGTCGCGGGCTACACCCTGAGGACCCTCATGTGGCCGATCATCACGATCGCCACGATCCTCGGCTTTGCCTATATCATGAATTTCTCCGGCATGGCCATCACACTCGGCACTGCCTTCGCCACCTCGGGCGCGGTTTTTCCGTTCTTTGCAGCCTTGCTCGGGTGGGTCGGCGTCTTCATGACCGGTTCCGATACCTCGACGAACGCACTGTTCGGCAAGCTCCAGGAGGTTACTGCCACCAAGATCGGCGTCGATCCCGTCATTACCATGTCGGCCAACACCTGCGGCGGCGTCTGCGGCAAGATGATCTCTCCCCAGTCTATCGCCGTCGCAACGGGTTCAACGGGGCTCGTCGGAAAGGAATCCGACATCTTCAGGTTTACCCTGAAGCACTCGATCCTGTTGGCCGTTGTCATCGGCGGCATGCACATGCTGTGGGCCTATGTGTTCAAGGGCATGGTGCCCGTCTACGAGAAGCTGGTAGTGGCCGCACCGGCTGCGGCGAAGGCGCCCGGCGTGCCTGCGGCTCCGACCCTCAATACCGAGGGTTTGACGTACCTCGCCATCTTCATCGGAGTGGTAGCCCTGGTCACTGTCATGTCCAGGGTCCTTGGCAAGGGACTGGTCACCGAAGGGAAGGAGGCGGAGGTGCACTTCCACTAAACACGGCTGGAGAGAAGCAAGAACAGGCTGAGCCAGGGGAAGGCAGACGGTTGCCTGTCCTGATATCAAGAATAAACGAGAGAAGCAACTGCAAGAAAAGAGAAACGGAGGAAGACGTGATCGACAAGACAATCATACAGGAGTTGGAAAGGATCGTGGGGGAGAAGAACGTACTGACCAGGAAGGTTGACCTCGTAACGTATAGCTATGATGCCACTGCTGATATGCCAAAGCACATTCCGGATGTAGTTGTGATGCCAACGGCGACTGAGGAGGTCCAGAGGATCGTCAATCTTGCGCAAGAGAAGAGACTCGCCATATACCCGCGGGGTGCGGGGACGAACCTGAGCGGCGGCACAATACCGCTCAAGAAGGGAATCGTCATGTCCTTCCAGCGTATGAACAAGATTCTCGAGGTCGATGCCGACAACCTGACCGCGACGGTTCAGCCGGGCGTGGTCATTCAGGACCTGAACAACGCCGTTGCGCCTCACGGGCTGATCTATCCGCCTGACCCTGGCACGGTGACTACGGCGACCATGGGGGGCTCCGTAGCGGAGAACTCGGGGGGGCTGAGAGGTCTCAAGTACGGCGTCACCAAGCACTATGTGATGGGCCTCGAGGTGGTCCTCGCGAACGGTGACAAGGTGCGTTTCGGCGGGAAGACCGTCAAGAACGTGACCGCCTACGACTTCGCCAATCTCTTCGTCGGTTCGGAGGGTACGCTGGGGATCGTCACCGAGATCACGGCGAAGCTCATACCCGGGCCGAAGTACCGCCGTTCAATGATGGCTCTGTTCAAGAAGCTGGAGGATGCGGGCAACACGGTGACCGGCATCATCAAGTCCCAGGTCATCCCGGCAACGCTTGAGATCATGGACAGGAAGACAATAGAGACGGTTGAGAACTACGCGAAGGTGGGACTTCCCACCGATGTGGAGGCCCTGCTTCTGATCGAAGTGGACGGCATGGCGGAAGAGGTGGTTGAGCGGGAGGCCCAGGCAGTGGCAAAGGTCGTCAAGGAAAACAGCGGTGATCTGAAGTTGGCCGCCTCTGATGCCGAACGGGACCAGCTCTGGGCAGCACGAAGGGCAGCGCTCCCTGCGTTGGCCCAGTTGAGCCCTACTGTCGTTCTCGAGGACGCAACGGTGCCGCGGACACGGATAACCGACATGCTTGTGGCCTGTCAGAAGATTGCGGAGAAATACAACTTGAAAATGGGCACCTTCGGGCATGCGGGCGACGGCAACCTCCATCCCACTATCCTCGCTGACGCCAACAACAAGGAGGAAATGGAGCGGGTCCACAAGGCCGTGGATGATATCTTCGCCACGGCCCTGAGCTTTGGCGGCACTCTCACGGGTGAACACGGCATCGGCATTGCGAAGATGCGATACCTCGGTGACGAGATAGGGCAGAGCGGGCTCAGGATGATGCGGAGCGTCAAGGAGGCCCTCGACCCGAACTACATCTTGAACCCCGGCAAAATGGTGCCCGTAAAGGAGGCATAGTCATGTCTGTTACGGCTGAGAAAGGCAAAGGCACGGGGACGCTCTACGACGACCTTGAACTCGTCAGGAATGAACTGGCGAAGTGCATGAAGTGCGGCAACTGCATGGCGGTCTGCCCTGTCTATCTCACCGACAAGGCAGAGGCGGGTGTGGCGCGGGGAAAGATCGCCGTCGCGGAGGCGGTCCTCTCGGGGGAACTCGATGTTGACGACCCCGAGGTCGTGGAGATGCTTTTCAACTGTCTTGTCTGCAAGTCCTGCATGCAGAACTGCCCCACCAAGGTCAACTTCGACCGCATCATGCTCGCGCTGCGTGCTGCCGTCGTGAGGAAGAAAGGCCTCCACCCTCTGAAGGACATGATCTTCGGCCTCCTCAAACGGCCCAAACTATTCGATGCTGGCATGAAAGTGGGGGCGGTGCTCCAGGGGCTCGCCTTCAGAGACGACCCGGACAAGAAGGCCATCTCTCCCCGCTCTCCCTTTGCTTTTGTGGGGAGGAGCTACGGATTCGACCGGGACCGGTCGCTCCCCGAGCTTGCGGCCACGCCCTTCAGGGACAGGGTGCCGGAGGTGGTGAACGTCAAGGGGGCACAGACGAAGGTTGCATTTTTCACCGGCTGCTCGGTGAACTACTTCTATCCCAGTGTCGGTGAAGACGTGGTAACGGTGTTCAAGGAGAACAAGGTCTCGGTGGCGGTCCCCAAAGGGCAGCAGTGCTGTGGCATTGCCGTGTTCGTGCATGGCGACGTGACCACCGTCAGGGAACTGGCACGGAAGAACATAGATGCCATGGAAAAGAGCGGGGCCGAGTACATCGTCACGGCCTGCGGCTCCTGCGGAGGGGCGTGGCAGCATGAGTACAAGGAACTCCTCAGCGAGGACCCTGTGTATGGCCCGAAGGCCGAGTACTGGTCGGGCCGGACCTATGACATCTCCACATTCCTGACAAAGGTGATCAGCTACCGGTTTCCGAGGGGAAAGGTCGACGCCGTGGTCACCTACCATGATTCGTGTCACCTGAAGAAGACGATGAAGGTGAGTCAGGAGCCGCGGGAGATCCTGAAGAGCATTCCGGGCGTCACATTCAAGGAAATGGCAAAGCCCGATGCCTGCTGCGGGAGCGGGGGCTCTTATCTGCTGACGCACTATGACACCTCGAAGACTATTGCCCAGAGGAAGGTGGCTGATATCAACCAGACAAAGGCAGATCAGGTCACGACGGGCTGTCCTGCCTGCATGATGCAGCTGCTGGACCACGTGGGCCGTTTCGGCAAGGATCAGAAGATAGCGCACTACGTGTCCCTCCTGGCAGAATCCTACAGAAGAGAAAAGAAAGGGAGTGCAACCCATGTACGATAATTTCAAGACCCGTGCTGAGGCAGTCAGTGCCGAGGTGCACCGCTTCGCCACAAAGGATCAAGCCCTTGACTTCATCATAGATGTTCTCAAGAAGGAAGGGATCTCAGACGCGCGAGGCTCCTATGCCGTATGGGCCGACTGCCCTTTCCTGAAGGGTGTGGACGCGAAACTCCTTTCACAGAAGGTGCCGGGTCTGAGGTTTGACGTGGGGCGGGAGGTCGCAGCCGATGCGAAGGTGGGGATCAGCCAGATGGACTGGGCCCTGGCCGGGACCGGCACGCTCGTGCAGAATTCAACCGCTGTCGAGCAACGACTGGTCTCAATGTTATCATCGATTCACATCGCACTGATTGCCACGGACAGGATACTGACGGACCTGGCAGCCCTGTTGACGAAGGTCAGTCCCAGGGAGAGCAGGTATATCGCCTTTATAACCGGGCCGAGCCGCACTGCGGACATCGAGCGCGTCCTCACCATAGGGGTCCACGGCCCCGAGCGGCTGATCATCGTTTTTGTCGATGAACTCGGCGGCGTGAACTGAGCGGGCCACGAGCACCGGGAGGCAGACGTGAGAGCGGTCATTGAAGAGGAGCAGGGGCTTCATCTGATCAGGGTCTTTGAGGAAGGCGGTCGCTGTGTCGACGTCTTTGTTGTTGATACGGTTGATCTCATCAAAAGGGACCGCACGGTTGAGGATGGGGCATCGCCCTCACAAAGGCAGAAAGCCTTGCGTGAAGCGGCACGGTCGGCCAAACAAGGAAGGGAGACAAATGAGAAAAGAGTTCAAGGATGACATCAACAGGGCTCTGAAGAATGCAAACCTCACCGGCGCCTTGGGCAAGTTCTCCGAGGCATACAGGGTGAGTCGGGCCAAGGCGTACGAAGGGATAGACTTCGAAGAACTGCGGTCGCGTATTGCAGACCTGAAGTCCTACGCGGCATCGCACTTCGACCTGCTGGCCGATCGGTTCACGAAAGAGGCCGAAGCCAAGGGGATAAAGGTCTTCAGGGCAAACAGCCCGGAGAAGGTAAAAGAGTACATCCTCACGGTGGCAAGGGAACGGGGCGTCAAGAGCATCGTCAAGTCGAAATCAATGGCCTCCGAGGAGATCCACCTCAATCCCTATCTCGAAAAGGCGGGCATCTCGGTAAAGGAAACCGACCTGGGAGAATGGATCATCCAGCTCGCAGGCCAGAGACCCTCTCACATGGTCCTGCCGGCGATCCATATGACAAAGGAGGAGGTCTCGGACCTCTTCAGCAAGGAGGTGAATGAGCGCCTCAGCAGTGACATCCCCCGCCTTGTGAAGGTAGCCCGCAATGAACTCCGGGGCAAGTTCCTCGAGGCCGACATGGGGATCTCAGGCGCAAACATCGCGGTCGCCGAAACAGGGAGCATCGTGCTGGTCACGAATGAAGGGAATGCCCGTCTTGTGACCACGCTTCCCAAGATACACATTGCCGTTGTCGGCCTTGAAAAGCTTGTGGCATCCTTCGGTGACATCGTGCCGATTCTGACAGCCCTCCCGAGGAGCGCCACAGGGCAATTGCTGACGAGCTACGTCTCTATCATCACCGGGCCGACGCCGAACACCGACGGCTCGCAGAAGGAGATGCACGTCATCCTCATGGACAACCGGAGGACCGAGATGTCCCAGGACCCCAAATTCCGGGAAGCCCTCCAGTGCATCCGCTGCGCCTCCTGCCTCAACGTCTGCCCGGTCTACCGCCTCGTCGGCGGCCATGTCTTCGGCAAGGTCTATACGGGGGGGATCGGGACGATCCTGACGGCGTGGTTCGACAATTTGAAGAATTCTGAGGAGATCCAGGGCCTCTGCATCCAGTGCGGCAACTGCAAGCAGGTCTGCCCTGCCAAGATAGACATCCCCGAACTGATCCTTGAGATCCGCCGCCGGCTGGTGAAGGACCAGGGGCAGTCGGTCGTGACAAAGGCGATCTTCAGCGTCGTCAACAACCGGAGGCTCTTCCACTCCATGCTCCGGACTGCTTCGGTGACGCAGAAGCCCTTTGTGAGCGGAGGCTTCATCCGCCACCTGCCCCTGTTCCTGTCTGATCTGACCGATTTCAGGAGCCTGCCGACCATCGCCTCTGTTCCCTTCAGGGACAAGATAAAGAAAATCCAGCAACCTGCAGCAAAGCAAACGGCCGCTTTTTATGCAGGCTGCCTCATCGACTTTGCCTATCCCGAGATGGGCGAAGCTCTCGTCAAGGTCATGAACAAGGCAGGGATCCGGGTGGTCTTCCCGGAAGGCCAGACCTGTTGCGGGGCCCCTGCACGGTACAACGGGGCGTACGAAGTGGCTGCCCAGAATGCGATGGACAACATAACGTCTCTTCTGGAGGAACATCCTGACTACGTGGTGTCTGCCTGTCCGACCTGCACCGTGGCGCTAAAGCACGAGTTCATCAATACCTTCGAAAGTCTCGGACAGACCGATCGGGTCCCTCTCGCTCGGGAGCTTTCCGCCAAGGTCCAGGACTTCTCGAGTTTCGTCAGAAAACTCGTGGAGGAGGGGCGGCTGGCACTGAAAGAAGGCCAGCAGCTCGAGAAATTCACCTACCATGACTCGTGCCACCTCAGGAGGACGCTGAATGTCCACGAGGAGCCGCGGGATCTCCTCAAGCGGAGCGGTTACGAGCTGGTGGAGATGTACGAATCCGACATGTGCTGCGGCATGGGCGGTTCCTACTCGCTGAAACTGCCTGAGATCTCAGCGCCGATTCTCCAGCGCAAGCTGGCCAACATCAAGGGAACCGGTGCTTCCCTCGTGGCCATGGACTGCCCCGGATGCGTTATGCAGATCAAGGGCGGCCTTGACAAGGAGGGAAGCCCCGTGCGGGTGAAGCACACTGTGGAGCTTCTGGCCGAGAGACTGAAGTAGCTGTTGTGTCGATACCGTCATGGAGAAGGGCCTTCCAGTCATAGGCCCTGGAACGAGCGTTACACAAAAGAAACACAGGGCGGCTTGGGCCGTCCTAATAACTATCCACAGGAGGAGGCGACAATGTGGTACATTGCGGTCATGACTGCGAAGGAGGGCGCGACGAGAAAGGACATCTATCGCGAAAGGGCGGCGTGGTTCGACAAGGGCAAGGAGCAGATGTTCCGTGACAAGTGCAAGACGATCAACCGATATGAAGTGGCAGGAAGGTATCCGTTGAAGGTCTTCTTCGTCGTCGAGACGGATGATCCGACAGCCCTCACCCTGCTGGCTGACCACTTTGGAGATGCCTGGGAATCGGTGTCGTACCCTATAGTGGAGCGTGGCATCCTGGCAGCCGCTTTGGAAACAGTGCAGGTTGAGGGACTGAAGAAGAAAAAGGAGTGATCCGCGGGCGCTCTGTCGGAAGGGGGTGCATCTGGCGATGTGCCCCCTTCCGGGTGGCCGGTTGTGGGAGTCTTGGAAAGGACGGTCTGAACAGGGCCATCAGAAGCCTGCCTGGGGCACGACCCTTGTTCCGACTGTTCATACTCACGTGATTCCGTGGAGACCCTGGAGGGATGAATGACAAAAGCAGAACTGGAATATCAGGTGCAGGAACTCAGTTGTTGTCTCAGGTGCAAACATAGCTCGATGTTGAACAAGTGCCTCTTCTGCGACATTCTTAATGAGCATGTTGCCATGTCAGGCGTATGCAACGCGTTCAATGCGCCCTACGAGGAGTCACCTCCGGAGGACTTCGGCCCCTGCTACATGCCCAAGTGGGACTGATGGCCCAACAAGGAAGAGCTCGCAGGGCGATGGCAGATGCCTGCCCAGGGATGGTCTGCACGAGGATGGAGCGATTCACTCAGATCGAGGAAGGAAGAAACGGATGGAAATCAAGGCTCTGAGACAAACTGCCCGGGAACGGCTCAAGGGATTCTGCAAGGTCTGCCCGGTCTGCAACGGCATTGCCTGCGCCGGCGAAGTGCCGGGCATGGGCGGCGTTGGCACCGGCAGGGGCTTTACCGTAAACCTCGAGGCTCTTGCCCGTTTCCGCCTGAACATGAGAACAATCCACGAAGTTAAGAGCCCCGACACCTCAGTGACTCTCTGGGGACAGCCATTGTCTATGCCGGTGCTCTCAGCGCCCATGACAGGCACACCATACAACATGGGTGGAAAGATGTCCGAGGAGGAGTTCACAGAGGCCCTTGTCTCCGGCAGCGTGACGGCAGGGACCATCGCTATGACCGGCGACGGCGCTGCCCCGACCATGTTCGACAGCGGCCTGAAGGCTATCGCCGGTTCTGGCGGCAGAGGTGCGGCTATCATCAAGCCCCGGCAGCAGGAGGAGGTGGTGGATCGCATCAGGCGAGCCGAAGAGAGCGGCGTCGTTGCCGTGGGTGTGGACATCGACGGCGCAGGGCTTGTGACTATGGCGCTCAAAGGCCAACCGGTGTCGCCGAAGACACTCGAGGAACTGAGGGAGCTCGCCACATCGACGAAGAAGCCCTTCATCGTGAAAGGAGTCATGACTGCTGACGAGGCGGAAAGAGCAGTGAGCGCGGGGGCATCGGCGATTGTTGTCTCAAACCATGGGGGCAGGGTCCTCGACCACACACCGGGCGCCGCTGACGTGCTGCCTGCCATTGCCAGAGCCGTTAAAGGCTCCGTATCCATCCTCGCTGACGGGGGGGTCAGGACCGGGGCCGACGTGCTGAAACTTCTGGCCCTTGGCGCCGACGCGGTTCTCGTGGGCAGGCCGCTTGCGGTCGGGGCCTTCGGCGGTGGTGCGGAAGGCGTTGCGTATTTGCTGATCAGGATGAGGAACGAGTTGATCCAGGCGATGCTCCTGACGGGTACCGCGGATGTAAGGAGTGTCAGACGCGAGATTCTCTATAATGACGAGACCGGGGACTGAGGTGCACTCCCGGGAGAAGCGATCAGTGCGTTGACCCTTGAAGGGTTGATAGAGGAGAAGGAGGTTCGACCATGACGTCTGTCGAGATTGCCAGGAAGATGGAGACCGAGGCCGTAGAGTTCTACCGCGAGGCGGCGGCGAAGGCGCAGAACCCGGTGGGGAAGGAGATGTTCCCTTCCATAGCCAAGGACGAGGCGGGGCACCTCGGCATGCTCAAGGACATCATCGAGGGCTGCGCTCTGAAGATCACCGAGGCCCAGCCGATCAAACAGGTCAAGACGATCTTCGAGGAGATGAAGGATAAGATGGTGTCGCGGGTCCCGGCGACGGCCACCGAGGTTGATGCCCTGAAGATCGCGATGGACATGGAGAAGGAGTCGATCGCCTTTTACACGAAGGCTGCGGCCGAATCGAAGAGCGAGGGGGAGAAGTGCCTCTTCAACCGACTGGTGGAAGAGGAGGAGGAGCATTTCAGGATCTTCAACAACACCCATTCCTTCCTGACCGACACCGGCAACTGGTTCATGTGGGAGGAGCACAGCATCGTCGAGGGGTAAGACGGGCAGACTGTCAGGTCCCATGTATCCTGTGACACTCTGACGGAGGGTTTCCTGAGCAATAAGGAGAAGGGCGACGGCATGAACGATGCAAGTACCTGTCGGAACGTCATGGAGTTGCATTTTCTTGCGACCCGCGCCCGTCTGCTGCCCACTCTTGTCCTTGCACTAATGCTGCTTATGTTTGCGTCGCAGGCGTGGGCAGACGAAAGAAAAAGCATACTGATCCTCAACTCCTACCACCAAGGGTACAAATGGACGGACGATATTGTCAGGGGAATGCTGTCTGCAGTGGATCCCGAGCGTGACCGCATCACGCTCTACATCGAATACATGGACACCAAGCGGGTGTCCGATGAGGATTATTTTCGGCAACTCTACACGATATACCGACACAAATACCGGGATATACGGTTTGCCGTCATTTTGTCCTCGGACGACGACGCGTTCAATTTTCTGAGACGGCACCGGGACACCCTCTTTCCCGGCACGCCCGTGGTGTTCTGCGGCGTCAACTTCCTGAGGGGCGAGGACGTCGGGAGCCTGCGGCTCTTCACCGGCGTGAACGAAGATGCAGATCTGCGCGCAGGCATCGACGTGGCCCTGAAACTCCATCCCGACACTAAGCAGGTCGTTGTAATCAATGACACGACTACCACGGGCCTGAAGCTTCATGAGATGCTGATATCCCTGTTGCCGCACTATGAGGGGAAAGTAACGTTCCTTTTGCTCGAGGACCTTGAGATGGGGGACATCCTTGAAAGGGTGCAGGGGCTGTCCCGTGGCAGCACTGTCTTCTATACACTATTCTTCAGGGACAGGACAGGGCATTTCTTCGAGTATGACGAGAGCATCTCCCTGATAACCCAAAGGAGCACGGTCCCCGTGTACGGGACCTGGGACTTCAGCCTTGGCTATGGAATTGTAGGCGGCAAGCTTACGCGCGGCTTCGATCAGGGCAAGGCGGCGGGCGGCATGGCTCTCCGGATCCTCAGGGGAGAACGTCTTGAGAACGTCCCGGTGGTCTGGGAAAGCCCCAGCAGCTACATGTTCGACTATCAGGCCATGGAACGCTTCGGACTCAAGACCTCTGATCTCCCGCCTGACAGCATTGTCATCAATGCACCGGAGTCGTTCTATGCTGTCAATAAGGCGATTGTCTGGGCTGTTCTTGCAGGCATGGCCGGCCTCACGGTCGTCATCGTCGTCCTTCTCGTGAACATCCAGCGCAGGAGGATAGCAGAGGAATCGCTGCGGAGGGCTCGCGATGAACTCGAAATCCGTGTCGTCGAGAGAACGGCCGATCTCGTCAAGGCGAACCAGTTGCTCCATGACGAGATAGCCGAACGGAAACGCGCTGAAGACGAAATCAAGAAGCTCAACCGCGAGATCGTAGCCTTCGATCAGGAGATAGGAACGCTCATGTCAGAGCGGACCATGAATCTCATGGCACTCATGGTTGCCGACAAGGTGAGAAATCCCGTCACAGTGATCGCCGGCGTCTGCGGCCGCATGTTCCGAAAAGAAGAGGTACCCCCTCACCTGAGAGAGTGCCTCGAGTCTGTCGCCGAGGGGGCAAGAAGACTTGAGACAATCGTGAACGATTTTCAAGCGCTCCTCAAGAGCAAGAAGCCTGCCTTCAAGTACAGGGACCTCAATGAGATCGTGAGGGGACTTCTCCCGCTGATGGCGCGAGAGGCGGAGAGCAGGTCTGTCAGGGTGGTCCTGAACCTCTCGGAACGGCCGCTGAAAATGAACGCAGAAGAGAGTCTCCTGAGGATCGCGATCCTTCATGTCGTAAAGAATTCCATCGAGGCCGCACCGGAGGGCGGAGAGGTCAAGATCGCGACAGCAGGGGACGGCGAGTGCATTCTCCTCGGTGTCTCAGACAACGGTGTGGGCATACCCAAGGACGATATCGGCACGATCTTTGACCCCTTCGTGATGACGAGGGAGAGGACATCGGGCATGGGCTTGCCGCTGGTCAAACAGATTGTGTCAGAGCACATGGGCGATATAACCGTGCAGAGCGAGGCCGGGAGGGGCACGACGTTCACCATGTCGTTTCCTTCGAGGTGGAAGGAAGCATGAGCAGGCGGTGTCGTCCGCAACAGACCCCTCAAGGGCACCACCGGAAATTGTGAGCCGGAGCTGATCCGCCGCGGTGCGGTGCAGTGAGGGCGACCGGCCATCTCGCACTTTGCTACAATGGCTGGGGCTGATGAGAACTGTCGAAGAAAGAGGGAGGATGCACTGTGATCTACAAGGGAATCGGGAATATCGCGAAAAACACCCTGGCAATGGTGCTCGCCGGCGGCAAGGGCGAGCGGCTCAGCCCTATTACCCACCGAAGGTCAAAGCCGTCTGTGCCCTTCGGCGGAAAGTACAAGATCATCGATTTCGTTCTGAGCAACATGTTCAATTCGGGCATCAGAAAGGCCTATGTTCTTACCCAATACCGAGCGTATTCGCTGAACAGGCATATCAGGGAGTCCTGGGCGCAATGGACAGGGCTCGGAGAATTCTTTGACACCATCCAGCCCGAGACGGGCAGCATGAGCGACGAGTGGTTCAAGGGAACGGCAGATGCGATATATCAGAACCTCAGGTTCATAGAATCGGTGGGGGTTGACCATGTAGCGATTTTCGGGGGAGACCACATCTACAAGATGGAGGTCTCTCAAATGATCGAGTACCACCTCATCAACAGGGCGGATATCACAATTGCTGCGCTGGAGGTCTCGGTCGAGGATGCAAAGCGCTTCGGCATCTTCAACGTTGACGACGACCTGAGGGTGAAGTCCTTTGTGGAAAAACCGAAAGCCCCTCAGCCGATCCCGGGAAGGGACACCTGTTTCGCCTCCATGGGGAACTACATCTTCTCCACGAAGAAGCTTGTGGAGATGCTGCACGAGGGCAAGAAGCGCTACGATGACCTTGACTTCGGGAAACATGTCATCCCCATGATGCTCGAAGCGGGTGACAAGGTCTATGCGTACAATTTCTTTGACAACTACATTCCGGGAATGGAATCCAACGAGCGGGGCTACTGGAAAGACGTTGGCACTATCGAATCGTACTATGAGGCAAACATGGACCTTGTCAGTCCGAGCCCGCAGCTCAACCTCTATAACTACCGGTGGCCGATTCTTACCAACCAGGGGAATCTGCCGCCTGCAAAGACGGTCCTTGACGAAGAAGGACGGCGCGGGCAGAACATCGACTCCCTAGTCTGCGGCGGGTGCATCACGAGCGGGGCACTTGTCCGGAGGTCGATCGTGGGGCCCTGCACTAGGGTCAACAGTTTCAGCCTCGTGGAGGACTCGATCCTTTTCGAAAATGTGGACATCGGGAGGCATGCGAGGATCAAGCGGGCTATCATCGATGAAAACATCTCCATTCAGGAAGGAACGGTCATAGGCTATGACCACGGCGAGGACAGGCGAAGAGGCTACACCGTAACCGAGGGCGGGATAGTCGTCGTATCGGGGTAGGCCCACAACAGATCTGACGTGACGACTTTTGTGAGGAGCGCACAGTTCCATAGGGGGGACGTTATCCAATGCATATCCCAAAGCACCCGACATATCGGGATGGAGAGGGAGCGATTGCGGAAGCTCCGAGGACTACTGAAAGGTGCAGACTATGACCGGGCGCACGAGCTGGTGCTTCCTTTGTGCAAGCCGGGCCAGCCATTTGTGAACGCTACTACTTCTACGTAAGGAGGTCTACATTCATGACGGCACACAGCGCAGCGCACATCGTCTCGGATAAACAGGCGATCCTCGGGATAAACGGTCTGGGACGGATCGGGAAGCTGTCGCTTTGGCATCACATTGCCAGGAAACACTTCTCCAGGATCGTGGTAAACCTTGGCCGCAAGGCCGGCACAAGTCTGCAGGATGTCGCGCTTTACATCGAAAAGGACTCGACCTACGGCGCTCTTCACAATTACCTCTATGGCTTTCAGGGGAAGCGGGTGATCACCGACGTCGACGACGCGAAGGGAACCATGGTGATTGACGGCATCCCGGTCGTCATTCTGAGGGAAAGCAGGAACCCGAAGGACATCGCCTGGTCTGCGCACGGGGTGCGAATCGTCGTCGAGGCCACAGGCAAGTATATTGACCCTGCAACGCCTCCCGATGCCAAGGAGGGTTCTGCCCGGGGACATCTCGAGGCTGGGGCGGAGCGGGTCATCGTATCGGCGCCGTTCAAGATCAAGGCAAAGACCATGTCGATGCCCTCCGATGCGATGACGCTCATTGCAGGCATCAATGACGAGACGTACGACCCGAGCCGTCACCGGGTCATCTCGGCGGCCTCCTGCACCACCACCTGTCTCGCCTACATGGTGAAGCCGTTCATCGACTACTTCGGCCCTGACAAGATACTGAGCCTCACCATGACTACCGTCCATGCCTCGACAGGAACCCAGGCCGTGCTCGACCGGGTCCCGAAGGCGGGCGCCACAGACCTGAGGAAGACGAGAAGCATCATGAACAACATCATCCTGACGAGTACGGGAGCCGCCAAGACTTTGGTCGAGGTCATTCCCGAGATGAAGACGATTGGCTTCATAGCCCAGTCGGTGCGCATACCGACAGCGACGGGCTCTCTCATCATCCTCGTTGTGGCCATGCATGATGAGATTGAGAACCCCGTGATCAACGGGGACCTCATCAACAGCATCTACAGGAATGCCGCTGAACGTGATCCCCAAGGGTACTTAAAGTACACTGAGGAACAGAATGTTTCCTCTGACATCATCGGCTATCATGGCCTCGCTACGATTATCGAAGGCCAGGTGACCCACACGAGGACGGCCTCGGTCAACCTGTATCTGCCGAAGTTCTACAGCAAACTCGTGAGAGAGTCCGTGACCGAGGGTCTTCCGACGAACATCGAAGTCCCGATAACCCAGGCGGTCATATACGGGTGGTATGACAACGAACTCGGCAGTTACACCAACATGCTCGGTGAGCTCACGACAAAGATCGCCTCGGCTCACAGCGCTCTTCCTACGACACGGCAGGAAAGGAGGTGACGGTTGCCGGCCCACGGCAATAGTCTACTCAACCTAACGCAGGGAGGTGGTGCGGATCACAGTCGGGGCGTCATATCCGTCGGGATCAGGCGCGACGATCTTGCCGATCCGCATGAGACAGAGAAGTTCGCTGCAACATAAAGGAGAGATATTATGGCAAAACTCGCATGGAGCAGAGGTCATGTGCGGTGTGGCCCTGGCCATACGTCTTCGGGTGCCTGGCTGAATTTCGGAGGTTGACCCATGACCACACGTACCACCCTTCATCGGCTGCAAGTGGCCACCGTTTTGCATCAGTTCGTGAAGCACGAAGTGCTGCCTGGCACCGGCATCGACAGCGCCCGGTTCTGGGCCGGCTTCGATGCCATCGTAGCCGACGTGGCATCCAGGAACATCGCCTTGCTGGCCGAGCGTGACCGCCTGCAAGCTGAACTGGACGCCTGGCACCAGGCCCATCCCGGCCCAATCCAGGACATGGCGGCCTACCGCCGGTTTCTGGAAACCATCGGCTACCTGGTGCCGCAGCCGGCTGATGCGAAGGCCACCACCACCAACGTGGATGCCGAATTGGCCGCGCAAGCCGGGCCCCAGCTGGTGGTGCCAATCCTGAACGCCCGCTATGCGCTGAACGCTGCCAATGCTCGGTGGGGCAGTCTCTACGACGCCCTCTACGGCACCGACGCCATTCCGGAAGACGACGGCTGCGCCAAAGCCCCAGGCTACAACGCCAAGCGCGGTGCCAAGGTGGTTGCCTTTGCGCGTGACTTCCTCGACCAGTCCACGCCGCTCGCCCAGGGCTCGCACAAGGACGCCACCGGCTATACCGTGGTCGGCGGCACCTTGCAGGTCAGACTCAGGGGAGGGGCCAGCACCGGCCTGAAGGACGCTGCACAGTTTGCCGGTTACCGCGGCGAGGCCAGTGCGCCGTCCTCCGTACTGCTGGTGCATAACGGCAACCACATCGACATCCTCATCGACAAGACCACGCCTATCGGTGAAGCCGACCCGGCCGGCGTGAGCGATGTCGTGCTCGAGGCTGCGCTCTCCACCATCCTGGACCTGGAAGACTCGGTGGCTGCGGTGGATGCCGAGGACAAAGTACTGGGCTACCGCAACTGGCTCGGCATTCTGAAGGGATCCCTGACCGAGAGCTTCGAGAAGGACGGCCGCACCATGACCCGCGGCCTGAACCCTGACCGTCTCTACACCGCCCCCAGTGGTCAGGACGAGGTGCGCCTGCACGGACGCTCGCTGATGTTCCTGCGCAACGTCGGCCACCTGATGACCAACCCGGCCATCCTTTACGTCGCGGCTGACGGATCGGTCAAAGAGATCCCTGAAGGTATCATGGATGCGGTCATCACCACCACCATTGCGCTGCACGACCTGCAAGGCCGTGGCAAGAACGGTATCCGCAACAGCCGCACTGGCAGTGTCTACGTCGTCAAGCCCAAGATGCACGGCCCCGAGGAAGTGGCCTTCGCCGCCGACCTTTTCAGCCGCGTGGAGCGGCTGTTGGGCCTGCCCGACCGCACCGTCAAATTGGGCATCATGGACGAGGAGCGCCGCACTAGTATCAACCTGAAGGCCTGCATTGCCGCAGCCGCGAGCCGCGTTGCCTTCATCAACACCGGGTTCCTCGACCGCACCGGCGACGAGATACACACATCGATGCTGGCCGGCCCAATGGTGCGCAAGGGTGACATGAAGTCGAGCGCCTGGATCCATGCCTACGAAAAGAACAATGTGCTGGTTGGCCTGAAGTGCGGCCTGCGTGGCAGGGCGCAGATCGGCAAGGGCATGTGGGCCATGCCGGACCTAATGGCTGAAATGCTCACGCAAAAGATCGGCCACCCCAAGGCCGGTGCCAATACCGCCTGGGTGCCCAGCCCGACGGCAGCCACGCTGCATGCTTTGCACTATCACCGGGTGCTGGTGTCCGACGTGCAGCGAGAACTGGAGAAGACCGACGCCGACGCTGAGCGCGACCAGTTGCTGACCGATCTGTTAACCGTGCCCGTGACGGTCGCCCCTGACTGGACCGAAGCCGAGAAACAGCAGGAGCTGGACAACAACATCCAGGGCATCCTGGGCTACGTGGTGCGCTGGGTAGACCTGGGCGTGGGCTGCTCCAAGGTGCCCGACATCCGCAACATCGGCCTGATGGAGGATCGCGCCACGCTGCGTATCTCCAGCCAGCACGTGGCCAACTGGTTGCATCACGGCGTGGTGACGGAAGCGCAGGTGCGCGCCACCTTCGAGCGCATGGCAGCGGTTGTCGATCAGCAGAACGCCGGTGACCCGTTCTACAAGAACATGGCTGGCAACTTCGACACCAGCATGGCCTACCGGGCTGCGTGTGACTTGGTGTTCAAGGGCAGGTCGCAGCCGAACGGCTACACCGAACCCTTGCTGCACGCCTGGCGCCTGAAGGTCAAGGCTGCCTGAATTCGCGCCGGCATACTGTTCGGTGCACATTGCGGTAGCCTGTTAACAACGCCGTGTACGGCGAGATGCTGACGTTAAGAGGTTGACCTCTGAGAGGTCCAGCACTACAGGAAGCTTCTTCTTCCCCCGGGAAGCCTTCTGAACGACACGAGTCATACTACGTAGAGGGAAGGTGAGGACACCGCCATGTCAGAAGTGATCATTCAGCAGCTAAGCGACTTTAAGAACACGCTCACTTTTGTCGGATCTGTTGAAAATGTCATCAACGGGGTCATCCCGGAGGAACTGAAACACCGGAGGTTTGCTGCGGGTAAGGTCAAATACGGTTTTGAACTGGGTTCCCCCCAGGGAATCTACAATCTTGGGGAATGCATCATCATAAACTCACTCATCTATTCCAGCAGGACGGATTTCACGCGGACCAGTCGGGACCCGCTCATGTGGGGCCCGGAATTTGTTACCCCCGGCATGTTTCTAATCCCGAAAACCTCGGAGCCCAATTTCTCCCTGTCCTATTGTTCGCTGGACAGGGAGTTTTCCTTCAACACCCTCTATCAGATGATCTATGAAAAAAGCGGCAGGCCCTTCGCGATCGCCGGATGTGCAGAGTTGGTCAATCTCCGTTCCATGACAATCACTTATTCTCCGATAGAAAAGGAGAACATTTTCTCCAATCAAGACAAGTATTTCAGAGAACGAGAGCGCAATGACAAGTATGTCAATATCGCATTTGTGGGTGTAGTAAGCGACATGGGGGACTCAAGACTCCTGGACATCAACACCAAGCTGCGTTCCGTGCTTTACTACAACCCTTACAACAAGCAGAAAGACCCGTCTGCCCA
>Ga0316622_100000463_pt1 | contig 23634 bp, 24 predicted proteins | sample OWC_Aug_OW2_C1_D_FD_207646 | JGI IMG/M metagenome (GOLD analysis project Ga0316622, IMG submission 207646) | Wetland soil microbial communities from Old Woman Creek delta, Ohio, United States - OWC_Aug_OW2_C1_D5_C | ecosystem: Environmental > Terrestrial > Soil > Wetlands | place: USA: Ohio... | reverse complement strand
CTCGGCGATGACCCGGAAACCCTTCAGATTCCTGCTGAGTATGCAAATACCTTCGGCATGGTCAAGATGGGGATTCAGCCCATCTCCGGCTTGAAAGGTATCGCCGAAATGCTGTACGAACAGGGTACGGTTCGCAGCCTCATCATCCTGGGTGAGGACCCCGTCTCCGGTTATCCCTTCAGCTCAAAGATACAGTCCGTGCTGAAGTCGCTCGATCTGCTCATTGTGCAGGACATAGCGCTCACCGAAACGGCAAAACTTGCGCATATTGTCTTGCCTGCAGCCGGCTGGGCTGAAAAAGACGGCACGTTCGTGAATGCAGAAGGAGTTACGCAGAAACTCCGGAGGATCGTGGAGACGCCGGGTCAGTCGTTGCCCGACTGGCAGATCCTGAGGAACCTTTCCCTTGCTATGGGTAAGGAGATCGGAACGCGAAGCGTTGAAGGGCTTTCCGAGGAGATCAAGGAGACGGTGCGTGAAACAGACACAACCTCCGACAGGAGGGTGTTCCATGCTGTGGCTTATGCAGCGGGCGAAGCACCATCAGTTGAGTATCCTTTTTCCCTGGTGATCAGGGATGTACTCCAGCATTCGGGCACCATGTCGACCCGCTCCAAATCCCTCGATCTCGTCGTCTCCGAGGCCTACCTCGAGATCAATGACGAGGACGCGACAAAGCTGGCGGTTAAGGACAACAGTCATGTAAAGGTATCCTCGCGGAGAGGCACCATCTATCTCAAGGCAAGGGTAACAGAAGCCGTCCCTGCAGGTTCCGTTTTCACCTCAACCCATTTCCCGCATGGCCGCGTCAATGCACTTCTCTACTACCCGGAGAACGGTACCGCAAGCACCTGCGCAGTAAAAGTGGAGAGTGCCAAGGGATGAATCTCGCTGAAATCCTTGCCATTCTGAACGCACGGGTGCTCACCGATCAGGTGCCGCTCCAGAAGATTGTTGAAAGCGCATACTGCGCGGATCTGATGAGCGATGTCCTGTCCTTTTCGGTAACGAAATCCCTCCTGGTGACAGGATTGACCAACGCACAGGTGATCCGCACTGCGGAGATGGCTGATCTTGAGGTGATCGTCTTTGTCCAGGGCAAGTGCCCTGACAGCCAGACTATCAAGTTCGCCGAAGAAAAGCACATCCCCCTCCTCGTGACGGAGCTTTCCATGTTCGACACCTGCGGTAAACTCTATGAAAAAGGTCTCCGGAGCCAATTTCACCATCCCGATCAGGCGCCGATTGTGACACTGCGTGAAATATCGTTATAGCAGGGACGGTCATATCATACGCTCGTTGTTTGATTCATTTGGCTCGGGATAGGCACACATGAACAACATCGAGGAAGGGGTTTTTTTCCTTACCGGCAAGGATTTTACCAATGCCGGCGCGGCATCGAGCAGCCTGAAAGGGGTGCTTGAGAAGAGGGGTGTCCAGCAGGATATCATACGGAGAACGGCTATCGCTGCCTTTGAGGCGGAAATGAACGTCATCATCTACGCCGTGGCAGGCATGATGAAATACCGGATAACCGAGACAGAAATCTCCGTCACCATCCAGGACATGGGACAGGGGATACCGAATATCGAATTAGCCATGACCGAGGGATATTCCACTGCACCGGATTATATCCGTGAAATGGGATTCGGATCAGGGATGGGACTGCCGAACATCAAAAAGAGCACCGACAGATTTGTCATCAATTCTGTTGTAGGCGAAGGCACCACCCTGGAATTTCTGATCCGTTTGACGAATGCTGATAAGGAACAGGCATGAACCTGCAGGAAATCGTAAACAGCCTGTCTCTTGAGGTGCAAACCCCTGAGCTTGATCTGACCCGGGAGGTAACAGGCGGTTATGTAAGCGACCTCCTGTCAGATGTGATCGGAAACACATCCCAGGGAAATCTCTGGATCACCCTCCAGATCCACCTTAATATTGTCGCCGTAGCATCCCTCAAAGGACTCTCCGGTATCATCCTGGTGAACAACAGAAAGCCCGATGCAGACACGCTTACGCGTGCTGTTGCGGAGAACATTCCTGTCATGACCTGCGCTTTGCCCACCTTTGAACTCGTCGGGAGGCTCTATGCCCTCGGACTGAGATGCCGGTAGAATTCAGGGCAGATCTCCATATACATTCATGCCTCTCACCCTGCGCAGACCTTTTCATGACTCCGCGCAATATTATCGAAAAGGCCGCATCCCGCGGAATCAACATCATAGCCGTCTGTGACCATAACTCGGCCGAAAATATTGCCGTGACACAGGAAATCGGCAAAAAACGGGGAATTGTTGTGGTCCCGGGCATGGAGATCACATCATCCGAGGAGGTCCATGTACTTGGATTCTTCGAAAGCCTGGAACGCGCCTTTGATATGCAGGAACTGGTCTACGGGCACCTTCAGCCAGGCGACAATGATGAGGATGCGTTCGGCATGCAGGTCATCGTGAATGAAGAAGATGAGGTCCTCGGGTTCAACAGAAGACTCCTCATCGGGGCAACAGACCTCTCGGTCAACAGGATTGTCGAGCTTATCCACTGGTTTCACGGTATTGCCGTGGCCAGCCACATCGACCGGGAAGTCTTCGGGATTATCGGCCAACTCGGGTTCATACCGCCGGAAGCCGGCTTCGATGCCCTTGAGATCTCATCAAGAACCGGGATGGATGAAGCGGTTGGGAAGTTCGGCAGGTACCGTTCCTTACCCTGGATCACCTCCTCTGATGCCCACCAGCTTGAGGACATTGGAAGAAAAACGATCGGCCTGTATATGAACCATGCTTCGTTCGAAGAGCTCTGCCTTGCGCTTGCGGGGACAGGAGACAGAAAAGTGATGCTGTAGGCAATGGAAGATATCTCACTCCACATACTCGACATCGCGGAAAATTCTATTTCAGCCGCTGCAACCCTCATAAGGATCAGCATTATCGAAGAGACCGCAAAAGACCTTTTCACCGTAGAGATTGAGGACAACGGCAGAGGTATGACCGGCGAGTTCGTTCAGAAGATCCTCGACCCTTTCTGTACCACCCGCACGACGCGGAATGTGGGATTAGGGCTTTCCCTTCTGGCGCAGTCGGCAAGGGAGACGGGCGGTGACATCGTGGTTCACTCTGAATTGAACAGGGGTACGGTCGTTACTGCCGATTTCAGACCGAGCCATATTGACATGAAGCCGCTCGGCAATATTGCCGACACGGTCACGACACTGATAGCAGGCAACCCGCTCGTCGACCTCCTCCTCCATTGTGCACGTGAAGGCAGGAGCTACCGTCTTGATACTCGCGAAATACGCTCTGCCCTTGAGGAGGTCCCGATAAACTCTTCAGAGGTGCTGTCCGCGATCCGAAACGATCTGCTTGAGGCGCTGCAGGGCTTTTTTGATCATCGCCCTCGCCTGAAATCACCAAAGGAAACGGGAAATGTTCCCTTATAAGGACGATAATCCCTCAAATACGTTCCCGGTTGTCACCATTACGATTATTGTGCTGAACATTGTGGTCTTCATCCTCCAGATGCTGAGCAGTGCGGACGGTCGGCAGATCGTCTATGCCTATGGTGCGATACCGCACAATATTGTCACCATGCAGGCCACACAGCCTATCCATCCCACGTTCACGCTCTTCACCTCCATGTTCATGCATGGCGGTCTTTTCCATATCTTCGGCAACATGCTCTACCTCTGGATCTTCGGCAACAACATCGAGGACAGGCTCGGCCATATCAGGTTTATCCTTTTTTACCTCTTCTGCGGGATCGCGGCTGCGGTTTCCCACGCATTGATCACCCCTTCATCAACCGTGCCGATGATCGGTGCAAGCGGGGCCATTTCCGGCGTGCTCGGCGCCTACCTCCTGCTCTTCCCCTACGCCCGCATCCATACGGTCATATTCCTCGGATTCTTCGTTCAGACCATCAAGGTCCCTGCCTTGATAGTTATAGGATTTTGGGCTATTATACAAATCGTGAGCGGCCTGACCGCGCAGGTGATCCAAAATCAGGGAGGCATTGCGTGGTTTGCCCATGTCGGGGGGTTCATCGCCGGTCTTTTCACCATAAAATTGTGGCAGCCAAGGAGGTCGAGAACGTGGTAGTTGTATGCCCCAAGTGCAAGACGAAGCTGAAGGTGGATGATGCGAAGCTTTCAACGCAGGGGTCGCGCTTCAAATGTCCGAAATGCAGCACGGTCCTCGTCATAAAGAAGCCTGCTGCGCAGCAGAAAAAGGCCCTTGACGAAAAGAAGGCGCTTATCGCCCATTCGAACCCTTTGCTGGTCGAGAACATCAGGACACTTCTTGTGGGACAGGGATATACCGCATTGACATCTGCCGACGGCATTGACGCCATGGTCAAAGCATTGAAGGAACTTCCCTGTTTGGGGATCATTGAAGCCGCTCTGCCGAAAATTTATGGCTTCGAAGTATGCAAACGCCTTAAGTCACGACCCGAAACAAAAGAGATGAAACTCATCCTGATACCTTCCATCTATGATAAGACAAAGTACCGGAGAGAGCCTGTGTCGCTGTACGGCGCTGATGACTATATCGAGGAGCATGATCTTTCCACGAGGCTGATCGACGCCATCATCAGGATACGAAGCGGCGCACCTGCCGAAACGAAAGCCCCTCCGCCAAAGTCTCCTGTCCCGAGCACTTCTGACGTATCACCGGCTGAAAAAAAGAAGCAGCCTGCCTTCGGGCAGCCTGAAGTTCCTGCGGCAAAAGTATCTGCAGAGGTAAAAGGAGATGAGATGACGGAAAAAGCCCGACGGCTGGCTCGAACCATCATCAATGATATCTACCTCTATAATTCTTCGAAGGTTGATGAAGCGGTCAGGCAGGACAAGTTCTATGCTGTCTTTGCTGCTGAGGTTAAAGAAGGCAAGAAGCTTTATGATAACAGAATACCCCAGGAGACCAGAGACAAGGCCGATTTCTACAGGGAAGCAATAGATAACTTCTTGTCAGCAAAGAAAAAAGCTCTTTCATGAAAAATATAGAAAATAAAAGATTATAAGAGAAAAACAGAGATAAAAGAGCTTTTCCTGTTTTTTCGAGCATAATAAAAACTTGCCTTCTGATTCATTTTCCCTGTATATTAGCACTCGCTTGCGTTGAGTGCTAACAACTACTAATCAAAAAACGGAGAAAGGAGAAATGCTTATGAAATTCAGACCACTCAAGGACAGAGTATTCGTATCATACTCTGAAGAAGGAGAAAAAACAGCAGGCGGGATTTATATCCCCGATTCTGCAAAGGAAAAGCCCCAGAAGGGCAAGGTTGAGGCAATAGGTTCTGAAGTAAAGGATGTAAAGGTCGGCAACACCATCCTCTTTGACAAGTACTCAGGCTCCAAGGTGAACATGGACGGCACTGATTACCTGATCGTCAAAGAAGAAGACATTCTCGGCATCGTCGAATAACCCAAATCCAATACACGTATCAGGAGGAAATACCATATGGCAAAACAGCTTCTCTTCAATGAGGCAGCAAGAAGCTCGATGTTGAAAGGCATCACCCTTTTGACCGATGCAGTAAAGGCAACTCTCGGCCCCAAGGGCAAGAACGTTGTCATCGACAAGAAATACGGCGCTCCCACAATCACGAAGGATGGCGTCACCGTTGCAAAAGAGATTGAGCTCAAGGACCCTTACGAAAACATGGGGGCGCAGCTCGTTCGCGAAGTCGCAAGCAAGACCTCAGATGTTGCCGGCGACGGCACAACCACAGCTACAGTCCTCGCATACGCGATCTACAGCGGCGGCATCAAGCATGTTGTCGCAGGCTCAAACCCCATGGACATCAAGAGGGGCATCGAGAAGTCGGTCGATGTCATCGTCGAAGAGCTGAAGAAGATCAGCAGGCCTGTCCAGGACAAGAAAGAGATCGCTCAGGTCGGCACCATATCGGCAAACAATGATCCCGCCATCGGAGAACTGATAGCAGACGCGATGGACAAGGTTGGCAAGGACGGCGTCATCACGGTTGAAGAGGCAAAGAGCATGACCACATCCCTCGACGTTGTCGAAGGAATGCAGTTTGACCGGGGCTACAGCTCGCCCTATTTCGTTACCGATCCTGAGAGAATGGAGTGCAATCTTGATGATGCCTTCATCCTGATCAACGAGAAGAAGATATCTTCCATGAAAGACCTGCTCCCCATCCTTGAGCAGACAGCAAAGATGGGCAAGCCGCTCATGATCATCGCAGAGGACGTCGAGGGTGAAGCCCTTGCCACCCTCGTCGTGAACAAGCTGCGCGGCACGATACAGGTATGTGCTGTCAAGGCCCCTGGGTTCGGCGACAGGAGAAAGGCGATGCTTGAAGACATTGCTATCCTCACCGGCGGCACGGTCATCTCTGAAGACCTTGGCATCAAGCTTGAGACCGTCAAGGTCAATGACCTTGGCAGGGCGAAGAAGATCACCATAGACAAGGAGAACACCACCATTGTCGAAGGTGCGGGAGATCCCAAAAAGATCGAGGGCAGGGTAAAACAGATCAAGGCGCAGATCGACGAGACCACCTCTGACTACGACAGGGAGAAACTCCAGGAGAGGCTTGCAAAGATCGTCGGCGGAGTTGCGGTCATCAACGTTGGTGCTGCAACAGAGACAGAAATGAAGGAAAAGAAAGCACGTGTTGAGGATGCGCTCCACGCGACCCGCGCAGCTGTTGAAGAAGGCATTGTGCCCGGCGGCGGCGTCGCACTTCTCCGCTGCATCGGCGCGCTCAAAGGTCTGAAGCTCGAGAACCACGACCAGCAGGTCGGTGTTGACATCATCAAGAGAGCTCTTGAGGAGCCTATCCGGCAGATCATCAACAACACGGAGCTTGAGCCGTCTGTCATTGTCGACAAGGTCAAGAACTCAAAGGATGCCAATTACGGATTTGATGCAGGCACAGAGGAGTACGTTGACATGCTGAAGGCCGGTATCGTTGATCCTACAAAGGTTACACGGTGCGCCCTCCAGAATGCATCTTCGGTCGCGTCGCTCATGCTGACAACTTCGGTCATGATAGCAGATCTTCCGGAGGAGAAGCCTGAAATGCCCGCCATGCCTCCCGGCGGTGGTATGGGCGGAATGTACTAAGACACAGCATTGTTCGGTAGCAGAAAGGCGGGGCAATGCCCCGCCTTCTTTTTTTCTCGCGTCTTTACATTACCGGTCTTTTTTTGTCATGCTACATTGCCATGAAAAAGAACCTCTTTTTCATCTGTTCCGCTACATTTCTCCTCTTCCTTCTTTATGCTGCGGCAGAGCTGTTCCTGCCCGTCCAGAAAACCCAAAGGAACATGGAAATCGAGATCCCGAAGGGCACCACATTCAGGCAGGCAGTTGCTCTCCTTCACCATGAAAAACTGCTCAGGGACACCAGGATATTCCTCCTTGCGGCCAGACTGAGCGGGACCGACAGAAAAATACGGGCAGGGTTCTATTCGCTTTGGTCCGGCATGAGCCCGCTTGAAATCCTGAAGGTCCTTCTCAAAGGAAAGATCATCGAATACGAGGTAAAGGTGCTGGAAGGAGATTCTCTCACCGAGATCGCCGACGCCTTTGCAAGGGCGGGTATCATCTCTGCAGAAGAGTTCATGGAACTTGCCAGAGATCATGACCACCTGGAGTATCACGGGATTTCCGCACCCAGTGTTGAAGGATATATCTTTCCCGACACCTATATGATCCCCAAAGGCATGGACGCTGAAGATGCACTTAATACCATGATCCGTCGGATGCGTGAAAAATACACGGAAAAGCTCACTGCCCGGACGCAGGATCTCGGCATGACCGAGAACCAGGTCCTGACGCTTGCCTCGATAATAGAAAAGGAGGCAGTCATTGATTCGGAGCGCAGCGTCATATCGGCCGTGTATCACAACCGGCTCAGGAAGAATATGATGCTTCAGGCAGACCCTACGTCCATATACGGAGTGAAGAGCTCAAAGGAGAAGATCACCCTGAATGACCTGAAACGAAAGACGCCGTACAACACCTATCGCATCAAAGGCCTCCCTCCCGGCCCCATCGCCTCGCCAGGCCTGAAATCTATCGTTGCTGCGCTCTATCCGGAGAATGTACCCTATCTGTACTTTGTCGCCCAGGACGACCGGTCGCACCGTTTTGCCGAGAGCGAGGAGGAGCATGCAGAGAACGTTCGGTTGTACCGAACCAGGAAGCAGGAAATGAAAAATGCCCCTACGGAAGGAAGCAATGCACCCCCCTCCTCGTAACAGGACAAAAAAGATCCGCGTAGGCGCGGTCCCGATCGGCGGCGGGAGCCCTGTATCGGTCCAGTCCATGACAAAAACAGACACGCGGGATGCTGCAGCGACCGCACGCCAGATCAGACGGCTGGCCAAGACCGGCTGCGAGATCATCCGGGTTGCCGTGCCTGATATACCGGCAGCTGAGGCACTCGGCAAGATAAAGCATTCCATATCGATCCCCCTTATCGCAGACATCCATTTCGACTGGAGGCTTGCGCTGGAGGCAATTCGTCAGGGCGTCGACGGCCTGCGGATAAACCCGGGCAATATCGGGGCTCGCTGGAAAGTGGCAGAAGTAGTGGCAGCATGCAAGGACCGCGGCATCCCGGTCCGTATCGGCGTGAATGCAGGATCGCTGGGCAGGAAGCTGCTCGAAAAATACCGGCACCCCACCCCAGAAGCCCTGGTTGAGAGCGCTGCCGAACATATCGGTATACTGGAGGGAATGAATTTCCAGGAGATCAAGGTATCACTCAAAGCGTCGAATGTGCCAACAACAGTCGAGGCGTACCGTCTTTTCTCAAAGAAGTTCCGCTACCCCCTGCATATCGGCATATCAGAGGCCGGCCCATCCTTCACCGGCATCATTAAAAGCTCGGTAGGGCTCGGCATTCTGCTGTCCGAAGGCATCGGGGATACCATGAGGGTTTCCCTTTCCGCAGACCCTGCTGAAGAAGTGCGCGTTGCCTATGAGATCCTCAAGTCCCTCGGCCTCAGGCAGAAAGGAGCAAACATTATTTCCTGTCCCACCTGCGGGAGGTGCCAGATCGACATCAGAGGCCTTGCCGCAAAGGTAGAGTCAGGGCTGAAGGATATCGAGACCCCGGTCACGGTGGCGGTCATGGGATGCGTGGTGAATGGTCCCGGAGAAGCCCGGGAAGCTGACATAGGCATAGCAGGGGGAAAAGGCAGCGGGATCCTGTTCAGGAAGGGGAAGGTCGTTAAGACCGTAAAGGAAAAGGACCTGCTTCGCGAACTCATGCAGGAAATAACCAAAGGGGGAAAATAAAACAGGGATGGAGATCATCCGGATTCCGAGGATCATGCAGGATACATCGCGCGGACATCTCATGCACAACAGAACGGTCGGATGCGTGCCGACCATGGGAGCACTTCACGATGGTCATCTGAGTCTTGTCCGGATGTCAAAGGAGGAGAACTCTGTAACCGCCGTGAGCATCTTTGTAAATCCAACCCAGTTCAGCCCTTCCGAGGATTTTGCCTGCTATCCGCGGACGATAGAAGAGGACATCGAGAAGCTCCGCAAAGAAAATGTTGATATCCTTTTTCTTCCCGACGACACGCTGATGTATCCTGAAGGGTTTGCCACGGTGGTCGAAGTGAAGGGGCTTTCAGAAAAAATGTGCGGCCATTACCGTCCGGGTCATTTCAGGGGTGTCTCGACCGTTGTTGCAAAGCTCCTGGCAATCCTCAGGCCGACAAGGGCGTATTTCGGCCAGAAAGACTATCAGCAAACCGTAATCATCAGGAGGATGACCAAGGATCTCAGCCTCGATACCGAGATCGTTGTCTGCCCGACAATACGGGAGCACGACGGCCTTGCCATGAGCTCGCGTAACGCCTACCTGGGCAAGGAGCAGCGGGCCGCTGCAACCGTTCTGTACCGCTCCCTGTCCCGCGCGTCTGAGGCCGTCAAGGCAGGGGAGCGCTCCGGAACGGCGGTCCGGTCTATCATGCAGAAGGAACTCTCAAAAGAGCCCCAGATTACCGGGATCGATTATGCCTCTGTTTATATCCCGGCTACCCTGGATGAAGCCCGCGAGATAGCAGGAGAGGTGTTGCTTGCGATCGCAGCACGCATGGGCAGCACGCGCCTTATTGATAATATGCTGGTAGTCCCTTAACCTCCCCGTTTCATAAAAGTCAGGGTAGCCACGGTGAGAAGTCCTGCAATGCAACATGATTTCACCATGAGAGATCAATCCGGGGATTGCATTGGCAGTGAATTCCTCACACGCAGGCTGTTCCTGTTTCAGCAGTTTCTTTGGTGTTGCAGGCAGGACGTTCCCACCGCATCCACCCCTCCTGAATGATACCGTATTTGCACCGTGAGGGTTAACAGAATGTCATGATGTCGCTGAAGCAACGCTGCCTGCGCTTCCGATGCTGATATCCGCCATCAGTTCCTTCCTGGCCCCGTAAGAGAGCCGTCATGGATATCCCCGGAATATGACCCTTCCTCTGTCTGGAACGCTACATCAGATCGCCGTATTTCTCTTTCAGGGATGGGAAAAGGTCGATGTCGGTATGGGGGAGGAAGAGCGCTGACATATACTCGTCCATGAAACCCCTCGATACGGAAAGTTCGACATAGGTCATCTTCCGTGCAATTTCCTCTGCCTCCCTGCGCATCTTCTCCGAGAGCAGGCAGAGGTAAGCACCTGCGATTGACGTATTGCCGATAAAAGAAAATTTTTCCTTCGGCATATCAGGGAGCATCCCGATCATGATCGCCTTTTCAATGTTCAGGTAATTGCCGAACCCGCCCGCGATGTAGATGCGTTCAACAATATCAAGGGAGAGGCCAACCTCCTTCAGCAGCACAGACATGCCGGCATAGATCGCCGCTTTTGCCCGCAGGATGTTCTCTATGTCTGCCTCGGTCAATATAATGTCCTTCTCTTCGCTGCGGTGGAGGATAAACTCAGGCCCTTCATCCTCGATCCTGATCCTGTCGGTATTCAGGTCTCTGACGAACTTGCCTTTCTGGTCGATCATCCCGGCAAAAAAGAGCTCTGATATTGCATCGATCATGCCAGACCCGCATATGCCCACCGGGGGGGCATTGCCGATCACGCCAAGCTCCACGTCAAACGTTGCAGGATTGATCTTGACCGACTCGACCGCCCCTTCCGTGGCCCGCATGCCATGCCGTATACCGCTGCCCTCAAAGCAGGGGCCTGCGGATGTCGCCGCAGTGATAAGCCATTCGTTATTGCCCACGACAATTTCGCCGTTGGTGCCGATGTCCATGAAGAGCGCAACCTCGGAGTTCCTGTGCATCTTCGAAGCCAGCACGCCGGCAGTGATGTCCCCACCCACATAGCTGCCGACACAGGGCATGGTATACAGGGGAGCCTGCTGATTAATCAGCACCTTTGCCGTGCCGGCCTTCCAGACCGGATAGTCATTTACCGTAGGGATATAAGGTTCTTCGCGTATGGATGAAGGGTCTATCCCCCAGAAAAGCTGTGCCATGGTCGTATTGCCGGATATGACGGCGCAGTCAATGTCATCCCTGTTGATGCGGTTCCGTTCGATCATGGGACTGAGCAGGCCATTCAGGTCATTGACTACTGCATTCCTCAGTTCCGTGAGCGCCCCTCCTTCTGTGGCATGGATGATCCTCGTAATAACATCGTCGCCGTGCCGCATCTGTGAGTTGTAGGTGACCCCGGAATCCAGAAGAGTACCGTCCGTGCAATCAACCAGGTAGACAACTACCGTTGTTGTACCGATGTCCACAGCGAGACCATAGTGGCGCGCCCGCTCCGGTGAGACAACAGATATCGCCTCCAGATTCTCGGTATAGGTGAGATATACGCTCCAGTTATGCCGCCTCAGTGAACCTGCCATATGCTGCACAAAACCATGAGAAAAGCGCATCCCGTTGATCTCATGTTCGACAAGCGCCCGCTTTATCCGTTCGAGGTCGCTGAGATTGTCCTCGATGGACGGCGGCATGAGCGTAAGCTGGATCTTTCTGACCATGGGGGTAAGCGATGGGTCTTCTGCCCGGAGGAACTCGATCAGTCCCTTGGACTTGGTGACCGCGATCTTGTCGCCGATGACGAGCTTCGAATCCTCGGGGATCTCGATCAGGATATCTTCCTCGGGGAAGGTCGTACACGCAAGGACAATCTTGTCGCCGATGTCCTTTTTCTTCAACTTTGCAGCGGATTCCGACTTGTACGTTCCCTCGAGTACCTTCACGCGGCACTTGCCGCAGACCCCTTTGCCGCCGCAGGACGCGACAAGATAAACGCCGTTGTCCCGCAGTGTCTGGTAGACGCTTTTACCGGGCTCGGCCGTAATGCTTTTGCCGTTATGTATCTTGATTTCCATGGCCTTAATTGTATTGTCTGGCGGGAATGAAAATCAAGGAACCCTTTGCCGCTGGTCAGACATGGCAGTGCGTCACAGCGCTTTCATGTGAGGGTTCTCCGGCATACAGGGCGCACGTCTGCACGCATCTCTTCACAAAGTGGGTGTATTGCGGTAAGGTATAAAAAAACATGGGGAGGGCAAAGATGAATGCAGTGATCGATGCAATTAGGAAAAGGCGGTCAGTGAGATCATATGATCCAAGACCTGTTCCCAGGGATACTGTCCAGGCAGTCATCGAATCAGGGAACGAAGCACCGTCAGCGATGAACAGCCAGCCCTGGAGGTTTGTCATTGTTGAGGACATAAAGATCAAGGAAAAGCTCCTTAGTGCTGCGCTGCCGAACGCAAAAAAGATCCTGGAAATGGTCAGGGATGTTGACCCGGAGCGTTATGAGATGATCAGAAAGCGCTATGCCGAACTGAAAGACCCTGTTTACTATTCTGCTCCCGTGATCGTCTTTGTGATCGGGTCCGGCAGGTATGCAGACCATTCCTGCCCGTTAGCCTGTGAAAATATGATGCTTGCAGCCCATTCGCTCGGCCTGGGCAGCTGCTGGGTAGGTTTCGGTGCCATGGTAACGGAGGATGCCGAGGTCAGGGGCATCCTTGCATTGCAGGAGGAGGAAAAGATCTTTGGCCCTATACTTCTGGGATATCCGCGCGATTATCCTGAAAAACCGGCCAAGAAAGAGCCGAAGGTAACATGGCTTTAGTATCCCCGCTGCTGCGGGTTTGCTCTAGGCTGCATGGGGTGTTCACACCTCTCCTGCAGCGAGGCATAGTGTTATCAGAATTCATTTACAGCAAACACGTGAGTGATATCATGCTGAGCAGCTCGAAGAATCTGGTATTTCCCGGCTGATGCGAGACCCTTACCGGAGCCTGTCCTGAGCTGAACTACGAGACCCTTCGTTTTACTCAGGGTGACAAAGCAAAGGGTTCAGGATGAGCATGATAATTGCCGGGTTAATAAACAGCGATATATCTTAAATTGACAAGCGGCAAGGGGCATGATAAAAAGAAAATTACCAAGATTCCCGAAAAGCCAACCTCTCCGTAAGGAGATCAACGGAAAGCAAAGGAACTTAGCAGTAAGATGGCCGAGCTGCCGAAGGACAAAAGACCTTTGGTATGCTCGGCCTTGTTGTCAGGGCGACTGAAAACAGCGGCATCCCGAAGCCGAAGAGAGGGAAACCCTGATGAGCCGCATGCGCGGCCATATTCAGAAGTGAGCGTAAAAACCAAACATCCCTTGCCAAGGGAGAAGGAGGGACCACGAGTAATGCAATGGATCGCAGAGATTTTCTGAAGTTTTCCGTAGCAACAGGTGTGCTCGTCGCTGCCGGGGAAGGAATTATGGAGAATGCGCTATCACAGGCTGTCACCGGTATTACCGAAGCAGATAAAGTGACCATTTGGGTGTTGGCCGAAAATTACTATGACCTGTTAAAACCTGACAACAAGATCACAAAGCGGTATCGTTCGGTGCCGGGAAAATCGATTCATGCTGAATGGGGCACCGGTTATTTCGTAGAGACCGTTGTCAATGGAAAAACAAGCTGCTGCATGTTCGATTACGGACTCGACCCAACAGGTGTAATGAACAACATAGCACTTCTGGGTCTCGACATAGGGAAGGCAAATGCCTTCAGCCTGAGCCACGGCCATTGGGATCATTATGGAACTGCAGTGAACATCCTGAAGCAGAATCAGGCACGGATAGCTTCCGGTACGCCCTTCTATGTTGGTGAGGAGGCATTTGAACGTAGATATGCACTGCGTCCCGGATGTAACGAACCCGATGACGTCGGACAGCTGAAGAAAGAGGACATCGAAACTCTCGGGCTTCGGATTGTAGAGGTCAAAACGCCGACTGAAATCATCCCAGGTGCGTACTTCACCGGTAATATCGAGCGTGTTACAGCCTACGAAAAAGTACCACCGACTCTCCTCGTCAAACGTGGTGAGACACTCGAACAGGACACGTTCCGGGGTGAGCAGGCCCTCTTCTTCAACGTAAAAGGGAAAGGGATAGTAGTGGTTACCGCATGTGCACATGTCGGTATGGTGAACACGGTGAGACAGGCACAGAAGATTGCAGGAACAGACAAGGTTCATGCGATCATCGGCGGCTTTCATCTCGCCAATGCAAAGCCTGAGATCATCCAGAATACGGTTGCCGATATCAAGGCCATGAAACCGGACTACGTCATGGCGGGCCATTGTACCGGCTTCGAAACAATCGGGGCCTTGAACAAGGAAATGCCCAACGAATTCTCCATGAATTCAGCCGGAACGAAGTATACTTTTGAAGCGTAACCGGCATGGAGCTATGGGCCTGTCTGATCGCGGACAAGGATTCGCACCTATGCCGTACCAAGAATAACCTCATTCATACAGAATTGAAGGGGAAAAGACCCCGCGAGGATTGAAAGGAGTGTAAACGTATGAGAAGCGCAAGAATTTTGATGATATTTGCAATTGGATCATGTTTCGCAATGGCCGCATTCGCTCAGGATTATCCGACCAAGCCGGTGACGGTAATCACTCCCTACACGGAAGGCAGCGCCACGGACGTAATGGCCCGCATCGTGAGCAAGAAACTCTCCGAAATTTGGGGGCAGCCGGTGCTGGTCGAGAATAAACCCGGTGCTGGCGGAACAACTGGAGTAGGCATTGTTGCTAAAGCACCGGCGGATGGGTACACGCTGCTTATTCATTCCAGTTCCCACCCGGAGTGCTTCGCATTTTATGCTAAGCTGCCTTACACCCTGAAGGATTTTTCCGACATCGCTCCGCTGGCCAGTCAGCCCATGGTTCTTTTTGTGAGCCCAGGCGCAGGGGTCAAAAGCATAGCAGAGCTGATTGCAGCGGCAAAGGCCAAGCCCGGGCAGCTCAAGTTCGGCTCCCCAGGCATCGGCAGCACCGCACACCTTGCAGCCGAGCAATTTAAGAGCATGGCAGGCATCGACACCGTGCACGTTCCGTTTAAAGGAGGGCCTGAGACCATAGCCGCAATAAAAGACGGCAGCATTACCTATGCAATCCTTCCGCTTGCCATAACGATGAAAGGAGTTCGGGAGGGCACGTTGCGCGCGCTGGGCATGACCAGTGCTAAGCGCTCGCAAGAGCTGCCGGATGTGCCGACCATCGCTGAAGCTGGCTTTGCTGGATTCAGGGCGACCGTCTGGTGGGGCATTTGGGCGCCTGCCGGTATCCCCGCTGGCATCAGGGACAAGATTGCGAAAGATGTTGTAGGCGCACTGGCTGCACCTGACATGATTGAGCAGTTCAAAAAGAGCGCATTTGAGCCGATGAGCATGAACCCGGCAGAATTCAAGCAGTTTGTGAGTAGCGAGATGGAAGCGGCAATGCGCACTGCCAAGGCCGCAGGGCTCAAGCCGCAATAAATAAGCCTTCAGTTTTTTTCGCTGGTCGAGAAGGCCGCATGCAGAAAAATTCCTGCATGCGGTCTTCTCAGATCCTTGTACATTTCTCCTCTCCGTCTTCATTATCGCAGGTTCTCAAACGTGCTTACTGTTTCGTGCAGGCCGCAGCATCTCAATCCGTTGTTTCTCTCACACAGAGACCATATTCCGGGTCATGCCGCCATCGACGACAAAGTTTGCGCCGGTTATGAATCCTGCGGCAGGAGATGCGAGATACAGGCTCTATGTCCAATTTTTTTACTCTTCAGGAAGATAAACCTCTTGCAAGAAATAATTCACCTCACATGTGGTAGTTACACAATATTATAAAATACCGCCAAATAAGAAGGCTTCGGTTATCCCTTTCAACTCGCGAAGGGGATATATCTGATCGTAAAAAACCTCTTTTCTTGCTTTCCCTGAGTTATTTCACTATTTCAGCGTGATTTCACGCTGGCCCTGAAGTAAAGAACCCTCCTACCAACAGTGTGCTCTCTCCCCTTCTCAACGCTCTTAGACCCTACTGCACTTATTTAGATAGCTCTTACTATATATTATCCTGAAAAGACCATTCGGCAGGAACAAAAATTGCTAAGGCCTTAATACTCAAGCAAAACAGACCTACTACATCCCGTGACGTAAAACATCAAGAGAGAAGGGGGCTGACTCATACACGTGAGACGTATAAGACTGAATGGATTTGTACAATCATGATGAATGAATCCCTGACTATGGATTGTAGAGCATTTTGAAGAAATCAATCCTCCTGTTTGCGGTTTTCGTCTGTATGTGCCCTGCGGTTTCTTCCTTTGCCGGCATTACAGAGACAAGCCATAACCTCTCGGCCACGGGAAGCGGCACAAGGGTGACCGACCCCTCCGTCGCAACGTGTTCGTTATGTCATATTCCACACGGAGGACTGGCATTGCCCGGTAAACCACTCTGGTCAAAGGCAGAGAGTGGAACTCCTGTCACGTACACGCTTTATGGCAAAGGTTCTACTCTTTCAGGTACCACGATCAGCCCCCCCGGCTCATCGTCCCTTTCCTGCCTGTCTTGCCACGACGGCACCATAGGTCTTGCTGCAGTCACAAAGTATGGAGTTACAACAACCTATACCATGACGACAACCCTGCCTGGTGGCCTCTCCCCGACAGGTGCTTTCCAGCCGACCAATGTCGACCCTGCAAGTGGTTATTCCCCCTATATCGGCACAAACTTAATGAATGCCCATCCTATCGGCTTCCCTTTTCCTGCAGGAGGGTACACGGGCGGAGGTGTTCCGGGAATTTCTCTGAGCGTCGTCGATGGCGGAACGCCTGATGCTCACCTGCAAGGCGGAACCGGCACAAAGTATCCATTGTTTCAGTCAGGAAGTATCAATAATTTCGAGTGTCCATCCTGCCATGACCCCCATCTCCCTCCTGTTGCCGGACAGACAAGGTTTCTCAGGGCGCCTAATGCTCTCATCTGTCAGGATTGCCATAATGTCAAGTAAGAGAGCTGATCTTTCAGGTACTCCTTAAAGAGCCTCGCCAGGAGCTCTTTTCTGTATCCGGGAGAATCACCACGATAAGCTTGCCTTTGCTATCCAGCCGCCTTGCAAACTCGAGGTAGGTGTACTAACCCGGATAATGCATGCGATTCTGTCAGCAGTCTGGCCAAGGCATCCTGTCTTTCACAAGGACAGCTGAAACCATTCGGATGCCTTGACCTGCATGTCCCTGCACCAACGGGTTGTACCTTTATGAATAATGTGGGCTGAGCAGAATGCATATCCATTGTTTCCATCACACATAGATCATCTTGCGGGTCATGCCGCCATCGACGACAAAGTTTGCGCCGGTGATGAATCCGGAAGCAGGAGACGCGAGATACAGGATCAGGGATGAGATATCCTCGGGTTTCCCGACCCTGCCGCAAGGATGCTGACCGTGATCCTCCGCTGACAGTCTGCCCTTGTTCATGGTGCGTTTCTTCTTCCCGTCTGACACATCGATCCAACCCGGGCTTATGCAGTTCACCCGTATATGCGGACAGAGGCTGAGTGCAAGACTATGGCTGAGTGCGACAATCCCGCCTTTGGATGCAGAGTATGCCTCGCTATCAGGCTCGGACATGAGAGCTCGCGTTGAGGCAATATTTACGATTGAACCTTCTGTCCTTTTAAGATGGCGGGCAGCATGCTTAGCGCAGAGAAATGCCCCTGTGAGGTTCACTCCGATCACCCTGTTCCATTCCTTAAGGGACAGAGATGCCAAAGGCCTGTTGGCAAAGATAGCTGCATTGTTCACCAGCAGATCGATACGCTTGAACTGACGTACTGTGTCACGGATCATCGACTTCACCGAAGCTTCATCAGCTATATCTGCATGCACGAACCGGATATTCCCGAGAACGCTGTATGCTCCTTCTGTTTCCCTGCCCGCATCCCTGTCCAGTTCGGCTATGACTACAGCATACCCGCTTTCGAGTAAAACCTTCGCTGTTGCCTTACCAATGCCCTGCCCTCCTCCGGTCACGACAGCGACTTTCGTCTCAGTCTTCATGTTCAGCTCCCTTCTGAGCAGCCATCCTTGAGAGATGGTCTGCGCGCCGTATCGGTTCAGGCAAGCGGTATGAAGATACGGCATGCATCACGATAGCAATGGAAGTCTTTAGGTCAACCCGATGCCCCGGGGATACGAAGAGTGGTTTGACCCTGTCCCGCGTTCTCAGCACCGCTCCGATCGTCCTTCCCTTATACAACAGCGGAGACCAATCTCCCTTGCATGGTCCCGGCTCATCAGATTCTCCCACCAGCCTCGACTTCGCACATCCCACTGTCGGGATATCGAGAATAACGCCGACATGCGATGCAATGCCCAGGCCCCGTGGATGCGCTATCCCCTGCCCGTCGAAGAGCACGACATCCGGCCGTGTCCTCATCTTCCTCAATGCCTTTATAATGGCAGGACCTTCCCGGAATGATAGGTACCCCGGAACATAGGGGAAACGCATCCTGGTTTTTGCAACTGCATCTTCAAGATGTTTCAGGCCCGGATAGGAGAAGAGCGAAGCTGCGGCGAACACGGCGCTTTCGGTAAAACAGGCATCGACTCCTGCTATCAATTTCGGGTTCTTTTTTAACGGCCGTATCGATACTTGATGAGCAAGCGTTTCCTGCACCAACCTCGCATATTGCACATCCTTTGGCCAGAGGTTTTCAGGGACAAGCCGCATGTATAGGCCTCCCCTCATCCGTTACGCAGTTTGAGCACCAGGATAATGAAGGCAAGGATGAACGTGACAATATTGGTGATGATGACCGGCAGAGAATTAATCGAAACGCCATACAATATCCAAAGGAAAATGCCCGCACAGAACAGCATGAACATTCCGGCAGAAATGTCCTTCGCAGACCTTGTCTTCCAGGTCCTGATCACCTGCGGTAAAAATGAGATGGTAGTCAGGGTCCCTGCAGCCATGCCGAGAAATGTCACCGCGTCCATGATCCCCATTGTACCATGAAGACTTTGCAGTCCCGTACACAGATGCCTATCAAACATGGAGTACAGTATGCAGGTCCGCGTTGTAGGGCTGTGATTGTTTTTTTTTGCAAGGCCGAGAACAGCATTGCCGGACATGCGATCCTGATGCACCTGATCGGCCTGATGCAGCTTTATCATACGCTTACCATGATCATAACAGGAAGAGAATGTACGATGGAAGCGTGCATGACGTTATGGGCATTGTTCAAGCCTGCTCCGGACAGAGCGACCCAGCAAGAATCTTTTGTTAAATCCGGATGAAAATCTTTAATCGTTTGATGTACAATAGTTTTCATATTGACATAAATGATACAATTCACTAGGATTGATAGCAAAGAAAATACCTGATTTTCAGGACAATCCACTACTTAGGAGGATGAGCATGACAAAGGCAGAACTGGTTGAAAAGATGGCCGCAGCTGCAGACTGCAGCAAGGCTGCTGCTGGCAAAGCACTCGATGCAGCGATTGACGCAGTAACAAAGGCAGTAAAGAAAGGCGACAAGGTATCGCTCGTCGGTTTCGGCACCTTCTCCCTTTCCAAGAGGAAAGCAAGGACCGGCAGGAACCCCAAGACCGGCAAGGCGATCAAGATCGCTGCACGGAAAGTACCGAAGTTCTCTGCTGGCAAGGCATTCAAAGAAGCAGTAAACAAATAAACAGCAGCGTATAAACATAACAGGCCCCGACGGCATGAGCTTCCGGGGCCTGTTATGTTTAGGGATCCAACAGAGAGGTATCATTCGTGCTGCCGGGAAGTTTCATGGCAGAGTATCTGCGTCAAACTACTGATGACCTTCTGAAGCTCATGCGGCAATCAATATCACGGAAGTGCTGCAGGATGACACCCGTGCTCCGCTCATCGTCTGATAGAGAAAAAATGGCTTTGTGATTTTGATCACGTTTGTGTAAGAGAAATCATGATATATATATATCAATCCTAACACCCCCTCATTCTCCCCTCCGAGCCCCGAAAGGGGCTCCTCATTTTTCTTGCTCGGCAGGCAGCACAGCGGTTGAGTTACCCCTGCAAACCTCTTGCGACCCCTTTCTTCATGATTGCGGTACTCCTCCCTGCCGGCAGCAGGAAAAGCAGCAACCGCATCTAATGAGACGTTGACAGCTTGAGATGTTCAGACCTGCCCGACATGAGGAAAAGCCTGACCAAGAGAGCGCATCCTCCGGAAAGCAAGGGAATCGCACATAGAACCGGTGCATCCGTGCTTTACTAATAAGGCCATAAGTAAGGTCCCATGATTTGTCATTCCCGCAAGCGAAGCGCGTCGGGAATCCTTCTGAAAACAAAGAAAGATTCCGGACAAGCCGGAATGACAGAAGATGGTTGAGATGCGGCTTTACTTTCGATCTCCTTAGTAAGACCTTGTGCCATTTCTCATGATGAATAGTTCGCAGACTATTCAGATGAAAAAATATAGTATGTATGTCGCAGGTAATTTGATATAATTTTTCTACAGTATGGCTCTGCACGCTATCGCATACGATACATGGGGGGTACCGGCTTCACGTGATGGATTACATTACTAAACGAAGACGCCACCGGAGAGTAACCCTTGAACATATGAATGTCCAGGCGAGTACCATATTGACGAGTGAATGTAAAATTCTTGATGTGGGAATCCGGGGAGTGCGTTTAGCTACAATGCAACCTTTGAACATTGATGACAACTATTTGATCAAGTTCAATGTCGAAGGCCGGCGGATTATCAATAAGGGGACTGTCCGCTGGGCAAGTCTGGTTGGCAATCAGAAAGGCAATGATCAGGAGTCTGTTCCCCTTTATATGACAGGACTGGAATTCAAATCCGTCTTAACTGCAAAGGGGCAGGAGATGATCCATGTTTTGGGCGCGTGCTCAGGAAAGGATGAAAGGCGATATAGCGGGAAAAGATTGCAGATAACCACCTCCCGGAAGACCGTACTTAATGTTTTTCGGGAATACCCGATAAAGCAGATAAGCAGCGGAGGCATGCTCGTAGAAACTGATCAGGAGCTTCCCCCGGATAAACGATTATTCTGGGCATTTAGCTCCCCGGAAGACGGCAACATTATCCGGTGCCAGGGAAGGGTTGCCTCATGCCGGGAGACCTTCATGAATAACAGAAAACGCTATAACATCGGCATTGAATTTGTCGAGGTGCAAAAAGAAGACCGCAGAAGGCTCACAAGATTTGTCATGAAGGCAATGGTCGATGGATTAAGGACATCATTGCTGGACTGAAGGTTTTTTCAATTCGCTCTGAGCAGTTCGTACACGCTGACTCCTGAAAGATGCAAAAGTAAATTCCTGTTCTTGTCATCCCGGCGCTTGTCCCGGCCTTGTCCGGAATCTTTCTTCAGAAGGACTCCCGGCAAGCGGGAGTAAGAGATAACGGAGCGAGAGAACAGGTTATAATGAACCCGGCAGCGATAATGGTAATCCTGAACCCTTCGCTTAGTCACCCTGAAGGGTCTCGTAATTCAGATCAGGACATGCTGAATCATTGCATGGCAGCGTCTTTTCCACTTCGTGATGCTTATTTGCCCTTGCCTTTCAGTTCCTTCTGAATGCACTGCTCCATTACCTTGTAGCTGCCGCCTGCATCCTGGGCACTCTTCCAGCATTTCTGCGTCGTCTCCGCAGGGACCTGCATGGAACTTACACTCATTTTGGCCTGATATTCCTCAATGAGGCAGTCTTCTTCAATCCTATAATCGCCTCCTTTTGCCTTTGACAGGTTACGACAGTATGTCCGGCTGTCAAGGGTCTCATCTCCGACGTTAGGCGCACTTGTCTGACTGGTTGTAGCACATGCCGGGGCGGCAAGAACACATACTGCGATTGCCAACATCACCTTTTTCACACTCTCATCCTCCTTTTATTAGTAACACCTGCAGCATATTGTACTGCACGTGTCCTCCTATACGCAATTCTCCGAAAATGTATACACAAAAAACAGCACACAATGATGAGACCGGCTAACACGGTTGGTGCAACAAATGCCCGGAGCACACCTCCCTGCAGGAACTCTCCCTATGACCTCATGACCAGATCGGGATCAACCGTTGCAGCCCTCCAGGAGGGAACGATTGTCGCAACCGTATAGGGGACCACCGTCAGAAAAAAAAGCGTCGCAATCTGATAGGGGTTGAGAAAGGGTGTAAGCCTGAAAGACGGGTAGAGGATCGACCAGCCCTTCAGCACTTGAGCGAAGAGCGGGGCTGAGGTGGAAAAGATATGAACGTAGGCGAGAACCACGCCGGATAAAAACGATGTAAGAGATATGGCCGTACCCTCCCAGAATTTCATATTGATAACATCCGATGTTTCCCATCCGATTGCCTTTAAGATACCGATCTCCATTCGCTCTTCCGCGCTCAAACCGGATGCTTTATCCCAGGAAAAGATGATAAACGCCAGCACACAGATAAACATGATAAGAACTACCATGCCTGACCGCCAATCAAAGACCGAATCATAGGTCCGTAATATCTCATCTTTGAGGATGGGGCGCGCATCGGGCAGCAGACTAACAATCTTGACAGCTACGGTCTTAAATTCTTTCGGGTTCCTCACCCGTACCACCACGTCCGTAGCTTCCTCCTTTGCCATGCCGGTGAGGTATCTGAAATCCTCCTCTGACATAAGAATAAGGTCGGACGAAACGAGCTCCGATTCCGAGGAAAGAATATCCGCAGCTTCCAGCGTCAGCAGATCTCCGTCAAACGTCCTGAAGGTCATCATATCTCCCTTAAACACCTTGAGGGTCCGCGAGATTCCGCTGCCGATAATGATATCCCCGGAGGGAAGGGGATGGCTTTCGCTCACCATAAGCGTGAAATTGGCGCGGGATTGGGGGTCGTAATAATAGCCCCAGAGACGCGGTGTTGCATCGTTCACACCCCTGATTTTTCTTATCTCCTCAGCGTATCTGACCGGGATAAGGTCGTGCCGTCCGGCAACAGTCCTCTGGACAACGATATCCGGTGTGCTCTGAAGAATGATCGACGCCTCCTTTTTCAGGGCATGTGTATAGAACGTGACCGAAGACAGCAGAAAAACGATAACCGTATAGACAAAAAACAGGGCGGTGTTCTTGCCCTTGCGCCTCAGAAGCGAGGAGAGGGTGAAATCGATGATATTCTTCTGCTTATTTATCCAGCGTGTCATAACAGGTATTCCTGCCTATATTCTCCGGGATTTTCATAAAGGAGCCGGAGGGAAAATGTTCCATGGCCATGGGATGGTCCTGAAATGCAGTCTGCAGGTCCGCCTG
>Ga0316622_100000462_pt1 | contig 23641 bp, 20 predicted proteins | sample OWC_Aug_OW2_C1_D_FD_207646 | JGI IMG/M metagenome (GOLD analysis project Ga0316622, IMG submission 207646) | Wetland soil microbial communities from Old Woman Creek delta, Ohio, United States - OWC_Aug_OW2_C1_D5_C | ecosystem: Environmental > Terrestrial > Soil > Wetlands | place: USA: Ohio... | reverse complement strand
CAAGTACGGTCGGATTCTGGCAGCGGAGTACGAGAGTGAGGGCCGGCTCCACACCGGAATCTATTTCAAGGACACGAGCGGGGGCGGATACTACACGCCGGCCGGCGAATCGCTCCGGCGGGCGTTCCTGAAATCACCGCTGGAGTTCACGCGGGTCAGCTCCACGTTCAGCCGCGGGCGCCGACATCCGATCCTGGGCGGAATACGTCCCCACCTCGCCGTGGACTACGCCGCCCCGCTGGGGACCCCGATCTTCGCCGTGGCGGACGGGACGGTCGAATCCGCAGGATGGTCCGGCGGCGGCGGCAACACCGTGGTGCTGAGGCACCGCGCGAACTTCAAGTCCATGTACAACCACCTCTCCCGCTTCGCCACCGGAATCCGGCGCGGCGTGACGGTCCGACAGCGCCAGGTAATCGGCTACGTCGGCTCCACGGGCCTCTCCACCGGACCCCACCTGGACTACCGCGTCATCAAGGACGGTCGCTTCGTGAATCCTCTCAAGCAAAGCTTCCTGCCGGGCCTTCCCATCTCCGCCTCGAGCCGCGGCGAATTCGCCGCGGCGCGGGATGCGCTGCTGGCCCAGCTCCGCGGTACCGACACGACGCTCGCGGGAAAGTGACGGGCGCGAGCACCATCGCGCTTCGGGTCGGACGTGGGCATGGAGGTCTTGGTGGACACCTGGGCGGGCGATCCGGCCGCCGCGGAGAGTCGCCTCGCGCGGGCGCCCTCGCTCCTGCGCGAAACGCTCGGGGCGGCGCCGGCGGCCGATATCTCACGGACGTCGATGGCCCCGTTCAGTTGGCGAGGGAGCTGATCCGTCGGAGGTCGCCCAGCAGTTGCTGGATCCCCACCGCGCCGTATTTCCCGACGAACTGGACCGCTTGCTGGGTGAGCAGCGTCCGCTCTTCGGGCGAGACGAACTTCCCCGAGAAGGCGATCACCGAGACCGACTCCAGGCCCGGGATCTGGCGCAGCCGCGTCACAACCTCGAGACCGCTCACGTCCGGCAGGTGCAGATCCAGGAGGACGATGTCCGGAAGATCCGCCTCGGCTCGCTTCAGCGCGCTCTGGCCATCCGAGGCGCGGATGATCCGGTGGCCCTCGCGCGTGAGCAAGGCTTCCAGCGCCTCCAGGACGGTGGCTTCGTCGTCCACGATCAGGATGCGGAGCGGCCGGCGCGGCGCGCCCAGGGCCTGGCAGCGACGCAGCGCCGTGAGGAGCCGTTTCGAGTCCACCGGCTTCGTCAGCCAGTCCACCGCCCCCAGGCTGGGCCCCAACTGCCCCTGGTCCTGTGCCGTTACCACGAGAACCGGGATGCCCTGAGTCGCCGGATCGTTCTTGAGCCGGTACAAGACCTCCCAGCCGTCGAGGTCCGGGAGGCCGAGATCCAGGGTGATGACCTGGGGCAGCAGGCGCTTGGCCGCGCCCAAACCGGCGTGCCCGCTGGCGACCAGCGCGACGCGGTACCCGCCTTCCATGAGCTGGGTGCGGATCAGGCCGGCGGTGAGCATGTCGTCCTCGATGACGAGGACCAGCGGAGAGCCGTCCCGCGTCACTTGCCCTGTCTCCACCTGGCAGGCGCCGGTGAGGCGGAACGTGAACGTGCTGCCCTGTCCGGGGGCGCTCTCGACCCAGATGCGGCCGCCGTGAAGCTCGACCAGCCGTCTGGCGATGGCCAGTCCCAGCCCGACACCCTTCTGCTGGCCTTCCGTGGGTCCCGCTTGCTCGTACGCCTCGAAAATCCGCTTCTGATCCGCCAGGGGAACCCCGACGCCCGTGTCCCGGACGGCAACCTCGAGTTCGAGTCCGACCTGCTTCGCCGTGACCGTGATGAACCCACCCTCGGGGGTGAACTTGAAGGCGTTGGACAGCAGGTTGTGCAGCACCTGCTGCACGCGGACCCGGTCCGCCAGCAGGCGGCTGAGAGGCGAGATCATCTCGAGGACCAGCGAGACGCGCCCGTCCTGCGTCTGCGTGCGGAACAGCGCGAGCGTCTCCTCGAGGAGCGCGGCCACGTCGCACGGCTCGGGGTGGATCTCCATCCGACCGGACTCGACGCGGCTCAGATCGCGGAGATCGTTGATGAGCCCGAGCAGCTGCCGGCTGGCTGCGGCCACATGTCCGAGATGGCGTCGCTGCTTCGGGCTGAGTGGCTCGCCCTCGGTCATGAGCAGCAGGTCGGTGAATCCCACGATGGCGTTCAGCGGTTGGCGCAGGTCATGGGACATACGGGCCAGGAACTCGGATTTGGCGTGCGAGCTGCGCGCCAGCTCCAAGTTGGTTACCTGCAAGGCGGCCGTGCGCTCCGCCACCTTGGCGTCCAACTGCTTCTGCGTTTCCTGGAGGAGCGCGGCCAGTCGCGCGATCTCGGCCTCTGGATCTCCCGCGCGATCCTGGGAATCTGCAGGTGAGTGCGTCATTGGCTCGCCGTTGCCCAAATCGTCATGGACCATCGCCTCTCCCGTGGGCCTTCGTGTCGTCGGTGAGCGCCACGCGCGTGCTCGGCGCTCACGCTCCCAGCATATCCAGCGCCTTGACCAAGGCTTCGACGAAGAAGTATTCCCCCCACATCACCGATTCGTCGACACCCAGGCCCTTGTGGATGTGGTACGCGCCGCGCTTGAGGACCCCCTCCCAGCCGGGCGTACTCCGCGCCAGGTACGCGTCACCCGTCAAGGTGTCGAGGATCTGGAGCGCGGTGTCGCGGTACAGGCGCGACTTGGCCCGCGAAGGCGTGAACGCGGCCAGATCTAACAGGCCGGACGCGGCGATGGCGGCCGCGCTGCTCTCCGGTTGCTGGTGCGGCCCGGAGCGCGCGTCGTAGTCGTTGGGCGGAACGCCGTGCGGTGGCGTATTGTCGAGGTAGAAGTCCGCGTTCATCTCGGCCGTCTCGAGGAAGCGCCGGTCCCGCGTGTAGCGGTACGCCGTGCCGAACCCGTACAGCGACCAGGTCAGCCCACGCGCCCAGGAGGAGTCGGCGCGGTAGCCCTGGTGGGTGCTCTCGCGCAGGAACTCCCCCGTCGCCAGGTCGAAGATCCCCTCGTGGGCCGTGGAGCCGTCGCCCCGCACCAGATGGCGGCGGGTCGTGAGGCAGTGTTCCATGCCGACCCGCCGGAGGGCGGCGTCGTGCGTCTCGCGGGCAGCGTAGAAGACGATGCCCACGTTCATCATGATGTCGATGAAGCAGGACTCCGGCGCGACGAAGGAGGAGAGGTACTTTCCATGTTCCTTGAAGCGCAGGCCCATCGTCTTGCCCGCCTGGATCATCACGTCGCGAAGCTGCGGGTCCCGGGTCAGGCGATACCAGTGGTGGTACGTCGACATGAAGACAAACCCGAGATCGTGGACGTCACGGTCGTGCTGTCGCGGCGCCAGCGGCGTCGTGTACCGCTCCGCCTGTTCGCGGAACCACGAGTCGCCGGACCACCGGTGGAGCAGCCACATCATGCCCGGGAAGAAGCCGTCGCACCAGTGGGTCCACGCCTCGCCCTCGTGCTTCCATTTCCCGGCCCGCGTGTACATCGGGTAGAAGCCCGGGGAGCGCTGCACGGTCGCGCGGACCTGCTCGCCGGCGAAGTGGAGCGCGCTCTGCAGCTTGGGTATCAGGATGGCGATGTCGGTCATGCGATACTCCTCGACGCCGGTGCGGTCGGCACCTCGACCCCTCAGACGCATAGACGCACACCGGTCAAATCCCGGCCAGCGGCAGGGTACCAGAAGGCGGGAGTCCGCTGCAACCGTCTTCTTGGGTGTGTGTGGATTCGGTCGGCTCTTCGGCCGGTCGGCTCTTCGGTCTTGACGCGGCCCTGGATGTGCGCGATGCTTCCGATCGCACCGTGCGTCACGTGTCGTGTGGCGGTGCGCGACCGCGGGCCGGACGCGGGTTCGCGTGGACTGTGAGCGGCGGCCCGGAGGGTGTCTCCATGGCGCGGACGATGCAAGCCCTGGTCAAGAACCGGCCGGAGGTGGGGCTGTGGCTGGAGGACGTTCCGGTCCCCGAGCCGGGCATCAACGACGTCCTGATCCGCATCCTGAAAACCGGCGTGTGCGGCACCGATCTGCACATCTACAACTGGGACGCCTGGGCGCAGAAGACGATCCCGGTGCCGCTGGTCGTGGGCCACGAGTTCGTGGGGCGCGTCGAGCAGGTCGGCAGCAACGTCAGCGGGTTCCAGCCGGGGGACCTCGTCAGCGGCGAAGGGCATCTGGTCTGCGGGCGCTGCCGCAACTGCATGGCCGGGCGGCGACACCTCTGTCCGCACACGCAGGGCGTGGGCGTCAACCGACCCGGCGCCTTTGCGGAGTATCTCTGCATCCCGATGACCAACGTCTGGGGCGCCGACCCGCACATACCGCTGGACGTCCTGGCGTGCTTCGATCCCCTGGGGAACGCCGTGCACACGGCGCTCAGCTTCGACGTGCTGGGCGAAGACGTGCTGATCACCGGCGCCGGGCCGATCGGGCTGATGGCGACCGCGGTCGTCCGGCACGCCGGCGCCCGCTACGTGGTCGTCACCGACCCGAACCCCTGGCGCCTGGAGATCGCCGGCCGGCTGGGCGCCACCCGGACGGTGGACCCGCGCAGGGAGTCGCTCGGCGAGGTCCAGCGCCAGCTCCGCATGAAAGAGGGCTTCGACGTGGGGCTGGAGATGTCCGGGAGCGAGGCGGCCCTGGAGGACGTCCTGGCCAACATGTGCCACGGCGGGCGGATCGCCCTCCTGGGGATCCCCGAGCGGGCGACACCGGTGAACTGGAACCTGATCATCTTCAACGGTCTGACGATCAAGGGGATTTACGGCCGCGAAATGTACGAAACGTGGTACAAGATGACCGTCATGATCCAGGGTGGCCTCGACATCACACCCGTGATCACGCACCGCTTCCCGGCGGACCGGTATGCCGAGGCGTTCGCCGCGGCCCGGTCGGGGCAGGCCGCCAAGGTCGTCCTGACGTGGAGTGAGGAGTAGCCCCATGTTCGGATCCCTGCGTGCGCATCTCGTCTCTCAGCTGGATGCCATCCGGGCCGAGGGCCTGTGGAAGGACGAGCGTCTCCTGGCGAGCGCCCAGGGCCCCCGGATCACCGTCCAGGGGCGCCAGGTGCTGAACCTGTGCGCGAACAACTACCTGGGGCTGGCCAACCACCCGGAGATCGCCGCCGCCGCGCAGGCGGGCCTTGCCCGCTGGGGCTACGGGCTCTCGTCCGTGCGGTTCATCTGCGGGACGCAGGAGATCCACAAGGCCCTGGAGCGGCGGCTGAGCGAATTCCTGGGCACCGAGGACACCATTCTGTACTCCTCCTGCTTCGACGCCAACGGCGGCCTCTTCGAGGCGCTGCTCGCCGAGCCGGACGCCATCGTCAGCGACGAACTCAATCACGCCAGCATCATCGACGGCGTCCGTCTCTGCCGGGCGCAGCGGTTCCGATACAAGAACGGCGACCTCGCCGATCTGGAAGCGCGCCTGGCCGAGGCGCACGGCGCGCGCTTTTGCGTCGTCGTCACCGACGGCGTCTTCTCCATGGACGGGGCCATGGCGCCACTGGCGGGGATCTGCGACCTGGCGGAGCGGAACGACGCACTGGTCGTGGTCGACGACTCGCACGCCACCGGGTTCGTGGGTCCGAACGGGCGGGGAACCCACGAGCACGCGGGCGTCATGGGGCGCGTGGACGTACTCACGGGAACGCTGGGAAAGGCGCTGGGGGGAGCCAGCGGGGGCTACGCCTCGGGTCGCCGGGAAATCATCGCCTTCCTGCGCCAGCGCTCCCGTCCCTACCTGTTCTCCAATACCGTGCCACCCGCCGTCCTCGCCGGAGCGCTCGCGGCCATCGATCTGGTCGAGCGCCAGCCGGCGCTGCGTGCGCGCCTGTGGGAGAACACACGGTACTTCCGCGCCGGCCTCGCGTCCTGCGGATTCACGGTCGCACCGGGCGACCACCCGATCATTCCCATCATGATCGGCGACGCGGTAATGGCCCACCGCATGGCCGCGCGCCTGCTGGAGAAGGGGATCTACGTGGTGGGATTCTCCTATCCCGTGGTCCCGAAGGGGAAGGCCAGGATCCGCGTCCAGATGAGCGCTGCGCTCGCGCGCGAGGATCTCGATCTGGCCCTCCGCGCCTTTGCCGAGGTGCGGGCCGAGCTAGGAACCTGAAAGGAGGAGCATCCCGATGACGGTGATGACCTCGCGCGAGCGGGTCTTGGCCGAGCTCTCGCACCAACAGCCGGACCGCGTGCCGCTGGACCTGGGGGGGACGCGGAACTCCACGATGGTGGTGGAAGGGTACGAGCGACTCCAGCGCCACGTCGGCGCGAGTGGCGAGCCGAAGATGGTCGAACGGATGATGCGAGTGGTCGAGATTGACGAGGGGGTGCTGACGCGGCTCCAGATCGACACGCGGGCTGTGTTCCCGGGGGGCGCCACCCGAGGGTTGGCCGCCGATCTGGGACCGCGCCGCTACCGCGACATGTGGGGCGTGGAGCGCGTCCAGCCCGAGGGGAGCTACTATTACGACCTGGCCGGCTCACCGCTGGCCGGCGATATTGACGTGCAGGCCATCCTGCGCTACCCGTGGCCCGATCCCGACGACCCCGGTTTCGCCGCGGGGCTCCCCGATCGGGTCCGCTGGATCAAAGAGCACACGAGCGCGGCCTCGGTCTTGGCGCTGCCTCCCGCCTTCGTGCACATCAGCCAGTACCTGCGCGGCTTCGAGGACTGGTTCTGCGACTTCGTGGTGGAGCCCAAGCGCCTGGAGGTCCTCTTCGACGCCATCCTCGACGTCACCACGGCCATCGCCGAGCGCCAGCTGCACGCCGTCGGGCGCGACGTGGACGTCGTGCTCACCTCGGATGACCTCGGCTCGCAGAATGCGTTTCTGGTGAGCCGCGAGCACTACCTGCGCTACATCAAGCCGCGCCAGCAGCGGTTCTTCCGGCGGATCAAGGATCTCACGGCGGCCAAGGTCGTCTTTCATTCGTGCGGTGCGGTGGCCTCGATCATCGACGATCTGATCGAAATGGGCGTGGACGGCTTGAACCCCGTCCAGCCGCAGGCTGCGGGGATGAATCCGGCCGATTTGAAGAAGCGGTATCGTGGACGCATGGCCTTCTGGGGAGGCACGGACTCGCAGCACATCGTCCCGCGCGGCAGCGTGGCCGACGTGAAGCGGATGGTCGAGGGATTGATCGAAGACCTGGGCGAGGGCGGCGGTTACATCTTCTCGAACTGCCACAACATCCAGCCGGACGTGCCGCTCGCGAACGTTCTAACGATGTTCCAGCACGCGCGGGAGTATGTGCCGTCGTGGGCGCGGTGAGCTGCGCGGCCTGCGCGCCATGCGAACGTTCCGATCCACACCCGGAGCGAAGCGCGACGCTCCACGAGCGGCCGACGGCTGGCTATTGTGCTGCACCGGTTCACTGGACGCCCGGCGCGTCCTGCGGCATGCGACCCGTCAGCGCCTTGAGGAGGGCCCGATGAAGACACGCCTACGTGCGGCGATGCTGATCGGAGGATTGGCGTTGATCGTTTCCGCCTGCGCCTCGACGACCCTTGACATGACCTGGCGGGATCCCACCTACGAGGGGCGGCCCTTCGCCAAAGTCCTGGTCGTTGGGTCCACGGATAACGCCGATAACCGGCGCATTTTTGAAGATATCCTCGTCGGCGAACTCACGAGTCGAGGCGTAGGGGCGGTGGCGAGCTACACGCTGATCCCAGGCGCGGCCGACGTCAAGCGCGACAAGGTCGTCGAGGCGGTCAAGACCTCCGGCGCCGACTGCGTCCTCTCCACGCGGCTGGTCGGGGTCGAGACGAGGGCGACCCAGGTTCCGCTGCAATCGGCCAACGCCGGCGCCATGGACATGTACCGGTACTATTCGCCGATGGAACCCCAGACAACCATCCAACAGGACTACCGGGTGGCCAATCTGGAAACCAATCTGTTCGACGCCGGCACGGGCAAGATGGTGTGGTGGGGACGAAGCCAGACGTTTCCGACCACCGACATGGGGCGAATCAGCCGCGAGCTGGGTCAGAACGTCATCGGGGCCCTGAAGTCGGCGAAGCTCCTGTAGGCTCCGATCGGGAGCGCTGCCGCGCACCCTGCAAAGAAAATGGCGAGGGGCCCGCGGGCCCCTCGCCGTGAATTTCCCGCCTAGCTCTTCTTCCAGACGGTGGACGTCACATTGCCGCCGTGCCCCGTCCAGTTGGTGTGGAAGTACTCGCCGCGCGGCTTGTCCACCCGCTGGTACGTGTGCGCACCGAAGTAATCGCGCTGCGCCTGGAGCAGGTTCGCCGGAAGCGTCTCGCGCCGGTATCCGTCGTAGAACGCAAGGGCGCTGGACATGGCGGGCACCGGGATGCCCTTCTGGACCGCCTTGGCCACGGTGCGCCGCCACGCGCCCTGCGCCTTCGCCATCTGCTCCTTGAAGTAGGGATCGAGGAGCAGGTTGGTGAGGGCCGCGTTCTTCTCGAAGGCCTCCTTGATCTTGCCCAGGAACACGGATCGGATGATGCAGCCGCCCCGCCACATCAGGGCGATGCCGCCGTAGTTGAGGTTCCACTTGTATTCTTTCGCGGCAGCGCGCATCAGCATGTAGCCTTGCGTGTAGGAGATGATCTTGGAGGCGTAGACCGCGTCTTCGAGGTCCGCCACGAACTTCGCCTTGTCCCCGGCGAGCGCAGGCTTTGGGCCGGCGAGCGCCTTGGACGCCGCAACGCGTTCGTCCTTGAGGGCCGACAGCGCCCGCCCGAACACCGCCTCGGCGATCATGGTCAGCGGGATGCCCATGTCCAGGGCCGAGATGCCGGTCCATTTCCCGGTGCCCTTCTGCTCGGCGGTATCCAGGATCTTGTCCACCAGCGGCTTGCCGTCCGCGTCCTTGAAGCCGAGAATGTCGCGGGTGATCTCGATCAGGTAGGAGTCGAGCTTGCCTTTATTCCACCTGGCGAAGACCTTGTGCATCTCGCCGGCCTTCATGCCGAAGCCCATGCGCATCAGGTCGTACGCCTCGCAGATCAGCTGCATGTCCCCGTATTCGATGCCGTTGTGGACCATCTTGACGTAGTGTCCGGCGCCGTTTTCCCCCACCCAGTCGCAGCAGGGCTCCTCCCCGCCGTCGGGGCGCGTGACCTTGGCGGCGATGGCCTGGAAGATGGGCTTGACGTGCGGCCAAGCCGCAGGCGATCCGCCGGGCATGATGGACGGACCCAGGCGCGCGCCCTCCTCGCCGCCCGAGACGCCGGTGCCGATGTAGAGGAGGCCCTTGGATTCGACGAAGGCGGTGCGGCGGATGGTGTCGTTGTAGTTCGAGTTTCCACCATCGATGATGATGTCGCCCGGCGCGAGGTGCGGCAGCAGCAGTTCGATGAATTCGTCCACCGGTTTGCCGCTCTGCACCATCAGCATGACGCGCCGGGGCCGCTGGAGCGCAGCGACGAACTCCTCGACGGTGCGCGCGCCGACGATCTTGGTGCCCTTGGCCTCCTTGGCCAGGAATTCGTCCACCTTGGACACCGTGCGGTTGTATACCGCCACCGTGAACCCGTGGTCATTCATGTTCAGGGCGAGATTCTGGCCCATGACGGCCAGACCGATGAGGCCGATGTCCGCTGTGCTCATGGTGTCTTCCTTTCCTGTACGTTACTCCCAAGCGCACGACAACCGTCTTGCCGCCAATCCCACCAATTCCAGGACGCCGAGACCCAGTATAGCCACAAGATACACAAGAGACACAAAGTGCGACCGTCGCTTCAAGCCCCTTCGGGAGACACTGTGCTTCTTGTGCCTCTTGTCGCCAGCCGCCTTTGACGCTGGTGGCGTTACTTCTTCCAGGGCGGTACGCTGGGCAGGAGCTTTTCGAACTCGGCGATGAGCGACGCTTCGTAGGCCCCTGCGTAGGTGCCGGCGGTGAACTTGGCGAGTCCCTCCCGGTAGAACCGCTCCCAGGATTTTTCTTCCTGGCCCGGATTGATGGGGAAGAAGAGCGTCCCGTTGGCCTTGGCCGCCTCCATGTCGCCCGGCGCGTCGCCCATCATGAGGATGTGGTCCGGCGCGAACTTCCCCTTGGCGGCCAGCGCCAGGTGCTGCTTCTTGGAGCCCATCTCCTGGCCGGCGATGATGCGCGCGTACTTGGCGATGTCGTGCTCTTCCCACTCGCGGACGAGCGCCTCGGTGGGCGTGGCCGACACCACCACGACGTCTGCCGTACCCTGCATCGCCTGCAAGCTCTCGCGCATGAAGGGGAACGGAGGAACGCCGTGCACCATGTCAGCGATGGAGGCGTTGACGGCCTTGCTCCAGCCGAGCGCCTTGTCCAGCTCGGGATCCGGGTGCTCGGCCATGTACGCCTTGAGGCCGGTATCGCTCAGGGGCTGCCCCGATGCCATGAAGGCCTTGAGTTTCTTCGCCTCGGTGATCGTGGCGCGACGTGCAATGACCTCGGCGCGCTCGCGCAGGAGGTCGAAGACCATGACCAGCGCGGGCCACCGGTTGATGCCGCGCCACTTGCTGTATAGGTTGACGAACTCGGCCGCCTCGCGCGCATACTTGGACACCGCCTGCAGGTCCCACCACTTGATGATGTTGGGACAGAAGCACTCCTTGTGCTTGATCTCCATCGAGTCGAAGGCACAGCCGTCCGAGTCGATCCCGACGAAGAAGGCCTGTTGCGGCTGCAGGTCGGCCAAGGGTTTGGCCGCGGCAGGGTAGCTGGTCATGTGGGCATCTCCTTGTGGTTTTTGATTCGTACATGGCGGCGGAGCAAGGCGACGTGCGCGCACCTTCCGGCAGGCGCCAAACCCCTGCCCGCTCAGGATGAGGGGCCTGCGGCCCAGGCGCCGCGGCCCGCGGTTGGCCGAGACATTCCCGAACATGCCGCAACGTCGCCCCCGATGTCAAGGGGAAACCAGGTGCGCGCAGGAGGCGATGCAACCTCAGCGCGTTCCCAGACGGAACATGCGGGCGACCAGACCCGCCGACACGCGGATCGCCCCTTCGGGACACAACTCCTGGCAACAGAAACAGGCGATGCAGTGTTCCCGATCCACGACGACCGGCGGCCCGGCCGCGTGGCCCTCGGGATTGAGCGTGATGGCGTGCGCCGCGCACGCCCGGACGCACTCGCCGCAGGCGATGCACACCCCGCGGTCAATCTCGGGGCGGAGGGCCATCAACCGTTCCAGGAAGGCCGAGAGCCACTCCGGCCCGCCGAAGCCTCGCAGCGGGGTCGGCCGCGCCATTTGCCAGGCCGGGCGGGGACGCAGGTCATCGAGCGGCGCCCCGACGGTCTCGATCTCGTCGCCGGTCGGCAACATTCCGAGTCGCCGGGCGGCGGCGAGGGTAGGCACCTGGTGCGGTGCGAGGTTCCAGAGGCGGGCGAGGACGGTATCCAGCGCGTGCGCATCTGTGGCGGCTGCGAGGAAGCCGAGCGACCGGGGGTCGCCGGCGCTCGGGCCGTTCCCCTCCATGCCGACGACGGCGTCCAGGATGGAGAGGCGCGGAGCCACCACCGTGTGGAGGTGTACGAGAAGGCGGGCGAAGTCCGCGGGGTTCCGGCCGGCGCGGAAGTGCCATTGTGCCTTCTCCAGGCCGACGACGGCCCCGAAGCTGTTCTTGACGGCCCCCGTCACCACCATTTGGCCGTGAGTCTTGGCCTTCGCGAGGTTGATGACGAGATCCGCGTCCAGCAGCCGCGCGATCAGTCTCACCCGGTGAAACGGCGCACCCGGAGGCGCGACGTCGGTGCCTTCGCCCGCGTCCTGCACCGTCAGCAGGTCGTCGTTCCCGAGGCCGAGCCGCCGCGCGCAGCGGGTGGCCGTTCCCATGCCCGGGCTGTCCGTGACCACTACGCGCGCCGCACCCGCCTCGCGGGCCAGCCGCGCGACGGCCCGGACGATCTCGGGGTGGGTGCAGATCGCACGTTCGGGGGAGCTCGGCAGGAGCAGGTTCGGCTTGAGGACGACCCGCGCCCCCGGCGCGACGAAGGCGCGCATGCCGCCGAGCGGTTCGAGCAGCGCCCGCAGCGCCCGGTCAGCGGCTGCCGGCTCGTAGGCCGTGAGCCGGCGAATGGAGACGCGCGGCCGCGCAATCGCGACCGTCGGCGAGAGGATGCGGCTTGGTTCGGCCATTACTCCCTCGATCCGCCGCGCGAGGCGGCGGGACACATCACCCCGGCATGCGCATCGGGCACACGATAGCATCCTGCGCGCGCCGGGGCAAACGCGCTGCGGGGTAACGAGCGGGCCCGCCGCACAAAGGATTTGCCTAAGCAGCCAGGAATCGCGTACTCTCTGGACCACCGGCTCGTGGTGGGCCACAGGGGGTCCCGACGTGGCACTCCATTCCAAGACTGTCCTGGTCGTGGATGACGACGAGCTCGTTCTGGCGCTGCTCGAGGCCGATCTGCGTCAGTCGGGGTTCGCAGTCCTGACCGCTGCGAACGGGAAGGAAGCCTTGGCGATGGTCCTGAGGGAGCCCGTGGATATCATCGTCTCCGACGTGACGATGCCCGAGATGGACGGGTTGGAGTTCTGCCAGTTGATCCGGCAGAGCCCCGAGCACGTCGACATCCCCTTCATCTTCCTGACGGCTCACGGCGGAGCGGGGGAGCGAATCCGGGGCCTTCGATCCGGCGCCGACGAGTACATCGTGAAGCCTGTCAACGCCGCTGACCTCGTCGCGCGGGTCGAGATTCTGTACGACCGCATCCAGCGAAAACGCTCCGTGAGCACCTTGAAGGGGAACCTCCGAGAGGTCGGCGTGTGCGAAATCCTCCAGCTGTTCGAGCTGTCGCGAAAGCACGGCGTGTTGTATGTGGACGCTCCGACGGGGAAGGGAGAGCTTGCCCTTGCCGACGGCTCTCTCGTGAATGCGGTGTGGAACGAGCTCGAGGGAGAGGACGCGGCGTTCCAGATGGTCACGCTGCAGGAAGGCGAGTTTCGCTTTCTGCCGAAGGCGGTGCCGTCGGGCAACGCCGTCCAGCCCATCAGCTTCATGCTCATGGAGATGGCGCGGCTGACCGACGAGCTGGCGACCGTCGAGGGCCACATCCCGGCGAGCGGCGCGCCCCTGATTGTGCGGGGGCCGTTTGACGGCGAGGATGCCGACGCCCAGTCCGTTCACAAGGCCATCGTGGAGGGCTGCGCGAATCTCGCGGCCGTCCAGCGCGCGCTGCGGATGTCGGACGTCAGGCTGCGGCTGGCCATCGGGAAACTGGTCGAGGACGGGTGCGTGGCCGCAGGGAGCCTTACCGCGGCAGGCGCGGTGGCGGCGCCGGCCCAGGCGGCAGGGGGAAAGGCGGCCAAGCTGCTCGTCGCGTTCACAGACGAGCCTGCGCTGTCCCGCTGCCTGTCGCTCATGGGGGATGTCGGGAGCCACCCCATGCAGCGGAGCGGCCTTTCTGATTTTTCCCGGGTGACGGTGTCCTCGCAGGTCTACGATGTCGTCTGCCTCCGGGGGGAGAAGCGCTTTTCCTTCATGTGGGAGCTGGCGCTGAAGACATCGGAAGGCGCGCTCTTCCTTCTCGCGACGGACGCAGACAAGGAACACGCGGCCTTCTTTTCGGCGCGAGCCGCCTGTCTGGGCAAGCCTGTCGTGCGTGTCTGTCTCGGCGCGAGCCTTCGCAGCAGCACGGGCGTGCAGGTGATCGCGACGCCCGCGGACATGCTGCGTGCGCTGTCCGCCCTGCGTCCCGCGGCCCGGTGATCCGCGGACGCGGTCCGTTGCATCCGTGCGTCCCGCGGCCCCGTGTCGCCGATCGCTCCTTCCAGCCGCTCGCCTTGTCCTGCTGCACGTGGGGACCGTTTGGCGTGCCCGCTCGGGCGTTTGAAAGGGCCGGAGGGATGTGCTAGGGTGTGACCCCGCACATCACACCGGCACGAGGAGGGGGAAGGGTGTCTGTTCACGCTCCCGACACTGTGCGTTTGCTTTCCGGCAACGAGGCCATCGCGCGCGGCGCCTACGAAGCGGGGGTGAAGGTGGCCGCCGCCTACCCGGGGACGCCCAGCACCGAAATCCTGGAGTATCTGGCCGACTACGACGGCGTCCATGCCGAGTGGGCCCCGAACGAAAAGGTGGCCGTGGAAGTGGCGCTGGGGGCATCCATGGCTGGGGCCCGCGCGCTCGCGGCCATGAAGCACGTCGGCGTCAACGTGGCCGCGGATCCGATCTTCACCGCGTCGTACACCGGCGTCCGGGGCGGGCTGGTCATCGTGACGGCCGACGATCCCGAGATGCACTCGTCGCAAAACGAGCAGGACAACCGCCACTACGCCATCGCGGCCAAGCTCCCGATGCTGGAGCCGGCCGACTCGGCGGAGACCAAGGCGTACACGAAGCTGGCCTTCGCCATGTCGGAGCGCTTCGACACGCCGGTTTTCCTCCGGACGACCACGCGCATCTCGCACGCCACCGGCGTCGTGCCGCTGGGAGCAGTCGAGCCGCCGCCGATCCCCCTTGGGTTCGTCGAGGACCCGGCGAAGTGGGTGATGCTTCCCGTCAACGCCCGCAAGCGCCACGTTGTCGTCGAGGAGCGGATGCGCGCGCTCCGGGAGTTTGCGGAGAGCTTCGAGGGGAACCGGATCGAGTGGGGCGACCGATCGCTCGGCATCATCACTGCCGGGGTCGCCTCCCAGTATGTCCGCGAGGCCTTCCCGAACGCCTCCATCTTGACGCTCGGCATGGCCCATCCTCTGCCGGAGCGACTCGTCCGCGAGTTCGCCGCGGGGGTCCGACGGCTCGTCGTCGTGGAGGAGCTGGATCCCGTCATCGAGATGCACGTCAAGGCCATGGGCATCCGCGCCGAGGGGAAGGACCGGGTGCCCCTCCTGGGAGAGCTCAACACGCGGATCGTGCGGCAAGCGGTGAGCGGCGAGGCAGCGCCGCTGCGCGAGCCGGCACGCGTGCCCAACCGCCCGCCCAATCTCTGCGCGGGTTGCCCCCACCGCAGCCTCTTCTTCGCGCTCAACAAGTGCAAGGTCACGGTGACCGGTGACATCGGATGCTACACCCTGTCGGCCCTGCCGCCGCTCAAGAGCATGGACACCTGCGTGTGCATGGGCGCGTCCATCGGCAACGCCCTGGGCATCGAGAAGGCGCTGGGCCCCGCGGCCCGCGGCAAGGTCGTGGCCGTCATCGGCGACTCCACGTTTGTCCACTCCGGCATCACGGCGCTCATCAACATCGTGTACAACCGGGGCTTTTCCACGGTCATCATCCTGGACAACGGCACGACGGCCATGACGGGAGCGCAAGAGCATCCGGGCACCGGCAAGACGCTCCAGGCCGAGCCGACGCACCGCCTCGACCTCGAAGCCCTCTGTCGCGCCATCGGGGTGGAGCACGTCTACACGGTGAACCCCCACGATCATGCGGAGACGGAGGCGCTCCTGCGGCGCGAGATCGATCGGGAGGCGCCGTCGGTGATCATCGCCCGGGCGTCGTGCGCGCTCCTGCCCGAGCACCGGGCCGAGAAGCGCCCCGCCTACGAGGTCCTGCCGGAGCTGTGCAACGGCTGCAAGGCCTGCGGCGCGCTCGGCTGCCCGGCCATCGAGTGGGTCGCGTTCACGCCCGAGGAGGCCGTCGCCGCCGGCAAAAAGGCGACGCAGAAGGGATTCGTTCGCATCAACCGCCTGCTGTGCGACGGATGCAATCTCTGCCCGGATGTCTGCAAGATGCGGGGGATTGTGGAGGCCGGGAGATGAGTCTTCCCCGCGGCAACGTCTTCCTCGCCGGCGTCGGAGGGCAGGGAATCCTGCTGGCGTCGGAGATCATGGGCGAGGCCTTCCTGCGCGACGGGTACGACGTGAAGAAGAGCGAGGTACACGGGATGGCGCAGCGGGGCGGGGCCGTGACCACCCACCTGCGTTTCGGGCCGACGGTCTATGCGCCGCTGATCGAGCCGGGGACGGCGGACCTGCTGATCGCCTTCGAGAAAATGGAGGCACTGCGGTTCGTCCATTTCCTCCGGCCCGGCGGGACGGTCCTGGTCAACACGCAGGAGATCCCGCCCGCGCCGGTCAGCTCCGGACACGAGCGGTACCCCGAGCGGATCGAGGAGCGCCTGCGGGAGGCCGCAGCCAACCTCTACCTGCTGGATGCCTTGGGAGTGGCGCTGGCCCTCCACGAGGTCCGTGCGGTCAACATGGTGATGACGGGGGCGGCGTCGCATTTCTTGCCGCTGCCGGAGGATCGCTACATGGAGGCCCTCGCGGTGCGGCTGCCGGCCCGATTCGTGGACGTGAACGCCCAGGCGTTCCGGGCCGGTCGCGCGCTTGTCGTGCCGCCCAGTGCGGATCGGTTAGCCGGGCGTGACGAGCGCGAGCGTGGCATTCCTGCGCATGGAGGAGACCGATGATCTGGAACGATGAGTTCGAAACGCTCCCGCGCGAGGCAATGGAGGCTCTCCAGGTCAAGCGGCTACGGGATCTGGCCGACCGGATCTCCACCACGGTGCCGTTCTACCGGCAGAAGCTGGGGGCGGCCGGCTACCGACCCGGCGACATCCGCAAGCGCGAGGACCTGGCCCGCCTGCCCTTCACCACCAAGGACGACCTCCGAGACAACTATCCGTTCGGCCTGTTCGCCGTCCCCATGGAGCGGGTGGTGCGGATTCACGCCTCGTCCGGGACGACGGGCAAGCCCACCGTGGTCGGCTACACCCGCCGGGACATCGACACGTGGTCGGAGCTGATGGCCCGCACCCTGTCCTGCGGCGGGACCACCAGCGGCGACGTCGTGCACAACGCCTACGGCTACGGTCTCTTCACGGGCGGACTGGGGGCGCACTACGGCGCGGAGAAGATCGGGGCGGCCGTCATTCCCATGTCGGGAGGGAACACCAAGCGGCAGATCCTCATCATGAAGGATTTCGGGTCCACCATCCTCCTCAGCACGCCGTCCTACGCCTTGAACATCGCCGAGGTGATGGCCGAGGAGGGCGTCGAACCCGGCCAGCTGCGCCTGAAGTGCGGCCTCTTCGGGGCGGAGCCCTGGACCGAGGGCATGCGGCGGGAGATCGAGCGAAAGCTCAAGATCGCCGCTCTGGACATCTATGGATTGTCCGAGGTCATCGGGCCGGGGGTTGCGTCGGAGTGCATCGAGGAGAAGCGCGGCCTCCATGTCTTCGAGGACCACTTCATCCCCGAGATCATCGACCCCGCCACAGGCGCGGTCTTGCCGCATGGCGACGCCGGGGAACTGGTGTTCACGACCTTGACCAAGGAGGCGTTTCCGGTCCTCCGGTATCGCACCCGCGACATCTCGCGGCTGATCCCGACGCCGTGCGTCTGCGGCCGGACGCTCCTCCGGATGGAGCGCATCTCGGGCCGGACCGACGACATGCTGATCATCCGGGGCGTCAATGTCTTCCCGTCCCAGATCGAAGCGGTGCTCATGGCGGTGGAGGGCGTGGAGCCGCATTACCAGCTCATCGTCACCCGCGAGGGGACGCTGGACGTCCTGGAGGTCCAGGTGGAGGTCAACGAGTCCATCTTCACCGACGAGATCAAGGGGCTGGAGCGACTGGCACGGCGGGTGGAGGACGATATCAAGGACCTGCTGGGCGTGTCCAGCAAGGTGCGCCTGGTGGAGCCGAAGACGATCCAGCGGAGCGAAGGCAAGGCGAAGCGCGTGATCGACAAGCGGCAGGTGTGAGCGCGCGACCGATGGCCCCTGCCCGGACACCTGCCGCCGGGGCGCGCTCCGAGTACGTTATCCTGGCGTTGATCGTGCTTGCGGTCTTCGGCGGGCTGGGTCTGGGTCGCTTCGGTTACACCAGCCTCCTGCCTGCGATGCAGGCCGGGTTGCAGCTCACGAACACCCAGACGGGCGAACTGCAATCCTGGAACCTGGCCGGGTATCTGCTCACGGCGGTGCTCGCCGGGCTCCTGGCGGCACGGTTCGGCCCTCGCCTGGTGATCGCGTCGGCGCTCGTGGTGGCGGCGCTGGGCATGCTGCTCACGGGAGCGGTCCCCACCTTCGGCGGCGCGCGCCTCGGCCGGTTTCTGGCGGGTGTGGGCGGGGCGGGGAGTAACATCCCGGGGATGGGCCTCGTGTCCGCGTGGTTCGGGTCGCGGCGCCGTGGCCTGGCCGCAGGCGCGGCCGTCAGCGGCTCCAGCCTCGGGCTGATCGTGACTGGCCCCCTGATTCCGCTGCTCCTGGTCCGGTACGGCGATGATGGGTGGCGTGTCGGATGGGGGGTGCTGGGGGCCATGGCGCTGGGGATCGGCGGGCTGTGCGCCTGGCTGCTCCGCGACCGACCGGACGCGCAGGAGCCCGGGGCGGATCGCCCGCGCGATGCGCGCGAAGCGGGTGGCGCCAGGGGAGCGCCGAACTGGGCGGCCGTGTGGCGATCCCTGGATCTCTGGCACCTGGCGGGGATCTACCTGGCGTTCGGATTCTCCTACGTCATCTACGCCACGTTCTTCATCCGATACCTGGTCGGCGAGGGCGGCTTCACCATCGCAGCCGCCGGCTTCCTGTGGCTGCTGGTCGGCGTGGTGTCGGTGGTCAGCGGTTTCATCTGGGGCGGCATCTCCGATCGGTGGGGACGACGGGCCGCGCTGGTCGGGGTGTTCCTGGTGCAGGGGACAGCCTTTCTGATCTTCGGGCTGACTTACGCCTGGCCGATGCTGGTCCTGTCCGCCGGGCTGTTCGCCGTCACCGCCTGGAGCGTTCCGGCGCTCATCGCCGCCTCTGCCGGGGATATGTTCGGGGCCCGGATGGCCCCGGCGGCCATCGGCCTGATGACGTTCGTGATGAGCCTGGGGCAGGTCGCGGGTCCGTATCTGGCGGGGCGGATCGCCGACGCGACTCGCTCCTTCGGGCCTGCGTTTCTGACCGCGGGATGCGTGGCCCTGCTGCTCGGCGCCGGGGGGTCGTTCCTGCTGAGGCCCAGGATCCTGCGGGGTCCGTCCGGGGTGTGAGTCCGTGATGTGCGTGGCTGACCGGAAGGAGAGAACGCCATGAAGGTGGAGCAGATCTCGATCTTCCTGGAGAACAAGTCGGGCCGTCTGGCCGAGGTGGCGGGCATCCTAGCTGCCGCCGGCGTCAACATCCGCGCGCTCTCCCTCGCGGACACCGCCGAGTTCGGTATCCTGCGCCTGATCGTGGACCAGAACGATCGGGCAAGGCAGGCGCTGAAGGACGGCGGTTTCACGGTCGGAAAGACCGAGGTGGTCGCGCTGGGGGTCCCCGACCGGCCGGGCGGTCTGGCGCAGATCCTGCGGGCGCTCGACGCTGCGGGAATCAACGTGGAGTACATGTACGCGTTCGTCCAGCGCTCCGGCGACAATGCCATTCTCATCGTCCGGTTCGAAGAACCGGACAACGCCATCCGGGCATTGATGCAGGCGGGGGTCCGCGTCTTGACGGGGCAGGAACTGTACGCGTTCTGAGGAATTCCGCAGGGGCAGCCTCGATCACCCACCGCGGCTCATGTCGAGACGCAGAGCGATTGTCCGTGTGATCGGCGGGATGGGGAGCGCGGCACGACGCGCGCAGCGCACGCACGCGTCGTGCCGTCCCCGAGGCCATCCGTCCCCGAGGCCGGCGCACGAGACGTGCGCGGATCCGGAGGCGGCCTTGAATGTGCCCGTGCCTACGCCGGTGGGCGTTCGATGAGAAGGCGCGACGCCGCTTCGCTCATGACACTGCTGAACCACTGCGCGATTTCCGCGCGCTCTTTCTTGCTGCGCTCGTGGTCGGCGTGGAGTTCGTTCACCTCGCGCCGCAGCTGGTCGCACTCGTAGCGGAGTCGCTCGTTCTCCTTCTGCGTGGCGTCTGCAGCCATCTTCAGTTGATCGGCGTCGTTGAGAAGTTTCACGATGATTTCAAGAATATTGCGGCCTTCCTCCATCCAGCGAATGATCTGTTCCCGTTCTGCGCCCACTGCTACGCCCGTCATAGTCGATCCCCCTTTGTCCGTGGTGTGCGTATCACGCGGTGGCCCGGCTCTCTTGACGGCAGGCAGCCTGCGTTCGCTTTCGCGCGTCACGCTGGCCGGCCGATCGCCTGCTCACACGCGCGGAGCCAGCTTACTCTTTGCCCCAAGAGGGGTCAAGCGCTCTTCGCTCGGCGTGTTCCGAAAACGTGACGTTTGTCCGGCCGCGGCGTCCACGCGAAACCCGGCGCAGGGTCGCTCTTGACCCGGGCGATACGGAGGCGTAAAGTAATCCGCATACTTCCGGGGGATTTCAAAGACAGGCAGCACCTCGGCCGTTTCATCCGGGCAGGGACATCCCACTGACGGAGACCGCCATGATTCAATACCTCATTGTGACGGCACGGAACCACCCGGACCTGTACGGCTACCTGCGGCGGCAATTCGCGGGGGACGAGAAGGTCCAGGTCCTCCTGGATCGGCGTCACGAAGAGCGGCGACGCCAAGGCGACCTGCGCAAACCGGATCGGCGGAAGGGGGACCGCCGGGGCGGGCGAGGCACGGGAAACGGACTGACCTCCCATGGATTCGTGGTCATCCGTCAGTTTTCTGGGGTCCAGTGGCGGCCGCCATGGTGGGGTCCGGACATGGGCGATGTGCGGGCCGATCTCGAGAAGCGCGCCGGGCTCGCCGAATCCAAAGCCATCGACGCGCGGAATCTGGTGGCGAGCTGGGTGACGGAGGGGCAGCGCCTGGTCGGCATCGTCCCGAAGCTTCTCCGCGAGCACGAGCACATCGTGGCCAGGGCCGAGGCCGCCGAGCGAAAATTCGAGCGGATTGAAGAAGAAGCCCGGCGTCTGCGGATCGAGAACGAGCACTTCCGGAGGGAGCGGCGGCAGACGGCCGAGGCCCTGAAGGCGCTGACCAAGCAATTGATCGACTCGGCGGGCGGGATCGCACCCACCAGAAGCTGACGCGTCGCCGCCTTGCATATGCTGTACGGCTGGACCCGGAGCGGTCGCTGCGCGCCCTGGCGCACCGACGGACGGGTGCTCCCTCCTCATCGTCTTTCTTCTACCGCGAAACGGCTTCCGCGCCAGCGTGCGGTGGGGCAATTCTCAGCCCGCCGGCGTTGCCCGTGTGCGAACGGAGAGGCGATCCAGCACGATCAATTCGCGCCGCCGCTCTCGGTCGAGAAGAGGGGCGTGCGATCGGGGTTGAGCGGTCCAATCACGTCGGGAGAATCGTTCGCCGGATTGTTCACCTGCGTGCCGACGGGGTATGCCAGCATCTCGTCGTCGGGGTACGGCCGGAGGAGGGCCTGCAGGCGCTCGACATCCCGCACGGCCGGATCGAGCCAGAGACCGTATGCCGTGCCGGGCAGGATCACGGGCATGCGGTCGTGGATGCGGCCCACGAGCGTGTTCGGCACGGTCGTCACGATCGTCACGGTCTCGATGGGAGCGCCCTCGGCGGGTTGCCACCGATCCCACAGTCCGGCGAAAGCGAACGGGCGCGCCTCTCGCATCCGAATGTGCCAGGGCTGCTTTCGACGACCCTGCCGCTCCCACTCGTAGAACCCGTCGGCCGGAACGAGACACCGGCGTTCGCGGAACGGCTTGCGGAAGGCCGGTTTCGTGGCCACGGTCTCGGCCCGCGCGTTGATGAGCGGGTTTCCGATGCTCCCTTCCTTTGCCCAGAAGGGCACCAGGCCCCACCGGAGGGGGCGAAACTCTCGACCTGCGGTTTCCCGGTTGTGGGTCACCGCAGGGATGTCCTGGCCCGGCGCGATGTTGTACCTGGGCGGCATGTCCGGCCAGTCCGGAACGTCAAAGACCTGCGCGACGCGAATGGTTGCGCCGAGGCTGAAGCGTCCGCACATGGGCATCCTCCGAAGGCTTCTCGCCCGGCGGCGGCGAGCGGCATCCTACCTCCAGTGCTTCGTCCCTACCCAACCGCAGTGTAACACGGTCCCGTTCCGGAGGCATCCCGGCCGCGTGCGCCCGGAGACGATGCCCTGACGAAGTGCGTCAGTGTGACGCGTCGGCAGTGACAAGAGATGTCAACGAGCGTCGTGGTCTGGCCGATCCGCCCGAGAGGGCAGGGTTCTAACCCTTCGATCTCTTTCGACGGACCGATTCCGCCGGACGGCCGTCCCTGCGGATGGCACTTCGAATGCAAAGGTGTAACAGGGGTACGGAGAGACGGACTCACCGTCGCAAGAGATGCACGGAGCCGACCGTCGCCCGCCGCTGTCCGCGCGGCCCGCCCCGGGCCGCAGGCGGAGGCTCGCGACGGTCCGCGAGCGAGGAGGAGACCGCCTATGGACTCCGAGAAACCTCGCGCCACCAGCCGGGACGGTCCAGCCGTTTCCGCGACTCCCTCCAGTAATAGCATGCTTCACTGGCACGGCGACGGGACGCTGCTGGTCGTGGACGACGATGCGGGCGTCCGGGAATTGATGTCGTCCCTCCTCCAACGCTGCGGGTTCACCGTCCTCACCGCCGGTGACGGGCAGACCGCCCTGGATACCTTCCGCCGATTAGCAGACGAGATCCGGGTAGTGATCTTGGATTTTGGGCTTCCGGATACCACCGGGGAGGCGCTGCTCCATTCCATGCGACGCATCCGCGCCGAACTGCGCGCCATCCTCTGCAGCGGGTACCTGACCGACAACGATCGCGACCTGCGCGTCACGGGGGATTGGTCAGCCATCATCGAAAAGCCGTTCGGGCTCATCCCGTTCTTGCAGACAGTCCAGAAGGTGCTTGAAGCCTAACCGCCTGCGGGCCATTAGGTTCGCGTTTCAGTATCCGGACATGTCGGGTTGCTTTACACGCTCACCCGGCAATGCGGCTGTTCTTATTTTCCAGAAGGTTACGGCGACTCGCGACTCGGTAGCGGCGCGCCGTTTGTCGGGAGGCCTTTCGCTTTTCCCCGTGACCGGGTTTCAGCCTTCAAATTGTGCTCGCGGTGTCTCGGCGGGCGGGAACGGGTCAAAACCAGCGGTTGCGTGTCACGGGGGCAGGCGTCGCGCGAGGAGGGCGGGCCGGGCACGTTCTATGCTGTGCGCAGGGATTGGGGTACACCCGTGTTGCGCCAGAGACTCGGGCTCTCACGCGCACGCTGTGGCCGACCGCCGGGAACCCTCCCGAGGATCCCACGCCGAAGAAGGAGGGCAATCATGAGCGTGCCTGCCATCCTCTTCCTCGTCGCGTGTTGCCTCTCGGTGCTGTGCTACGTCGCCTGGCGCCACAACTTCCCCAAATAGTCTCCGTCCGGACCAGAACCGTGCGGCCGCGCGAGCGCTTCCGATCGCGGCCGTGACGATCCCTCTCCCTGTCAAAAACGCTGTGCCCCGGGGACAACAGCGGATGCCCCGGGGCTCTCGTGGTTCTGCGTTGTCCGGCGCGGGCCGATTAGCCGGCGCCCATGAGGGCGAGGAGCACCCCGCCGGCGACCACGCTGGCAACCTGCCCGGCGGCGTTGGCGCCCATGGCGTGCATGAGAAGGAAATTCTCGAAGTCCTCCTCTTGGCCGACCCGCTGCACGACGCGCGCCGCCATCGGAAACGCGCTGATTCCCGCGGCGCCGATCAGCGGGTTGAGGCCGCCGCGGCTCGCCCAGTTCAGCCCTTTGGCGAAGAGCAGCCCGGCGGCCGTATCCAATCCGAAGGCCAGGATCCCCAGAACCAAGATCTTGAGGGTATCCAGCTTGAGGAAGAACTCGGCCTGCATGGTGGAGCCGATCGCCAGCCC
>Ga0316622_100000460_pt1 | contig 23664 bp, 22 predicted proteins | sample OWC_Aug_OW2_C1_D_FD_207646 | JGI IMG/M metagenome (GOLD analysis project Ga0316622, IMG submission 207646) | Wetland soil microbial communities from Old Woman Creek delta, Ohio, United States - OWC_Aug_OW2_C1_D5_C | ecosystem: Environmental > Terrestrial > Soil > Wetlands | place: USA: Ohio... | reverse complement strand
CCCACGACGAACGGCACCATGGTGTGCGGGAACACCACGATGTCCCGGAGCGGAACCATGGGAAGGGTGATCACGTTTTCGCTGGAACGCCCGGGGCGTTCTTCCATGCTCTCCTCCTGATGGGAAAACCGGGGCGGTGCCGAGCGAACCTGGCTAGCCCGCCTTCTCCATGACGATGAGAGGATTGCTCTTGTTCAGCACCACGTCCCGGGTGACCACGATCTCCTTGACACCCGACTGCGACGGGAGCATGAACATCATCTCGAGCATCAGCTCCTCGAGGATCATCCGCAATCCACGGGCGCCGATCTTCCTCTCGATGGCCTGCTGGGCCACGGCCTCCAGAGCATCCTCGGTGAAGCGCAGGCCGGCGTTCTCGAACTCGAAGATCTTCTGGTACTGCTTCACGAGCGCGTTGCGCGGCTCGGTCAGGATGCGGACCAGGGCCTGCGCGTCCAACTCCTCCAGGACCGCCATGACCGGAAGCCGGCCCACGAACTCGGGGATCATCCCGAACTTGATCAGGTCGCCGGGCTGCATCTGCACCAGGATATCCTGGATCTTCTTGTCGCGCCGGGCCCGGACGTCGGCCTTGAAGCCCATGGTCTTGCGGCCGATGCGCTGCTCCACGATCCCCTCGAGCCCCACGAACGCGCCGCCGCAGATGAACAGGATGTTCGTGGTGTCCACCGGCACGAACTCCTGGTGCGGGTGCTTGCGCCCTCCCTGCGGCGGGACGTTGGCCACCGTCCCTTCGAGGATCTTGAGCAGCGCCTGCTGCACCCCCTCGCCCGACACGTCGCGGGTGATCGAGGGGTTCTCGCCCTTGCGGGCGATCTTGTCCACCTCGTCGATGTAGATGATCCCGCGCTGGCACTTCTCCACGTCGCTGCCGGCCGCCTGCAGGAGCTTGAGGATGATGTTCTCCACGTCCTCGCCGACGTAGCCCGCCTCGGTCAGGGTGGTCGCGTCCACGATCGCGAACGGGACCGAGAGCAGGCGCGCCAGGGTCTGCGCCAGGAGCGTCTTGCCGGAGCCGGTGGGTCCGATCAGCAGGATGTTCGACTTCTGGATCTCCACGTCGTTGCGGCGCCGCGAGATCTCGTTGCGCTTGTAGTGGTTGTACACGGCCACGGCCAGGCGCTTCTTGGCCTGGTCCTGTCCGATCACGTACTCATCGAGGAAGGACTTGATCTCGACCGGCTTGGGCAGGCGCATCCGGCCTTCCTGCTCCTCGCTCTCGCGCTCCTCCGCGATGATGTCCAGGCAGATGTCGACGCACTCGTCGCAGATGTAGACGGTGGGGCCCGCGATCAGCTTGCGCACGTCGCGCTGGCTCTTGTTGCAGAAGGAGCACTTGAGGCCCTCTCCTTCCGGCTTCTTCCGCGACATCGCCTCTCCGGTCCCTCGCACCGCGCCGCGGCGGGTCGGTCACGCGCGGCGGTGGATCACCTGGTCGATCAGCCCGTAGTCTCTCGCCTGATCCGCAGTCATGATGAAATCCCGGTCGGTGTCCCGCTCGATGCGCTCCGTGCTCTGGCCCGTGTGGATCACCAGGATGTTGTTCAGGGCCTCGCGCATGCGGAGAATCTCGCGCGCCTGGATGTCGATGTCGGCCGCCTGGCCCGACAGCCCGCTCATCAGCGGCTGGTGGATCACGATCCGCGAGTTGGGGAGCGCCAGGCGCTTCCCCTTCGTCCCGGCCGAGAGCAGCACCGCGGCCATGCTGGCCGCCTGGCCGATGCAGATCGTCATGATGTCGGGCTTGACGAAGCGCATGGTGTCGTAGATCGCCAGGCCCGCGGTGATCGCGCCGCCGGGCGAGTTGATGTAGATCGAGATGTCCTTGTCCGGGTCCTTCGCCTCGAGGAAGAGCAGCTGGGCGATCACCAGGTTCGACAACATGTCGTCCACCGGCGCACCGATGAAGATGATGTTGTCCTCGAGGAGACGCGAGTAGATGTCGTACGCGCGCTCGCCGCGGCTCGTTTGCTCGACCACCATGGGCACTAGCGGCACCGTCTCACTCCTCGCGATGAATATTAGCAACGGAGCTTAGGAAGTCAAGCGATTTCTCTCTAAGCATCTGATTCTTCAAGGCTTCAAGCCCGGGACCTTGCTGGATCCTGGCGCGCACCGCGCGCGCGTCCTCGCCGGCGCGCGCGGCCTCCTTGCGGATCTGCTCCTCGAGCTCGGCCTCCGCCACGGCGAGCGATTCCAGCGCGGCGATCCGGTCCAGGACCAGGCGTGCGTGGACGGACTTGCGCGCCGGCTCTTCCTGGCGCTCGCGCAGCGATTTCCAGTCCACCTCGATGCGCCGCGGGTCGATCCCCTGGACGATCAGGGAGCGAACCGCGTCCTCCATGCGCTGCTGGATCTCCCCCTGGACCAGCACCTCGGGGAGCGGCACGGGGTTCTCGAGCATGACCTTCTCCAGAACCTGCTGGCGCACCGCGTGTCTCGCCTCGGCGCGCTTGCGCTCGCCGAGGTCGCCGCGCACCCGGTCGCGGAGGGCGTCCAGACTCTCGAACTGCCCGACATCCTTGGCGAACTCGTCGTCCAGGCTCGGATACACGGCGCGCTTGACCTCGTGGACCGCGAGCCGGTAGCGCACGGTCTTCCCCGCCAGGTGCTTCGCGTCGTACTCGGCGGGATAGGTGACGGGGAACTCGCGCGTCTGACCGGCCGCGGCCCCCTCGAGCCCGGCGTTGAAGGCGGGGAGGTTCCCGGTCGCCCCGACCTCGATGTGCATCCGCTCGCGACGGAACGTCTCTCCGCCGTCCGGCGTCCCCTCCACGTCGGCGACGACCAGATCGCCGGTCGCGGCCTCCCGGCCCTCCTCGGTCACGAGGCGCACCTGGCTGCGGCGCAGCTCCTCGAGGGCCGTCGCGACCTCCTGGTCCGTGACCACGGCGGCCGGCTCGCGCACCTCGACCCCGCGGTAGTTGCGCAGGGTGAACTCGGGGCTCACCTCGAAGCTGGCGCGGAAGCGCAGGGTCTGGTCCTCCCCGAACGCGACCTCCTCCAGGAGCGGATCGCCCAGCGGCTTGAGCCCCTTCTCCTCGGCCGCGGCGCTGAACAGACGCGAGAGCAGCCGTTCCTTGACGTCCTCGCGGATCTCCTTGGCGAATCTCGTCCGCACCAGAGAGGGCGGGACCTTGCCGGGACGGAAGCCCGGAATGCGAGCGCGGTGGGCCCACTGCACGACCACCACCTCGGTCTCGCGCTCCACCTCCGCGGGATCGGCCTCGACGTCCAGGGTCTTCTTGACGGGACTCAGGTCCCGGAGCTCGTACTTCACCTCGGCCCTCCTCTGCTCGTGCCCGTCTTGTCGGTGGTGAGCCGCCCAGGAATCGAACCTGGAACCCGCAGATTAAGAGTCTGCTGCTCTGCCAATTGAGCTAGCGGCCCGTGCATCTGTGCTGCCGAAGCAGCCGCATCGTATCACACCCGCGCAAGATCGAAGAACGCAGGGGACTGGCGCGCCCGGAAGGATTTGAACCCTCGACACTCGGATCCGAAGTCCGATGCTCTATCCGGGCTGAGCTACGGGCGCGCGGCACGAACGAACTGGGGTGAGTGGTGGGATTTGAACCCACGACAGCCAGATCCACAGTCTGGAGCTCTACCGCCTGAGCTACACTCACCACAACCGGATGACTCGCGGCCCCATGGCGCGCCTGGAGGGACTTGAACCCCCGACCCGCGGCTTAGAAGGCCGCTGCTCTATCCCCTGAGCTACAGGCGCGTCGCCCTTCGGAACACGGATCCATTATCCCATGCTGGCCCGGATTGGTCGGCGCGCCCGGCCCGCGCGAACTGTAGCGCGAACGGTCCGGGGGCCGCAAGCGGCCCCGGCTCCCGGGAAATGGTGCGCGTGGCAGGATTTGAACCTGCGACACCCAGCTCCGGAGGCTGGTGCTCTATCCAGGCTGAGCTACACGCGCCTGGGCCAAGATCCTCGCTCGGGGCGGCGCCCCGGGAAGGTGGTCGGGGCGAGAGGATTCGAACCTCCGACCACCTGCTCCCAAAGCAGGTGCGCTACCGGGCTGCGCTACGCCCCGCCCGAGTCCGTAACATGCCGCGAGGAGCTACTCTAACAGAGCGGGGACGGGCGAACAATATCGCGGCGACCGGTTGATCCCCCGCCGCGCGCCCGCTATGCTGCGCCCGGCGCGAGGAACTTCATGCGCATCGGTCTCTTTGGGTTTCCGCGGACAGGCAAGACGACGCTCCACCGACTCGCGACCGGCGCCGCCGCGCCGGCCCACGTGGGACGGAAGGAGGCCCTCGTCGGAGTCGCCCGGGTCGCGGACCCGAGGCTCGACCGGCTCGCGGCCATGTACAAGCCGCGCAAGACCACACCGGCCGCGGTCGAGTACGTGGACCTGGGGGGCGTCGAGAAGGGGGAGGCCGCGGAGGCGCTGCCCCTCGAGCAGCTGCGGGTCGTGGACGCCCTGGCTCACGTGGTCCGGGCGTTCCGCGACGACACGATCCCCCACTCCGAGGGGACCGTGGACCCGGCCCGGGACGTGGCGACGATGGAGACCGAGTTGGTCCTCGCCGACCACACGATCGCCGAGCGCAGGATCGAGAAGCTGGAGCTCGCCCTGAAGAAGACCCACCGGGACGAGGAGAGGAAGGACCTCGACCTGCTGCGCCGCTGCCTGGCGGCGCTGGAGCGTGAGACCCCGCTGCGCGAGGTGCACTTCGCGGAGGAAGAGGAGCGGCGCCTGCGCGGCTACACCTTCCTCTCGATGAAGCCGCTCCTGATCGTGGTGAACGCCGACGAGGCCGATGCCTCGCGGCTCGCCCAGGGGGGCGCGGGGTTCGGGCTCGGAGCGATCCTCGAGAAGCCGAACTTGGCGGTCGTCGCCCTGTCCGCGAAGATCGAGTCGGAGATCGCCGAGCTGAGCCCGGAGGATGCCGCCGCGTTCCGCGCCGAGCTGGGGATCGACGAGCCGGCCCTGGAGCGGATGATCCGCGCCTCCTACGGCCTGCTGGGCAGGATCTCCTTCTTCACCGTGGGCGAGGACGAGTGCCGCGCCTGGACGATCCGCAAGGGAACCCCGGCGCGAACCGCCGCCGGCGTGATTCACAGCGACATCGAGCGCGGCTTCATCCGCGCCGAGCTCGTCCCCTACGCCGACCTGGTCGCGGCCGGGAACTGGGCCGCGTGCCGCGAGCGTGGAACGCTGCGTCTCGAGGGGAAGGACTACATCCTCCAGGACGGAGACGTGGTCCACTTCCGCTTCAACGTCTGAGCGCGTCCTCCCGGAGCGCCGCCGCGAGCCGCGCCGCGAGCACCCGATCCTGGGACGGGAGCACCGTCCTCAGGTCGAGCAGGAGCTTCCCCTCGTGGACCCGGCCCAGGACCGGAGGGTCGCCCGTTCGCAGCGCCTTCTCGATCTCCCCCGCGTCGCCGCCGGCCCCCTCGACCGCGAGCAGCCGCGTGCGCCGCTCGCCGACCGGAGACGAGCCCCCGCCCGTGCGCGACACGCCGTCGACGACCTGCAGGCGCTCGCCGCCGCGTCCGCGCGCGAGCCCGCTGCGCAGCGCCTCGGCCCTGCGGCCGATCTCCTCGGGGGTCAGGGCCAGCATGCGCAGGGTCGGGATCTCCTCGAACGCCCTTCCCCGCACGTACGCCGCCAGGACCTCGTGCAGCGCCGCGATCTGCAGGCGATCCACACGGCACACGCGCGCCAGCGGGTCGCGCTTGAGCCGCGTCACGAGCTCCGGCCGTCCCACGGCGATCCCCGCCTGCGGGCCGCCCAGGAGCTTGTCTCCGCTGAACGTGACCAGATCGGCGCCGTCGTCGAGGATCCGGCGCACGGGGATCTCGTCGTGGATGCCGAGCGGCGCGAGATCCACGAGATCCCCGCTGCCCCAGTCCACGACCAAGGGGAGGCCCGCCTTGCGCGCGAGCCCGGCGAGCGCGGCGACCGGGGTCTCCTCGGTGAACCCCACGATCCGGAAGTTGCTCGTGTGCACCTTGAGCAGCATCCCGGTGCGGGAGCCGAGCGCCTGCTCGTAGTCCTGGATGCGCGTGCGGTTCGTGGTCCCCACTTCCCGCAGACGCGCGCCGGAGGCGGCCAGGATCTCGGGGATCCGGAACGAGCCCCCGATCTCGACGAGCTCCCCGCGCGAGACCACGACCTCGCGACCCCGGGACAGGGCGCGCAGCGCCACCAGGATCGCCGCTGCGTTGTTGTTGAACACCGCGCAGGCCCGGTCGGGGAAGAGGCGCTCGAGCAAGGGATCGAGGTGGGATCCGCGGCTACCGCGCCGCGCGCGCTCGAGGTCGTACTCCAGATCCATGTAGGCGCGGGAGGCCTCCGCGACCCGCTCGGCGGCCCGCTCCGACAGGACCGAGCGTCCCAGGTTCGTGTGGACGATGACCCCGGTCGCGTTGATCACGAGCCGCGGCGACGGGGCCAGGAGAGACAGCGCCTTGTCGCGGGCCCGCGCGACGAGCGTGGCAGGGGCCGCGGCCCGGCGCAGGGAGCGTCGATCGAGGACGCCACGCGTGACCTCGTCCCGCAGCCGGGCGATCTCCTCGCGCAGGAGATCGGTCGCGAGCCCGCTCCCGACGTCGCGCTGGAGCTTCCGGTAGGCGGCGCAGGACTGCACGCGGGACACCGCGGGGAGGGTGGCCAGGGAGCTGCGCCGATCCGGTTCGGGAATCGAGCGTTTCGTGCCTCTCATTTGCGTCCGATGTGCGACAACTTTATACTCTGACCCGCGGGACTTCTGCGGGCCCCGGCACGCCATTGTACGAGGAATGCCGCCTTGGAGGATCTCTCTTCCTCTTCTTCTTCCGCGATCGAGGCGGATCTGGGGCGGCTGGAAGCCGACTTGCGCCAGCTCAAGGTTCAGTACGACATGTTCTTCGCCGGCGCGCTCGCGCGGCAGCCGCTCAAGCTGCGTGCCGAGTTCGAGCGCCGGCTCAAGGGCCGCGCCTCGGCCCCGCCGCGCAAGTACGCCCATCGATTCCATCTGAACGCCCTGGTCGGCCGCTACCACGCCTTCTCCGAGCTCTGGTCGAAGCTGCTGCGCGCCCGCGAGGAGGGAGACCGTCCCGCGGCGGGCGCCCTCGCACGGATCGAGCGCGCGCAGCTCGTCGGCGGTTGCCGCGTCCGGGATCCGCTCGCGGAGCTGGGCCACCTGCGAGACCTTCACCACTGCTTCCTCGAGGCCAGGAGAGCGGCGGGTCTGGAGGAGCCGGGCCCGGCCTTCGACGCGTTCGTGCAGGGTGTGGCGGCCCAGTCCAGGGCACTCGCGCAGACCCACGGCTGCGATGAGATCGAGCTGCGCATCGTCGTGGAGAACCAGACGGTCCGACTGCGGGCCCGACCCGGGCGCTGAGCGCCGTGCCATTCCGGGGGATCCTATGAGCCACCGCCTGCCAGTATTCGTCGTTTGCATTCTGGCGCTCGTCCTCAGCTTCGGACCGGCGCGCACGCCCGTGCTCGCGGCCCTGCAGTCGGAGAACCCGAAGCCCGAGGCCGAACCTGCTCCTCCCCCCGAGGAGGAGCCGGCCGAGCCCTCGGAGGAGGAAGCCCCGCCCGACGGCGAGCAGCCCCCGGAGGAGCCCGAGGCTCCGGCGGAGGCGCCCGCGCAGCCTCCGGCGCAACCTCCCGCGCAGCCATCCGCACAGCCTCCCGCGCAGGCTGCGCCCGCCGCGGCGGCCCCCGCACCCACGCTCACGCCGACTCCGCTACCGGCACCGACCGAGACCAAGAGCGCGTCCGCCCCGTCTCCGCCCGCTCCTGCTCCGGCGGCGGCTCCCGTGGTCGAGAGCGCCCCGCCGCCCGGGAAGCCGCCTGCCGCAACAACCGCGCGCGAGCCGGCGCCGGCGGTGGTTGCGATCCCCCGGAACATCGCGAAGCTCCAGGAACAGCTGCGCGCCGGCCCGCTGGCGAAGGACCCGGCCGCGATGCAGCTCGTGGACCGGATCGAAAGCAGCGGGACGGCGAAGGACTACGACGCCCTCGCCGCGTACCTGGCGAAGCGCGGCATGCTGCCCGCGGCCGAGGCGTACTCCGATACAGCCGTGAACCAGGTCAAGGACAATCCAGACTTCTGGCTGAACCTGGGCACGATCCGGCTCCAGCTCAACAAGCTCTCCGCCGCCCTGACCGCCTACGAGAAGTCCAGGGACCTCGACCCGAACAACGCCCTGAGCTGGTACAGCATCGGCGTCGTGCACGACTACATGAGGAACTACGACGAGTCCGTCGAGGCCTACTCGGTTGCCCTGACCTTGGATCCGAGCCTCGGAGATTTCCGGAAGAACCCGCAGGCGGTCAACAACAAGCGGCTGCTGGTCGTGAACCTCCTCCTGTATCAGGCGAAGGTGGGAGGCCTGGCCCTGCCGATGCAGGGAGGTCCGGAGAAGGCCAAGACCGCGCAGGCCCCCGCGGCGGGCGCCCCCAAGCCGCACTGACGCGGACGAGCGCACGGTGATGCGGATCCCTCCGATCCTCGTGCTGCTGGGCACGCTGCTGCTCGCCGCGAGACCCGCGGCCGCCTGGACCGCGCCGACCCGGATGCGCATGGTGGACGAGGCCGTGCGCCTCATGCCGCCGTCCCTCCGCGCCGCCCTCGAGCGCCAGCGGGAGCCGCTGCTGCGCGGGGCCCTCGAGCCGATGACCGCCGAAGACGCCGTGGCGCACCGTCCTCCCTGGCAGGGCGGGACGCTGGACCGGGAGATCGCGGCGAGGATCGACGCCCTCGCGCGGTCGGCGGGCGAGACGCGCTCGTTCGCCGCTCTGGCGCGGAGCTTCGGGGATCTCGCGCACTTCGTGGCCGATGCGTCGTTTCCCCCCGGCGCCGCCGGCACGCAAGGGGCGGCCCGCTACCAGGATTTCGGAAAGTACTGCGAGTCCCGTCTGGGCCGCATCCCGCTGGTGTTCTGGGGTCACGACGGCCCCGCGGGGGTCCCGGGCGATCCCCAGGCCTTCGCGCTCGAGATCCTGGAGCAGGCGCGCGCCGAGGACCGGGAGCTCGCGCGGGCTTACGCCCGCGCCGGCGACCCGCCCGATCCCACGGCCTTCGACGACCGCTCGGTCCCCTTCGCCATCGCCTCCCTCTCGTACACGCGCAGCGTGACGCACATCGTGCGCGCCTGGCTGACTGCCTGGGGCAAGGCGAACGGGGATCTCAAGGAAACCCCGTACCTGAAATCGGCCGACGTCTACCGCCGCCCTCAGGAGTCGCCATGAGCCAGCCGATCCGCCGCGCCCTGGTCAGCGTGTTCGAGAAGACGGGAATCGTGGAGCTGTGCCGGGATCTCGCGCGCCGCGAGGTGCAGATCCTCTCCAGCGGCGGGACCGCGCAGCTGCTGCGCGAGAACGGCATCCCGGTCACGAGTGTTTCGGATTACACCGGCTCGCCCGAGCTGCTGGACGGCCGTGTCAAGACGCTGCACCCGCGCATCCACGCGGGGATCCTCGCGGTGCGCTCCAATGCCGAGCACATGGCCCAGCTCGCGCGCGCCGGGATCGAGCCGATCGACCTCGTGGTCGTGAACCTGTACCCCTTCGAGAAGACCGCGGCCCGGGCGGACGCCGCGGAGGAAGACGTCATCGAGATGATCGACGTCGGGGGCCCCACGATGGTGCGGGCCGCGGCCAAGAACTCCACCCACGTGGGCGTGGTCGTGGACCCGGCGGACTACGCGGAGGTCGGGCGGGCCGTGACCGAGAGCGGCAGCCTTCCCGCGGAGCTGCTCCGGCGTCTCGCGGCGAAGGCGTTCGCGCGCACGAGCGCGTACGATGCCGCGGTCGCGGCCTACCTCGGCGCGCACGAGCGCGGCGGAACGGCCGGGGGCGCCGGGGATCCGTTCCCGGCGCGGCTCGTGCTGGACCTGACCAAGGTCGCCGATCTCCGCTACGGGGAGAACCCCCACCAGCGCGCCGCCTTCTACCGCGACGCGCAGGGCTCGGGGCCGAGCCTGGCCGGCGCCACGAAGCTCCAGGGCAAGGAGCTGTCGTTCAACAACATCCTCGATCTCGACGCGGCGGTCTCCCTCGTCGCGGACCTGGGACCGGGGGCTTGCGGCATCATCAAGCATGGGAACCCCTGCGGCGTCGCGCTCGGCGCGGAGCCCGCGCTCGCCTTTCGCGCGGCGCTCGAGTGCGATCCCGTGAGCGCCTTCGGCGGCGTGATCGCGTTCTTCGATCCGGTGGACGGCGCGGCGGCGCAGGCGATCGCCGAGGCGTTCTACGAGGCGGTGGTCGCGCCCCGCTTCGACGAGCGCGCGCGCCAGGCCCTGTCCGCGAAGAAGAACCTGCGGCTGCTCGAGGTCGGCGACCTGTCCTGGTTCTCGCCGGGCGGGCAGGATCTGCGCAGGGTGCACGGGGGCCTTCTGGTCCAGGACTGGGACCACGTGAGCGAATCGGTGCGCGAGGGGCGCGTCGTGACGCGGCGTGCCCCGACCGACGAGGAATGGCAGGCGCTGCGCTTTTCCTGGATCGTCGCGCGCCACGTCAAGTCCAATGCGATCGTGTACGCGCGGGCGGATCGCACGCTGGGGATCGGCGCGGGCCAGATGAGCCGGGTCGACTCGGCGCGCATCGGGATGCAGAAGGCCCGCTCGCCCCTCGCCGGAGCGGTACTGGCCTCCGATGCATTCTTCCCGTTCCGGGACGGGATCGACGTCGCCGCCGAGGCCGGGATCCGCGCGGTCGTTCAGCCGGGCGGGTCGGTCCGGGACGAGGAGGTGATCGCCGCGGCCGACGAGCACGGCCTGGCGATGGTCTTCACCGAGCGCCGCCACTTCCGGCACTGAGGGGGACATTCTGCTTTTCCGCGAGGCTCCGCAGTGGGACGACCTCGGCGCTGGCGGCGGAAAAGCAGAATGTCCCCGTTCAGTCGGTGAGGCTCCGGAAGGGTAGGCTCCCGACGAGGTCGTAGTACGAGCGGTCCTTCTGCTGCTGCGGACAGGCGTCCGCCAGGGATTTCGCCCTCAGAACCCCGGCGTCGGAGGGGTCGAGGGACATGGCCTCGCCGAGCTGGGTGGTCGCCTGGGCGCAGTTCGCGGCCCGCAGGCTGACCAGCCCCAGGTTGTACCAGCCGTTCACCTTGTAGCGGTTGAGCTCCGCCGGCGCGACGAGGCCCGCGGGCAGCCGGTAGAACGTCCCGAGCGCCGAATCCCACTCTCCCTGGGCGAACGCCTTGCGCGCGCGCTCCAGCTTCTCGATCTCCGCCTTGTTCTGACGGTACAGCGCTCCGGACTCGAGGAGCCTCTTGCGCGCCTCGACGTTGTCGGGATCGAGACTCAGCACCTCGTTGTAGGCAAGAACCGCTGCGTCGTACTTCCCGGCATCGAACGCCGCCCCGCCGCGGGTCATCGCATCGGCGATCTTCCTCGTTCGATCGAGCGCCGGCAGCGCCGAGACGGGCGCCGCCGCGCCCGGCGCCGTGCCTGCCTGCGCCGGGGGCTTCTTCGCCCGGGCCGGGGCGGTCTGGGCGGCGGGCTTCACGGGGGATGCGTGATCCCCGACGAAAGTCCGCAGCGCGAGCACCCCCCCGACGACCAGCACCGCCGCGCCGGCCCCGAGCGCCGCGAGCGTGCGCCAGCGCCTACGTGGCCGGACGTAGACCGCCGGCCTTCGACCCTCCGGCCCGCTCTCGTCCGGCGGCAGCGCGAGTGGGATCACATCGAGCTGGTCGGGAAGCGTCGTCTGCACCTCGGGGACTGGACCTTGCCAGACCTTGCCCCGTGTCGGCGCCTTGGGTGCAGCGGCGGACTCCGCGGCGCGCTTGATTCGCGCCTCCGCCTTCTCGAGGTAGCCCACCGCCTCGCGGTGGCCCGGCACGGCCTCGAGCACCTGAAGAAAGTGCCCCCTCGCCGTTTCGAGCTCATCGTTCTCGAGGCAGCGAATCCCCTCCGCGAGCCGCTCTTCGGCGGTCCGGGAATTCTCCTCCACCTCCTGGCGGAGCTGTTCCTCGAGAGTCATTGCCTCGACGTTCTGCTCGTCGAGGATGAGCAGCCGCGAGAGCAGGCTCAGGGCTTCGTCCTTCCTTCCCGACGCGCAGGCCTGCTTCGCCTGGCCCAGAAGGTCCTGGACCCGCTGCCGGAGGACCGCGGTCGCGGGATCCGCCGCCTCGGCGCCGGGCGGCGCGGTGGCCGGCGACGCCGGGGGGAACGGCGCCAGCCCCGTCTCCTCCGCGGAAGCGGGCGCTGCCTCGGGCTTCCTCCCCGCCGGCTCCGGAGGAGCGATCAGGTCCCCGAGGAACGACGATGAATCGAACGCCGGAACGGGAGAAGGCCCTTGCGGGACGCCCCGGGTGACGGCGCTTCCTGGGGCCTCTGCGGCCTCGCGAAGGACCACCGATCCCAGCGGGGACTGCGGCGGGCTCAGCTGGCGGCATTCCTCGAGCAGCCGGGCTGCCTCGGCGTAAGCGGGATCGAGGCTCAAGAGCTGGCTCGTGACCTCGGCCGCCTGGTCCGAATCCCCCGCGGCAAGCGACGCGCGGGCGAGCGCGGAAAGGACATCCGGATCGCTCGGCCGCTCGCGGCGCAGCTGCTCCGCAGCGCGCAGCGCCTCGTGGAAATCTCCCGTCTCGAGGCGCTTGTCCACCTCTTCCAAGCGTCGGCGCAGATCGCCGTCGCCGGGGGTCGTCCCCTCGGCCTCGCCGTCGAGAGGGTGGTCGATGCCGCCTTCCAGGAGGGAGGAGAGGCGCACCCCTTCGATAGCCTTCTCGTCCGACGGGTCGAGCTCGAGGACGCGCTTCCACTCCTCGAGCGCCTGCCTGTACTCCCCGCGCATGTAATGGTCGGACGCCCGCCGGTGGAAGCCGTCGATTTTCTGCTGGTCCATCCCGCCCGATCTCCCTGCGCCGTGGCAAAAGTCCGCCTGGACGAGCGAATCGCGCGGGCAAATATAGGTGCCCCCCCCGGCGCAGGCAATTGATAGGGAAGGAAGGCTCGCGGCGAGCCGGGAAGGCGGCCGCGGGAGGGCAGGGAGCTACGACCCTGCCGGACGCTGGGTGGGAGCCTGGGAGAGGAAGTCACGCAGCCGAGCCACCCCCGGAACGTTCGGCTGGATCCGGTCCACCTCGTCCAGCGCCTTCCTCGCCTCCTCCGGCCGGCCCAGATGCACCCCCAGCACGACCGCCTCGTTGAACAGCGACTGCCAGTGGGACGGGTCGGCGGCGTGGGCCTTCTGGAAGAGCTCGAGGGCCCTGTCCGGGCGGTTGACGTTCAGGTAGCAGGTCCCCATGTCGGTGAGCAGGTTCGGATCGCTGGGCCGGACCGCGACGGCCTTCTCGTAGTAGCCGATCGCCTGCCCCCACTCGCCGATGTCGTGGTACATGTTGGCGAGCCGCGTGAGGGCCTGCACGTCTTGCGGGTTCTGCTCGAGAGCTCGCTTGAGCGCGTTGACCTCCTGCGCCATCGGCGCGCCGCCCCCCGCGCCGCCCCCGGTCGGCATCTGCGTGGCGGCCATGGGGTTCGGACCGGCCGTGCTCGGGATCTCGTCCCCGCCCCCGACGCGGGCGACCTGCGCCTGCGGCCGGAACTCCATCGTGTGGAACGTGCCGAACCCGAGCAGGAAACCGAAGGCAAGCCCGCCCAGGAGGTATGCCAGATTCTCTCGCTTCACCGCGTTGTCCTCGAAAGACTCCACGCTACCGGAGGGGTCCGGGAGTGTCAAGGATGACGGCCTCCCGCGGTGGTAGACTCGCACCGATCGCGATGACGAGCGCAGCCGGCATTCCCCCTCCCAACCTCTACGGGCTCGATCGCGAGGGGCTCGGCGCCGTTCTGGGCTCGCTCGGCGGCCGCCCGTACGACGCCGGTCAGGTGTTTCGCTGGCTCTATGCGCGCCGTTGCCTGGATCCTCTGGCCTGGACCGACCTTCCCCTGGCGCTGCGCGAGCGGATCGCCCGGGAGGCACGCGTGGACCCGGGCGCGATCGCGGCCCGGACCGCGGCCGCCGACGGGACCGTCAAGTACCGGATCGACCTGGCCCGGGGCGGGAGCGTCGAGGCCGTCTTCATGCTCGACCGCGGGCGCGTCACGCTGTGCCTGTCGAGCCAGGTCGGCTGCGCGCTGGACTGCGATTTCTGCCTCACCGCGAAGATGGGGTTCGTGCGCCACTTGGACCCCGGCGAGATCGTGGGACAAGCCGCCCTGCTCCAGGACGACCGGGCGCTCTCCGAGCAGCGCTTCAACGTGGTCTTCATGGGGATGGGAGAGCCGCTCCACAACTACGACGGCGTCCTCGCCGCCACGCGCCTGCTCGCCGATCCGGACGGGTTCGGGCTCTCGCGCACGAGGATCACGATCTCGACCGCGGGTCTCGTCCCCGGGATCGAGCGCCTCGCCCGCGAGAAGGTGAGGCCGCGCCTGGCGGTCTCCCTGAACGCGACCAGCGACGAGCTGCGCAGCAGGCTCATGCCGGTGAACCGCCGCCATCCCCTGCCCCGGCTCCTGGCAGCGCTGCGCGCGTACGGAGAGGTGACGGGCGAGCGCTTCACGCTCGAGTACGTGCTTCTGGACGGGGTGAACGACGGTGAGGCGGAGCTCCGTCGCCTGATCAAGATCGTGCGCTCGCTCCCCGCGAAGCTGAACCTGATCCCGTTCAACGAGGTGCCCGGCTGGCTTCCCTACCGCGCGCCCTCGCGGGCGAAGGTGATCGGGATCCGGGACCGGCTCCTGGCGGAGGGGGTGCCCGTGAGCGTCCGCTTCAGCCAGGGGCTGGAGGCGAGGGCGGCGTGCGGGCAGCTCGCGCTATTGCCGGAGGACGACGCCACCACCCCGGGCAACCCAGCCCTCATCCCGTGATAACCCGAGGAATGAGCGGGCCGCTCTTCAGGCCTGCTCCTTCCTCGGGTTGCCGGGGGTCCGGGGGCGGAGCCCCGGAGGTGACATCTCTCCTACTTCAACAACCCCGCCAGAAACTCGGCATTCGTCGGATAGCGAGCGATCCGCTCCACGAGCAGCTGCATCGCCTCGGCGGGCTTGAGCGGGGCGAGCGCGCGCCTCAGGATCGCGACCTTGGCGTACTCCTCCGGGCCATAGAGCTTCTCTTCCTTCCGCGTCCCGGTCTTCGAGATGTCGATGGAGGGGAAGATCCGGCGATCGAACAGCCCCCGGTCCATGACGATCTCCGTGTTCCCCGTCCCCTTGAACTCCTGGAAGATCACCTCGTCCATGCGCGACCCGGTGTCCACGAGCGCGGTGCCGACGACCGTCAGGGAGCCGCCCTCGTGCGCCTTGCGCGCCGCGCCGAAGAAGCGCCGCGGCTTCTCCATGGTCCGGGAGTCGATCCCGCCGCTGAGCACGCGACCGGAGCCCTTCTGCTCCGCGTTGTACGCCCGGGACAGGCGCGTGATCGAGTCCAGGAACACGACCACGTCGCGGCCGCACTCCACGAGCCGCTTCGCGCGCTCGAGCACGATCTCCGCGACCTGCACGTGATTGCGCGCCATCTCGTCGGAGGACGAGGCCACGACCTCGCCGCGCACCGTGCGGCGCATGTCGGTCACCTCCTCCGGCCTCTCGTCCACGAGCAGGACGATCAGGTGTACCTCGGGATGGTTGACGGTGATCGAGTGCGCGAGCTTCTGCAGCAGGACCGTCTTGCCGGCCTTCGGCGGGGCCACGATCAGGCATCTCTGCCCCTTCCCGATCGGCGCGATGAGGTCCACGATCCTCGTGGAAAGATCCTCCGGGTCGAGCTCCAGGCGCAGGCGCTGCGTGGGATCTTCCGCGACCAGGTTCTTGAACGGGGACCGGTTTCCCCACTGCGCCGGGTCGGCGCCGTTGATCTCCCGGACCTCCGTCACGACCGCCGATCGGCCGCGCGGCGCGGCCTGGCCGAAGATCTCCAGGCCCGTCTCGAGCCCGAACTGCTGCACGATCTCGCGCGAGACCATGGGATCGCTCGGCTCGGGGTTGTAGTCCGCGCTGGCCGAGCGCAGGAAGCCATGGCCGGCCGGCTGGATCTGGAGCACTCCCCGCACCTCGACGCTTCCCCTTTCCGGGGCCGCCGCGAGGGCTCCCCCGCCCGCGGACGGGGACGCCCCGCCCGGGATCTGCTCCGGCGCGCCACCCGCGCCGCCCCGCCCTCGGCGGCGTCTGCGGCGGTTGCGCCGTCTCGGCGCGAAGCTGTCACGCTCGTCGTGCATCTTTCCTCTTTCCTTTCTTCCCTCTCACGGACGGCTCTGCCAAGGGCTCCTGCGTTTCCAGAACCTCGGCCGCGAACAGGACGAGCAGGGCCGTCTCGTCCGGCAGCTCCCGGCCCGCGACCGTGCGCGTCAACCGGAACCCCCGCGCGCTCGGCCGCGCCTTCCAGTAGGCCCCCGGCACCTCCCAGGAGCGAAGCTCGAGCCCGCCCTCGCTTCCTCCGCGAAACACCATCCGGTACACGCGGCCTTCCCCGGTCAGGAAATGCGCCGTGGCCGGCACGCCGGAATCCCACGGACGCATCGAGCGGGCGGCTTCAGGCGCTTCCGGCGCGGCCCCTCGCCGCAGGATGAACCCCGCCCCGACGTCGCCGCCCGGCCTCTCGAGCAGCCAGCCGTCGACTCCGCCGCCTCGTACGACGAAACCCTCGGGCCCGGGAAGCGCCCGGATCTCGCTCCGTCCGCGTCCCTCGAGCCGGAACCCGCCTCGGGGGGCACGCACCAGGGTGAGCGGGGAAGGCACTCGCTCCGGAACTCTCGACCGGCTCACCGCGGCCCCGATGCGCGATCGCCGCGCGGGCTCGGGGGATCCGGGCGTGCCGGAGCGCGCACTATATACCGGAAACCGGAGCGGCGGGAACCCGGCCCCCCCGCTCCCCGCGGCGCGGCGGTCATTCGCTCACTCCTGCACCGGAGAGCTTGGCGGGGGAAGGCCGGCGAGCGCCGCGCTCGCCGCCGCGCGCACGAACTCGTTGGGGTCTTTCTGCGCCGCCTCGAGAGTGGGGAGCGCTTCGGGCCGTTTCGAGCGCCCGATGGCGCGCGCTGCCTGCACGCGCACCTCCCAGTCCGGATCGTCGAGGACGATCCGGGCCAGGACGTCGAACGCCGCCTCGGGGTCGAGCTCTCCGGCCCCCGCCACGGCGGCGAGACGCACGCTGCGAACCGGGTCCTCGAGGGCGAGCACGAGGGCGGCGACCGCTTCCGCTCCGCCGATCGCCGCGAGCGCCTCGGCGGCGAGACGCCGGACGTGCCAGTCCGGATCGGACGCGAGCCGCTCGCCGAGGGGCGCGGCCGCGGAGGCCTCCCGGAGCTCCCCGAGGCAGCGCGCCGCGGTGGCCCTCACGAAGCCGTCGCCGTCCCCGAGCGCGGAGAGCGAGATCGCCGCGGCGTCCTGCACCGCGAGCGACACCAGCGCGTGGAGGGAGGTCGCCCGCACGTCGCGGTCGGGATCGGCAAGGTAGGAGCGGATCTTCGCGACGTTTCGATCGGTCGGCTGCGCCTTCCAGGCGTAGATGCGGCCGATCGCGTCCTGCGGATCGCGGGCGCAGGCGCCGAACAGGAGGCAGAGCGCGGCCAGGCCGTGGAGCCGGCGCCGGACTCGCTTTCGATTCTGCACTCCCCGTCCTCCGTTGCGTCCCGTCCCGCCGGCGGGGCGGACAGACGCAAAGCATTGTACGCGGCGCGGCCTCAGAACCGCGGATTCGCCGCGAGAAAGCGCTTGCATGGCTCGCCCGGTCTTCGTACCTCATTCCCTGCAGGGGCAACGGAGCGCAGCGCATGCCGATTCTCGTCGCGGAGATCTCCTTCAAGAAGGGGCTCGTGGCCCTGGCTCGAGGGAACGCCTTCGAGGCGGCCCAGCATTTCGAGCATGCCGTGGTCACCGAGCGAGAGCGCAGGGTCCCCCGACCCCAGATGCGGTACCTCTCCTACTACGGTCTGGCGACGGCCCTGTGCCGCAAGCCGACCCCGGAGTCGATTCGCGTCTGCGAGCTGGCGGCACGCACCGATTCCTTCAATCCGGTCCTGGAGCTGAACCTCGGCAAGGTGTATCTCCTCGCCGGCCAGCGCACCAAGGCCCGCGCCGCGTTCCGTCGCGGTCTCGCCACGGCCCCCGAGCACGCGGGACTGCGGCTCGAGCTGGACCGGATGGAGGCCGAAGACCGCGGCAGCGGACGGCGCGGCCTCGGGCTTCAAGACGCGCTCGGTGCGCTCCGGTCCGCCGTGTCCTCCCTCACCCATCGGCTCTCGCCGGCGAGGCGCGGCGCCCCGACTCCCTGAACACGATCTGCCTCCTCCCAGAACGGTGCCGACCCAAATTCGGACCGTCGCGCGGCCCGCAAAACGTGGCCGCGTTTTTTTGAATGGGGACATTCTGCTTTTTCGCTCCCGCCGCCGGGCCCGGCGGAACACGGGGATGGAGGAAAAGCAGAATGTCCCCGATCAGCGGGGCTCGGAGCGGAACGAGCGCAGGATCTCGCCGGCCTCCTGAGCGGCCACGATCAGATCCAGGGCGCCCAGGCCGCTCACCACCCCGCGAACCCACCCGCTCTGGAGCCACGTGCGCAGGAGATCGGAACCGAGCACGAGGCTGGCCTGCTCCCACATCGGAGTCCACGGCGCCGCCAGCAGAAAGACCCCCAGGACCGAGAAGGTGTACAGGCTGATCGCACCCTGGACGCTCTGCAACACCCACCTCCAAGCGCGGCCCCATGGTAGCATCCGTCCGTGCGATCGGTTCCTCTGCTCGACCTGAAGGCCCAGCACGCGGCGATCCGCGAGGAGATCGCCGCCGCGCTCGCCGCCGTGGTGGACTCGCAGTCCTTCATCCTCGGGCAGGTCGTCGCCCGCTTCGAGGAGGAAGCGGCCCGCTATCTCGGCGGCGGCCACGCCGTCGGCTGCGCATCCGGCACCGACGCCCTCATCCTCTCCCTCGCGGCCCTCGGGATCGGTCCGGGGGACGAGGTCCTGACGACCCCGTTCTCCTTCTTCGCCACCGCCTCGTGCGCCTACAAGGTGGGGGCCCGGCCCCGCTTCGTGGACATCGACGAGACCTGGAACATGGACCCCGGGCGCCTCGAGGCAGCGGCCACGCCCAGGACGCGCGCGATCCTCCCCGTTCACCTCTTCGGCCAGTGCGCGGACATGGACCCGATCCTCGAGGTCGCCCGCCGCCTGCGGGTGAGCGTGGTGGAGGACGCCGCGCAGGCGTTCGGGGCCACCTACCTTCGCGGCGACGCACGGATCCCCGCGGGCCGCATGGGGACCCTGGGCTGCTACTCGTTCTTCCCCACGAAGAACCTGGGCGCCTACGGAGACGGCGGGATGATCGTCAGCGACGATCCCGCGCTCGCGGAGAAGCTGCGCCATCTGCGCGTTCACGGCGAGAGCGCACGCTACCACCACAGCAGCGTCGGGTGGAACAGCCGGCTCGATGCGCTCCAGGCCGCCGTGCTTCGGGTCAAGCTCCCCAGGCTGGCCTCCTGGTGCGAGGCGCGGCGCGCCAACGCCGCGCGCTACGACCGACTCTTCGAGGAAGCGGGCCTGGTGCGAAGCGGGCGCGTGCACCTGCCGCTGCGCTCCCCGCGCTCCGAGCACATCTTCAACCAGTACACGCTCAGGGTCGAGAATCGCGCGGGGCTCCTCGAGCACCTGTCCCGCGAGGGGATCGGCCACGCCGTCTACTACCCCGTCCCTCTGCACCTCCAGGAGTGCTTCCGCGACCTCGGGTACCGGGAGGGGGACTTTCCGGCCGCCGAGCGCGCGAGCCGGGAGGTGGTCTCGCTCCCCGTCTACGCGGAACTCCCGGTCGACGACCAGCAGCACGTGGTGGAGACGATCGAGCGCTTCTACCGGTAGGCGCTGGCCGGCGTCTCGTCGTCGTCCAGCAGGTTGTTGACCACCGCGAGCACAACCCCCGTGCCGAGCGCGATCCCGACCACCGTCCAGATCTTCTGGTTCCGCGTCTGCCGCGACCACCAGCTTTCCCCGCGCGGCCCGAACACCGTCTGGGCGAGCGCGCCGCCATCTCCCTGCGTGGGGACGAGCCGGATGTCGCGGCGCGTCGCCGCCGCGCCCGTCACCGTCGTGGGTGCCCCCGCGACCGGCGCAAAGCGCCCCTCGCTGTCCTGGGCAGCGAGCGCGTAGCGTCCCGGCGACACCTGATCGAATCGGTATTCCCCGCGGGGCGAGACCGCGGCGCGCGCCACCAGGTCCCCTTCCGGGCTGAGCAGCAGCACGCCCCAGCCCGCGGCCGGAACGCCGCCGGGAGCGGTCACGCTGCCCAGGATGACGCCTCCCGCCGGCGCGGCGGCCGCGCACGGAGAGAACGAGAGCGAGGCGAGCAGCACGGCGCAGGTCCATGCCGCCAGCGGACGGCGAACTGTCTCCAGCATCGAGCGCCCCCCCGTGATCACGCGGACAAGTGAACCTCGCCTCGCCCCCCGCGTCAAGTGCGTTCGCAGCATCACGAGGCGACGGAGTCGGGGATCACTTCCCTGCGCCGGTACAGAGGGTAGAACGGCCAGGCCGCGAGCTTCTCGGTCCCCCCCTCTTCCCGATCCACGAGGCACACCACCGCCACGACCTCGAGCCCCGCATCGGTCGCGGCGGAGATCGCCTTCAAGGTGGATTCCGCGGTGGTCACGACGTCGTCGACCACGACCACGCGGGAGCCCGGCACGAGGTTCCCCTCGATCTTCCTGCCGGTCCCGTGCTCCTTCGCCTCCTTGCGCACGATGAAGGCGCGCAGCGGCGTCCCCTCCACGTGGCTCAGGGCGGCGACCGGGCACACGATCGGGTCGGCGCCGAGGGTGATCCCACCGATCGCCTCCGCCCGGACGCCGTTCTCCCGCAGCACGCGCAGGATCTCCCGGGCCGTGAGATAGGCCCCCTCGGGCAGGAGGGTCGTCCGCTTGGAGTCGAAGTAGTACCTGCTCTTCCGGCCCGAGGCCAGGGTGAAGTCGCCGAACATCAGGGAATGCTCGAGCAGCATTTCCAGGAGCCGCTCGCGATCGCTCTTCATGGTTTTCCTCGGCCGCCCGTCGGGGGGGATCTGGGCCCGCCCCCTCCTCCTCGAACAAACCCCTTGACCAGGAACGTGTTATTCGACTATGTTCTCCTGGCCGTGACGGGTTGGGGAGCCCGGAAGGCGGAGGAGCAACCTAACATGAACATGCGCACCGTTGCCAGCAGGGCCGTGGCGGCCCTCCTGATCTTGGCGTTGCAGCTTACCTATGGGCCGGCGCTCGTCGCGGCCCCGATGGCGTCCCTATCGGGACGCGTGTTGTCGGCGGATTCCCAGAAACCGCTGGCCGGCGCTCTCGTCCACGTGGGCGACCCGCGCACCGGCGCGATTCGCTCCTCGCAGCCCACCGCGGCGGACGGCTCGTTCTCGGTTTCGGGACTTCCCGCGGCGAGCTACCAGCTGGCGATCCAGTCCGGCGCCGGCATGTACATCGTCCCCTCGGCCGTTCCTCTCGGTGCGGGCGAGAGCCGCAACGTGCAGCTGGCGGTTCAGGCGCAGACTTCCGCGCCGAGCCCGCAGGAGGCGAACGAGGGCAAGAAGAAGGACATGGGGTTCTGGAACAACCCCCTCACCGCGACGCTGGTCGTTCTCGGCGCGGCGGTGCTGGTGGGCTGGGCCGTGGACTCGATGACGGACGACGACGAAGACGGCAGCCCCAACTAGGCTGAAGTCCTTCGAACTCGCGCTCCTGCTTCTAAGGGTTCTCCTTCTCGCGCTCCTGGCGCTGTCTCCGCTGCCCTTCGGCAGTGTGCAGCCCGCATCTCTCTTCGCTCTCGAGGTCTGCTCGGCGATCCTGGGTGCGCTTGCCCTGTGGATCGTGCTGCGTGATCCCGGCAGCCTTCCGCGGCGCGCTCGCATCCTGCTGCTCGCGCCCGGGACGCTGCTCGGGATCGGAGTTCTCCAGCTCGCGCCGCTGCCCACCTCGTGGGGATGGCTCGGCGCCCCGGCCTCGGAGGCCCGCGCCGCGATCGCGGGGATCGTCCCCGAGGCCGCGGTCCCCCTCGCCCCCTGGAGCCTCTCGCCGCCGGACACGGTGGATGCCCTGGCGCGGCTCGCCGCCTACACCCTGATCGGCCTGGCCGCCGCCGTCGCGCTGCGAAAGGAGCGGCACGTGCGCCAGGCCGCGCTCGTGATCGCCGCCTCGGGGACGTTCCAGGCGCTGTACGGCTCGACCGAGTACCTCTCCGGACACCAGCACATCTTCGGGTTCGCCAAGGAGCACTACCTCTCGGAGGCGACCGGCACCTTCATCAACCGCAATCACTTCGCCGGCTATCTCGCGATGACCCTGCCCTTCTCCTTGGGCCTGGCCCTGACCTCCGCGAGAGGTCGCGGGAGCAGAGCGGGCGGTGGAGTGCGCGGCGCGCTGCGCGACTGGCTCGACTCGACCCGACCCCTGGCCCTCATCGCCTGGATCGCGGTCCTCTGCACCTGGACCGGCGTCATCCTCTCCTACTCGCGCGCCGGTCTCGCCGCCGCGGTCCTGGCCAGCGCCACGACCCTGATCGTCCTGCGGCTCGGACGCGCGCGCGCCCTGGCACTGATCCTGGGACTGGCGATCCCGCTCCTGGCCCTGCTCTGGCTCGACATCCGCGCCCCGGGCGAGCGCTTCGCCGCGATGGGGAACGAGCTGACCTCACGCACGGGGCGGCTCGTCGTCTGGCGCACCACGCTCGAGATGATCGGCTCCCATCCCCTGCTGGGCTACGGACTCGGGACCTTCGAGAGCGCGTACGGGCCGCAGCGCAGCTTCGCCGCCCCGATCCGCTACGGGCACGCCCACAACGACTGGCTCGAGGCCCTCCTCGAGGGGGGGATCGGCGCGGTCCTCGCGCTCGCTGCCCTGCTCTGGCTCGCCGTCCGTCCGGTCTTCTCCCGCGAGCGCGGGGACAGGGAACCTCCGGCTCTCGCCGCCTGCGCCGCGGGCGGCGTGTTGGCGATCGCGCTCCACAGCCTGACCGACTTCTGTCTCAGGATCCCGGCGATCCCGGTCCTGCTCGCGGTCCTGCTCGCGATCCTCGCCCGTCACGCACAGGACCGGGCGGAGCGGGCCCCGACCCTCCGCTTCCCCGACGCCGCCTCCCGCCAGTAAACGGGGACATTCTGCTTTTTCGCGCCGAAGAGCTCCAGCACGCCCGCACGCAGTAAACGGGGACATTCTGCTTTTTCGCGCCGAGGAGCACCAGCACACCCGCACGTTTGGAGCGAAAAAGCAGAATGTCCCCGCTTCTTCCGTAGAAGAGCAGAATGTCCCGGATCAGGTACGATGGACCGGGGAGGACCGGCGTGAGCCACGATCTCATCGTCGTCGGAGCCGGGATCGCGGGCCTCGCGTGCGCCCGCCAGGCGCGGGCCGCCGGGCTGCCCGCGCTCGTGCTCGAGCGCTCGCGCGGGGTGGGCGGGCGCTGCGCCACGCGGCGCGTCGAGGGGCAGAGCGTCGACCACGGCCTCTCGTTCCTGCACGGCTCCGATCCGGAATTCCTCGCGGCGCTCGAGCGCGTGGACGCGGCGCCGCTTCCCGGCTGGCCGCAGCGCGTGCGGGGCAGCGGCGCGCCCTGCCAGCCTGACGCGTTCGCACCCGGAGAGCGCCGGCTCGCCTTCGCCGACGGCGTCAACGCCTTCCCGAAGGACCTCGCCGCGGGGCTCGACGTGCGCCGCGAGAGCCCGGTGATCGCCCTCGAGCCCGGGCCGCGCCAGGCGCGCGTCCAGCTCGAGGACGGACA
>Ga0316622_100000459_pt1 | contig 23679 bp, 20 predicted proteins | sample OWC_Aug_OW2_C1_D_FD_207646 | JGI IMG/M metagenome (GOLD analysis project Ga0316622, IMG submission 207646) | Wetland soil microbial communities from Old Woman Creek delta, Ohio, United States - OWC_Aug_OW2_C1_D5_C | ecosystem: Environmental > Terrestrial > Soil > Wetlands | place: USA: Ohio... | reverse complement strand
TGCGCCTTGGCCTGTCGCAGACGCGCGGTCAGGAGCGGCACGCAGGCGGCGTAGTCGGCGACGATGCCGTAGTCGGCGGCTTTGAAAATGGGGGCCCTGGGCTTGGTGTTGATCGCGACGACGATGCCGGCGCGGCGGACGCCGACGACGTGCTCGAACGCGCCGCGGATGCCAACGGCGATGTAGAGCTTGGGCGCGATGGCCCGGCCGGTGAGCCCGACCTGATACTGCTTCGGCAGCCATCCCTTGTCGGTGACGTCACGCGTGGCGCACAGCGCCCCGCCAACGACGTCCGCCAGTTCGCGAAGCAGCGGCAGGTTTTCCGGCCCGCCGACGCCCATTCCCACGCCGACCACGACGGCGGCGTGATCCAAGTCCGCCGCGGCTTCTCCAGCGGCGGTCTGCGAGACGATGCGCACGCGGCTGGCGGTAGGCGCGTCGTCGAGTGGAACGACCTCGGCACGACCCGGTCCGGTGCCAGTACCCACGGGAAGCATGCCCGGGCGGAGGGTGGACATTTCCGGACGGGTCCGCGAGACGATCGGGGCGACGATGCTGCCACCGAAGGCGGGCTTGTGCTGGAGCAGGTGTCCCTCGGCGTCGAGCGACAGGTCGATGCAGTCGCCGGTCAACCCGAGCCGCAAGCGCGCCGCCACACGCGGGGCCACGTCGCGGCCGAAGACGGTGGACGGAACGAGCACGATGCCGGGCTGGTACGCTTCGATGACCCGCGTGAGCATGGCTGCGTACGCTTCCGTGCCCGGTGCGCGCCAGCCCGGACTGTCGGCGAGGAAGACGCGCCGGCCTCCGTGCGCCGCCAGCGTGTCGACGTGCGAACGAACACCATCCCCGGCGAGCAGGGTCCACACGGACCCGCCAAGCTGCGCGGCAAGCTCGGCGGCCTTGCAGAGCAGTTCGAGCGTGACCTGCCGCAGCGATCCTCGCAAGACCTCGGCCACGACGAGAACGTCCTTCGCCCCGACACGCGGCACCGGCGGCAGCTGGCGCCGCCTCGTCAATGGCTCGCCGACGCTCCAGGTTCCAAAGAGGCCGTGACCCAGCAGGTCCGAGACCAGCTCGTCCACTGCCGCCTCGATGCTGGGTGCCTCGAGCATGCGGCCCTGCCGCTTCTCCTCGAGCGCCTGCCAACCAGTGACCTGTGTGGGCGAACCGGCCGCGCCAAAGAGGTCAGGCTGATCCGAAAGTGCCGCGGCATCGATTTCCTCGATGGGCTTTGCCTGAGCGGCGGCGTAATCGGTTTTCGAAGGAAAACGCTCAGGCGCCAGATCCTCGGCCGCCGTGACGAGCACTGGAAGCGCCGCCGTCACCGTCTCGAAGCCCGCGTCGGTTTCCCGCTCCGCTGTGATGCGACGTTCGGTCGGATCGAGTGACAGCGAACGCGCGCCGGTGATCTGGGGAAGGTCAAGCAGTTCGGCGAGCTCGGGACCAACCTGCGCGGTCTCGGCGTCGGTGCTGTTGCGGCCGCAGAGGACGAGGTCGAACTGGAGCCGCTTGATCGCTGCCGCCAGCGACTGCGCGGTTGCCAGCGTGTCGGCGCCGGCAAAGGCCCGGTCGCACAGATGGACCGCGCGATCGGCGCCGAGCGCCAGGCAGTATTCCAGCGCCGTTCGCGCCTGCGGCGGCCCCATCGTCAGGACCACGACGTCGCCGCCGTGAGTGCGCTTCAGCTCGACCGCTTTGAGCAGCGCCCGCACGTCGAAGGCGCTGACCTCGGTCGGCACCCCCTCGCGCTTCAGCGTCCGGGTCTCGGGGTCGAACTGCATCGCCGCGACGACCGGCACCTGTTTGATGCAGACGAGAAGCTGCATGCGTAGGTTGCTAGGTTGCTAGGTTGTTAGGTTGCTAGATTGTTAGGTTGTTAGGTGTTAGGTTGTTAGGTCGGTTCCGGTATTAACTTGACAACATAGCAATATAACAACTCGTTAACGACCAGCTATCCACGTTCGCTCATCAGCCGTTTGGCCTTTCCGGTCACGGCCGCAGGGATGTTCTTGTTCTTCGCCAACAGGCGAACGTCGCGCTCGAGCAACGTGGAGACGAAGCTGATGGCGACGTTCAGCGGCGTTTTCGGGTTGGTCACCAACGCCAGGCGCACCTGGTAGTTGCGCGCCCACTCTTTCCTGCTCCCGATGCGCCCGAGGATCTCCCGGTCGAAGTTCCGATTCTTCGCCATCATGATCACCTCGTCATCGGTCAGGCGCGGGTTCTGAATCAGGAAGCGCTGCACCATCCGGTTCGGATCCCGCATCAGGATCGTACGCGCCTCGCGGTTGCCGCGCAGAGCGAGCTTCAACCGCTGCCCCATACCCATCTCGGCAATCTGTGCCGCCAGATTCTTCTCCGGTGGCTGGGCAACAGGCTCGACCGGCTCCGTGACGAGTTCCTCCGGCAGGACGTAGTCGTCCTCTCCCCGCAGCACTATCTCCGCAATCGCCTCGATATCTTCGTCGGGCATCGTCACCAGACCCAGGGTTCCGAGCGCCAACGGGGCTGACGTGGCGACGCGGCGAGCCGGCGGCGCGGCGATCTCGCGGACGCGACTCCCCGCGTCCCCGCGCCCCCGCGTCCCCGTGTCGGCTGGCGAGTGGCACTGTCCATCGCGCGCCGACTCACTCCGTTGCCTTTGCCGCCTGCGATTCCTTGATGATCTTCTCGGCGAGGTGCGGCGGTACCTCTTCGTAGTGGCCGAACTCCATCGTGAAGTTGCCGCGGCCGCTGGTGAGCGAGCGCAGGTCCGGGGAGTAGCGCAGGACCTCAGCCATGGGCACGTGGGCCTTGATGACCTGACCCCCGGGTTTCGGCTCCACGCCCAGCACCTTCCCGCGGCGGCTGTTGAGATCGCCGATGACGTCACCCATGGAGTCGTCGGGCACCGCGATCTCCATGGCCATGATCGGTTCGAGCAGCACCGGCTTGGCGTGGCCGACGGCGTTCTTGAACCCCATCGAACCGGCGATCTTGAAGGCCATTTCCGACGAATCGACGTCGTGGTACGAGCCGTCGTAGAGCGTGACCTTGACGTCAACCATCTCGTAGCCAGCGAGAAATCCGTTGGCCATCGCTTCGCGGACGCCCTTCTCCACCGCCGGGATGTACTGGCGTGGAATCACGCCGCCGACGATCTGGTTCACGAACTCGAACCCGCCACCGCGGGGCAGCGGTTGCACCTCCAGCCAGGTGTCGCCGTACTGACCGCGGCCGCCCGACTGCTTCTTGTACTTGCCTTGGGATTTTGCACTGCCCCGGATCGTTTCCTTGTATGGTACCTTGGGTGCCTTCAGCTCGACCTCGACGCCGTACTTGCGTTTGAGGCGCTCGACGGCGACCTCGACGTGGAGCTGGCCGATCCCGGAGATGATGATCTCCTTCGTCTGCGCATCCCGCTGGACGCGCAGGGTGGGATCTTCTTCCGCGAGCTTGTGGAACGCTTGCGTCGCCTTCTCCTCGTCGCCTTTCGATTTCGGCTCGATGGCGAACGAGATGGCCGGAGCGACCTCCAGCAAGCCGGGGTAGCGGATCGGTGCCTTTTCGTCTGCGAGCGTGTTGCCCGAGTGCGTGTCCTTCAGCTTCGATACCGCCGCGATCTCGCCGGCGATCACGCGTGTGATGCCCTCCTGTTTCTTTCCTTCGAGCCGGAGGAGGTGCCCGATGCGTTCGCGAACGTCGGTGTTGACGTTCAACACGGTCGCGTCGTTGTGGAGCTGGCCGGAAAGCACGCGAAAGATCGACAGCTTGCCGGCGAACGGGTCGACGATGGTCTTGAAGACGAATGCGGAGAATGGTGCATCGATGGTCGGTTCGCGGCTCACCGAATCCGCGGTGCGAGGATCTTCGCCGGCGAAGCCGCCGAGCTCGGCGGGGGAGGGGAGCAGATCGACGATGACGTCGAGCAGTGGGGGCACCCCCACATTCTGCAGGCCGGAGCCGCAGAGGACCGGAATGAACCGACATCCGCGGATGCCCTGACGCAGCGCGGAGAGCAACTGCTCCTGCGTCAGTTCGCCGTTCTCCAGGTAGTGCTCGACGAGGGCGTCATCCACCTCGGCGACGTTTTCCATGAGCCGCTCGCGCGCCGCTTTTGCCGCGTCTGCCAGCTCGGCCGGGATGTCCTGCTCGGTCATTGACCCGTCCGGCTTGCCGGTCAACGCGCGCATGCGGATGAGATCGATGATGCCGCGGAAGTTGGCGGCGCTGCCGATCGGAATCTGGACGGGGATCGGCTTTCCCTGCAGCAGCTCGGAGATGTCGCGGAGGGCGCCCTCGAAGTCTGCGTTCTCGCGGTCCATCTTCGTGACGAAGGCCACGCGGGGCAGCTGCAGCTGTTCGGCGCGGCCCCAGACGCGTTCGGCTTCGACCTTCGCTCCGCCCGCAACCGGTTCCATGACCAGGACGATGCTGGTGCACGCCCGCATGCAGTTGAGCGTGTCCGTCAGAAAGTTCGCATAGCCGGGAGTGTCCACAATGGTGATCTGGTGCTTCTTCCACGCCACGTGGTGGAAGGCCGTGCCGAGTGACTGCTGGCGCCGCACCTCCTCTGGCTCGAAGTCGAAAACCGACGTCCCGTCGGCAACGCGCCCCTGCCGCGTGGTCGCGCCAGCGCTGAAAATGATGGCCTCGGCGAGCGACGTTTTCCCGCCGCCGCCTTGCCCGACAATGCCAATGTTGCGGAGTTGGCTTACCTCCATGTACTGCCTCCAGTCCTCTGCGTGCTTGAATGGTATGAAGCTCCGGCGCGACGTTCCCGTGGCCGACGCGGGGACACGGCGACACGGTGACGCGGCGGACGGAATCGGGCGATTCGCCGTGTCTCCGCGCCCCCGCGTCGCCGCGTCGGCGTGAGAATGACACTGCCTGCCGTACAAACTCGATCGTCCGTGGTCGCCATCAGAGGTTGCGTTCGTAGATCAGGCGCAGGCCGTCAAGAGTGAGGAACTCGTCAACCTCCTCGATCGTGCTCGATTCCGGCGCCAGCAGGTCCGCCAGTCCGCCCGTGGCGATGACGCGGGCTTTGACCTTGTTCTCGCGTTGCATGCGTTCAACCAGGCCATCCACCATCGCGACATGTCCGTACACCAGGCCCGACTGGATGGCGTGGGTGGTGTTGCGGCCGACCACCTGCTTCGGCTTCGCCAACTCCACGCGCGAGAGCTTCGCCGCGCGGGCGAACAGCGCGTCGCTGGAGATCCCGATGCCGGGGCAGATGACCCCGCCGATGTACTCGCCCCGCGCCGAGACGTAGTCGAAGTTCGTGGTGGTGCCGAAGTCCACGACGATGGTCGTATCGTGCGTGCGCTCGTAGGCGGCGATGGCGTTGACGATCCGGTCGGCGCCGACCCCTTGGGGGTTTTCGTACAGGATGGGCATGCCGGTTTTGATCCCGGGCCCGACGATGAGGGGATCGAGGCGCAGGTAGCTCCGGCACAGCTCGGTGATCGTGCCGGTCAGCGCGGGGACGACGCAGGCAAGTGCGGCGGCGTCGAGCTCGGTCGACTCGGGGCCGCTCAGCAACGCTCTGATCAGCACGCCGTACTCGTCGGCAGTTCGGCCGGCCGACGTCTGGATCCGCCAGTGCTGCAGCAGCCGGCGCCCCTCGTACACGCCCAGTACCGTGTGGGTATTGCCGACATCAATAGCGAGCAGCTTCATCTCGGGGCTTGGGGTTCGTCGTTCTTCGATCGTCGCTCGGTCGGGCTCTGTGAATCGGGGTTCGTAGATCGTGATTCGGGGATGACCTTCCGGTTAACAGCTATCGCTTTTCGGTTCCCCACTTCAACCCTGAGGCCGACATCGGTGGCACGCTCCCGACCTTTCCCCCTTTCCGGACCCGGCAGAGCCGGAACCAAACAGGAAGAAAATGAAAACAGGAAACCGAAAACCGGAAATGAAAAACGGACCGATTGACCAACTTCCGGTTCCCGGTTTCCTGTTTCCCGTTTTCCATTTCTTGTCCGTTCTGCTCAGACTTTCCCCGCAATCGCCTAACCGAGAGCAAGAACGAAGAGCCCTCACCGCGCCCACGCTCCAGTGCCATCGACGGCGAGGCATGTCATTCTTCATGATCGGTTGATTTCGGGATAGCCTCCCACGACGGTGACGTCGCCGGCGACGATCCGGTGCTCTGCGCCCGATTCGAGCCGGAGGCGCAGGGCGCCGTCGGCATCGAGGCCGATGACGACACCGGAAACCTGGCCCGTGGGCTCTTCGACGCGAATGGTCTGACCGATGAGCGCGGACTCTGCGCCCCAGGCTTCCGCGATCGGTCCGAATCCTTCATGTTGGAGTTGGTCGTAGCGCACCTCGAGATGACTGAGGATCCGGGCGAGAAAGCGGGGCCGGTCGACCGGCGCACCGGTTTCGATCCGGATGGAGGTCGCCTTGTCGCGCAGCTCGGGCGGGAGGTCACCCGCCCCCGAGTTGAGGTTGACGCCGATTCCGAGCACCACGAACCGGGCCGGGCCTTCGCCCTCCAACTCGGCAAGGATACCGGCAAGCTTCCGCCCCGCGACCAGGATGTCGTTTGGCCACTTGATCGTCGCCGGGCACCATTCCCGCATGGCTTCACAGGCCGCGACTCCAGCCATCAGGCTCACTTGCGAGATCAACCCGCTCGGGATGTGCGGGCGCAGAATCACGGACAGGTAGAGGTTCTGGTACGCTGGCGAAACCCACGCGCGCCCAAGCCGCCCGCGACCCCGCGTTTGCGCTTCGGCGACGACCACGGTGCCCTCCGCGGCGCCATCCCGCGCCAGCTCGCTGGCGGCGGAGTTCGTCGAAGCGGTCTCTTCGCAGTAGTGGTAGTGCCTGCCGAGCCAGCGCGTGGTGAGGAGCGGTGCGACGTCGCTTGGGCGGAGTCGGTCGGTGATGGCAGGGGTCATCGGAGCGCAGCTCCCCGTGTCGGTGCGGGCCAGGGGTTGTTCGTTTGAAAAAGGTCTCACCGTGGACCGGAGCAAGACGGAATTGAACGGGTGCAACAACCTTCGCGGAGCCGCCCGTTGAAAAACGCCTGAACTGTTGCGAACCGCGAATGCCCCTCTCCCGCACCTCGGCGGGAGAGGGTGCGGGTGCGGGTTCCATCGGCGCGCCCGGAGGGCGCGCCAGGCCTTGCGCCGCAAGACCCTGAGGGACTCGGTTCCCTCACCTCAATCCTCTCCCGCGGGCCATGCGGGAGAGGAAGCCCGGGTGCGAGTACGTCCGCTTTGATCCTACGACGGTTCTTCAACGGACTTTCAGGCCTCCACCGCAATTCGCATGCTCAAATCGATGGCCGGTGCCGAATGCGTCAGGGCGCCGACGGAGATGAGGTCGACGCCCGTCTCGGCAATGGCGCGGATCGTCTCCAGGGTCACGCCGCCCGAGGCTTCGACGAGGACGCGGTGGTTGATGTGCTTCACCGCAACTGCCAGGTCGGCGACCGACATGTTGTCGAGCAGGATGGCATCCGTCCCGGCCGCCAGCGCTGCGTCGACCTCGGCGAGGTCCGTGCACTCGACCTCGATCTTCATCGTGTGCGGCGCCCCTTTGTGGGCGCGCTCCACCGCGGCGGCGATGCCGCCGGCGGCGACGATGTGGTTGTCCTTGATCAGGATACCGTCGTCGAGACCGAGCCGGTGATTCGAACCACCGCCGAGGCGCACGGCGTACTTCTCGATCAGGCGCAGACCCGGCACGGTCTTCCGCGTGTCCACCACGCGCGCGCCGGTGCCGGCCACCGCCGTGACGTACTGCCGGGTGATGGTGGCGATGCCCGAGAGATGCTGGAGAAAGTTCAACGCCACGCGCTCGCCGGCGAGCAGATCCGCTGCGGCGCCGGACAGCTCGGCAATTACGGTCCCGGTGGTGAACGATGCTCCGTCCGCGAGGTGCTCTCTGATCTCCACCGCCGTCGCGCCGAGCGCGTGAAACACCTGCGCCAACAGCGGCAGCCCCGCCAGCACGCCATCCTGCTTGGCCACGATCTCCGCCCGCCCGCGCACGCCGGCTGACACCGTGAGCTGGGTCGTCAGATCCCCGCGGCCGATGTCCTCGGCGACGGCCATCTGAACCAGCATCTTGACGGAGGCGAGATCGAAAACGGTCATTGCTCTCAGTGACGAGTGCTGAGGGACTGAGTGTCAGCAGGCTGCTGGAAAAAGGTGTTTCACCCACCCTTCGAGGGCCTCAGGGGGAGCGGAACACCTTGTCTCAGATCGACTTTTCCGCTCATGCTGAGGCGCTCGAATCCCTCAATCCTCAATCCCTCAATCCCTCAATCTCCCAATCGCTCAATGTTATCCCGCTGTCTTCAGCGTGTCGACGTGGCGCTGCAGAACGACGCGGCGCTCGGCGAGCGTGGCTGCGCGTTGGCGCTCCCTGGCGACGACCTCTTCCGGAGCCTTCTCGACGAAGTCCGGCCGGTCGAGCTTTGCCTGCACGCCCTTGAACTCCTTCTCTATCTTGGCCAGATCGCGCTCGAGCCGCTCGCGCACGGCGGTTGTATCGACGACGCCACGCAGCGGCACGAACACTTCGCCGAGACCGGCAACCATCGCCGAGGGCTCGCCGCTCGGGTGCGCGTGCTCCGCGATCAACTCGACGGCGCTGACGCGCGCGAGCGCCTTGAGGTAGCCCTCCAGGGCGCGGACGGCCTCGGCGCGCCCGTCGGCGGCGATGCGAACCGCGAGTTCGGCGCTCGGCGGAATGCCAAGCTCCGAACGAATGTTCCGGATCGCCGTCACCGTCTCGATCAGTTGCCCGGCATGCTGCTCCGCCGCGGCGTCGCGCCAGGCCTCGTTGGCCATCGGATACCGCGCCACCATGACCGATTGGGTCGGACGCGAGAAGGGCAGGGCCTGCCAGATCTCCTCGGTGATGAACGGCATGAGCGGATGCAGCAGTCGCATGATGTTGTCGAGCACCGTCACCAAGGTGCGCCGCACGCGCTGCTTGGCCGCTTCCTCGGTACCGTACAGCGTGCCCTTGACCAACTCGAGGTACCAATCGCAGAACTCGTTCCAGATGAACCGGTAGAGGGTCGTGGCGGCGTCGTTGAATCGGTAGGCGTCGAACGCGGCGCGGGTGTCGTCGATGGCGGCCTGTAGGCGCGACAGGATCCAGCGGTCCGGCAGGCCGAGCGCGGCGTCGGGCGGTGTGGTGCCCCACGGTTCAACCGGCCCATCGCCCAGGTTCATCATGGCAAAGCGGGTCGCGTTCCAAATCTTGTTGGCGAAGTTGCGGCCGAACTCGGTCTTCTCCACACCGTAGCGGACGTCCTGTCCGGTCGGGGCGATCGAGACGATCGTGAACCGCAGCGCATCGGCGCCGTAGGTTTCCATCACGTCGAGCGGGTCGGGAGAGTTGCCGAGCGACTTCGACATCTTCCGTCCCTGCGCGTCGCGCACGATGCTGTTGAGATACACGTCGCGGAACGGGCAGTCGCCCATGAACTCGTAGCCGGCCATCACCATGCGGGCGACCCAGAAGAAGATGATGTCGGCGGCGGTGACCAACACATCGGTGGGGTAGAAGCGCCGCAACGTCGGGGTGTCCTGCGGCCAGCCCATGGTCGAGAACGGCCACAGCCACGAGCTGAACCAGGTGTCGAGGACGTCGGCGTCCTGCGTCAGCCGCGGTGCGCCGCACTGGCCGCAGGCCGAGGGATCGGTGCGGGCGACCGTGGTGTGGCCGCAGTCGTCGCAGTACCAGACCGGAATGCGGTGGCCCCACCAGAGCTGCCGGCTGATGCACCAGTCGCGGATGTTCTCCAGCCAGTGCAGGTACACGCCGGTCCAGCGCTCGGGAAAGAAGCGCAGGCGACCGCTCTTCACCGCCTCGATCGCCGGGGCCGCCAGGGGCGCCATCCTCACGAACCACTGCGTCGAGAGATACGGCTCGATGATCGTGTCGCAGCGCTGGCAGCGGCGGATGGGGACGCGATAAGGCTCGGTCTTCAGCAGCAACCCGCGCGCCTCGAGGTCGGCAACGATGCGCGCGCGGGCCGCGAAGCGTTCGAGACCGTTGTAGGGCCCGCCCTCCTCGTTGATGTGCCCTTCGACACTCATGATGCAGATCGCGGGCAGATGGTGGCGTTGCCCCATCTCGAAGTCGTTCGCGTCGTGTGCGGGAGTGACCTTGACCGCGCCGGTGCCGAACCCCTTGTCGACGAGCGGATCGGCGATGACCGGGATCGGCCGCTCGAGCAGGGGCAGGGTGACGCACTGGCCGATGAGGTTGCGGTAGCGTTCGTCGTCGGGATGCACGGCCACGCCGGTATCGCCCAGCATCGTCTCGGGTCGTGTCGTTGCCACCACCACGCCGGGCCCGCCGTCGGCCGCCGGATAGCGGATGTGCCACAGGTGGCCGGCCTCGCCGCCTTCCGTGGTCACGGCTTCTTCGTCCGAGAGTGCGGTATGGCAACGCACGCACCAGTGGATGATGCGGTGTCCGCGGTAGATCAGCCCCTTCTCGTGGAGGCGAACAAAGACCTCGCGGACCGCGTTGGAGAGGCCGGGGTCCATGGTGAAGCGCTCGCGCTCCCAGTCGCACGAGGCGCCCAGTCGTTTGAGCTGGCGCAGGATCGTGCCTCCGTACTGCTCCTTCCACGCCCACACCCGTTCGATGAACGGCTCGCGGCCGAGCTGGTGCCGATCGAGGCCCTCGCGGCCGAGCTGTTTCTCCACCACGTTCTGCGTCGCGATGCCCGCGTGATCGGTCCCGGGCATCCACAGCGTGGTCTTCCCCTCCATCCGTTGGAAGCGCACCAGGACGTCCTGCAGCGTGTTGTTGAGGACATGCCCCATGTGCAGCATCCCGGTGACGTTCGGCGGCGGAATGACCACCGAGAACCGTGGCCCCGGCTGATGCTCGTCGGCGTGGAAGTACCCGCCTGTATGCCAGAACTCGTACCACCGCTCCTCGGTGGTCTTCGGATCGTACGTCTTGCTCAGTTCCACCATGGGGGCAAAGCAGCTTTCAGCTATCAGCTATCAGCTTGAACCGGCCTTGGCCACCGCTCCCGGTCCGCCAGTCCTCGGGTGCAGGAGATCCGGCCTTCCGAGTCGGCCCGCGTTGGCAAGGGTGCGGGCTGTCAGTCGGGAAGAACCTGGAACCCGAGTTGAGCGGCGTTGAGCCGTACGCGCTCATCGGTACTGAGGACCGCGAGATCCGGAATGGCCTGGCGAAGGATGAGGGCGCTGGCCAGATGCAAGGCGTCGAGGGTGCGAATGGGCTCGAGCGGGAAATCACCTTGCGCGCGTTCCGCCACATCGCGGTACAGTTCGAGGATTGCCCATCGCGCGGCGGCCTGCGCGAGCAGCGCCGAGAGATCCGACGCGTCCACCTCTCGAACACGCCGTTCGTGGACTGCCCGCCGGATCACACGGCGGCATTCGACGAGTGTCAATCGCGACGCGACAACTTTGGATGCCTGGCGGAGGTGATCGAGGACACGCTGGCCCGCCGCCTCATTGAAAAGCCAGCGAAGCACGGCGCTGCTCTCGGCGTACAGGGTCAACGCTCCGCCCGTTCGGCGTCGAGCAGGGTGCTACTGTCACCCTTCAACCGTGCTCGCGAAGGGCCATAGGCATCGGGGTCCTGCGGGAGGCCCGGAATAAGCACCCCCTCACCGTGCAGCCGAGCCAGCGCCTGCTCGCTCGGGCTGGCGAGCGCCTCGACCGTCGGTCGTCGCAACTCCGCCACGACCCGCCCCCGGTCCGTCACCAGAATGGTCTCGCCCTGGGCCACCTCGCGGAGGTACGCGCTCAGGCGATTCTTCAGGTCCTTCACGGCCACGGCCCGCATGGAACCCAAGTAGCCCCGTGTAGCCACCAGTGTCAAGGCGGACTTTACCGGCGGTCCCCGCCGACCCCCAGGCCCGCGGCCGGGGCAGGGCCACGGCAAAGTCACCGACACAGGGCCTCTATGGCTGCCGAAGCGATGACACCGCCTTCCAATAATCGGCTGCCATTCCGGCGAAAGCCGGAATCAATGCCGCGCGAGCTGTCGCGTCCCTCTGGATGCCGGCTTTCGCCGGCATGACGGAGCTTCGACTGAAGTCCTGAGGTCCTGCCAACGCTGATACCCTCAGTGGACGACTCTGCCTTGGCCTTTGGCGGTCGGGGCTCCCTTTCTTGACCCGGACCGTCCAGGGCGCTATCTGACCAGTCCTGCACCAAGCGCGAAAGTGGCGGAACTGGCAGACGCGCAGGATTCAGGATCCTGTGGGGTAACACCCGTGGGGGTTCAAGTCCCCCCTTTCGCACTCTTTGTTTTTCAATGGCTTAACCAGCATCGGGCTGTTTCTTGCCGCTTGCCAGCAAGCCCGCTGCTACCATTCTGCTACCACTTTTTGTTGGCGGGCGCACAGACGAGCTTGGCGAGACCAGCGACGGCGTCGGTCTTCGCGTCCTTGAACCAGTGGCTGTAGACCGACAGCGTGATGGTGGGCGACGAATGCCCGAGCAGATGCGCCACCTGCGTGATCGGATGTCCCTGCATAATAAGCGCGGACGCGAGGGTGTGACGCAGCGAATGAATCGTGACCGGGCGCAGGCCGGCGCGCTTCAGCGCTGGCCGTAATCCGTCGTGCGCGATGGTGCTGCGGTGGCGTGGGCTCCCTTCCGCGTTGGGGAACACCAAATTTGACGGGCTCGGGGGGCACGCGAGCTTCCAACGGCGCAGTGTGCTTATCAGCTCGGGCGGGAGTGGAATGGTGCGACGTGAACTCTTGGTCTTCGGTCGGTCAGCTCATGGCGGGCCGCATACTTGAACACCGCCGCAGCCGTCGTGAGCAACTTGTTTACGCTCTGCGGCGCGAGGCCGGCCTTGCGTCGTTCGTCGCGGAAGCGAGGAGGTGGAACAGCTGAAGGTGCTGCTTCGGCTCGCCCACGACGTGAAGGCGTTTGCAAAGGCCAGTTCGTTCGAGCACGCCGTCACGCTGGCGGTGGAGATCGCGAAGCAGAATGAAGGTTGGCTGAAGAGCCAGCACCAGGGCCGTGGCCAGAATCGGCGCGTGATTCTCGACGAGATAGCGGAGCCGCGAAATTCCTCAAGGTGCACGTCGACGGTCAGCCTGCGTTCAACGGGACTACCCAGATGCTTAAACGCGGCACTGGGTGGGTTCGGCCTCGCCTATGTCCCTGAAGAACTGGCGCAGCCTCATATCATCAAGCGTCGTCTCAGGCGGGTACTCGAGGACTGGTGTGCTCCGTTTGCTGGCTAGCACCTCTATTACCCAAGCCGACGCCAGTCTCCTCACCAGCCTTCACGCTGTTGGTGAATGCGGTGCGTCACGGGGTTAGCAAGAGATCTAAAGAACAATGCTCCCAAGGGAACCGCATGCAGACCTCAGAAGAGTTTCTTCGCCACGCTGAGGCCGAACGCGTCGCCCTGAAAGCGGTCCTTGGCAGAGAACTCGTGGAAAGCGTGGAACGTCAGCGCCAGGGACCACGGAATATATGCGAGCCCAAGCTGGCCGCCGACGCCGTGGACCTGATCGTGTACACCATTCGATGCGTCGCTTCCGCTGTCGTCGGTGACCTGCCAGCTGTCGTATCCGGCGGGGCCGATCTCGACCAAGAGATTATGGTCCTTCGTCAGCGGGAGGAATTGGCCGATACCCCAGTTGAGGGTCAGGTTGTCGCCGGGCTTGAGATCGAAGCCTTCCTTGTTCTGGTGGTTCTCGTAGGTGAGCGAGGTTGCGACCGCCGTTGCCTTATTGGTCCACGGATACCACGCACCGGATGCCTGGAGTTGTTGTGTCCAGAAGCCGTACCCAAGGTTGTCAGATTCTTCGGCCCTGACCGCATTCCCATCCGGGAGCGTTACGGTCGTCGTGTCGTACCTGCCGGCTGGCGCGTAGAAGCCGTAGGCGAATGCGAGATCGAAATGCTGGGGCGCCCATCCGATCCACACGGGTTGTACAAACAGGTCGCCGACGCCAAAGCTCCCGGCCTCGATGTTGCCGCCGTGAGCGGTTGCCGTGGACAACGCCGCCTCCAGGCTCGCATTGGCAAACGTTGGCGAGATCAACGCACCGAATTTCAATCCGAACGGAGTCCAGTCCGGCACCCAGATCACCGCCGGCGCGAGCGCATACAAGTCCACGTTTACGTCGATGCCGAGGGTCAAGCCGGAAGGCCCCCCCGGATTGACGGTTACGGAATCGATTGCATCACCGTGGCGATCGTTGAGGCGGCCGGTGATGTACACATAATTGTAGAGTGCCGCATAAACCCCGGCCGGCTGCGGCACGAAGTAGTCGCGTATGTTCAAGAAGCCGCCGTTGAAGTGGCCGATCTCCGCCGCCGGTGTGCTCGCGGCAGCGATGCAAACTATTGCTGTCGTCACGATAATTGCCGTCAGTCGCCTCATCGTCACATCCTTCGTCTAGTGTTCCGATGGCCTGCTGCCTTCGTAGCGCGTTTCCTCATGGCTCCATCTGGATTTCGCTCTCCTCATCGGGGAGTGAGGTGCTGCTGGTGAGCGCTCTCCATGTGACGCCGAACGCTTCCTTCATGAGCAGTGGCGGAACACTTTCGCGAGCCAATGCCTCGATGCGATTCTGCAACTCGGTCACTTTCTCGGGGTTCTTCCCGGCAACGTTGGCCTGTTCCGACGGGTCTGTTGCGAGATCGAAGAGTTCTATCTGCGTTGGAAGATTGGCTCGCCAGACGAGCTTCCAACTGCCCTTCCGGACCGCACCGCCAGACGGTTCAATGTTGTAAACCACTTCGTCGCGCGGCGAAGGCTGGGCCGTGCTGATCGTTGACCACACGTCGACGCCGTCCAGCGGCTTCGTCTTCGTGAGCGCCGCCCCGGCGCGACCAGCGAGCGTCGGATACATGTCGACGACATGGATGGGCTGGTCGACTGCGATGCCGGCGTTGATCTTCCCTGGCCAGTTCGCGAGTGCGACAACGCGCGTCCCGCCCTCGTAGAGCGTCCCCTTGCCATCGCGGAACGGTCCGTTGTCGCACGGGATGGTTCCCTTCGAAGTATCCACCTCGCCGGTGAACTTCGCCGAGCGCGGGCCACCGTTGTCGCTGTGGAAGACGATCAACGTGTTGTCGCGCATGTGGCGGGCTTCGAGCGCTTCGAGCACGCGCCCGATCTCGTGGTCCATCGCAGCGATCATCGCCGCATACGCCCGGCGGGCTGGATCACTGATGCGCTTGTACTGGTCGAGATACTCCGGTGGCGCCTGATACGGCGCGTGCGGCGCGGTGAAGGCGAGGTAGAGAAACAGGGGCCGGTTGGGGTCGTGCGCGCGAATGAGCTTCACGGCCTCGTTACCGAGCATGGTCGTGACATAGCCCTTCTCCGGAAAGGCCTTGTTGTCGCGAAACCAATCTCGCTTGCCGTGCGCGGCTTGCGTGAAATAATCGATTTCACCGAGCAGAGGCCCATATTGGTGGTCGAAGCCGCGCTGCCGTGGCCAGTACTCGCGCTTGGCATGCCCGAGGTGCCATTTGCCGACAATCGCGGTTTCGTACCCCGCCTCCTTCAGCGCCTGCGGCAACAACCACTCGTCGGTGGCGAGGCCGTATGTTCCGGCCGAAGGAATGACCGCGGTCTGAAGCCCGTATCGCATTGGATAACGACCGGTCATCAGCGCGGCTCGCGTAGGTGTGCACATGGGCTCGGCGTAGAACTGTTCGAGCCGGGCGCCATCACGCGCCAGCGCATCGATGCTGGGCGTCTTGATGTCGGAGCCGTGAAAGCCGACATCCTTCCACCCGAGATCGTCGGCGAGGATGTAGACGATGTTCGGAGGCGCAACGTCGGCCGCGTCGCTGCGAGCGACGGGGAGCAGCGTCGCCGCGACGATGGCGAGAATCGCCACCGCATCGCAGCGCCATTGCAGAGATCGGCCGCGGAATTGGACCATCGTTGCCGGACCTGATCGCTGATTGATCTTCATGTGGACCTACCAGGGCTTGAGGGTGAACGGGGCGATGCGTCGACGAATCCCGCGGGACGAGCGGGCTTGGCTTTTGCGCAACCGCTCGACGCAACGGCCATCCCGGCCAGAGCGATCAGAATCGAACACGTCTTGCCGCTCTTCATTCCACAATCTCCTTTGCAGCTCAGCGTCAAATGCTCGACTGACGCTTTAATAGGAAAATGAATGTTCTGTCAATTCTTGAAGCGCAATTCACTTCCGTCTAGGAAGTCACCGGATGGCTCATGGGAAATCGAGATCGACGGCCGTGCCTCTTAGTCGCGTGCGCGCCCGTACTCGGACGCTGCTGATCGACGCAGCGTTGGCCCTTTTCAGTGGGAGCCGCATGCGTGTACCCGCAATCCACGAGATCGCCGCGCTCGCCGGCGTTGCGACCGGCACCTTCTACAACTACTTCCGCACGCGCGAGGAGCTCCTCGAAGCGGCCATCGTGGAAGGTGCAGAGCGACTGCAGAACGAGATCACCAGGAGCTACGCGCGAGTGACCGACCCGGCCGAGCGGGTCTCGATCGGCACGCGACGTTTCATGCTGCAGGCGAAGAATGAGCCGATGTGGGCGGCTGGGCTCCTGCGTGTATGGAGCAGCACTCCGAGCCTGCTCGCACAGATGCTCCGTCCCGTTTTTGCCAGCCTCCGCATGGGCAAGCGGAGCGGCCGATTCACGTACAGCGACGAGGATGCGGCGGCCGCGCTGTGCGTTGGTCCCGTCGCCGCCACGATGCGGGCAGTGATCGACAATCGTGTCGACGCGGAACAAACCGGTACAGCCGTGGCGGCGCTCATTATGCGCGGGCTCGGAGTGCGCCCTGTCGAAGCGGAAGCGATCTCTCGCCGGCCGCTGCCTGCAACCTCCGACGGGCGGACTGCCCGATCACCTCGGAGGCGCACATGAGTATCCGACGAGTCGTACCGATCACGCTGCGGAGCTATGCAGGCGAGTGCGGTTTCGAGCCGCTTCCATGGCTCCAGCAAGCACTGGAAGAACGGACCTCTCCGCGGCGCATTCGTCTCGCCCAAGCCGTGCAGGGATATCTCAGCGGAAAGCGCAAGTACGTCCACTTGGTGGACGGCGGTGTGAGCGACAATCTCGGACTCCGGGGGCCGCTCGAGAGTGCCACGCTCTCGGGTGGTCTGCGCGAGCGCTTCGAGCAACTGGGCACCACGCATCCGGCACACATCGCGGTGGTCGTCGTGAATGCCGAGGTGCATCCGGAGCCGGAATTCAGTTTGTCACCGGCGGCTCCATCGTTGGCGACAACGGTCAACGCGGTCAGCGATGTGCAGATCTATGGGTACAATTTCGAGACACTTGAGCTCTTGCGCGCTAGTCTCGACCAGTGGGTTCGCGAGATGCCGCCCGATGCGCAGGGGCGCCACATCCAGTCGTACGTAACGAACGTCGACTTCGATTCGATTACAGACCCGGAGCAGCGGGCCGTATTTCAACGAGCTGCCCACGAGCTTCAACCTGGATGACGAAGCGATCGACCGTCTGATTGCCGTAGGTCGTTCGTCGCTGCGCGGGTCGGCCGATTTTCAGCGCCTTGTCAGTGCCTTGCAGCACTGATCACCAGGTACGTTCTGCGCACGTGTCGACTGTCTTCAGGTACGGTAGGCCGACGCGATTTGCCATACGGTGCTTGCTACCTTGTTGATCGCGCGCCTTTAGCGGTGAATGGCTAAAATGGCTTTGGTCCCCGGGGGGCCAAGCGGCGCCACAAGGCGCCACACGGTGCAACACTAGGCGCGAAATGCCTCAATCATTTCAAGCGCCTCTTCGGGTTCAAGTGCGAAGGTGTGACGCAGGGAATGAATCGTGACCGGGCGCAGGCCGGCGCGCTTCAGCGCTGGCCGTAATCCGTCGTGCGCGATGGTGCTGCGGTGGCGTGGGCTCCCTTCCGCGTTGGGGAACACCAAATTTGACGGGCTCGGGGGGCACGCGAGCTTCCAACGGCGCAGTGTGCTTACCAGCTCGGGCGGGAGTGGAATGGTGCGACGTGAACTCTTGGTCTTGGGTTCGTAGAAACGTGGCTTGGCGAGCCCAGCCGTCCCACGCGGCTTGGCCCAGGAAACCGTCGGCCGGATCGCGACGGTGCCAGCATCGAGATCGACGTCATTCCAGATAAGCGCGCTCAGCTCGCCCACCCGAGCACCGGTCAAGACCGCCGTCAGAAAATACGTTTGGTAGAAGCCCACGTCGGACGCAGCAATGAGCGGTGCCGCTCCCTCTGGTGAGAGCACCTCATCCGGGCGCAGCGCGGTATTGTCCTCAGCGCCGTTCTCGACACCGATCACGACTTCAGCCGCGTTCAGCCGGCAGCGCTCGGCAACGGCAGCCGGGTTGCGGTCGGTCAGCTCATGGCGGGCCGCATACTTGAACACCTCCGCAGCCGTCGTGAGCAACTTGTTTACGCTCTGCGGCGCGAGGCCGGCCTTGCGTCGTTCGTCGCGGAAGCGCTCGACATCGGCCACACTGATCTGGTCAAGCCGAAGATTGGCGAACGCTGGAAGAATGTGCAGGTCGAGATGGACCTGCCACTGCGCCAGCGTGGACACGCGGCGGTCAGCCTTGCTGGCGAGCCAGTCTTTGGCGACTTTGCGGAAGGTGGGCAGCTCGGCAGGCGCGCGACACGTGCCACGCTTCAGCTGCTGCAGCCTCTTGGACAAAGCGTCGTCGGCTTCCTTGCGAGTATCATAGGTTTCCCAGCGGCGCTTCCCGTCCCGGTCGCGGAAATCCACGAACCACCGGTCACGACGACGACGAACACAGGCCATATTTCAGCAACCTACCGTTTGCGATGCGATTCAGGCGGGATGTAGATGGTATGCCGGCATCAGGGTGAAGATGATCACTGGGGACCATGCGGGCACGGCAGGCGCCATCGCCCGCCAAATCGGCCTGGATAGCGCCGCGGCTGCCGACGGGGCTCCGGTTGTCCTCACCGGCAGGCAGCTACAGGATTTGACCGACGCGCAGTTCACCGCGGTTGCGGCGGGCTCGGCGGCGTTCGCGCGCGTCGCGCCGGAGCAGAAGCTGCGCCTCGTGGAGGCGCTCCAAGCCTCGGGGCACGTGGTGGCGATGACATGGGACGGTGTCAATGACGCGCTGGCGCTGCGCCGCGCCGACATCGGGGTTGCCATGGGCATTACCGGTACCGAGGTCGCCAAGGAGGCGGCCGACATGGTGCTGACGGATGACAATTTCGCTACCATCGAGGCCGCCGCCTTCGGAAGCGCACCGTTGGGCTTTGTGGAATGGGCGATGATTCTTGGAGCCGGGTTGCTGATCTACGCCGTCGTCGGGATCGAGAAACGGCTGCGCCTGCGGTATGGCCACGCGCCTCTGGCAGCTGCGAATTGACGGCGCGGCCACGCCGGAAACGGTCTTGGTTGCGCGATTGCAGCGCCCGACGGTCTCAACGAAATGAGTCGCTGGAAGAGCCATCCGGTCGTGCCACGTCGGGCGGCTCAGTCGCCGAGACAGATGCCGAGCGCCCGAGCCGCGCGCACGAAGCCGCTGTCCAGCGGGACCCGGCGCAAGTGCCCGATCGCGTCCGCGAGTGGCACGCTGCTGACCTGCGCACCGGTGTACGTCACCATTTGTCCGAACTGGCGCGCAGCGATCAGCTCCACTGCCGTCGTGCCGAAGAGCGTGCACAGGGCGCGATCGAAGTTGGTGGGGGCGCCGCCGCGCTGCAGATGGCCGAGGACGACGACGCGGGTCTCCTTGCCCGTCCGGCGCTCGATCTCGGCGGCCACCTGTGCGCCGATGCCGCCCAGGCGGGCTTCGCGGTCTTGGCGCTCGGCGCTGATGGTTACGAACTCGCCACCCTCCGGCCGGGCGCCCTCGGCCACCACCACGATGCTGAAGTGACGGCCGGCCTGCTCGCGCTCGGCGATCTTTGCGCTGATTCCCTCGTAGCGAAACGGGATCTCGGGCATCAGAATCACGTCGGCGCCGCCGGCAATGCCGGCGTAGATGGCAATCCAGCCCGCGTAGCGTCCCATCACCTCCAGCACCATGACCCGCTGATGGCTCTCGGCAGTGCTGTGCAGCCGGTCCAGCGCGTCGGTGGCGCAGGCGACCGCGGAGTCGAAGCCGAACGTCATCACGGTGGCCGCCAGGTCGTTGTCGATCGTCTTCGGCACGCCGACGATCGGGATGCCATGCTCGTGGAGCTGCTGCGCGATGCTCAGCGACCCGTCGCCGCCAATGGCAATCACGGCCGACAGGCCGAGCGCCTCGCAGCCACGCTTCGCGCCGTCCAAAACTTCGGTCGGGATGCGTTGCGCTTCCCCGTGGCCCACCTTGGCCGCGAAGCGCCCGCGGTTACCGGTCCCGAGGATCGTGCCGCCGCGCTGCAGCAGGCCCCCCACGTCGCGATAGTCGAGCCGGCGATAACGCCGCGGCTCGAGCATGCCGTCATAGCCGCCCAGGAAGCCCAGCGTCTCCCAGTTGTGTCGAGTGGCTGCCTTCACCACCGCGCGGATCACCGCGTTGAGGCCGGGGCAGTCGCCCCCTCCGGTGACAATGCCGATCTTCGTGCGCATGGCCGTACCCCGTTCGTCCGTTGGTTGATTCGTGATCCGCAACCTCTGCCCGACTCCAGCCGCCGGTTCGTGCTCACCAGGATGAACGCGGATGCCTCGTGCCGCAAGGCGGTGTCGTCAACATGGTCGTCGCCTGCGCACCCCCGAAGCTGGTGACGCAGCCCGTGATCAACGCGCTCGAATGTGGCCATCAGGGCGGGCTTGGTCAGGGCACGCGCCCGCCCCGGTCGCTTCGGGAAGCGGTCGGCGCAGGTCATCGCGTGCGGGCGCCGCGCAACCGTCACTATGTGAAACGAGGTCGAGCGTCGTGAGACGACTCAGAGCAGCATCTATGAAGCGAGACATCGCATATGTTTCCTTCGCCGGCGGCAGCGCCTTGTTCCCAGCGCGGACGCCATACGATCGACAAATCCGGATCGAGCACGTCCTCGACCGTGCGCGCGCCAGAGGCGTGGTGCAAGTGCTGTTGAACGACCGTCGCTGGATGGTCACACCCCATGCCGACATTCCGCTCTCTACCTGTGCTCTCTGTGAAAGGCGCACTCAGTTCCTCTGCGCCGCCCCTGAGCAGAACGAGACGGCGCACTTGCTGTGCGTGCGCTGTGCCCTCGACGCTACGGCCGACTCTTTGTGCACCCAGGCCGTCGCCGGGTGAGTCGAATTGGGAGAGGGAAGACAGGCATGTTGATTGTCGCCGGAGTGAATTGTTTGCCCCGTTGTTTGCCCGGGTCCGCAGTGCCGCCCGGCGAGCAGGCCGACTCCACGCCGTGGAACGGCGCGATCTGGCTACCCGAACCGTCGGAATTGATCAGGCCGACCGTCGCGCTGCACGCCCCGTTTGGGCCTGAGTGTTGTAGGCGATCTTGCCGCTCCGTCCCGGGGTTGATCATTGACTGCGGCATGTGCCGTTCGACGGCGTCTACTCCGTCGCATCGACGTTCCAGGTTTTCGAGTTAATGACGGCGTGGCGGCGCATCGGGCGGCGTTTACCGTAGGAGAGCGCCAGATCGCGCTTGGTGCGGCTTGGTCGACCGACTCATCCCCCGAGAAAGCTCACCTCGATCTCACGCTTGGCGAAGCGCCAGCCGTCCGGGGTGCGCCGGAAGCGGTCGCGATATTCGCCGACCACGCTCGGTGCAGCCGAGGGCGAGACGCGTCGCGCCGGATCGCCGTCGGCCCTGTACAGGGTCAGGTACACGACGCCGCCGGCGTGATCCTCGTCCACGACCTCGACCAGCAGATTGCAGCAGACGTGGCGCGACATGCGTGCCGTGTCTTCCTGACGCCGCTGGAAACCGGCACGGATCTGCTCGCGGCCGGTCATGGTGGCCTCCGGCGAGGCCCAGACCCCGTCTTCGGTAAACAACTCGGCCACCTGCGCCGCCTGGCCGTGATCGACCAGGTGGCAATACTTCGTGACCAGACGCTCGCACTCGCGCTCGATCAGCAGCTTCTGGAGATCGTCCATCGTCGGCCCTCCTAATTCGCGAACAGGTGATACTCCTGCATGTTCCAGAATGCCTTGCCCGACGGACCGCCGGCCGGCAGCGTCGCCAGCCAGAGGGCGCTCGGCACGACGGCCTCCGGTTCCTGCAACCCTTCGCCCTTCATCATGCCGGTGCGCGTCGGCCCCGGGATCATACCGTTGACCAAGATATCGGTCCCGGCGCATTCGGCGGCCGCGACCCGGGTGAGCGCGAAGAGACCAGCCTTCCCTGCACCATAGGCGGCCCAGCCGGGCGCGGCCATTTCGGCGCCGCGTGACAGCATGTTGACGATACGCCCTTGCCCCTGGCGGCGCATGACCGGCATCGTCGCGCGCAGACCGTACAGCCCGCCGAACAGGTGCACGCGCACCACACGCTCGAACTGTCCGTCCCCGAGCGACTCGATGGGAGTGTAGTCGCCGAGTCCGGCATTGTTGAAGAAGATGTCGATGCGGCCGAAACGCGACAACGCCGTTTCGACCATGTTCCTGACCTCGCCCTCCACCGTCACGTCCGTGGGTACGGCGAGAATCCGTTCGCCTTCGATCTCGCGAAGTCCCTGCGCGTTCACATCCGCCGCAACGACGCGTGCGCCTTCCGCCGCGAAGGCAACGGCGATCGCCCGGCCGATCCCGCTCGCCGCACCCGTGATGACGGCGATCCTGCCGTCGAGTTTTCCTGCACCCATCGAGTTCACCTCCAGAGCGACCTGCGATCGGAAGCGCACGTTTGAACCTTCGCAAACCACAATTCAAGCGTCGACGGCGTGCGGCTTGGCAAGGGGCGTACGCCGCCGACACTGCCTATTGGACATTGCTTGAACCCCGGCCGAACCGCATTACGGGGCGGACAATGACCGTGTCCACCGCCGCATCCGGGCGCTGCATCCGGGCCGCAAGGCACGGGGTCACCCCGTTTGCCGCATCGCGGGCGCACCTCGGCGGCGGTCGTGATTCGTGCCCGTGATTCGTTTTCGTGGCTCAAGTTCACGATACGAGCGCTACTCGCAACTCAATCGAAGCCTGGGAGCAGGTCAGTGGCTCGTGCGGGTGACGGTACCGGCGCCTCCACCGGCAGCCCGAGATTCCGCAAGATCTTCTCGACCACGGAGCGCTGCTCGATCGTGGCCAGAAGACGCAGCCGTCCCCCACACTCCGGGCAGGCAAGAACGTCGATCTCGAAGGTGCGCTCCAACAGCTCCGCCCACGCGTAGTGCGTGGGACGCACGTAGCCCATGCTCGGCGGTGGCCGGGCTGCTGCCCCCGCACACGGCCGGCTCGCAGGGCCGTCGCCGCTGGGAGACTGCGGCAGCGCTGCCGCCGTGGGTGAGACCAGGCCCGTTTCCACTCCAGCTTGTCCGGGCTATCCGACCAGGACACTGCCCCCGAGCCGGTGGACCCGTAGGGCATAGCCGCCCAACGCTACCCGATCGATACAAGAACGGGCGGCTCAGGGGACGGGACCCACGGTCGGCGGGCCAAGTAACCCATGAGGGGTGGGCGAGGTTGGCTGCACTGGATCCCCCGAAGGCACGGCTCGATTGACCGTGGCCCCAGAATCTGATTGGCTCTTAGTTGCGTCTTGGACGCAACTAAGAGCCATGCGCAAGTCAGAACAGACCCGCAGCGAGCGAAGGCTCGAGCACCTCAAGGTGATCGCCACGGACGGGGGCATCAAGCTGAC
>Ga0316622_100000458_pt1 | contig 23695 bp, 18 predicted proteins | sample OWC_Aug_OW2_C1_D_FD_207646 | JGI IMG/M metagenome (GOLD analysis project Ga0316622, IMG submission 207646) | Wetland soil microbial communities from Old Woman Creek delta, Ohio, United States - OWC_Aug_OW2_C1_D5_C | ecosystem: Environmental > Terrestrial > Soil > Wetlands | place: USA: Ohio... | reverse complement strand
TACTTTTTTCATACCATCCTCCGAATTAATTTGGTTTTTATAATTTTGTGTGCGCTGAAGTTCAGAGCGCCATTTTTATAACATGACAAAAACGCGCATGCAATACCCAGTCGGCTACAGAATATCGATGTCTTTTGGCAGATTGATCTTGATCTCCTTGCCTTCCCAGCGAACCGAACCTATCGCCATCCATTCGCCCGATAAATTACTGTTTCTTAGGTCTTTCTCCCAATCCGAGGGTGCTTTTATTTTCTTCATCTTGACGATGAATTGCGTGTTCTTCAGATCGAGATTGATCTTCTTGCCCCAGAATGCCGTCACCTTCATGATGAATTTTTTCAGCCTGACTTCGTCGATATTAGGGGTCACCGCAATATTGGCCCACATCGAATGTACCCGGCCCCAGTTGGGCGCCAGCAATCGGCCTTGTTCGTTGACGAAAGGTAACCAACGTTCCTCGCCATCGGCATCGAGGTAGGTAATGGCCAACAAACGGTCATAGCCCTCGAAATGATCGTGCAAATACAGCGCATGCGGCGTGATACCGATAAAAGTATGCGAAAACATCAGTAGGGCATTGCTCATGTCCGCCAGCATACTGGTCATCGGTGATTGCCGGGTATCGACATGCAATCGATACAACAAGCCGTAATGAAAGCTGCTGTTAAGCTGGAACAGGATCAAAACCGCCAGCACCTTACTGATTTTGTGCACATTGCGTCTTGCCAGCAAGGTGTGTTCGGTTTCAAAAATTCGTTCATATAAGGTCGCGCCTGGGATTTCCCCGGTATCCGGCATGCAAGTTACATCGCAAGTCAGCCTGGATCGGGCGTCGGCAATCGCTCGGTAACGGCGGCAAGCCCAAGAATAAATGCCGGGCAGTCTCAGCAGCCAGCCTATCGGCGCCGCGTAACGCATGGCCATAAAGATTTGCGCGTAGGTTGCAACACCCGCATAAAGCCGGCCCTCGGTATCGAGAGCGTACAAATCGGTCAGCAATTGTTTTTCGCCCAGCTTGCTCAGCGCCGGATAATTTTTTGCATAGGCTTGCGCGGACTTGAAGTCCACGCAGTTCAATACGTCGAAATGATTGAGTATCAAAACGGTACGGCAACACAAAGGACATTGCTGATCGTAAAACACCGTGAGCAGAGGCTGTCTGGCTTTCAACCAATCCCCAATCCGCCTATACCAGGCGAACGGCATCACCAAGGCATAGAAAACCAACATGCCCATGCCGAAGGGATAGATGTTGAATGACAGGGTGATACCGAGATGCAGGCCGATCCCCACCAGGAAAAACAGCGGCCTTAAGCGGCGGTAATGAAAAAACGGCAGGAAGGTAAACTGAAAAACGATAATCGTGTAACCGATGATTTTTTGCAAAATCTCGATATTCAGCAGCCACGACATGTCGATGGCGGAGATGTAATAGGGTATCGAGGATGGTAGCCAGCCCCCCAGGCCGTTACGCCAATGTTCGGCAAACATCTTGTGTATCACCGAATCAAAGTAAAGGAAGCCCAGGCATATCGCAACCGGCAGGTAGTAGGCCAGAGCCGAGACTTCAGGCCGTTTGTATTGGGAATAATGCACGAAAGGGCTAAGCAGCTTTTTCCTAAGCCCGTCGATCGCAAAGGCCTTGTCGATAGGCATGAAAATTAGGAAGAAGTTGGCGCCTATCATGAACAGATCAAAACCACCGTCGAAATCGCGCTGCATGGGCGTGAAATTGACGAAAACCAGCCAGAAAACATAATTAGCGATGCTGGCGGCCTGGCAACGATAGCCGGCGACCAGAGCAAAGGCCACCGCGGCCCAGGCCCAGAGAAAAAACACCAGCATTGGAAATTCGACATCCAGAAACGGAATCGGATCGAAGATTAGATGATTGAAATAGATCAGGAAAAAAACTTCCTGTAACGTCACCAGCCCGAACAACATCCTGAACAAGCCGATACCCGTGGCGGGCGCTTTTTTTAGATAAAGCGCATTGATTTTGGAGAGGAGCAGTTTGTACATTATTGTAATCGGCGGGATAAAAATGCACGGATTATAAGGTATTTATGCCTGTTCCCCCCGTTTTTGCGCAATAAAAAAGGCGGCTACGGAGTCTGTCCGTGCCGCCTTTTAAGAAAAGCCATGCAATAAGCAGTTAGCTTATTCTTCGTCCTTAGGCTCCGCAAACACCCATTTTACGAAGAAGTATCCTGCAGCGATAATCACAACCGCTCCAATCATGCCTGACGGTTCTTTCAGCATTTCTGTTAAATCTAAGATCGCTCCCATGGGTGCCTCCTACCTTATAGTTTAGTTGTTATAAAAAATCTGCCATTTCGTTGGCGGCCGAAAGTGATATGTTACTTTAGCTGCCTCTAATGTCAAGCAATTCATGGATATGATGGAAAGATCGCGGCGCAAATTGCCATATCCATGGAATATGAGTAGTATGCGGCCTTAACCTACAGTTTGATAACAATAAAAACAGTCAGAGGGGAATAAATATGATCAGTGGTGTAATAATGATTTTGACGGTGATTTGGGTCTACCAATCGCTGATGAAGGTTAAAAAAGGCAATACCTTGTGGTGGGTCGCCGGAAGCGCGGTGCTATTCTTCGCCACGTTGACAGTGTCCGATATCTTCTGCATCGAGATCATCGATGCCCTGGGCGGTAAGGACATCGGCGGCGAGTACGATCCAAGCCTGACGGATGTCGGCGATCGCAAGACTCAGGAGGCGGCCGGCGGCTTATTCATGCCGTTCGTATGCGAACTGTTCCCGTCCATCATAGGATTCCTGGTGGTGGCAGTAGTCCGCACTCAGTTCATCCTGAAAGAAGCCTTGACGCCCGCCAACCTGTTTAGTGGCATCAAAGAGATGTTCATCAGCATCAAAGACAGCTTCAAAACCTCCAGCAACTAAGCGATTAGCCACGGAAAGTCCAAAAAATCCCGGGCTTTCCGTGCACCAACGGCCTTTCTGTTATGGCCCTGTTACCAGTGATACGACCTTAACTATCGTAAAAATAAATAACAGTGTCACGATCAGTCCCACAATAATATAAGCGGACAACGAGCCATGTTTGAAATCCGCTTCCCGGTTCTTATCGCTTTGTACGCCAATCGCGGCGGCGACAACGCTTTTTACAACATGCAATAAACTGGGTTTAGACATAATTTTCCTATATAAATAATGGTAAAAAAATAATTGCGGCGCCATTCGCCACCGCCTCTTATCTTTCGATTAAACATCCGAACTTCTCAGGCCGATGAACAGTAAACAACGATTAAACCAGCAATTATCACAACGGATTTTGTTCCTGGATGGCGCCATGGGCACCATGATACAGAGCTACAAGCTGGGCGAAAAGGATTATCGAGGCGAACGCTTCGCCGATTGGCCGGTCGATCTGAAAGGCAACAACGACCTGCTGTCACTGACACAGCCCGACATCATCAAGGCCATCCATAGAGCCTATCTGGATGCCGGCGCGGACATTATCGAAACCAACACCTTCAACTCCACCCGCGTGGCGATGGCCGATTACCGGATGGAGGAGCTGGCCTACGAGATCAACGCCGCCTCGGCCCGCGTCGCCAAACAGGCCGCCGATGAAGTCAGTGCATTAACGCCCGACAAACCGCGTTTCGTCGCCGGCGTATTGGGCCCGACCAATCGCACCTCGTCGATGTCGCCCGACGTCAACGATCCAGGCTTCCGCAATATCACCTTCGACGATCTGGTTTCCGCCTACAGCGAGGCTACCCAGGGCCTGATAGACGGCGGCGCCGACATCATCCTCATCGAGACCGTGTTCGATACCTTGAATGCCAAGGCGGCGATATTCGCGGTCGAACAGACTTTCGACAAACTTAGGTACAAATTGCCGGTGATGATTTCCGGCACCATTACCGACGCTTCCGGCCGCACGCTTTCAGGTCAAACCGCCGCCGCGTTCTGGTATTCGTTGAAACACGTGCAACCTATCTCGATCGGCTTCAACTGCGCGCTCGGCGCCCAGGAATTGCGCCAGTACATCGAAGAGCTGTCCAATATCGCCGACACCTACGTGTCCGCTCACCCCAACGCCGGTCTACCCAACGAATTCGGCGAATACGACGAAACTCCGGAAATGATGGCCGCCGAGCTGGCCGACTGGGCGGCGAACGGCTATCTGAATATCATAGGCGGCTGCTGCGGCACCTCGCCGGACACCATTCGCGCCATCGTCAGCGCCGTTAGCAAATATCCGCCACGCAAGATCCCGGAACTGGAAAAACGTTGTCATCTGGCCGGCCTGGAAGCGATGAGCATAGGCCCCGAAACCTTGTTCGTGAACGTCGGCGAGCGTACCAACGTCACGGGTTCCGCGGTCTTCAAGAAAATGATCGTCGAAGAGCGCTACGAAGAAGCGCTGGAAGTGGCCAAGCAACAGGTCGAAAACGGCGCGCAAATCATCGACATCAACATGGACGAGGGCATGCTCGACTCCAAGGCGGCGATGGTGCGCTTTTTGAATTTGCTTGCCGCCGAGCCGGACATCGCCAAGGTGCCCATCATGCTGGATTCGTCGAAATGGGAGATTATTGAAGCCGGCCTGAAATGCATCCAGGGCAAGGGCGTCGTCAACTCGATCTCCATCAAGGAAGGCGAAGCCAAGTTTATCGAGCATGCCAAACTGGTGCGCCGTTACGGCGCGGCGGTGATCGTGATGGCTTTCGATGAACAAGGCCAGGCCGACACCATGCAGCGCAAGGTCGAAATCTGCACCCGCGCTTATAAGATACTCACCGAACAGGTCGGCTTCCCGCCGGAAGACATCATATTCGACCCAAACATTTTCGCGGTCGCCACCGGCATAGAGGAACACAATAATTACGGCGTCGACTTCATTGAAGCCACCCGCATCATCAAACAGACTTTGCCGCACGCCTTGATTTCCGGCGGCGTCTCCAACGTGTCCTTCTCGTTCCGAGGCAACAACCCGGTGCGCGAAGCCATCCATGCGGTGTTTCTTTACCACGCGGTGCAGGCCGGCATGGATATGGGCATCGTCAACGCCGGCCAGCTGGCGATCTACGCCGATATTCCGCAGGAACTGCGTGACGCGGTGGAAGACGTGATACTGAACCGCACGCCGGAAGGCACCGAAAAGCTGCTGGAAATCGCCGAGAAATACCGGGGCAGCGGCCAGGCCGCCAAACAGGAAACCCTGGAGTGGCGCGAATGGCCCGTGACTAAACGCCTGGAACACGCGCTGGTCAAAGGCATAGCCGATTACATTGAGGAAGATACCGAAGCGGCGCGACTGGAAGCGGAAAAACCGCTGCACGTGATCGAAGGACCGTTGATGGACGGCATGAACGTGGTCGGCGACTTGTTCGGCGAAGGCAAGATGTTCCTGCCGCAAGTCGTCAAATCGGCGCGGGTCATGAAAAAAGCCGTGGCCTATCTGATGCCCTTCATGGATGCCGACATTGATGGCAATGAACGCCAAACCAACGGCAAGGTGTTGATGGCCACCGTCAAGGGTGACGTGCACGATATAGGCAAGAATATCGTCGCCGTGGTGTTGCAATGCAACAACTACGAAGTCATCGATCTGGGCGTAATGGTGCCTGCGGAAACCATCCTGAAAACCGCCCGCGACGAAAAGGTCGACGTGATAGGCCTCAGCGGCCTGATCACCCCTTCGCTGGACGAAATGGTGCATGTCGCCAAGGAAATGCAGCGCCAGGGTTTCAATATTCCACTGCTGATAGGCGGCGCGACGACATCGCGCGCCCACACCGCCGTCAAGATCGAACCCAATTATCAGGCGGCTCCGACCGTTTACGTCACCGACGCCTCGCGTAGCGTCGGCGTGGTCAGCGCCTTGCTCAGCGACGACTTGAAAGCCGATTTCGTCGCCAAGACACGCCACGAATATGAACAAGTCAGGGAACACCATAAGGGCCGCCAAGCCAAGGCGCCGCAATACAGCCTGGAAGCGGCCCGACGCAATAAATTCGATTTCGACAGTCATCAACCGGTTAAGCCTAAATTTCTCGGCACCCAGGTGATAGACAACTTGCCGCTCGAAACCCTGGCCGAGTTTATCGACTGGTCGCCATTCTTCCATACCTGGGAACTATCCGGCCGTTATCCGGCCATCCTCGGCGATGCAGTGGTCGGCAAGGAAGCGACCAAACTGTTCGAAGACGCCCAGGACATGCTGAAACGCATCATCCACGAGCATTGGCTGACCGCCAAGGCCGTGATCGGCTTCTTTCCGGCCAATAGCGACAACGACGACATCGTGCTTTATACCGACGACAGTCGTACTCGGAAACTGCAAGTACTGCACCATCTGCGCCAGCAGAACGTCAAGGCGCCGGGCCGGCCCAACTACTGCCTGTCCGACTTCATTGCCCCGGTCGGCAGCGGCATCGCCGATTATCTCGGAGGCTTCGCGGTGACAGCCGGCATAGGTATAGAAACCAAGCTGGCCGAATTTGAAAAGGACCACGACGACTACAGCGCCATCATGCTGAAAGCCTTGGCCGACCGCCTCGCCGAAGCCTTTGCCGAATACCTGCATCAGACGGTGCGTAGGGAATATTGGGGCTATGCCGAGGACGAAGTCCACGACAACGCCGCGCTGATCGAAGAAGCCTACCAGGGCATACGCCCGGCCCCCGGTTATCCGGCCTGTCCCGATCACACCGAAAAGGCCAAGCTGTTCGAACTGCTGAATGTCACCGAGCATACCACTATAGCATTGACCGAAAACTTCGCGATGTATCCGACCGCGGCGGTCAGCGGCTGGTACTTCTCGCATCCCGAATCGCAGTATTTCAACCTCGGCAAGATCGAGCGGGATCAATTACAGGACTATGCCAAACGCAAGGGCATGACCGTCGAAGTTGCCGAACGCTGGTTGGCGGCGCATTTAAACCAATAAACCTGTGGGGGCGAATTCATTAGCCCCTTGTAGAATCATTATCATGCAAAAACGCATCGAATACCTTTTGGAACGCACCATGTACGCCAGCCGCTGGATCATGGCGCCGGTTTATCTGGGCATGAGCCTGGTGCTGGCGGCGCTGGCGATCAAGTTTTTTCAGGAGCTCTACCACTTTATTCCCCACATACTCGACCTGCCCGACTCGGAAATCATCCTGAAGTTGCTGACCTTCATCGATCTAACCCTGGTCGGCAGTCTTACCGTGATCGTGATGTTCAGCGGCTACGAAAATTTCGTGTCGCGGATGGACATCGAATCCGGTACCGAAAAGCTCGATTGGCTGGGCACCCACGATTACGGTTCGCTGAAAACCAAGGTGACCTCCTCTATCGTGGCGATTTCCTCGATTCATCTGCTGAAAATCTTCATGAATCTGAATGCCACCGATACCGATAAACTGCAATGGTATGTGATCATCCATCTGACCTTGGTGGTCTCGGCCTTCTTCATGGGTTATCTGGACAAGATTTCCAAACACTGATGGCCGATTTTCTGCTGTTCGGTACCGAGGGTTGCCATTTGTGCGAGGAGGCCGAGGAGTTGCTGATAGCCAATGGCATTGCCTTTGCAAACAAGGACATCATGGATAACGAGGAATGGCGGCAAGAATACGGCTTGCTGATTCCTGTCTTATGGCATCCCGGCAGTCGACGGCAACTTAACTGGCCGTTCGATGAGCACCAATTGCGGGAATTTATCGGATTATGCAAGGGCGATTGAAATCGCCCCTACCGAGAACCGTAACTTCTATTGGCCGCCCAAAGAACCTATTTGTCCGCCACAGCTTGACGGTTAATCAACAAATATTCGAAAGCCTCGGCCGATAAGGGCTTCGAGAACCAATACCCTTGGCCGTAGTCGCAACCTCGGGCCACCAGCAGATCACGTTGTTGTTCGGTCTCTATGCCCTCGGCAATGACTTTCAGGCCAAGTTTGTGCGCCATGACGATGATGGCTTCGCACAGCGCCAAGTCATTGGAATCCGGCGCCAGATTGCTGACAAACGAGCGGTCGATCTTCAGATAGTCGATGTCGAATTTCTTTAGGTAGGCAAGGGACGAGTAGCCCGTGCCAAAATCGTCGAGCGCCACTTGAATGCCGGCATCTCGATAGGCGATTAACTGACGAGTGGCGGTATCGCTGGCATCCAGCAACAGACCTTCGGTAATTTCCACCACGATGCTTTGTCCGGGCAAACCTAATTCCCGCAAATAATCGAACCATGCCGCCTGGTTCTCGCCCCGGTCATGGAATTGCACCGGCGATTTGTTGATGCCGATCTGAAAGGATGGATCATATAGTGCCCGCCAGTGCGCTGCTCTGCCCGCCGCTTCCCGAAACACCCAATCGCCGATTTCACCGATGATGCCGATGTCCTCGGCAATGGGAATAAACTCGGACGGATTGACCATGCCCCTGGATGGATGCCGCCAGCGTATCAGCGCTTCCGCTTTATGAATGTCCCCGGTCGCCAATTCCAGAATCGGCTGATAATGTAACTCGAACTGCCCGGCACCGAGCGCCAATCTCAAGTCACCGGCAATTAACATTCTGGCCTGCGCCGCTTCCTGCATCGATGGCACGAAGTAGCAGTAGCGGTTGCGGCCTTGGCGCTTGGCGGCATACATCGCCTGATCGGCATTCTTGATCAGTGCATCCGGGCTTATGGCATCCTTGGGATATAGGGTGATGCCTATGCTGGCCGACACGTAGGCCGATTTGTTTTTGAGCTGAAAAGGTTCCGCCATTTTACTCAGGATATTCAGCACGATTCTGTCCAGACTTCCCAGCGACTCCAGTTCGCCAAGGATAATGGTAAATTCATCCCCGCCCAAACGCGCCACGGTATCGGCCTCCCGTACGCAGCTACTCAAGCGGTTGGCGGCATCGTTGAGCAGGCGGTCGCCCATGTCGTGGCCAAGCGTGTCGTTGACCTCCTTGAATCGGTCGAGATCGAGAAATATCAAAGCCAATGTCAAACCTGTTCTATGAGCTTTCTTGATTTCCTGCTCCAGCCTGTCATGAAACATGCGGCGGTTTGGCAATCCGGTCAAGGGGTCGAAATTAGCCTGATTCCAGATCAACTGTTCGGATTCTTTCCTCTGGGTAATATCCGAAAATAGCGCTACCCGGCGGTGCACCGAGCCGTCGTCATGGAATGTGGTATTGATGGTTAAGGATTCGGCAAAAATCTCACCGTCTTTCCGGCAATTCCATATCTCGCCTTTCCAGTGGCCCGTGGTGTTGATGGCATGCCACATTGCCTGATAAAACGCCGGCTCCTGACGGCCGGAACTGAGAATATTATGATTTTTGCCGATGACTTCTTTCAGCGTATAACCGGTCAGCTTGCTGAAGGCGGGGTTGATATTAAGAATGACGCCGCTGGCATCGGTTACCGCCATGGCTTCGCTGCTGTTTTGATAAACCAACGAGGCCAATTGCAGCTCATCGTTGGCTCGGGTACGGTCGATTGCGATTCCGGCCAGACTGGCCGCCTGTTCGACGAGTTCAATTTCGCTATCGATCGGATAAACGGCTTCATGCTGATAAACGGCAAATGTACCCAGGATCTTGCCGGAACTGCCACGTATCGGTTCCGAACAGCAGGAAGCGAGACCCGCCCTAGCAGCCAATTCCTTATATGGCATCCAATTGGGATGATTGGCGATATCCGCGGCCACGATCCGTTTGCCTGTAAAAGCCGAGGTACCGCAACAACCCGCACCGTACTGTATAGGCGAACCGTTAATGGCTGTATTGTAAAACTCCGGTAGGCTCGGGGCCGCCCCGAGCAGGAGGTGTTTACCCTCGTCATCCACCAGCGAAATCGAGCATAGCAAGTCGGGATTCTGTGCCTCCACCCCTAGCACCAAGGCCTCCAGAATTTCCGTCAACGGCGCGCCTTTTGACAGCAGGTCAAGCACATAATGATGAGAACGTTCACGCACCTCGGCCTGCTTACGCTCGGTGATGTCCATGGCTATGCCTATGATGCCGGTCACTTCTCCGGCAATACCGTACAACTTGGCCCGGCTTATTTCCAAAATATGCGACTTGCCGTCGACAAATTTCAATGTTTCATGCGACTGATGGCTTGCCTGCGAACTGGCAAGACAATCGTGATCCGACTTTAGGCAAGCGGCCGCGATGTCTTCGCCCAGTACATCGGCAAGTCGGCTGGCCTCAAGAAACCGGTTTTCGGGTGCGCCCACCGCATCACAAAAAGTCTTATTGACGAACAGATAGCGGCCATCGATAGCCGTCAACCAGATGCCAACCGGTGCATTATCGAGAATCGCATGCAGCCTGGTCTCGGAAGCGTAAAGTTCCGCGACCTGATCGTTGAGCTGCTCGGCCATGGCCCGAAAGCTTTTAGCCAGATAGCCGATTTCATCGTTACGCTCGGCCGGCAATGCCGATAGAGGCTGGCCGAGCGTAAAGCGGCCGACAGTTTTCGCCATCAAATTCAAGGGCTTTGCCAATACCCGCGCAAGAATTAGGGCGATAATGCTGGCCAGCAGGCTGAATGACAACGTAAGCCTGATCACCTGAAACCCCAAGGCACGGCTTTCCGCCAGGACATTTTCCAATGCCGAATACAATCCCAGCATCACAAACCGAGGTTCCGCCCGCGACGCGAACGGAACCTTGACGAATGCGGCCAAGGAAGAAGCTCCCAATGGCCGCGCATCACTGACAGTCAGTACGGCGTGATCCTGCCCGCCATTCAGGATAGCCTGAACACCTGGGATTTCGTCTTGAATCAAGAACGGCCTGCCGCGCTCGAAACCGAAGGTTTTCGAGGCATCGGGGTGTATCAGATAATCGCCTTTGCCATTGGTCAAAAGCGCCCGGATATCGCCGGGCAGATCGGCCCGAATCCTGTTGAATAAACCATCAAGATCGACGTTGATCACCACGATGCCAACGCTGGCATATTCCCTAGATTTGACCGGCGTGGCGATCCTGATCGTCGGTTTGCCATAGCCGAGATGGGCGCCGAGCTCCTGGTTTAAATTGATTTCCGAAAAATAGAATTGGCCTTCGGGCAAACCCAAGGTCTCGAACACGTAGGGGAAATGATTTTTTTCCTGCAATTGCTGTCCGGTCACGATCTTGATGCCACCACGGTCACGGTCGGCTCTGACCAATTCCTTGCCATAGTGGCTGCCGTCGATCAATCTTATTTGCGAATATTCAGGGTGGGAGGCCAGTAGATTGGCAAATATTTCCGCCAGCTGGTCTTTATCGTTCGAGGCTGGGCTGGAATCGGCCGAGCCCGAAACTATCTGGTGCGCGGTCGATAGGGAGGAGAGAAATTTGACGTCGCCGGCGATTTCCGCCAACGCGTCCGTGAAGCGATGTACCAAAACTTGGGTCGCCGTCAGCAATTTGTCCTTGGAAGATTCCACCAGCAAGCCGCGGCTGCGGTCAAAAACATAATAGCCGGTGAGCCCGGTGGATAGCGTTCCCAGCAATGCCAGCCAGAAACCGAGTTTGATGCCTACGCTAAGCCGCATGTGATCAGAACGCCTCTAGGCTGTCGCCGGAAATGATCCTATCCCACAGCGCCTTGCGTTTGACCGGATCTTCCAGGGGCTGCAGCCAGATGAGCTTTTCATCCTGATGGCTATCCCCGGATGCCGTGACGGTATTGGCGAGGCCGTGTTCGGCGATCAAGCGATCGCTGACCGCTTTCTCCAGCGTGTAATTGATCCAGCGTTCGGCCAGGGTTGGATTGTTCGCCTCGCGGGTTATTGCCCAGCAATCCAGCCAAGCCAGGGCGCCCTCGGCGGGGATGATATAACCGATGTCCGCGCCCGCGTCCCGTAAAGCCTTGACCTGCTGATTACCGTAGTTGCCGAAAATCAGCACGATATCATGTTCGGCAAACAGTTTCGCCGCTTCCTCGGCGGTGGAATAGAAAGTCAGCACGTTCCGCCGCAGCTTGACCAGATGCCGGGCGGCCTGATTCAACTCGGCATCGCTCAATTGGAAGGGATCTTTGGCGCCCAGCAACAGGCCGGCCAGGGAAAAATTATGGTTGCTGGCGTTGAAAGCCAATACCCGGCCTTGATAGTCCGTATCCCACATGGCCGACATCGATAGCGGCACGGCCTTGACCCGTTTGCGGTTATATATCAAGCCCATTTCCGAGTAGGTATAGGGCAGCGCATACAGTTTACCGTCGCGCATCAATCCGGGAATGGCCGAAAGCTCCTGAAAACGAGGCAATTGCAAGGCGTGATTGGGAATATGGGCGAGATCGATCGGCACGCTCAAACCTTGATCGATATAACGCTGCAGCTCGGCGGTATTGACCGCGAACACATCGTAGGCGGTGGAATTGATATTATACCAGAGGTCGTCATCGGAGGCGACGTAGGTGACTTCAACATCGGCATCGAAACGCCGCTCGAATGCCGCGACGATCTCGGTATCGGCATAACCCGCCCAAGCCACGACGCGCAAGGTCTCCCTGGCCGGCACGGGAAAGGGGATCAGCACGGCCAGCATTGCCGGAATACAGGCAATAAGTAAAACCGGTTTCGAAGTTTTGCGGATCATTTAGGTGCTTACTTTGAAGGCTCTCGCCAATAATACCTATTTTGGTGAGTGGGAGGTGGGTGTGATTTTCGACTCACCACTCTCTAGCATGAATTACGCTATATTCTGGCTGTTCAGATAATCCTCGTAATTGCCGTTGAAATCGACGATGCCGTTAGGCGTCAGTTCGATGATGCGGGTGGCCAAGGAGGAGACGAATTCGCGGTCGTGGCTGACGAAAATCAAGGTGCCGGGATAATTTTCCAGCGCGGTGTTCAGCGACTCGATCGACTCCATGTCCAAATGGTTGGTCGGCTCGTCCAGTACCATGATGTTGTTCTTCTGCAGAATCAGCTTGCCGAACAGCATCCGGCCCTGCTCGCCGCCGGAGATGACTTTGACGGATTTGTTGATCTCGTCATTGGAAAACAACAAGCGGCCCAGTGTGCCGCGAATCACCTGATCGTCGTCGGTTTCCTTGCGCCATTGCCCCATCCAGTTGATCAAGCTCATGTCCTCGGCGAAGTCCTCGGCGTGATCCTGGGCAAAATAGCCGACATCGGCGTTTTCCGACCATTTCACCTCGCCGCTGTCCGGCGTCAATTCGCCGACCAGGGTTTTCAACAGCGTGGATTTGCCTATGCCGTTGGGACCGATCACCGCCACCCGCTCGCCGACCGGAATCATCAGATTCAAGTTTTTGAATAAGGGTTGTTCGCCGTATCCCTTGCTCAAATCTTGCACTTCCAGGGCCAACCTGTGAAGTTTCTTGGTTTGGTCGAAACGGATGAAGGGATTGACCCGGCTGGAGGGTTTGACTTCGTCGAGTTTGATTTTTTCCAGCTGCCGGGCACGGGATGTGGCTTGCTTGGCCTTGGAGGCATTGGCCGAGAAACGGCTGACGAAGGTCTGGAGTTCGGCGATCTGGGCTTTTTTCTTGGCGTTGCTGGCCAATAATTGATCCCGCACCTGGGTCACGGCGGTCATATAGTCGTCGTAGTTGCCGGGATATACTCGCAATTCGCCGTAATCCAGGTCGGCCATGTGGGTGCAGACGCTGTTCAAAAAATGGCGGTCATGCGAGATGATGATCATCGTCGAATTGCGCTCGTTAAGGACGTTTTCCAGCCAGCGTATGGTATTGATGTCCAGGTTGTTGGTGGGCTCGTCCAGTAGCATGATGTCTGGGTTGGCGAACAAGGCCTGGGCCAGCAATACCCTTAATTTCCAGCCAGGCGCCACGGCGCTCATCGGGCCGTTATGTTGTTCCAGCGGAATGTCGAGGCCCAGCAACAGTTCGCCGGCCCTGGCTTCGGCGGTGTAACCGTTGTATTCGGCGAATACCGATTCCAGCTCGGCGGCGCGCATGTAGTCGTCTTCGCTGGCCTCCAGGTTGGCATAGATGGCGTCGCGTTCCGACATGGCCGCCCACATTTCGGCGTGCCCCATCATCACCACATCCAATACGCGTTGGTCTTCGTAGGCGAATTGATTCTGGCGCAAGATACCCAGGCGTTCATTGGCATCTATGCTGACGTTGCCGGCCGAGGGTTCCAGGTCGCCACTGAGGATTTTCATGAAGGTTGATTTTCCGCAGCCGTTGGCGCCGATCAGGCCGTAACGGTTGCCGTTGCCGAACTTGACGGAAACGTTTTCAAACAGGGGCTTGGCCCCGAATTGCATGGTGATATTGGCGGTAGAAATCAAGAGTTTGTCCGAGGATTAAAGATAAAGAAAGCTTATGGCTGATTTGAGAAATAATTGACAGGTTTATGCTTGCGGATGCGGGGCTATTTTATCAGATTTTGGAGGGCATTTATTGGTGGCGCGCACCTGTCTTCATGCTGAAATGGGCGCTTTCGCCGCATTTCGGCATGGATGGAGCCAAACTTACCGTCCTTGGCGACCGCATCCCGGCCGGTATAAAATCCAGTTTTTGGAATAAAATTACGCAAGCCGCAGCTGTTCGAGGGATGCAACGGCGTGCGCTCCACCGATGTCGGGGATGATGCACAATTCCAGCACGGCGACAGCCGGAAGATTTACATAGTATTCTTCGGTTTCTCCCCTTGCACCGAGTGGGCTGAAATTCCACTGTTGCCGAACGATTTCCGTAAACGACTCGCCATCCGCCGACCAACTCAAGACATACTGCTGCGTGCGCTGGACTTCGGTTTCCACGAAGTCCAGCCGGATCAGATCGAGCCGTTGAGGAGGGTCGAAAATAAGCCGGATGATCTGAATCCCCGGTTCCGAGGCCCGCCAGCCACCGGCCCTGTCGGGCAGCAAGGCATCCTCGATGGGATGCTCGGTGTGTTCCGAAGTAATCTCCACTTCGGCAAGGCTCTCTATATTAAGCCAGTCCTGCCCAGAAACCGCGGTTTCCTTCCGGAGCGGATTGATGATACGTTTGCGCATAGTGAGACCTCATAAATCGGACCGGAAAAGCCGATCCATCGGCGTGATGTTATCGCGTTCCCGATTGATCGTGAGATTAATTCGCCCGATCGCAGGCTATCCTAGCCTGATAACGAGCCAGCTTGCTGCTATTTTGGTGGCATGGAAGCATCCCGCGTTCCGACAATTTCAGCTATCCCTTATAATATATAATGGCGTCCCAAGCAGCATCGCATCCATCCAGTAGCCTAACGAACCATGACCAATACGCCCGACATACTGAAAACCATACTCGCCAAAAAAGCCGAGGAAATCGCCCACCGCAAATCCAACGTTCCGCTCGATCTGCTACGGGAATTGGCCGGCACCGTTCAGGGACCGCGCGGTTTTTACCAGGCTCTGCGCGGCAAGGCCGACGCACAAAAACCGGCGATCATCGCCGAGATCAAGAAAGCCTCGCCCAGCCAAGGCGTGATCCGGGAAGACTTCAGGCCGGTGGAAATCGCCGTCGATTATGCTTTCAATGGCGCTACTTGCCTATCGGTGCTGACCGACAAGCAATTTTTCCAGGGCTCGGAAGCCAACCTGCAAATGGTGCGGGAAAAATGTCCGCTGCCGGTGATCCGCAAGGATTTCATGATCGACCCCTACCAGATCCATGAGTCGCGGGCGCTGGGCGCCGATTGCGTACTGCTGATCGCCGCCGCGCTGGAAGACGGCATGATGCAGGAACTGGCCGACACCGCCACCAGCCTGGGGATGGATATATTGGTGGAAGTGCATGACGCAGCGGAACTGGAACGGGCGCTGAAGCTGGATACCAAGCTAATCGGCATCAACAACCGCAATCTGCGCACCTTTGAAGTGTCGCTACTGACCACGCTGGAACTGAAAGACAAGGTTCCAGCCGACCGTCTGATCGTCACCGAAAGCGGTATCCATACCCCGGACGATGTCAAATTGATGCGAGACAACGGCATTTACACTTTCCTGGTCGGCGAAGCCTTTATGCGCGCCGAACATCCTGGCCAGAAAATGCGCGAGTTGTTTTTTACAAGCAAACGCTAGTTAAAACGCCGTCGTGGCTTCGGCTTCAAATTAAGGGTAGCCGATATTGGCTACCCTAGATCGGCATCCCGTTCGCCGGTGCTGATACGCCCACCTTCAATCGCATCGAGAATATAGACTTTGCCATCGCCGTGATGTCCGCTATGGGCGACATGCATGATGGTTTCAAAAATGATGTCCACCAAACTGTCGGGCGCGAAAATTTCCAGCCGCTTCTTGGGCAAGAAAGGTTTGTAATCCTGAATGTGCTCGGTGCGCTCCCGCCCAAAACCCTCGCAATCGATGATCGTCATGCCTGGAAAACCCGGAATTTCCATCAAGGCCATCGTCACATGGCTAAGCCTGTGTGGCTGGATATAAGCGCGTATCTCTTTCATGGCTTTCCTTTAAGGTTCGTCGGCTTCGGCAAAATAGCGATACAGCGCCGGTAACAAGGTCAAGGTCAAAATCGTCGCGCTTATCAGGCCACCGATAATCACCACGGCGAAAGGTTTGGCCGTTTCCGAGCCCACGCTGGTCGAAAGCGCGGCCGGGAACAGGCCCAGCATCGCCATCAGCGCGGTCATCACCACCGGCCGCAGGCGGCTGACCGAGCCGTTGACGATGGCATCGTGCAGCGAGTGGCCTTCGCGGCGCAGCTTATTCAATTGCGAGACCAGAATCACCCCGTTTTGCACCGCTATGCCGAACAGCGCGATAAAACCCACCGCGGCGGAAACGCTGAGGTTAATGCCGGTTGCCAATAGAATCAACAAGCCGCCTATCATAGCAAACGGTACATTCATCACGATCAGCAACGCATTCTTGACGGACATGAAAGCCCAAAACAGCAACACAAAGATCAACCCCAGACTGATAGGCACGATCACTGACAGCCGTTTCATTGCCCGTTGCTGGTTTTCGAACTGGCCGCTCCAGACGATGCGGTAGCCGGGCGGCAAGGCGATTTGCGCCGCCACTTTTTGCTGGGCCTCGGCCACGAAGCTGCCCTGGTCGCGGTCGATCAGGTTACATTTGATGGCGATGCGACGCATGTTGTCTTCGCGGCTGATCCGCGATGCACCTTGATTGATTTTGATGGTCGCCAGTTCCGACAAGGGAATGCGCTGGCCATCCGGAGTCTGCACCGTCAGGCTTTCCAAGCCGGCGACAGAATTGCGGGCGTTTTCTTCGTAACGTAGGGTGATGTCGAAACGCCGCTCGCCTTCCAGAAACTGCGACGCTTCCTTGCCGCCCATGCCGATTTCCATGACCCGTTCCACGTCGGCGACGTTGATACCGTAACGCGATACCTTGGCTCTATCGATGTCGACGATGACCTGGGCCAGGCCGGCTTGCTGTTCGGCGGCGACATCGGTGGCGCCTTGAATCGAAGCTAGGATATGGGTGATCTGATCGGCGCTGTCTTGCAGGGTTTTTAAATCGCTGCCGAAAACCTTGATGGCGATTTCGCCCTTGACCCCGGAAATGGCTTCCTCGACGTTATCCTGAATGACCTGCGAAAAGTTGGTGAGGATACCGGGAAATATAGACAACTCCTTGTCCATGGCTTGTATCAGTTCGTCTTTTTTCTTGTAACGCCGGGTATCCTTGGGATTGAGGTCTATCAACACTTCCAGATTGTTGAAACCCTTGGGGTCGGTGCCGTCTTCGGGGCGACCCAACTGGGTCAGAACGGTTCGGGCTTCGGAAAAGGTTTCCAGCTTATCGCGTACCTTGCGTTCGAGTTCCTTGGCGGTAGTCAGCGATACCGGGGTCGGCAGGGTGATGGTCAGCCAGATATTGCCTTCGTCGAGCTTGGGCATGAATTCCGTGCCTATTAGTTTAACCGACGCGAAGCTCAGCACCAATGCCGCGACTGCGGTGATGAACACGCTGCGGGCGTGTCTCAGCACCCATTCCAGCAAGCGCCGATAATGGTGTTCCATGCCGTGAACCAAGGGATTGTGGCGCTCGGCCAGATTGGGGCCCAACAGGTAAGTCAGCATGGCCGGTACGAAGGTTAGGCTGAACAACATCGATGCCACCAGCGCGAAACTCAGGGTATAAGCCATCGGCGAGAAAATTTTCGCTTCTACCCGCTGGAAGGTAAATATCGGCAAGAAGGCGATGATGATGATGGCTTTGGAAAATAGGATAGGCCGCCCCATCTCCGTCGCCGTGGTTAGCAGCGATTGCCGAAGGTGACGGATGTCGGATTGGCGATGCAGATCCAGCGTCACTTGCACCATGACAGCTTCGACCAAGACCACGGCACCATCGACGATGATACCGAAGTCTATGGCGCCCAAAGAAATCAGGTTGGCGGAAATGCCGCCCAGATCCACCAGGATAAAGGCGAAGAGCAGGGATAGCGGGATGATCAACGTCACCAAAAACGCCGCCAGGAAGCGTTGTAAAAACACCAGCAAAATGATCAGGATTAGCACCGCGCCCTCTATCATGTTGTGTTCGACGGTGTGTATGGTGTGGCCGACCAGTTCGGTGCGGTCGTAAATCGGGTTAATCTTGACGCCGGGCGGCAGGCCGAACTCGTTGAGTTCCTGAATTTTCTGTTTGACGCCACCCAGCACGTTGACGGCATCTTGGCCCTTGATCAGCAGCACAATGCCTTCGACGATATCGTCGCGCTGATTCATGCCGACCATGCCGGTGCGGGGTTGCGGGCCGACGCTGATGTCGGCGACATCCTTGATACGCACCGGTACTCCATCGTTGGTATCCACCACGATCTCGCCGATTTCCTGGGCGGATTTCAATAAACCTACGCCCCTGACCACCAGCGCTTCGTCGCCATGTTCGATATAGCCGCCGCCGGTGTTGGTGTTATTGGTGGCGATGGCGGTGAATACCTGGTTCAGATCGATGCGGTAATTCTTCAAACGGTCCGGTTTGACGGCAACCTTGTATTCCTTGACGCCGCCGCCGTAGGACACCACGTCGGCGACGCCTTGCACCGAACGCAGCTTGGGCTCGATGACCCAATCCTGCAAGGCGCGCTGTTCGACCAAGGGCAAGTGCTTGGCATCGATGACGTACCGCAAGATCTCGCCGACGCCGGTCGACAATGGTCCGAGCTGCGGCTTAGTATCGGTGGGAATGTCGGCGTTTTGCAGTCGTTCCAAGACCTGTTGCCGGGAGAAATAGTCCTCGGCGCTGTCGTCGAAGGTCAAGGTCACCACCGACAATCCAAAGATGGATACCGAGCGCATGTTCATCAGGTGCGGCAAGCCGTTCATCACCCGTTCGATCGGCAGCGAAATCAGTTTTTCGACTTCCTCCGGCGCCTGGCCGGGATATTGGGTCACCACCTGTACGAAGACATTTTGCACGTCCGGAAACGCCTGTACCGGCAGGTTCTCAAAGGCGATGATGCCGGAAACGGCAATCGCCAAAGTGGCGCCAATTACCATCAGGCGCTGCTGTAGGCAAAACGCGATGAGTCTTTCAATCATGTCGATATTCTCTGTGCGGTGCTATGGCTTGCTGTTTTCGATGTCGATTTCTTCTTCGGCACGCAGCATCAGGGCGCCTTCCGTAACCAATTGATCTCCGGCCGCCAAACCGCTACTGACCACGGCCTGGTCTTTCAGGCGTAAGTTGATGTCAACCGGACGTTGCTGGAAATGATCTTCATCCAAGGCAACGAATACATAATCGGAGTCACCTTCGGTAAACACGGCAGTTAGGGGAATGACAATGGCTTTATCGTCGGGATCGCTTTCCACGGTGATGGTAGCGTACATACCCGGCAGCAAGCGGCCGTCCGGATTGGGAAGTTCGCAGCGCACCTGGACGGTACGGGTCTGCTCATCAAGCACTTGTCCGATGTACTGCACCGTAGCGGGGAAGGTTTCGCCCGGATAAGCCGGCACCCAAACGGACAGCCTCTGTCCCAACCTTACCTTACCGAGATTGACTTCGAAAACTTGCATCAGCAAGGTCAGTTTTTTGATGTCGGAAACCACGAACAACGGCGTATCGCGGTCGGGCCGCACTTCCATGCCCGGATTGACGTTCCGTTCCACCACCGTACCCGATACCGTGGAACGCAAGGCGAATCGGCCATCGCTTTGCCGAGTACTGATGTGCAGATTTTTCAATCTGTCCTGTGCCCGATGTACTTCACTGCGGGCATTATTGAAAGCGTCTTGCGCCTGCTCCAGTTCCTTCAGGGAAACGGCCTTGCCGGCGTAGAGCTCTTGCTGGCGATTGAAGGCGTGGCTGGCCAACGTCAAATCCGCCTGAGCCTTGGCAAAATCGGCTTCGGCATCGGCGACATCGGGGCTGTCCAGTTCCAGCAAGGTCGAGCCGACCTGAACCTGCGTGCCGAGTGCAAGCGGCGCGGCAATCACGCGGCCGGCGACCGGCGAGCTGACGCGGGACGTCATGCTTTCGTTATAGATGATTTTGCCGGCCAGCGGCTCCAGTAAAGGATGCTGAACCGGAGTCAGGCTGGCGGTCTTGACGTAGGCCTTTTTCGGCGAACCAGGCGCCAGATAGACTTCACCTTGCGGCTTTTTAATTTGCTGTGCCGTTTGTTTATGGTCCGAGGATTCCGAACAGGCCGCTGACAGCACTATGGCGAGCAGGCCGATTAAAAAGAGATTTTTTCTTTGCTGAAGCATCTGTTTATTCATGTCCATTTTTGTACAGGCTAATTCCCAGGTTTCGACCGGCTATTGTGTAACGTCTAGGCTGCGGTCGCCATCCGTAGCCGGCGCTTTATCGCCGTTCAATTCCACACCCAATGCCTTTGCCAAGTCGAAGTAAGCATTGGTTCGGTTAATCATCGCCGCATAATAGTCGCGCATCACGTTTTTATAACTGCGCTGAGCCTCGATGAAATCCAGCACGCTGGTGGCACCCTTGCCATAAGCCAGCTCGGAGCTGTTTCTGACCGTTTGAGCATCGTCCAGCAAGCCATCCTTGAAGCGTTGCACGATTTTTTCGGCACTGCTCCAGGCCGCCAAGGCACTAACGACATCGTTGCGAATGCCGAGTTCGGTTTGTTCCGCAGCCAGCCGGCTCTGATTCAAATTCACGGCCGCCTTGTCGGATTCGCCTTGATATTGGTAAAACAGCGGCACCGGCACGTTTACGCCGACGAAGAAGGAGTTGAGAGTATTGTTGCTGGGATCGCGCGCATAGCCGGCATTGAGGGTAACATCCGGATATTTCAGGCGGCGCGCCAGTTCCAGTTCCTTTTCGGCCTGTTCCGCCCGCCGCTTGTCGGCCTGTAGATCCGGACGTTGCTGCAAGGCTTTGCCGATCAAATCGTCTTTCGGTAGATTCTGGCCAATATCCTTGAGGTCCGGCCATTCTTCCTTGGCTTCGAATTGCAGGCTCTTGTCCGGCCAACGCAGTATCACCGCCAAACCGGCTTGAGCCTGTTCAACCGCAGTCTGTGCATTGTCGAGATCGGACTGTGCCCGCATGGCTTCCATTTTCACGCGCAGGAAATCCGATTCGGAAATATCGCCTTTCTTCAAACGCAAGTTGTTGGCCTTGGTAATGACCTGATAATGATCGACAATTTCCTGGGCCAACCAGCGGTTTTTCTGGGTCTGCAGCAGTTCGTAATACGCGTCCCTAACCATATTGGAAAAGATACGCACCGCATCGCGAAAATCGCTCTCCGCCGCCTGGGTCGCGAAACCGCCGCTTTCCATGCGCAAGCCGCGTTTGCCGGCCACTTCAATTAGCTGGCTGAAGGAAAAATACTCGGCAACGCCGCAGGAAACATTCGGATCGTGGTTACAGCCGACGGCACCGGAGCCCATGTTGGGCTTATTGCTAATCTCGGAAATCTGCACGCCGAGTGTCGGATTGGGTATCGCGGAGGCAATCACCGCTTCGGCGTGGGATTGCTCGATATTGTATTTCGCGGCGATCAGATCGAGGTTGCGCTGATAGAAAATCGCCAGCGCCTCGTCGACGGAAATCGCCATATTCTGTCCGTAAGCGTCGACGGCGCTCAATAAACCGAATAGAAGGCCAGCTATCTTGAATTTAGAGCGATTATTTAGCACTGATTTGATTACAAATGAAATATTAAACTGGGCACAAGCCAGTAGACAGAGCAATTTTCTAGCCAACTATAATTACAGCCTTGGAACTGCACAGATAATACTACGCGTGCCTTGTTACAACCAAGATTGTGATCAACGCTTCCGGAGAATTCGTGTGAATGAACCCGACGTAGGGCGGCTGAAATAAACCAGCGCTAAAACCGTTTGGTTTATTTCGGCTGGATTCAAAGACTCTGCGGGATTACCCGAAAGCAGTATATAGATAGCGATTCAATATTACAATTGCGCGACTCGGGGACTGCTTCCTCGTGGCCTTCTAGTCGCCATGATGCACCAAGCAACTCCAATTTGCCAGGCTTGGTAGGGATGCAAAAATTGGTTGGTCTATCTCGGTCGGGCGGCTTGTTTTGGAGGCTGGACATTGCTACTCTGACAATCGACACCGGCACTGCTCAACTCAACTTGCGAGAAAACTTATGACCAAAACTTCGATAAAACGCGCTGGCCGCTGGCTTTGCGCTTTGCTGATAACGGTTGCCGGCCCGGCGCTGGCCGATGAAGTGGGTTGCGTGACGACCGCATGGAAACTGGTCGGCGCCAATCATAAAGTCTGTGTGGATGTCTTTGAAGACCCGAAAATCCCCAATGTGATTTGCCATATCAGCCAAGCCAGGACTGGCGGCATCTCCGGCACTCTGGGCCTGGCCGAGGATCCGTCGCAGTTTTCCCTGGCTTGCCGCCAAATCGGCCCCATCAATCTGCCAGCCAAATTGCCCGAGCAAGATACCGTGTTTTCGGAAAGTACCTCGTTGCTATTCAAATCCACCAACATCACCCGGCTATGGGATGCCAAACACAACACCTTGGTGTATCTGGCGATCAGTCGCAAGGTAATAGAAGGTGCCCCCGCCAACAGCGTATCCTCGGTTCCGGTGATGCCCTGGGGACGATAGCGGTAACGGATTGCTGGTAACATTACAACAGACTCTTTACCAAGAAATGCTCGGCTTAACTTTTCCTCTCATTTGGATAGCACTATGAAACACTTACATCTTTTGTTTGTAGCGGCAGTAATCTTTTCTTTCTTGTGGCGCGTGTATCTGGCGGAAAAATTGCCCGAAAAGTTGACCGAAAAATGGATCAAGATTTTGCCGCATGGCTTGGCGGCGGGCTTGTTGTTATCCGGTATAGCATTAGTCTTTCAAGGCAACTGGTCCGATAACTACGGCTGGATTGTCGCAAAAGTGCTGTTAATGTTGGTGTTCATCGCAGCCGGTCTATTCACATTACGAGAACAAGGGCAGCGCCGCTGGATTTCTTTTGGCGTTGCAATGTTCAGCTTTGTTTACATTGTGAAGTTGGCCATTACTAAACAAATATTCTTTTTATAACACCGGGCCTTGGAAAGCGACTATCCAGACGTGCATGCACCTGGTGGCTCAAGGCCGTAAGGTGCAATTGGTAGAGCGACAATAGGCGAAGCCATATTGCGCCGCACGGGATCCGTTTAACATTCGGGTCAGAGGAGGCCGAAGCCTCCGTCTGCCCACAGAACCGTGCGTACGGGTCCGTACACGGCTCATCACGCAAGACTCACCCATTGAGAAACTTCAAACCAATGCGCTAGCTTCTGGTCGGAT
>Ga0316622_100000457_pt1 | contig 23700 bp, 20 predicted proteins | sample OWC_Aug_OW2_C1_D_FD_207646 | JGI IMG/M metagenome (GOLD analysis project Ga0316622, IMG submission 207646) | Wetland soil microbial communities from Old Woman Creek delta, Ohio, United States - OWC_Aug_OW2_C1_D5_C | ecosystem: Environmental > Terrestrial > Soil > Wetlands | place: USA: Ohio... | reverse complement strand
CCGGCGGATCGCCTCCGCGGGGACGGTCGCCTCGTCGGTCATCGCGTCGGCCTCGCGCTCGACGAGGAGGGGGCGCGCCTCGGCCACGGTCGTCTTCACCCTCTTCTTCCGCGGGCCCCCGAAGAGACCCGGCATCATCCCCGGCAGGTCGATCCCCATCTCCTCGACCCCCTGCGGGGTCATGACGGAGATCTGCGGCGTCCGGTCGTCGGCCACCTCGATCTCCACCTCGCGGGCCTCGAGCTTCCCCTCCAGAAGCTCACGGCGGATCCGGTCGCGCCCCTCGAGCGCGGCGCCGCCCGCCGGCTGCTGGGCGACGAGGAGGTCGATGAGCCTCTCCTCGGCGGCGGCGGTGGCCCGGTCGAGGACACGGCCGCGGCGCTCCTCCTTTACGAGGCGGAGGGCCGCGTCGACGAGGTCGCGGGCGATGGAGTCGACGTCCCGCCCGACGTACCCGACCTCGGTGAACTTCGACGCCTCGACCTTCACGAAGGGGGCGTCGGCGAGGCGGGCGATCCGGCGGGCGATCTCCGTCTTCCCGACGCCGGTCGGGCCGATCATCAGGATGTTCTTCGGCGTGATCTCGCGGGCGGCCTCGGCGGGCAGCTGCTGCCGCCGCCACCGCTCGCGGAGGGCGATCGCGACGGACCGCTTCGCCTTTCCCTGCCCGACGACGTGCCGGTCCAGCTCGGCCACGATCTTCCGGGGGGAAAGGTCCCGGAGGCGCCCGGCCCTCATGGAAGGGTCTCGACCCGGATCGCGTCGTTCGTGTAGACGTCGATCGAGGCGGCGATCCGGAGCGCCTCCCTCACGATCGTCCCGGCGTCGAGGGTCGAGTGCGTGAGGAGGGCCCGGGCCGCGGCCGCCGCATACGCCCCCCCCGATCCGACGCCGAGGACCCCCTCGTCCGGGGCGATGACGTCCCCCGTCCCCGAGAGGAGGAGCGACGTCTTCGCATCGGCCACGACGAGAAGGGCCTCCAGCTGACGGAGCGTCTTCTCCGTCCGCCAGTCGGTCGCCAGCTCCACGGCGGCGCGCTCGAGCTGGCCGTGGAACTCCTCGAGCTTCCGCTCGAACCGGGTGAAGAGGGTCACGGCGTCGGCCGTCGACCCGGCGAAGCCGGCGAGGACCTTCCCGTCGAGGAGGCGGCGGACCTTCGAGGCGCCGTGCTTGACGACGGTCGTCCCCATCGTCACCTGCCCGTCGCCGCCTAGGGCGACCTGTCCCTCCCTCCGGACGCAGAGGATCGTGGTGTGGCGGAAAAGGGGTTCGTTCCTCACGGGAGGAGTCTAGCCGGGGCGGGCCCCTACTCCTCCCCGGCCCGCGGGTGGCTCTTCCGGTAGACCTCGATCAGCCGCTCGGCGTCGAGGTGCGTGTACTTCTGCGTCGTCGAGAGCGACGCGTGGCCGAGCAGCTCCTGGATCGACCGGAGGTCGGCCCCCGCGGTGAGGAGGTGCGTCGCGAAGCTGTGCCGGAGAGCGTGGGGGGAGACGTGACGCGGGATCCGCGCGAGGCGGAGGGCCTTGTCGAGGATCCGCCGGACGCTCCGGTCGGTGAGGCGCCCCCCCCGCGCGTTCAGGAAGAGGGCGTCGGCCTCCCTCCGCCGCGCCGGCTGCGGGCGCTCCTCGAGGTACTCCCGGAGCGCGGCCGCCGCCTTCCCGCCGAAGGGGACGATCCGTTCCTTCCGCCCCTTCCCGAGCGTCCGGAGCTGCCGCGACGCGAGGTCCACGTCGGGCAGGTCGAGGCCGCAGAGCTCCGAGACGCGGAGGCCCGTCGCATAGAGGAGCTCGAGGAGGGCCCGATCCCGCGCCGAAAGCCCCTCCTCCCCCTCGCGCGGTTCCACGACCGCGGCCGCCTCGGCGACGGAGAGGGTCCTGGGGAGCGCCCGCTCGGCTCGCGGCGTCGCGACGGCGCGCGCGGGGTTTGCGGACGAGAGCCCCTCCCGCGAGAGGAACCGGAAGAAGGTCCGGAGGGCCGACAGGTGCCGCCCCATCGTCGTCTTCGAGAGCCCCCGCGCCCGGAGGTGGGCGAGGTACGACCGGACGGCGAGGACGTCGGCCTCTGCCGTCTCGATCTCCCCCTCGGGACGGTTCAGGAAGTCGCGCGAGAGGAACGCCGCGAAGTCCGCGACGTCGCGCCGGTACGCGGCGCGCGTATGAGGCGACACGCCCCGCTCGTCCCGAAGGTGCCGTTCGAAGGCCGCGAGGTCGTCGGGGAGCACGCCGCTATTCTGCGGCCGCGAGGCTCCGGACCTCTTTCACCAGCTCCTTGACCTGCTCCGGCGAGAGAACGGCCGAGAAGGAGGGCATCTTGTCCCGACCCCGCGTGATCGAGCGGGCGAACCGGTCGTCGGAGACGCTCTTCTGCCATGCGGCTTTCGTCAGGTCGCGGGCCCCCTTCTTCTTCCCCTCCTCGGTCCGGCTCCTCCCGTCCTCGCCGTGGCACTTGGCGCAGTTCGACTTCCAGAGCTCCGACCGCTCGGCGGCGAAGGCCGGAGCGGGAGAGAGAAGGATCACGGGGAGCGTCAGAAGGGCGACACGGAGCCGGATGCGCATGAGGGGCTCCTCCGCCGCCGATTCTAGCGGGAGGCCGGGGCCTCTCCCGCGAGGGCCTCGCCCATCCAGGAGCGGACCTTCTCGAGGGCGGTCCGGACGAGAATCTCCCGCCGCGCCCCCTTGTCGCGGATCTTCGGAACGTCGGCGTCGTCCATCAGGCCGAATGTGACGTTCGCCGGAACGTACGCCCCCTCGCGCGGCGCCGAGACGTGCTTCGCGAGCGACCCGAGAGCCGTGGCGGCGGGGAGCGGCGCCGGCTCGCGCCCCTCGAGGAGCTGGGCGAGCGTGACGCCGACCATCAGCCCCGTCGCCGCCGACTCGAGATACCCCTCGACCCCCGTCAACTGCCCGGCGAAGAAGACGCGCGGGTCCTTCTTCCACCGGAAGAGGGGGTCGAGGTGCTCGGGTCCGTTCAGGTACGTGTTTCGGTGAAGCTGCCCGTACCGGACGAAGGCGGCACTCTCGAGACCCGGGAGCGTCCGGAAGATCCGCCGCTGCTCCCCCTGCCTCAGCTTCGTCTGGAAGCCGACGAGGTTCCAGTGCTCGCGGGCGAGGTCGTCCTGCCGGAGCTGGACGACCGCGTACGGCTCCCGCCCCGTCGCCGGCTCGCGCAGGCCGAACGGCTTCATCGGCCCGTGCCGGAGCGTCTCCATCCCCCGCTCGGCCATCGCCTCGACCGGCAGGCACCCCTCGAAGTAGACGGCCTTCTCGAAGTCGTGGAAGGGGACCTTCTCCCCCGCGAGAAGCTCCCGGACGAACGCCTCGTACGCGGCCTTCGAGAGGGGGATGTTCAGGTAGTCGGCCCCCTCCCCCTTTCCCCAGCGGCTCGCGGCGAAGAGCTTCGAGAGGTCGAGCGAGGAGGCCTCCACGACGGGCGCGACGGCGTCGTAGAAGTAGAGGTAGCTCCCGCCGAGGGCGTCCTTCAGCGAGTCGGCGAGCGCGTCCGAGGTGAGGGGCCCCGTGGCGACGACGACGTATCCGCCGCCTCGGCGCGCCTCGTCGAGCGAGCCGACCTCGGCGCGGACGACCTCGATCTCCGGCCGGCCGGCGATCCGCTCCGTCACCCCGACCGCGAAGACCCGGCGGTCGACGGCGAGAGCGTCCCCGGCCGGGACGGCCGCCTTCCGCGCCTCCTCGAGGATCACGCTTCCGATCGCCTCCATCTCCCGCTTCAGGAGGCCGACGGCGTTCTGCGGGTTGTCGGACCGGAACGAGTTCGAGCAGACCATCTCGGCGAGGCGGTCGGTCTCGTGCGCGTCGGTTCTCCGCACGGGACGCATCTCGAAGAGCCGGACGTGGTGCCCCCGCCTCGCGAGCTGCCACGCGCACTCCACCCCGGCGAACCCGCCGCCGACGACCGTGACCGGGGGCGGGGTCACGGTCCGTTCACGTCCGCCCGCGGGGCGGAGAGGAGAGGCTGGCCATCGCCCCGAGGACCGGAAGGGCGTTCGTCCGGTCGAAGAAGAGCATCGTCCGGGTGTTGCACTCGTGCGTGCACCGGCAGAAGGTCCCGCGCTTCCACGAGACGAAGTCCCGCGCCGCCTCCCCCGCCCGGATCCTCGCGAAGTCGAAGCCCGCCGCCCGGACGTTTCCGAGGAGCGTCCCGACCAGCTCACAGGCGTGGACGTTCCCGTCCTCCGTCAGGACGTACTCCCGCTCGCCGGCGAGGCAGAACCGCTCGAACCCTCCGCCCCGCGCCTGCCGCGAGATGTACTCGTATCGCAACCGGTTGATGTGCCGCCGGGCCCGCGTCCGCGCGCCGCGCCATCCGGTCCGGGCCTCCTCCGTCGGATACCGGGCGTCGAGCGTCGCCGAGAGGGATTCGTAGAGGTCGATGTCGAGGCCGGTCAGGAGCGATGGGTCGTGCGCCATCCCCCGGATCAGGTTCAGCGTCTGGAGGTTCGGCCGGTGCTCTTCCCAGAGGAAGTCGCAGAAGCGCGTCAGCTCCGCCTGGTTGTCGCGCATGAAGGTCGTCGTGACGCTGACGGTCAGGTTCGGGAGCCGGCGCGACATCGAAAGGAGCGTGTCGAGGACGCCGAGGGCCTTGTCGAAGAGCCCCGGGACGGCGCGAACCCGGTCGTGGAACTCCCGGAACCCGTCGAGGGAAACGGTCACGCCGAGCGACAGGGCGGGAGAGATCCGGCAGATCTCCTCGGTCATCCCCCCGATCACGTCGGCGGAAAAGCCGTTCGTCGGGACGTTCACCGAGAAGAAGCGGCACCTCTCGAAGTAGAGGCGGAGGATCTCCGGGAGGTCCCGGCGGAGGAACGGCTCGCCTCCCGAGATGAGGAGGAGCCGGATCGGAGGAAGGGTCCGGGTCAGCCGGTCGATCTCCTCGAGGGTCAGCTCCGGCTTCTTCGTGTTGATCGGGTAGAAGCAGTGGGCGCACCGGGCGTTGCAGAGGGAGGTGACGAAGTGGGTCCACTGGGCGATCGCCTCGCCGGGGGCGACCCAGTCGCGGATCAGAGCGGCTCCCTGCCGGAGCCGCAGCGGAAGCGCCCTTTTCACCGCGTGATTCTAGCGGCCGCCTCCCGCCCCTCCGCCGCGCCGAGACACCAGGCGACCTTCGTCAGGTAGACGACCGGCAGCGTGTGGAGAAAGGGCCACGTCCCGGGCGAGGCGAAGGTCCGGAGCGCCGCCGCGAGACCGAGAAGCGGCGAGAGGATCCGGAGCGCGAAGGGCGAGAGGCGGGCGAGGGCTCCCTCGGGGCTTCCGGAGGCCGCGTGCCGCCGCCGGACGGCGAGGGAAACGGCGCCGCTCTCTCTCCACTTCGAGAGGGCGAGGGCCGCCGACGGACGGGGATGGTGCGAGACGACGGCGGCCGGCTCGAAGGCGAGGGAGAAGCCGCGCGACGCCATCCTCATCGTCCAGTCCACGTCCTCGCACCGGAAGAGGCTCTCGTCGAGCGGGCCGGCCGCCTCGATCGCCTCTCGCCGGACGGCCAGCGTGAGAGTCGGCAGGAAGGGGCGCGTCCCCGGTGGAAGCCCCTCGCGGAAGGGGGCGAACGCCGTGACGTTGTAGGCCGTCGCCCCATAGCCGGCCGCGCGGAGAGAGACGGCTCCCGAGACGACCGGCGCGTTTTCGAGGGCGGCGAGGAGAGCGGCGAGCCACCCGGCGCGGGGGACGCAATCGGCGTCGAGGAAGACGAGCGCCCGCCCGCGGGCCCTCCCGATCCCGCGGTTCCGGTTCCCTCCCGGCGACGTCCCGGGGGGCGTCTCGACGACGGCAATACGCGGATCAGCCGGCAGCGCCGGAATCCCCGAGCCGACGACGAGGATCTCGGCGTCCGTTCCAAATCCCTCCTGCCCGAGGACCGCCGCTACGGCCTCGGCCGTCCGGGGCTCGTCCCGGACCGGGATGACGACCGAGACAGGGACCGGCTCCACGCGGGGATCGTGACGCAACGCCCCCGGACGCGCTAGCGTCAGGCTCATGAAGGCCGACTTCGTCACCTGCGACGTCTTCACCCGCCGCCCCTTCTCCGGAAACCCGCTGCTCGTCGTCCCGGACGCACGCGGCCTCTCCACCCCGGAGATGCAGGCGATCGCACGGGAGATCAACTACTCGGAGTCGACGTTTGTCCTCCCGCCGGACGACCCGAAGCACGCCTACCGGCAGAGGACCTTCGTCCCCTTCAAGGAGATCCCGTATGCGGGGCACCCGACTGTCGGGACGGCCGTCGTCCTGGCCGCGCTCGGAAGAGTCGGCGCCGGGGGCGAGGAGCGGATCTCGATCGAGGTCGGTTTCGGCCCGCTCGAGCTGGAGCTGATCCGCGAAGACGGAGCCGTCCGCCGCGTCAGGATGACGCAGGGGAGGCCGGTGTGGGAGGAGGCGGTCCGGGAGGATTCCCTCCGCGTCCGGATCGCCTCCGCCCTCGGCCTTCCCGCGGAGAGCCTCCACGCCTCCCTGCCGCTGCAGATCGTCTCGACGGGAAACCGGACGCTCGTCGTCCCGCTCGCCGACGTCGCCTCGGTCTCCGCAGCGGTCGCCGACGTCCGGGCGCTCAACTCTCTCGAGCGGGAACTCGACCTCCTCATCGCCTACTTCTTCGCCTTCGACGGCGGACGGGTCCGCGCCCGCGCTTTCTGCCCGGGGGCCGGGGTTCCGGAGGATCCGGCTACCGGCTCGGCCGCCGGCCCGCTCGGCGTCTTCCTCGCGCTCCACGGCGTTTTCCCGGGCGGTGAGCCCCGCTTCCTGATCGATCAGGGGATCGAGATGGGACGTCCCTCCGAGATCGAGGTGACCGTGGAGCGGTCTGCGGACGGGTCCCCCTCGGGCGTCCGCGTCGCGGGGAGCGCCGTCCTGATGATGCGGGGAACTCTCGATCTCTGACGGGGCGGGCCGGCCGGGGGCCTACTTCCTCGCGCGGGACCGCGCGCGGGACGCCTTCTTCGGCGCGGGGGCGGCGGCGGCCTCGGCCGCGGCGGCGAGGGCGCCGTCGGGGATCTTCGTCTCGGGCGCGTAGAGGTCGAGGTCGCCCGCCGGCGCGTCGAAGGCGCACCCTTCCTTCTCGCAGGCGTAGAACGCCCCGGCTTTCCGGTCGCGGACGAGGAGGTACGGTGCGCCGCACGAGGGGCACGCCTTGGGGACCGGGCGGGCCCGGAAGTTCCTCGGGCACGACGGGTAGTTCGAGCAGCCATAGAAGGGACCGAAGCGCCCTTTCCGGACGAGGATCTCCCCCTTCCGGCACTCCGGGCAGGTCACGCCCGTCGTCGTAACCGGCTTCGGCGGCCGGTAGCGGCAGGCGGGGAAGTTCGAGCAGGCGACATAGTCGCCGTACCGCCCGTGCTTCGCCACGAGCGGGCTTCCACAGGCGGGGCAGCCCTCGCCGGTCGGGACGTCGGGACGCGCCTCGGCCTTGCCACCGGCCACCTTCACCGGGACGGTGTTCCGGCAGGCGGGATAGGCCGTGCAGCCGAGGAAGGCCGAGCCGCTGCGCCCCGTCCGGAGCTTCATCGGGCTCCCGCACTCCTCGCACGTCTGCCCCTCGACGTCGCTGGCGTCGATCGGATCCTCCTCGACCTCGGGGATGTCGACGGTGAAGCTGCAGTCGGGGTACCCGGCGCAGGCGATGAAGAGCCCCGCCTTCCCCATCCGGAGCTTCAGCGGGTCGCCGCTCTTCGGACAGGCGTCACCCGGGTCGTTCGGGAGCCGGAAGTGGAGGAAGATCTTCCGGACCTCGGAGAGGGGGAGCCCCGCCTTGAGCGAGACCATCCGCTTCTTCGCCCGCTCGCGGTCCTTCACGAACTTCCCGTCGAAGTCGGCGAGGGCCTTCCGCCAGTCGACGCTCCCCTCCTCGACCTCGTCCAGTTCCTCCTCCATCCGGGCCGTGTAGCCCGTCTCGAAGAAGTCGTCGAATCCCTCGAGCATCAGGTCGACGACGAGGCGGCCGAGCGGCGTCGGGATGAAGCGGCGCTCCTTCTTCCGCACGTACTCGCGGTCCTCGATCTTCCGGAGGATCTCCGCGTAAGTGGAGGGGCGGCCGATGCCGTTCTCCTCGAGGAACTTCACGAGCGACGCCTCGTTGAACCTCGGAGGAGGCTGGGTCTCGTGCGCCTCGGCCCCGGCCGAGACGAGGGAGAGCGGGTCCCCTTCGAGAAGCTGCGGCAGCCGGGCCTTCCCCTCGGCTCCCTCCTCGCCCCCGCCGTTCCCGTTTCCCTCCTCGGGCGTCTCGTCGTCGGCCGTCTCCCCGTGTGCCCGGAGCCAGCCGGGATCCTTCAGGACCGAGCCGGTCGCACGGAGAAGAGCCACGTCGCCGCTCCCCTCCGCCCGGGCCTCGATCTCGGCCGTCGTGATCTCGGAGACCGACGGGCTCATCTGCGAGGAGACGAAGCGGGTCCAGACGAGGCGGTAGAGCTTCAGCTCGTCGGCCGTCAGGTACCGGGCGACGGCCTCGGGGGGAAGGTCCATCGAGGTGGGCCGGATCGCCTCGTGCGCGTCCTGTGCATCCTTCTTCTGCCGGTAGCGCCGGATCTCGGGGTTCAGGGCCGCCTCGCCCCACGTCCGCCCGACATAGTCGCGGACGGCGACGAGCGCCTCCTCGGCCGTCCGGGTCGAGTCGGTCCTCATGTAGGTGATCAGGCCGACCGAGCCCCGTTCGCCGAGCGTCTTTCCTTCATAGAGCCGCTGCGCGACCTGCATGGTCCGACGAACCGTGAAGCCGAGGACCCGGGCGGCCGCCTGCTGGAGCTTGGAGGTCGTGAAGGGGGGCGGGGGGGTCGAGCGACGCTCTTTCGCCTCGACCGAGACGATCCGGAGGGACGAGGAGCGAACGTGCCGAACGACGGCCTCGGCCGCCTCCGCCGTCGCGAGGCGGGGGTCGGTCCCGTCGAACTTCAGCTTCTCGCCCCGCCACTGGACGACGCGGGAGGGAAAGGCGGCCTCCCCCTTCTTCAGCGTGCAGGGGACGGAGAAGTAGGGGACGGCCGTGAACTTCTCCCGCTCCGTCTCGCGCTCCACGATGATCCGGAGCGTCACCGTCTGAACGCGCCCGGCCGAAAGCCCCCGCCAGACCTTCGACCAGAGGAGGTCGGAGACCTCGTACCCGACGAGCCGGTCGATGATCCGCCGCGCCTGCTGCGCCCCGACCCGGTTCATGTCGATCGTCCGGGGGCGCTCCACGGCGCGCGTGACCGCCGACTTCGTGATCTCCTGGAACTCGGCGCGCCGGAAGTCGGCGTCCGGCAGGGCGGGGCGGAGGATCTCCTGGAGGTGCCAGCAGATCGCCTCCCCCTCGCGGTCGGGGTCGGCCGCGAGGAAGACCGTCCCGGCCCCCTTCCCCGCCTTCTTCAGCTCGGCGAGGACCCGCTCCTTCCCGGGGAGGACCTCGTAGCTCGGCTCGTACCCGTTCGCCCGGTCGACGGAGATCCCCTTCCGCGGCAGGTCCCGGACATGGCCGTAGCAGGCCCGGACCACGAAGTCCTTACCGAGGAACTTGGCGAGGGTGTCGGCCTTCGCGGGGGACTCGACGATGACGAGGGACTTCGCCATGAGAAGCGGCCCACGATGCCACGCCTGTCAAGCGGGGCCGGCGAGACGGAGGAAGAGAGCTCCGGGGAGGGCGGTGGCCAGCCCCTCCATCTCGAGCCGGACGAGGGCCGACGAGAGGCGGGCCGCCGGGAGCCCCGTGGCCGCGGTGAGCGCGTCCGTGTCACGCGCTTCGGAGGGGTCGAGGGCGGCGAGAACGGAGGCCGCATCGGGGTCGAGGTCCGGGGGAGGCACGGGGCCCCGGAGCCCCGTCCGGGTCGCCGCCCGGATCAGCGCCGGAGCGTCGAGCTCCGCCAGGACGTCTTCCACGTCCCTCACGAGAATCGCCCCGTCCTTCAGGAGGGCGTTCGTCCCGGCGCACCCTTCCGTCAGGATCGGCCCCGGCACCGCGGCCACGTCGCGCCCGAAGTCGGCCGCGTACCGGGCCGTGATGAGCGACCCGCTCTTCTCCGCGGCCTCCACGACGAGAACGAGCCGGGAGAGCCCCGCGATGATCCGGTTCCGGATCGGGAAGTAGTAGGGAAGCGGACGCTCGCCCGGGTCGAACTCCGAGAGGGCCGTGCCGCTCCGGACCAGCTCCTCCAGGAGCCCCGCATGCTCCGGCGGATAGCAGACGTCCAGGCCGCAGCCGAAGACGGCGACCGTCGTCCCTCCCGCCTCGAGGGCTGCGCGGTGGGCGGCGGCGTCTATGCCGCGCGCGAAGCCCGAGACGACCGTCACTCCCGCCCGGGCCAGCCCCCGGGCGAGATGCCCCGCCGCCGCGAGCCCGGCGCGGGACGCCCGCCGCGCGCCGACGACCGCCACGGCCGGTCCGGTGGCGAGGGAAAGCCCCCGGGCCCAGAGGCGGTTCGGCGGGCGGGGGATCTCGCGGAGGAGTGCGGGGTACTCCGCGTCGGAGGGGAAGATCTCCCGTCCCCCTTTCGCCCGGAGGGCTTCCTCGCGCTCGCGTCCTCCAGAGAGATCGTTTCTCATCTGTGTCGGCTGGCACCCCGCGTGCTTCTCTTCCGGCCGGATTGCCGTGACTATAATGCCCGCGCTGCACGTGGCGAGTTGCTTCCGTCCTTCCCGGCTTCTCCCGGCGGCGCTCGCCGCGGCGCTGGCGGGGAGCGCGGCCTGCTCCGCCTCCCGGGCGACGGACACGAGCGCGGCGGCGCAGCGCGCCTACGGAGCCGAGATGGCGAAGAAGGGCTTCTGGCACGAGGCCCTCTTCCGGTTCCAGAAGGCCGCCGCCCTCTCACCGAACGACCCGGAGCTGCAGAACAACCTGGCCGTCGCCTTCGAGGCGACCGGCGACACGACCCGGGCCCTCGCCGCCTATCGCCGGGCTCTCGAGCTCGCGCCCGAGGAGACCCACATCCGACGCAACTACGCCCGCTTCGCCGAGTACTACACGGCGGCCCAGCGCGCGGGCTTCGGGGCCGACGCGCCCGCGCCGACGCCCACGCCCCCCCCCATGCCGACGCCATGATCCGACGCCTTCCGGCCGCCGTCCTTCTCGCCGCGCTCGCCGCCGCCGGGGCGGTGCCGCTCCTCGCCGGCGTCTTCGAGACGAAGCTCCGGCTTCCCCTCCGGCCGAAGCTCGCCGTGACGGGGCGCGAGCGGATCTCGATCGCCCCCTTCCTCGTCGCCTCGCGGACCTCGGACCGGCGAGAGGCGGTCCGCGTGGCCGACGTCGATCTCGACGCCGAGTTCCGGCGGTACCTGGCCAAGCTCCTCTCGAAGCGGACGAAGATGACCGTCGTCGCGATGCCGGCCGACGTGAAGCTCCCCGCGACGGCGCTCCGGGAGCTCGCCGAGAACGGTCCCTACTGGCGCGGTCTCGGCGCCCGGACCGGGGCGGATCTCCTCCTGACGGGCGTCGTCGACTTCCGTGTCGAGAACAAGTCGGGCTACAAGACGGAGGAATACCGGAGCCCCGTCGACGGCCGGACCTACACCCGGCAGGTCCTCGTCGAGTCGACCGGCTTCACGTTCGACGTCAGCGTCCTGGCGATCGACGCCCGGACGGGGGCCCGGCTCTTCCTCGAGAACTTCCGGGACCAGAAGGAAAAGCCGAAGCGGGCCGCCGACGAGATGGCCGGGCTGTTCGAGAACCTCTTCTCCCTCGAGGGGCAGCTCCTCGGCCTCTTCGTCGTCCGGGAACGCGAGGCGAACCGGTATGTCTTTGATTAAGAGGCTCCTCGCCGCCGCCGCCGTCGCGCTGCTGGTCGCGCTTCCCGCCCGGCCCGCAGGGCAGAACAAGATCGTCTACGACACGTTCGACTGGTCGATCTACAGCTCGACCCATTTCGACGTCTACTACTACACCCGCGGCAAGCCCTCCCTTCAGAAGGTCGTCTCGATGGCCGAGTCGGCCTACGACGAACTCTCCCGGCGGCTGAACTACCAGATCCCGAAGCGGATCCCGCTCATTTTCTTCGTCACCCACGCGGAGTTCGAGCAGACCAACGTCATCCTGAACTTCATTCCGGAAGGGGTCGGAGCCTTCGCCGAGCCCGCGCGGAACCGGATGGTCCTGCCGATCGACCTCCCCGACGAGAAGCTGCAGGCCCTGATCCAGCACGAGCTGACCCACGTCTTCCAGTACGAGCTCCTCTTCGGCGGAAGCTACGCCCGCGCCGTGATGTCCTCCGTCCCGACGTGGCTCATCGAGGGGATGGCCTCCTACTTCGGGAACGACGAGGACGAGAAGGACCAGATCTTCGTCCGGGACGCCGTCAACTCCGACCTGATCCCCCCCATCACGCGGGTCCAGATCCAGGGCTACCCCGCCTACCGCTTCGGCCACGCGTTCTGGGAGTTCCTCGAGGCCGAGTGGGGGAAGGACGCCCCCCGCGACTTCGTCTACGAGCTTCGCTCCTTCCTGGGGCGCGACGTGTCGCAGGCGCTCCGGCGCACCTTCGACGTGGCGCCCGACGATTTCGACCTGAAGTTCCGCCGGTACCTGCGGCGGAAGTACCTTCCCCTCCTCGCCCAGAAGGGCGAGGCCTCGGAGTACGGTCAGCGCTTCCGCGTGAAGGAGGACGTCTCGTCGTTCGAGATCGGGACGGCCGTCTCCCCCTCGGGCGACTTCGTGGCGACCCTCACGACCTACAAGGAGCAGGTCGACATCGCCCTCCTCTCCGTGAAGGACCGGAAGCTCTACAAGAACCTCTCCGCGGGGAAGACGACGCGGTACGAGTACATCATCGGCCAGTACCTGACGACCGGGCCCGCCGCGGGGCGGGACGTGGCGTTCGCCCCCGACGGCGACCGGATCGCGGTCTTTGGCCGGCACGAGAGGGGCCGCAAGCTCCTCCTCTTCTCCGTCCGGAAAGGAGGCCTCCTCGAGCGGATCGACGTGGCGCCCGACCAGCCCCTCGCGCCGGCCTTCTCGCCGGACGGCGGGACGGTCCTCTTCGCGGGGACGCTGAACGGCAAGCGCGACATCTTCGCGCTCGACCTCGCCACGAAAGCCGTCCGGAACCTGACGGACGACATCGGATACGACGAGGCGCCGGTCTACTCGCCCGACGGAACGTGGGTCTACCACCAGAAGATGATCGGAGGGCTCGCGAAGATCGTCCGCTTCCCCGCGGACGATCCGGCCAAGGTCGAGCAGGTCACGTGGGGCGACGGCCACGACGAGGACCCCGCCCTCTCCCCCGACGGGAAGCGGCTCTACTTCAGCTCCTCCCGGGGCGGCGGGATCTTCAACATCTACAGCCAGGACCTCGCGACGGGCGAGATCCTCCAGTACACCGACGTCATCGGGTCGGCCCTCGGTCCCTCCGCCTTCATGGGGCCGGACGGGCAGGAAAAGGTCGTCTTTTCCGGCTACCAGGCCCAGCGCTCCCAGCTCTACGTCGCCGAGGCGAAGAAGCCGTTCCGGAAGCTCGACGGGAAGGCGCCGGCCGCGGCCGCCCTGAAGCCGGTGACGACGTCCGAGTTCTCGCCGGCCCTCGAGGTCTCGATCGACCCCGAGAAAGTGACCCGCCCGAAGCGGTTCAAGCTCTTCGTCTCCGACGTCGGCGGGTACCTCGGCGTCGACTCGGCCGGGACCTTCTACTCCAACGTCCTGCTCGACCTCTCCGACTACCTCGGGAACGACCGCGTCCGGTTCGTCTTCAGCTCGATCTCGAGCTTCTCCAACTTCTCGCTCTCGTACCTCAACCTGCGGAATCGCTTCCAGTGGGGGGTCGTCCTCTACGACCAGCGCGAGTACATCCTCGGCTACGACGTCAACACGGGCTACACCACGCGGATCCAGCAGGTGACGCGCGAGACGGGGGCCTCGGCCCTCGGCTACTACCCGCTCAACCGCTATGCGCGGCTCGAGGGGGAGTTCGGCTACGTCAACCGGAACGTTCCCTCCTACGAGTACATCGAGCTGGCACCCGGCTTCTTCCAGCCCCTCTACGTCGGGAACCGCTCCGACAGCGTTCCCGTCGTCGGTTTCGGGTTCTCCCGGGACACGATCAACTGGAAGGAGTTCGGGCCGCACAGCGGCACGGACGTCGACGTGAAGCTTCGCTACCTGCCCGACCTGAAGGACGGGGGGACGCTGACCTTCAACACGATCGCGCAGGTCCGCCAGTACCTTCCCCTCTCCCGCCGGATCCTCTTCGCCTTCCGCGGCCTCGGCGCCTTCTCGAGCGGCAATGCCCCCGATTTCTTCACGGCCAGCGGTTACGACCGTCTCCGGTCCTACCAGTACGGGTACGTCTCGGGAAACAACGCCTTCGTCATGAACTTCGAGCTCCGCTTCCCGCTCGTCGACAACCTCGCTCTCCCCTTCATGCGTTTCGGGGGGATCCGCGGGCGGGTCTTCTTCGACATCGGCGGGGCCTGGTACAAGGGGCAGTCGTTCACGTTCTGGAACTCGGACTTCGACCAGTTCCAGGACGCCATCGCCGAGTACGGGTTCGGGTTCTCGGTCGGGGCCTTCGGAGTTCCCCTGAACTTCGACTTCGTCCAGCCCTGGAACGGCCACCAGCGCGTCGGGACGATGCAGTTCCTCTTCTCGATCGGGTTCCCGACCTTCTGACGCGGTCCGTGCGGGGGGTCCCGGCGGCGTGATCGCCGGTCTCCCCGGCCCGCGTCATAATCGCCCCCGCGTGCGGATTCGCGTTCTCGGCGCCCACGGGGGCTCCTCGCCCGACCACCGGCAGACCTCGTTTCTCCTGAACGAGAGCGTCTGTCTCGACGCGGGAGCCGTCACGTCGGCCCTCGCCCTCGACGAACAGGCGCGCGTCCGCGCGGTCCTCGTCACCCACTCGCACCTCGACCACGTCGCCTCCCTTCCCTTCCTCATCGAGAACGTCTTCGGACGGACGCACCTCCCCGTGGAGGTCGCCGCCCCCGCCGAGGTCGTCGCCTCGCTCCGGCGCCATCTCTTCAACGACGACGTCTGGCCCGACTTCTCGCGCCTCCCCGACCGGCACCTGCCGACCGTCTCGTTCCGCTCGCTCGCCTGGAACGCTCCCGAGAGCGTGAACGGCCTCCGGGTCACGGCCGTGCCCGTCTCGCACGTCGTCCCGACCTGCGGCTACGTCGTCTCCGACGGGTCCGCGACCGTCGTCTTCTCGGGGGATACGGGGCCGACCGCGGCCATCTGGGAGGCGGCCCGGCGCGCCCCGGACCTCAAGGCCCTCTTCGTCGAGTGCTCCTTCCCGAACGGGATGCAGGAGATCGCGACGATCTCCCGGCACCTGACCCCGGCCCTCCTGTCGGCCGAGCTGCCGAAGATGCCGGCGGGCGTCCCCGTCTACCTCTACCACATGAAGCCGCCGACGCTGGAGATCCTGGCGGCCGAGGTCGCCGCCCTCGGCGAGCCCCGCCTCCACCTCCTCCGCGACGGCGACACCCTCGATTTCTGAGCGCCGTCCGGCCGGTTAGGCCTTGTGCATCCGGGCGAGGGCGGCGGCCATTCCGCGCTGGCCGACCTCGGAGAACCAGGAGTCGACGAAGGCCTTCCGCCCGTCCGGGATGATGTCCCGCGCCTTCTCGAAGGCGGCCCCCCGGAGGTCCCGCTTGATCGCCGCGTAGACCTCGCTCGTGGAGCCGCCGAGCCGCCCGGCGAAGGCGACTGCCTCCTCGAGAAGTGCGGCCGGAGGGACGATCCGGTCGATGGCGCCGAGAGCGTGCGCCTCGTCGAAGGCCATCGTCTCGCCGAGGAGGGCCCACCGGCGGAGGGCGACTTCGCCGACCGTCACCCGCATCGCCTCGACGCAGTAACGCGGGACGTGGACTCCGAGCGTCACCTCCGGGAGGCCGATCTTCCCCGGCCCCTCTGCCGCGAGGCGGAAGTCGGCGGTCGCCGCCAGAAGGGCCCCTCCCGCGACCGCGTGCCCCGTGAGGGCGGCGACCAGAGGCTTTCCGAGGAGGTAGAGGTCGAAGAAGAGGGTCTCGAAGATCCGGATGAAGCGGCCGAAGGTCTCGGAATCGGCGTGCGCCAGCGTCCCGAGGTCGAAGCCGCCGCAGAAGATCGCCGGCGAGGCGGAGGTCAGGACGACGCCGCGGACGGCGGCGTCCTCCTCCGCCGCGCGGGCCGCCCCGTGGATCTCCTCGCAGAAATCCGCCGTCAGCGCGTTCGCCCGTCCGCGCGCCAGGGAGAGGATCCGGACCGCCCCGCGGTCCTCGACGTGGAGCGTCACGCTCATCGGGCCTCCGTCGGCGCCCTGCGCCGCGACAGGAAGAGGTCGAGCACGCGGCCGTCGTCCGCCAGCTCGGGGTGGAAGGTCGCGGCCAGCACACTGTCCTGCCGCACGAGGACCGGGTCCCCGTTGCGCCGCGCGAGAACGGCCACGCGCGGCCCGACCGCGGCGAACTTCGGGGCCCGGATGAAGACCGCCTCGAGCGGCTCCGTCCCGAGCGCCTCGCGATCGAGGTCGGTGAGGCGGACCACGGTGGAGTCGAGCTGCCGGCCGTAGGCGTTCCGGACGATCGTCGCGTCGAGGAGGCCGAGTCCCTCGCCGGCCGGGTGGAGGATCGTCCTCGAGAGGAGAATCGCCCCCGCGCAGGTCGCGAGGACCGGGTCCCCGCGCCGGACGACCTCGCCGATGGCGCGGTCGAGGCCGGTCCCCTCCATCAGCTTCCGGAAAGTCGTCGACTCGCCGCCCGGCACGACGAGCGCGCGGCCGCGCAGCACGTCGGCCGCCGTCCGCGCCTCGTGCCACGCGGCCCCGGCGGAGGCCAGCGCCTTTCCGTGCGCCTCGAAGTCGCCCTGGAGGGCGAGAACCGCGACGGACACGTCACCAGCCGCGGGTCTGAAGCTGCTCGGCCTCCGTCAGCTTCGCCGCCTCGATCCCCTTCATCCCCTCGCCGAGCGCCTCGGAGGCCTTCACGACCCGGTCCCAGTCCGAGAAGTGCGTCGTCGCCTCGACGATCGCGCGGGCGCGCCGCTCGGGGTCCCCGGACTTGAAGATGCCCGAGCCGACGAAGACCGCCTCGGCCCCGAGGTGTCGGCAGAGGGCGGCGTCGGCGGGCGTCGCGATCCCCCCGGCGGCGAAGTTCGGCACCGGGAGGCGCCCGTGCTCGGCCACGAAGACGACGAGCTCGAACGGGGCTCCGAGGTTCTTGGCGGCGGCCATCCACTCGTCCCTCGTGAGGAGCGTGAGGGCCTTCATCTGCCGGCTCACGTCCCGGAGGTGCTTCACGGCGTGGACGATGTCCCCCGTCCCGGCCTCTCCCTTCGTCCGGATCATCGCGGCCCCTTCGCCGATCCGCCGGAGCGCCTCGCCGAGGTTCCGGCAGCCGCAGACGAACGGAACCTTGAAGTCGTGCTTGTAGACGTGGTTCTCCTCGTCGGCCGGAGTCAGGACCTCCGACTCGTCGATGAAGTCGACCCCGAGGGCCTCGAGGATGCGGGCCTCGGCGAGGTGGCCGATCCGGCACTTCGCCATCACCGGGATCGAGACGGCTTCCTGGATCTCGCGGATCTTCGAGACCGGGGACATCCGGGCGACGCCTCCGTCGCGGCGGATGTCGGCCGGGACGCGCTCGAGCGCCATGACCGCGGCCGCGCCGGCGTCCTCGGCGACCTTCGCCTGGTCGGCGTTGACGACGTCCATGATGACGCCTCCCTTGAGCATCTCGGCGAGGCCCACCTTCACGCGGAAGGCGTCGGAGGAGAACGGGGTGCGGGGGTCGAAGCTGGTGGCCATGGTCGTTGTCCTTTCCTTCTTCCTGTCGTCAGATCCGGATGAGCGCCGCTTCCTCGTCCTCGGGGAGCCGCGCCGGGAGCCGCCGCGCGGAGGCGCGGGCGAGGGTCCGCGCGCAGGCGCCGACCGTGGCGAGGGCCCGGGAGAGGTCGGCGGAGGTTCCGCGGGCCACCGTCACCCGGAGGGCCGGGACGTCCGCCCGGTCCGGGAGGAACTCGGCCCCCGGCGAGACGAGGACCCCTTTCGCGCGCGCCGCCGCCGCCAGGGCGCGGCCGGGGACGCCGGGGGGAAGCTCGATCCAGAGGACCCATCCCCCCGTCGGGCGCTCGCACCGCGTCCCGGCCGGGAATCGCTCCCGGATGACGCGGTGCGCGAGCGCGAGCCGTCCCTTGAGGCGGGCCCGCGTCCGGGCCAGGTGCCGGTCGTAGTCGCCGCGGGCGAGGAAGAGGTTCAGCGCCGCCTGGAGGACGAGGGGAGAGGTCAGCTCGCCGACCCGCTTCAGGGCGGCGAGGCGGTGGACGAACTCCTTCGGCCCCGAGATCCACCCGACCCGGAGACCGGGGAAGAGGGCCTTGCTGAGCGTCCCCAGGTGGACGACGTGCGCGGGGGCGAGCGCCGCAAGGGGTGGAGGAAGCTCTCCCTCCACGAGGAGGTCGGCGTCGAAGCCGTCCTCCACGACGAGGACGCCGGCCGCGGACGCCTTCTCGACGAGCTCGACGCGCCTCCCCGGCGAGAAGAGCCGCCCGGTCGGGTTGTGGAAGTCCGGGATCGTGTAGAGGAACTTCGGGCGCTCCGCCAGGGCCCGCTCCAGGGCGGCGGGCTCCGGCCCCTCGCCGTCGAGCGGCACGCCGAGGAGGCGCGCCCGGTGGGCGCGGAAGAGGGAGAGGGCGAGGGAGTAGCTCGGGACCTCGACCGCGACCGGGTCGCCCGGATCGACGAGGGCGCGCGTGATCAGGTCGAGCCCCTGCTGGGCGCCGTTCACGATCAGGATCCCGTCCGCGTCGGCCGGGATTCCCCTTCGCCGGAGGCGCTCGGCCAGCGTCTCGCGGAGCGGGCGGTATCCGAACGGGGACCCGTACGCGAGGAGGGACCCGTCGCGCGCCACGTCGGAGAGGAGCGCGGCGAAGGCCTCCGCGGGGAACTCGCGCTCGTCGGGGGCAAGGCGCGCCAGGTCGAGGGCTCCCTTCGGGCTCGCCTCCGTCGGCGGAGGCTCGACGAGGATCCGCGAAAGGAGCGATGACGCGATCCGGTCCCACGCCGGGGCCGGGGCGAGCCGCGGCGCCGCCGCCGACCGGGGCGCCACGCGGGTTCCGCCCCCCCGGTTCGTCTCGACCCAGCCTTCCTGCTTCAGGACCTGGAGGGCCTGATGGACTGTCGCGCGGTTCACCTCGAGGGTCCGCGCGAGGTCCCGCGAGGCGGGCAGCCGCTCCCCCTCCACGTACCGGCTCCGCCGGATGTCACGGATGATCGCGTCGGCGATCGTCCGGTAGAGGGGGACCCGCGGCAGGGCGGAGGCGGCATCCATCACCCGGAACGGTAGCTCTTGGCCTAGACCAAATTCAACCGGTCCGGGGAACGATGCCGACCAAGTGCGGCCGCGGGCCGGCCGGCCTCAGCCGCCGCGGGCGGCGAGGGCGGCGTAGGCGCGCTCCATCTCCTCCGCAAAGAGGAGGTCCCACTCGCGCGACCCCTCGGGGGGCTTCCGCGGCCTCGCCTGGAGCTTCGCCCGGACCTCCGCCTCCAGCCGGGCGGTCTCGCGGTCCCACTCGAGGAGGATCTGGAGGAGGTGGTTCCGGACGAACTCCCGTTCGTGCGTCAGCGTGATCGCAGCGGTCCCGGCGATCCGCTCGACCATCCGGTGCGACAGGTCGACGGCCCGCTCGCGGGAGATCGCCATCAGTGGATCCTTCTCGGTCCGTCCGCGAGCGGGGTCCGGAGGTTCGCGAGCCCCTTCTGCGTCAGGGGGTGGTCGAAGAGCTTGTCGAGGACCTCGAAGGGAAGGGTCGCGGCGTCGGCCCCCATCATGGCCGCGTCGAAGACGTGGAGCGGACTCTGGATCCCCTGGATGGCGATCTGCGTCTGGAGCCCGTAGTTGTCGTAGACGCGGACGATCGACTCGACGACGTCCATCCCGATCTGCCCGGCGTCGTCGAGGTCGCCGACGGAGGGGGACACGTAGGCGCTCCCGGCGCGCGCGGCGAGAAGGGCCTGCCCGGCCGTGAAGACGAGTCCGACGTCCGTGGCGATCTGCTCGTCGTTCAGGAGCCTCACGACGCGGAGCCCCTCGCGGGACATCGGGACGCGGATGACGATCGCCTTTCCGAGCTTCTGGAGCTCGCGGGCCTCCTTGTACATCAGCTTGGCGTCCCCCGCGGAGACGGTCGCGAAGACCGGCCCGTCCGAGACCTGCGCCACGTCGGCGAGCAGCCTCCGGTAGTCGACCCCCGCAGCGAGGGCCGCGTCGGGGCGGACGAGGGCGCCGTCCAGGAGGCCCCAGTCGCGGACGCGGCGGGCCTCGTCGGGATCGGCGGTGTCGAGGAAGAAGCGCATCGTCCCTCCGGGGCGCGGACTCTACCCGTTTTCCCCCGCGGGCGCCGCCGGGGGGGGCTCGGAGCCGTTCTCCTCGTCCCGCTCCGCCAGCTTCGCGACCGCGACGACGCGGTCCCCCTCCTCGAGGTCGATCAGCTTCACCCCCTGCGCGGCGCGCCCGGTCTCGCGGATGTCGCTCGTGGCGAAGCGGATCAGGATCCCCTTCTCCGTGATCAGGAGGAGGTGGTCCGCGTCGGTCACGGACCGGATTCCGACGACGGGCCCGTTCCGCTCCGTCACCCTCACGTTGATGACGCCCGTGCCGCCCCGCCCCTGCAGCCGGTACTCGGCCACGTCGGTCCTCTTCCCGAAGCCCCGCTCCGTGACGGCGAGGAGCGTCGACGACTCCTCGACGAGGTCCATCTCGACGACGACGTCCCCCTCGCGGAGCTCGATCCCCTTGACGCCCGTCGTGTCGCGCCCCATCGGGCGGACGTCGGTCTCCACGAACTTGATCCCCATTCCGTCGCGGGTTCCGAGGAAGACGATCCGGCTGCCGTCCGTGATCCCCGCCGAGAGGAGCTCGTCCCCCTCCTCGAGCCGGATCGCGATGATCCCGGTCGCTCGGGGATTGCCGTAGGCGGAGAGGACCGTCTTCTTCACCAGCCCGTTCCGGGTCGCAAAGAGGAGGAACCGGTCGTCCGGGAAGGTCCGGGTCGTGGCGAAGGCGGCCACGCGCTCCCCCTCCCCGAGCGGGATGAGGTTGACGATCGCCTTGCCGCGCGCCGCCGGGGAGAGCGACGGCAGGTCGTAGACCTTCACCCAGTGGACCCGTCCCCGGTTCGTGAAGACGAGGAGATAGTCGTGCGTCGAGGCGACGAAGAGGTGCTCGACGACGTCCTCCTCCTTCGTGGCCGCTCCCGTCCGCCCCTTTCCCCCGCGTCGCTGCGCCCGGTAGAGCGAGAGGGGCGAGCGCTTCGCGTACCCGCCGTGCGTGACCGTCAGGACGACCTCCTCCTCGGCGATGAGGTCCTCCATGTTCAGCTCGCCCGCCTCGGCGGCGATCTCCGTCCGCCGGGGGTTGCCAAACCGCTCCCGGACCCCGGACAGCTCCTCCTTCAGGATCGCGGTGACCCGTTCCGGGCGCGCGAGGATGTCGCGAAGGTCGGCGATTGTCGCGAGGACCTCCCGGTACTCGGCGACGATCTTGTCGCGCTCGAGGCCGGTCAGGCGCTGGAGGCGCATCTCGAGGATCGCCTGCGCCTGGACGCCGTCGAGCCGGAGGAGCGTTCCCTCGCGGCGCGCCGCGGCCGTCAGGTCGAGCCGCTCCACGCCGAGGAACCGCTCCAGGGCCCCCTGCTCGAAGGCGACCTCGGTCGTGAGCCGCTCCTTCGCCTCGGCCGGATCCTTCGAGGCCCGGATGATCGCGATGACCCGGTCGATATCGGCCAGGGCGAGGGCGAGGCCGAGAAGAAGGTGCGCCCGCTCCTCGGCCTTCCGGAGGTCGAAACGGGTCCGGCGGACGACGACCTGCCGCCGGTGGTCGAGGTAGTGCCGGAGAAGGTCGCGGAGCGGCAGGACGCGCGGCTGCCCGTCGACGATGGCGAGGAAGATGACGCCGAAGGAGGACTGGAGCGGTGTCAGCGTGAAGAGCTGGTTCAGGACGACCTGCGCCACGACCTCCCGCTTCAGGTCGATGACGACGCGCATCCCGTCCCGGTCCGACTCGTCCCGGATGGCGGAGATCCCCTCGACCCTCTTCTCGTTCACGAGCTCCGCGATCTGCTCGATGAGACGGGCCTTGTTGACCTGGAACGGAATCTCCGTGACGACGATCGATTCCTTGTCGCCCTTCTTCGCCTTCTCGATCGCCGCGCGGCCCCGCACCTGGAGGATGCCGCGCCCCGTCCGGTAGGCGTCGACGATCCCCTGCTGTCCCAGGATGACGCCGCCGGTCGGGAAGTCGGGGCCCGGCACGGTGCGGAGGAGATCCGCGAGGGACGCCTGGGGGTTCTCGAGGAGGAGGATCGCCGCGTCGCACGCCTCGGCGAGGTTGTGGGGCGGGATCTTCGTCGCCATCCCGACGGCGATTCCCTCCGCCCCGTTCACGAGAAGGTTCGGAAAGGCCGCCGGGAGGACGGACGGCTCCGTCAGGGAGGCGTCGTAGTTGAGCGTCCAGTCGACGGTCTCCTTGTCGATGTCGTCGCCGAGCATCTGCTCGGCGAGCCGCGTGAGGCGGATCTCGGTGTAGCGCATCGCGGCGGCGGCGTCGCCGTCCACGGAGCCGAAGTTCCCCTGCCCGTCGACGAGCGTCTCGCGCATGGAGAAGCTCTGCGCCATCCGGACGATCGTGTCGTAGATCGCCACGTCGCCGTGCGGGTGGTACTTCCCCATCACGTCGCCGACGATGCGGGCCGACTTCTTGTAGGGGCGCCCCGCCCGGTTCCCCTGCTCCCACATCCCGAAGAGGACCCGGCGGTGAACCGGCTTCAGGCCGTCGCGGACGTCGGGGAGGGCGCGGCCCACGATGACCGACATCGCGTAGTCGAGGTAGCTCTTCCGGATCTCCTCCTCGAGGGAGATCGGGACCTTCTCGCCCGCATCGACCGGCGGCGGCTTCTCGGTCTCGTCGCTCACGTCACACGTCCAGGTTCGAGACGTTCAGGGCGTTCGTCTCGATGAAGGCGCGCCTCGGCTCGACGGCGTCGCCCATCAGGATCGTGAAGATCTCGTCCGCCTCTACGGCGTCCTCCACGCGGACCTGGAGGAGGCGCCGCGTGGCGGGATTCATCGTCGTCTCCCAGAGGGTCTCCGGGTTCATCTCGCCCAGCCCCTTGTAGCGGCTGATGACGAGCCCCTTCTTCGCGCTCTCGAGGACGGCGTCCACGGCCTCGCCGACCGTCCCGGCCGTCCGCTCGTCGCCGTTGACCCGCAGCCGGTACGGCCCGTCCAGGAATCCCTCCAGCGACGCGGCGAGCTCCGCCGCCCGCTTCATCTCCCATCCGGCGAGGAAGGCGGCGTCCACGACGCCCCGCTTCGCGACGCCGTTCACCTGCTGGGAGACGTGGACGGCGAAGCCGCCGTGTTCCTCGTCGGGGAGGATCTCGAACGTCTCGACGACGGCCGAGAGGTGCTGGGCCGCCCGCTCGAGCCGGTCGCGGTCGCCGAGCGCGGCCGGCTCCGTCAGCCCCTCGCGGACGAGGGTCCTCAGGAGCGCCTCGGGGAAGCCGCGGGCCCCGAGGCGCGCCGTCAGCTGCTTCCAGTCCTGCATCCCGGTCACGAGCGACATGAGGGCCGCCCCGCGGGCGCTCTTCTCCGCCGTGTCGGCCGTCAGCGTCCGGTCGTCGCCGACCCGCGACAGGAGGAAGCGGGCGTACTCCTTGTCGTCCTTCAGGAAGGTCTCGCGCTTCCCGTCCACGACCTTGTAGAGGGGCGGCTGCGCGATGTAGAGGTAGCCCCGCTCGATCGCGGCCCTCATCTGACGGAAG
>Ga0316622_100000456_pt1 | contig 23704 bp, 19 predicted proteins | sample OWC_Aug_OW2_C1_D_FD_207646 | JGI IMG/M metagenome (GOLD analysis project Ga0316622, IMG submission 207646) | Wetland soil microbial communities from Old Woman Creek delta, Ohio, United States - OWC_Aug_OW2_C1_D5_C | ecosystem: Environmental > Terrestrial > Soil > Wetlands | place: USA: Ohio... | reverse complement strand
ATCAAGGCCTTCAGCCAGCTCGAGCCCGAGTCGATCTACTTTCGTCTCTTCAGGTACAAGTCGGAGCTGACCGATGAGGAACTGAAAAGGGTCACCGAAGTAGACTTCAGTGACGTGGTGGGCCTCGTCGTGACCGTCGGCAGCGGAGCGGAGGAAACGGTTATCGCTTCGGGCCGATACGTTGCCTACGACGCGCCGGGGGGAGGACGCCGGGCCGAAGTGGGCTTCGTCGTCGAGGAGGACTATCAGGGACGGGGCATTGCGAGCCGGATCCTGAAGCACCTTGCCGTCATTGCCCGTGACCACGGCATAGCGGAGTTTGAGGCCACGGTACTGCCCGAGAACAAGGGGATGCTGGCCGTCTTCTCCCGGAGCGGGCTGCCCATGACAAAACGGAGAGAGGACGATGTCGTTTCTGTGACGCTGGCCCTAGAGGAGGCGAAGCCATGAAACTGCCTGACCACAAGACCAAGATCGTCTGCACCATAGGACCCGCTTCGGAATCCCCTGAGTTGATGAAACAGCTCATAGAGGCAGGGATGAACATAGCCCGCCTCAACTTCTCGCATGGGGACTTCTCCGCCCACAAACGGGTCATTGAGAACCTCCGTGCGGCGGCTGCGTCAGCAGGGCGGCGTATCGCCCTCATGGCGGACCTCTCGGGTCCCAAGATGCGCATCGGGAAGTTTGCCGCAGAGCCCATCCAACTGCGCGCGGGCGACACTTTCACCCTGACCACAGACGATATCGCCGGGGACCACGCCAGGGTTTCGGTGTCATTCCCGGGGCTCCCCCTGGCGGTAAGACCCGGCAACACCCTCTATCTGAACGACGGGGTGATCCAGCTCGAAGTCCTTGCGGTCGAGGGTGTTGACGTCCGTTGCCGTGTCATCGTGGGGGGAGAACTCCGGTCACGGAAGGGCCTAAACCTGCCCGACATCGACCTCGGCATCAGCGCCTTCACCGACCGCGACCGGGAGTGCCTCAAGTTCGCCCTTGAAAACGGTGTCGATGCGGTGAGCCAATCCTTCGTGGAGAAGGCGGCCGACATCGAAAATGTGCGCAGGGCTGCGGCTGAATTCGGCTACAGCCCTTTCGTCATCGCCAAGATCGAACGCTCCCGCGCCCTTGAGCACATCGACGGGATCATCGAGGCTGCCGACGGCATCATGATCGCCCGGGGTGACTTGGGCGTAGAGGTGCCGATTGAGCGGATTGCCGTGGTACAGAAGGATATCATGCGCAGGGCCAACATGCGTGCCAAGCCGGTCATCACCGCCACCCAGATGCTCGAGTCCATGACGGACAACAGCCGGCCGACCCGGGCGGAGGCGACGGATGTGGCCAATGCCATCCTGGACGGAACCGACTGCGTGATGCTCTCGGCGGAATCGGCGATGGGGCACTATCCGGTCGATGCAGTGAGGATGCTCGCGAAGATCGCTGCGGCCACTGAGCCTCACCGACGCCCTGTGACCGTGCAGGACATGTATCAGGGCGTTGACCTTAAGATAAACCTCAGGCCGGTGCACCTGATCGCACTGGGGGTTGAGGCGAGCCTTGAGCACATGTCGCCGGCGGCGGTCTTCGTCCCGACACATGGTGGGGCCACGGCGAGGTTTGTCTCCGTGTTCCGTCCCCCTGTCTGGGTAGTTGCGGTGAGTGCCGTAGAGTCGACCTGCCGGGCGCTGCAGTTTTCATACGGTGTCTACCCAGTGTACGAACCGGACCATCCCGATGACTGGAAGGCCTACACCAGGAGATGGCTGGAAGAGCATGGAATTACAGGTGATCTTGTCCTGCTGACCGAGGGTCCCTCGAAGAAACACCCCGAGGCAAACCACCGTATGGAGATCATCGAGCTGAATCATAAAAGGTGAACTGAGCACGGGGAGAACGCATGAAAGTCGGTGTTGTTGGATGCGGGTCTGTCGGGAGTACAGCGGCCTACGCCATGGCGCTCACCAGCGCGGCGAATGAGATTGTTCTCGTCGACCTGAATGCGAAGCTGGCCCAGGCACAGGCAGAGGATATTCTTCACGCCACGCCGTTTATTAAACCGATAAAGGTAGCTGCCGGTGAGTACGAAGATCTTGCGGGGGCCGGTCTGGTTGTGCTCTCCTGCGGAGTCAGCCAGCGGCCGGACGAGACACGTCTGCAGCTCCTTGAGCGAAACGTCAGGGTCTTCGAAAGCGTGATCCCACGAGTCGTGCGGTCTGCGCCGGAGGCGATACTTCTTGTTGCTTCCAATCCCGTCGACCTGATCACGCGGGTGGTGACAAGGCTTGCCGGCATCCCGCCTCGCCGGGTGATTGGTTCAGGGACCATCCTTGACACCGCCCGGTTCCGGGCACTTCTGGGAGAGCACCTGGGCGTTTCGGCACAGTCGGTTCATGCCTATGTGCTTGGAGAACATGGCGACTCTGAAGTGCTGGTATGGTCAAGTGCGATGGCGGGAGGGATCACCCTTGGCGAATTCGGGGATCAAGTGGGGCGCCCGGTGACGGAAGCGGTGAGAGGTCATGTCGATGATGGGGTGCGCCGTGCCGCGTACAAGATCATCGAGGGTAAAGGCGCGACCTACTACGGGATCGGCGCAGGTCTCGCAAGGATCGTGAGTGCGGTTGCAGACAATGAAGGGACGGTGCTCACTGTTTCCGGATTGACGCAGGGCATGCATGACTCTCCGGAAACGAGCTTCTCCCTGCCGAGAGTTATCGGTGCTCAAGGCGTTGCCGCAACGCTCAGCCCGGTGCTCTCCGACGGCGAGCACAGAGCACTGAGACAGAGCGCGAAGATCTTGGAGGAGGCTGCGCAACAGGTCGGCTTTTGACAGAAAGCGCGGGACCGCACCCTGGTGAAAGAGGAGTTGGGTCATGAAGAAGATCGTGTTGCTCCGCCATGGCGAGAGCGTCTGGAATATGGAGAACCGCTTCACAGGGTGGACCGATGTTCCGCTCTCTGAAAAAGGTATTCAGGAGGCCCGGGAAGCAGGCCGACTCCTCCGCGAAGAAGGGTACACCTTTGATGTGGCCTTCACATCGGTGCTGAAACGGGCCATCAAGACCCTCTGGATCGTGCTGGAGGAGATGGACCTCATGTGGATCCCAGTCTACCGCAGCTGGCGCCTCAACGAGCGCCACTACGGTGCCCTGCAGGGTCTGAATAAGGCCGAGGCCGCGAGGGAACAAGGTGAGGATCGGGTGAATGTCTGGCGTCGCAGCTATGACGTGCGTCCCCCGTCGCTTGCGCTGGACGACCCTCGTCATCCCCGCTACGATCCCAAGTACGCCAGCTTTCATCCTGAGGATCTGCCGGCTACGGAGTGCTTGAAGGATACCATCGATCGTTTTCTGCCCTATGCGCAAGAAAACATCGCACCGGCCATACGGTCAGGGCAGCGCGTGCTCATCGCCGCACACGGCAACACCTTGCGGGGACTGGTCAAATACGCAGAGGGGATTGCTGATGATGAGATCGTCAAGCTGAATATCCCGACGGGCATTCCCCTAGTCTACGAGCTTACCGATGACCTGAGGCCTCTGCGGAGCTATTACCTGGGAGATCAGGAGGCGGTGAAGAAGGCTTCCAAGGCAGTCGCTGCCCAAGGCGCGTTAACAACCGAAAATAACCCGCAAGGAGCCCCTCTATGAAGATTCTGACCGCACCAAGAATGGAACGCTGCATAGGCTGCCATTCATGTTCGCTTGCCTGTGCGAGGCTCGTGCACAAGCGCCTGTCCTGGGACACGGCGGGCATCCGCATCGCCTCCTCAGGGGGTCTGTCAACGGGGTTCGAGGCCAGGACCTGCCTGGCCTGTGACCCTGCGCCCTGTGCCGAGGCATGCCCGACGGGGGCGTACGCACAACGCAGGGGCGGCGGCGTGCTCGTGAAGAAGAGCCTCTGCATACGCTGCGGCGATTGTGCCAAGGCCTGTCCCGTCGACGCCGTCTACCTTGATTATGCCGGTGAGCCCTTTGTGTGCATTCACTGCGGCCGCTGCGTCTCCTTTTGCCCCCACGACTGTCTGGAGACCGTAACGGTCGCAGGGGCTGCCGCTGAAGATGAGGAACACCGGGAGGCTGCGTCATGATCAGGGGCTACTTCAGGATACTCACCGTCGATCTCGCCTCGGGGCGGGGAAATGTCGTCACCATGGACGGAAGGGACAAGGTCGCAGGCGGGAGCGGCCTTGGGGCGCTGCTCTTTGAGAAGTACGGTCTTGCGGATAAGCCCTGGCACAACCCTGACCAGCCCCTGATCTTTGCCATCGGTCCGCTGACCGGGTATTACCCGCTGATGAGCAAGACCGTCTGCGCCTTCAAGTCGCCCTATCACAACCAATACGCTGAGAGCCACGCCGGAGGACGCTCGGCGCTGTCAATGCGTTTCGCTGACCTCGATGCCCTGGTCATCACAGGGAAAGCGAAGAACCCCTCCTGCCTGGCTGTCGGGTCGAGGCAGCTCGACCTTAAGGACGTGCACTACCTCTGGGGTATGGACCTTCTGAGGACCGGCAAGATGCTCCGCAAGATGTACAAGGGTGCAGGACACCGGAGCATCTTCCGCATCGGGCCTGCCGGGGAGAACCTCTCCGCCATGGCCTGCATCAACGTGGACACCTACCGCCATTTCGGCAGGCTCGGCTGCGGCGCCGTCATGGGGGCCAAGAACCTGAAAGGCATCGTCATCCAGGGCGACGGATCGTTTCCTCTTCCCGAAGGCAAGGACTACCCGAAGCTCTTCCAGTCGGTCTACGACAAGATGACCGATACCGACATGATGAGCAAATACCACAACTATGGCACCCCTATCAACGTGGCGGTCCTGAACGGCATCAAGGCTTTGCCGATACGGAACCTGCAGCAGACCAGCGACCCCGACATCGCCGGCATCACGGGCGAGACCTTTGCGAAGGACACGCTGCTGCGGAATGCCGCCTGTGCGGGGTGCCCCGTCGGCTGCATACACATCGGCTTTGTGCGGGAGAAGTTCCACGAGGAGAACCAGTACCTCTACCGGCAGGTGTCCTACGACCACGAGCCCATATTCGCCATAGGGGCGATGCTCGGGATACTGAACGCCTTTGCCGTCCTTGCCGTGCTCGACACCGTGGAGAGGGAGGGGCTGGACGTCATGTCCGCAGGGGTTGCCCTCGCCTGGGCAACGGAGGCGCTCGAGAAGGGGATTATCTCGGAGAAGGAGACGATAATTCCGCTGAAGTTCGGCGACGACAAGGCATACCGGGAGGCAGTGCACCACCTCGGGGCCGGGACCAACGAATTCTACCGCGTCCTGGGGCAGGGGACGCTGAAGGCGGCCGGTCAGTACGGTGGCGGCGACTTTGCCTGCGTGCTTGGGCAGGAGATGGGCGGGTACGCGACGGGCGAGGTCTTCTTCGCGTCCCAGGCCCTTGGCCTCCGCCACTCTCACCTTGACAGCTCCGGTTACAGCTACGACCAGAAGCACAAGGACCAGAACGTGGGGGCTGCCGTCGACTTCCTGATCAAGGACGAGCAGGGGAGAGCCCTTCTCACCTCGATGGTCTCCTGCCTCTTTGCCCGCGGTGTGTACAGCGACGAACTGCTTGCCGAGTGTTTGAGGGCCGTTGGTTACTTAGCATTGGCTGACACCATTGGGCCTGTTTCCCTGGACATTCAGAAACTTCGATGGAAGGTCCGGTTTGCCACGGGCTTTGACCCGGCAAAGGTTGAGATACCGAAGCGATTCACTGAAATCACCACCTGGAAGGGGAAGATCGACGGGAAGTACCTTTCTGACTTGAAGCAGGCCTATGCTGCGAAGATCGCAGCACTGGCGACGGGATGACCAGGGAAAGAGAAGAAAGGGGCCATTAACCAAGACGGCTGCGCTTCTTGCGGAGGAGAATATCAAGAAAGTAGAATGCATCGATTACCCGGAGCTTGGCATGGAGGCCGTCTGGATGATCGAGGTGGTCGACTTCCCGGCCTTCGTCCTTGTCGATGACAAGGGGAACGATCTGTATAAGAAACTTGCGAGCTAATCGAACCAAAGGAGGAGGTATCGTGATGAAGGTTATGAGACTCACCGTCATGCTGCTGATTGTTGTATCACTGGCGTTGACAGCGCCAGCGGCGTGGGCTAAGAGCGCCCCAGCGAAAGTCAAGGAACAGGCTCCCCCCGCACAGGGGGCCTTCCTTGCTGACATGCACAAGGACAAAGGCATCGAGTGTTCCTCGTGCCACGGGAAGAGCACCAAGGTCGACGACAACGAGACCGTGGTCAACAAGAAGTGCATCGAGTGCCATGGCTCGCTGGACAAGATGGCTGAAAAGTCGAAGCACGAGATCAACCCCCACAAAGCCCATCTGGGGAACATGAACTGCACCGCCTGCCACCACGGCCACACCACCTCATGGACGTACTGTCTCAACTGCCACAATTTCGACCTTAAGATCCCGGCGGGAGCGCTTGCCGCGCAACTGCCGTCGGTCAAGTTGCCGGCAGTAAAAGAGGTGCCGAAGAAGATCAGGACCGAGAAGACCGACGTCCTCGTCATCGGCGCGGGTGCGGCGGGGCTCAGCGCTGCCATCACGGCCCACGACAAGGGGGCGAAGGTCATTCTGCTCGAGAAGATGCCCATCACCGGGGGCAACAGCCAGCTGGCGGCGGGCGGCATGAACGCCTGCGAGACGAAGTTCCAGAAGGAGAAGGGCATTAAGGACACCTGCCAGATCATGTTCGACGACACCATGAAGGGCGGCAAGAACCTGAACGACCCCGATCTGGTGAAAGTCCTTGCCAATAACTCCTCCGGTTCAATCGACTGGCTCACCTCGCTCGGTGCCGATATGAGCGACGTGGGCCGCATGGGCGGCGCCAGCGTGAACAGGACCCACCGTCCGACGGGGGGTGCGGCAGTGGGCGCCCACATCACCCAGGTCCTGAAGAAGAACGCAGAGAAGCGCGGCATCGACGTACGGCTGAATAGCAGGGTCGTGAAGATTCTGGAGGACAAGAAGGGCCGGGTGACCGGAGTCCTCGTTGAGGGCACGCACAGCAAGCTCTACAAGATAGAGGCAAAAGCGGTCGTCGACACTGCCGGCGGGTTCTCGGCGAACCCTGAGATGGTCGCCTTCTATCAGCCTTCCTTCAAGGGCATGACGACGTCCAACCAGCCGGGGGCGACGGGCGACGGCATGGAACTTGGCGATACGGCCGGTGGTAAGCTGATCGACATGAAGGAGATCCAGATCCACCCGACTGTTGCAGCGGGGAGCCGCATTCTGATCACTGAGGCAGTGCGCGGCAACGGGGCCATCCTCGTGAACCGCGAGGGCAAACGCTTCGTCAACGAGATCACCACCAGAGACGCGGCGTCGGCGGCAATTTTGGCCCAGACCGGCAAGACCGCCTTCATGATCCTTGACGAGGGCATACGGAAGAGCCTCAAGCAGATCGACGGGTATTTCCATCTCAACCTGGTGATCGAAGGAGACACGATCAAAGACCTGGCTGAGAAGCTCAAGATGCCTCCCGATGCCCTGGAGGCGACCATAGCAGCCTACAACAAGGCAGTTGACGACAAGAACGATCCCGAGTTCAAACGGCCTGACATGCCGAGAGCCATAAAGACCCCGAAGTACTATGCCATCGAGGTGATGCCGGGCATTCACTACACAATGGGCGGGCTCAAGATCAACACGAATACCCAGGTGATCGGCAAGAACGGTAAGCCCATCCCCGGGTTCTTCGCCGCAGGCGAGGTGACCGGCGGAGTCCATGGCGCCAACCGCCTTGGCGGGAACTCGATCTCCGAGACGATCACCTTCGGACGGATTGCCGGTGACAATGCGGCAAAGCTGGCGAAGGCAGGGCCTGCCAAGACCTCGAAGAAGGAAAAAGCACCGAAGTCGTGAGTAATGACGGGAGGAGGGAGACCTCCTCCCGTCATGCCGGACAATGACGGGGAAACGACACTTGAGAAATCAACAAGGAGAAGCGAAATGAATGTACCTGTCGTTAAGAAGATTCTCTTTCTACTATTCCTGAGTATGCTTACCCTGGCAGTTGCCTGTTCTTTGTGTCTTGCGCAGGACAAACCGGCGGACAATATGGACATCCTCCGTGAAAAGATCCAGGCCGACAAGAAGTTGCTGGTCGCGGAAAACATGCAGCTCACCGAGACCGAGGCCAAGTCCTTCTGGCCGGTCTACGAGGCGTATCAGAACGAGCTCTTCCTGCTCCAGAAACGAAGCCTCAAGCTCATCAGCGACTTTGCCGAGGCCTATGAGAAGATGACCGACAAGGATGCAAAGAAACTCCTTGACGAGTATATGACGATTGAGGGTCTTCGCGTGAAGCTCCGCCAGGCCTACCTGCCGAAGTTCCGCGCGGCTCTGCCCGACAAGAAGGTGGCCCGCTACTACCAGATCGAAAACAAGATTCACGCCGTGCTGAACTATGAACTTGCCAAAAGCATTCCTCTCGTCAATGTCAGCAAGTGAGAAAAGGGAAGGAGGACACGATCATGAGATGCGTTCGGATGCTCGTAGCCTTTCTGGTTATCGGGTTCGTTGCCAGTGCGCTTTTGGCTCCTGTACCTGCCGGGGCGGCCAGCGCAGGTGAGATCGACAGGGACGCCACGAAGGTGCTCAAGAAGTTATTCGCCAAGAGCCCTTCCGCAAGGGCCCTGGGGGAGAAGACAAAGGGAATTCTCGTCTTCCCGAGCATTACGAAGGGCGGCTTCATGGTCGGGGGTCAGTACGGCGAAGGCGCCCTCAGGAAGGACGGCAAGACAGTCGGCTATTACAGCAGCGTCGCGATGTCCTACGGACTGCAGGCGGGGGTGCAGACGTTTGGTTATGCCTTGTTCTTCATGACCGACTCGGCGCTGAAGTGGCTCGACAGGAGCGACGGATGGGAGGTGGGCACGGGTCCGAGCATCGTCGTGCTTGACGAGGGGATGGCAGGGGGAATGAGCACCACCACGGCGCAGTCCGACATTTATGCGTTCATTTTCAGCCAGAAGGGACTCATGGCGGGTCTCGGCCTGCAGGGGACAAAAATCACGAGGATCAAGAAATGAACGGGGCTGCATAGAATGAATCGGGAAGAAGGATGATCTGAGTTAACCTTATAGTCGCATTTCGGTGGCCGGGCAGGATGCCTCAAAGCCTTTCCGAACGCGATGGGATTTTACCATATGTCGATTGCAGTAGAATTGACTTGAAATGGTATCTGGAACTTCCCCTGAACAGTTGTCTACCGATTTGACAAGGTATCGCACGGAAAGTCTTTTCAGCACCACTGCCCTGCCCGCATTCGGCAGTCTTCTGCAACAATAAGGTTAACTTCGGTTTATGAAGTGAGTCATCGTCATTGTCCGGCTTGACCGGACAATCCAGAAGCCTTTGGGAACCTGGATTCCCCGATCAAGTCGGGGAATGACAGATTGGTAGGCCGTAGTTTGTGGACAGACACGGATTAGCTGGATGATTTGAGGTGTCTTAGTTATTAGGAATGCGTGTATGACGTGCGTATAATGTGTGTATAATGACGCAGCAGAAACTGAAGGAGGCACGTGGTATGGGCGGATCGGAAGAGAAGAAAAGACTTGAAGAGGCTCGGGAGCAGCAGGTCCCCTGGAAGAAGTGGGGGCCCTACCTGAGTGAACGTCAGTGGGGAACCGTTCGCGAGGACTACAGCGAGGGGGGCGACGCCTGGAATTTCTTCACCCACGACCAGGCCCGCTCGCGCGCCTACCGCTGGGGCGAGGACGGCATCGCCGGCATCTCCGACGACAAGCAGCACCTCTGCTTCAGCCTGGCCCTGTGGAACGGGAAGGATGCCATTCTCAAGGAGCGGCTCTTCGGCCTGACCAACAGCGAAGGCAACCACGGCGAGGACGTCAAGGAGTACTACTTCTACCTTGACAGCACGCCGACCCACTCGTACATGAAGTATCTCTACAAGTACCCCCAGGCGGCATTCCCCTACGCCGACCTGGTAGAGAAGAACCGTCGCAGTCGGGAGGAAATGGAGTATGAGCTCCTCGACACCGGCGTCTTCAATGACAACCGATACTTCGACGTCTTCGTGGAGTACGCCAAAGGCAGTCCGGAGGATATCCTGGTGCGAATCACGGCGGCCAACCGGGGACCGGACGCGGCCGAACTGGACCTGCTGCCGACGCTCTGGTTCCGGAACGACTGGTCGTCGTGGATTGCCGAGTCTAACAGATCCCCCGAGAAACCAAACCTCAAGCAGATCAAGGCTCAGGCAGGCGTGAGCGCGGTCGCGGCGGCTCATCCGCTGCTGGGTGAATTCGTCCTTTCCTGCGAAGGCGATGTGCCGTTGCTCTTCACCGACAACGTAACGAACAACGGGCGGCTCTTCCCCGAGTACCCAAACGAGAGCCCCTACGTCAAGGATGGAATCAACGACTGCGTGGTGCAAGGCCGGCAGGAGGCGGTGAATCCCGGCAAGCAGGGCACCAAGGTAGCGGCGCACTACCGTCTGAAGATCGCACCCGGCCAGTCGGAGACTGTGCGTCTGCGCCTCACGAAGACCCCCCCTCAATCCCCCCCTTACCAAGGGGTGGCGGGGGGGGTGGTATCTCCTGCCAAGGGGGGGAAAGGTGGGGTGATGGTCAAACCCTTTGACAAATATTTTGATGAAGTCTTCGCTGACAGGCTACGTGAAGCCGATGAGTTCTACAAGTCGGTGACTCCCCCATCAGCCAGTGAAGACGTGGCCAACGTCATGCGCCAGGCCCTCGCCGGCATGCTCTGGTCCAAGCAGTTCTTCTTCTTCGACGGTGACAACTGGCTGGACGAGCACCACTCCAACCCACTCCATACCGGATATCGAAATGCCCGGAACTCGGAGTGGTTCCACATGCTGAACGAGGACGTCATCTCCATGCCCGACAAGTGGGAGTACCCCTGGTACGCGGCCTGGGACCTAGCCTTCCACACGCTTCCGCTCTCCATCGTGGACCCAGACTTCGCCAAGGACCAGATGGAGCTGATGCTCCGCGGCGCCTACCTGCACCCCAGCGGCCAGATGCCCGCCTACGAGTGGAATTTCAGCGACGTGAACCCCCCGGTCCACGCCTGGGCGACACTCTTCCTGCACCGTACCGAGATGGCCCTGCGCGGCGAGACGGACGTAGAGTTCCTCAAGTCGGCGTTCAACAAACTCCTGCTGAACTTCACCTGGTGGATGAACCGCAAGGACCGCTTCGGCAAGAACGTGTTCGAGGGGGGCTTCCTTGGTCTGGACAATATCGGGGTTTTCGACCGCAGCGCCCCGCTCCCCACCGGTGGCCACCTGGAGCAGGCGGACGGCACGGCCTGGATGGCTCTCTTCAGCCAGAACATGACAGAACTTGCCGTGGAGCTTGCTGTCCACGATCGCACCTATGAGGACATGGTCTCCAAGTTCGTGGAGCATTTCTATTATATCGCCAGGGCCATGAACCGGCCTGGCCAGGACGGCATGTGGGACGAGGAGGACGGCTTCTACTACGACCTGCTGCGGCTGCCCGACGGCAGCGCGACGCGGCTCAAGGTGCGCTCAATGGTGGGGCTCCTGCCCCTGTGCGCCACGACGGTTGTCGAAGAGTGGCAGCGGGAGCGCATCCCGCGGGCCTTTGCTTATTTGCAGGCACGCTTGCGTCGGATCCCCGAACTCCTGGAAACCATCCACCCCACCGGCCCGGGGCATTTCGGCGTGGCGGACCGGGGGATCTTGGCTATGGTCACCCCGGATCGGCTCCGCCGGATCCTTACCAAGATGCTCGATGAGAACGAGTTCCTGAGCCCCTACGGCATCCGGTCGCTCTCCAAGTTCCACGAGCAGCATCCCTACCTCTTCCACGTACACGGCCAGGAGTACCGCGTGGACTACCTGCCGGCCGAGTCCAACACTGGCATGTTTGGGGGCAACTCCAACTGGCGGGGGCCGATCTGGATACCGGTGAATGCGGTGATCATCCGGGCGCTCCTGAACTTCTACGTCTACTACGGCGACAACTTCAAGATTGAATGCCCCACAGGGTCCGGCAAGATGATGAACCTCTTTGAGGTGAGCAAGGAGATCGCCGACCGCCTGACCCGGATCTTCCTGCGAAATGAACAGGGTAAACGCCCCGTGTACGGGGGGGCGGAGAAGTTCCAGAACGACCCGCACTGGCGCGACCACATCCTCTTCTACGAGTATTTCCACGGTGACAACGGCGCGGGGCTTGGTGCGAGCCACCAGACGGGCTGGACCGGGCTGGTGGCCAAGTTCATCCAGCTCTACGGCCTCCTGGATCCCAAGCGGGCCTTGGAACTGGGTAAAGAAGCAGCGTTTGTGAAGGGCGCCGGGAGGAAATGATATGAAGCCCTGGCCGAAGCACCCGGTCATCTATGAAATCAACACCTGGGTCTGGCTCGACGAGCTGAGCCGGAAATACAACCGGCCCGTCACCCTGTCCACTGTGCCGCTCGAGGAATGGGACGCACTGTTCTCTCTTGGCGTTGATGCCGTATGGTTCATGGGGGTGTGGGAGCGGAGCCCCAAGGGTATTCAGGTTGCGCTCAACAACGAAGGGCTCATGACCGACTTTCGCCGGGCCCTTCCCGACGTGCAACCCAAGGACATTGTTGGATCTCCTTATTGCGTGCGGCGATATGTAGTCGACAGCCACCTCGGAGGTCCCGAGGGGCTCGCGGTGGCACGGAAGATACTTGCGGAAGAGGGACTGAGGCTGATTCTCGACTTCGTCCCGAACCACGTGGCCCCTGACCACCCCTGGGTCTTCGAGCACCCCGGGTACTTCATCAGCGGCGATAGCGACGACCTGCGGAAAGACCCGGCCTCGTTCATCGAAGCGGGCGGGAACGTCTTCGCCTGCGGCCGGGATCCCTACTTCCCGGCATGGCCCGACGTGCTGCAACTGGACGCCTTTGACGACGGTCTGCGCCGGGCGGTCATTGAGACGGTTTCTGATATTGCTGAGCAGTGCGACGGCATCAGGTGCGACATGGCCATGCTCGTGCTGAACACCATCTTCGAGCGCACCTGGGGGCATCGCACAACCAAGAAGCCTGACAGCGACTACTGGGCGACAATTATCCCCACAATTAAGGGGAAGCACCCGGACTTTAAGTTCATCGCCGAGGCTTACTGGGACCTTGAGTGGGAGCTGCAGCAGCAAGGGTTTGACTATTGCTATGACAAGAAGCTCTATGACCGCTTAGAGCACAGCAACGCCGAGGACATCCGCCTTCACCTTTGCGCAGATCCTGCCTACCAGCAGAAGATGGTCCGGTTCATCGAGAACCACGATGAGCCGAGGGCTGCAGCTACGTTTGGGTATGGAAAGGAACGCGCCGCCGCAGTGGTGAGTTTCACCCTCACCGGTGCAAGGCTGCTTCACGAGGGACAGTCAGAGGGCATGAAGGTGAGGCTGCCTGTCTTTCTGGGCCGTCGACCTGCCGAGCCGGTCGATACGGACCTTACGGCCTTCTACGGCGTCCTCCTGAAGGAAACCAACAATAAGGTCCTCCGGAACGGCGAGTGGCGCCTCTGCGAGCGGACCGGCTGGCCCGACAACCAGAGCTGTTTGAATATCCTGAGCTGGTGCTGGCTAAATGACGACGAGCGCTATCTGATCGTCGTTAACTTCTCGGAGGGACACTCGCAAGCGTCCGTCCGCGTGCCGTGGGATGAACTCACGGGAAAGATCTGGCGTCTGGAGGATGCTCTGTCGGACGAGACCTATGACCGGAGCGGTGAGCAGATGCGGGACCCTGGTCTCTACGTCGACCTTGCTCCCTGGAAATGTCATTTCTTCCGTTTGCAACCGCTGTGACATCCGGGAGGAGGCAAGTATGGGTTCCCTCAAGAGGTTGATGCTCATTGCCCTCTCACTCAGCCTGCTGGCTCTTTCCGGCTGTGGAGGCATCGGGCCCAGGACAGTCGTACATGACCGCTTTGACTACACCGGGGCCCTCGGGGACTCCTGGAAGCAGCAGATGCTCATCAACACCGTCAAGTTGCGGTATGGTGACACGCCGGTCTTCCTCGACGTCGCCTCGGTCATAAACCAGTACTCGGTGGAGAGCCAGGTGGACCTCAGGCTCACCTGGGCGAACCCCGTGGTGCAGGCCGGGACGAACGCTCAGTCTACGGGGGGCGCCGTGAGGTACATCGACCGTCCCACCATCACCTACATGCCCCTCAGCGGAGAGAAGTTCACCCGGAGCCTCATGAAGCCGCTCCCGCCACCTGCCATATTGAGCCTGATCCAGGGGGGCTATCCCATCGATCTCGTCCTGCGGGTCTGTGTGCACTCCGTCAACGGTGTCAGGAACCGCTTCGGGGGCGCCGCGCGGGCGCGCCCCGCCGACCCTGAGTTCTACCCGCTCCTTGAGGCGTTGCGGAGGATCCAGAACTCCGGCGCCATAGGGCTGAGGGTCCAGAAGACGAACGAGATGGAAGGGGTGCTGATGGGCTTCCGGGGGAAAGTCGATGCGTCAGTGGAGGAGGACACCCTCTTTGTCCGGAAGACACTCGGCCTTGACCCCGTGGCGGGTGAATTCATAGTCTCCTATGGCTCAATAGCTAAAGACGACAAGGAGATCGCCATGTTGACGCGGTCGATGCTCGAGATCATCATCGATCTGGCGTCGACTATCGAGGTGCCGGCAGCGCACGTTGAGGAGAAGCGGGTGAACCCGACCATGCCAGAGGATACGGCGCAGGGTGCTGTCGTTGCCCCGCTCATCAGGATCCACAGTTCAGCGGAGAAGCCTGCCGACGCCTTCATTGCGGTCCCCTATCGGAATCACTGGTTCTGGATCGATGACCGCGACCTGCGGTCGAAGTCACTCTTCTCGTTCCTGATGTTCATCTTCTCCCTCACCGAGACGGGGGGCAAGGAGGGAGCCCCGATCATCACGGTCCCCGCGGGGTAAGCACCAGTTGAAGGCAGGCCTTATCAGGAGCTAACATAAGAATGTAGTGAGAGAGAGAGGGTAGCGAAATCATTCAGAGTAGTGGAAGAAGTTCTGCGCCTGATTCGCCTTGCATGTTGAAACAAGGTTAGAACCTATCTCAAAATCGTTTGTTCCTTAAGAAGCCGTCATGCCCGCGGAAGCGGGCATCCAGAAAGGCCTGGAAAACCTGGATTCCCGCCTGCGCGGGAATGACAATAAGAGATGAGCATGAAGAGAGATGGGATTTTGAGATAGGTTCTAAAGGCAGGGCGTCAAGGAGCGGTCGCCCAAATAACGGTAACAACGTCGTACATGATCGGCATCATGCCGGGGAGGATCAAATGAACTATTCGGCAGTTCTTTCAGTCGTTCTCGCAATCTTTGTCATGGCCCTTCAGGGCTGCGCCACACCGGCGCGACAAGCTGCGGTGCCCATGGGCATGGAAGACCAGGCACAGGTGCCCGGGTTCGAGGATGTTCGTTACCGTATTGGCTTCGGCAAAGACACGGCCGCCATGGCACGGGAAGGGATGGAGGCTTACGGGCGGGAGCAGGAGCAGCTTGCGGCGAGCGGACAGGTCGGCCAGCTTCCGCCAGCCGTCTTTCTTGCGGTTTCCGGCGGAGGCGACAATGGGGCCTTCGGCGCGGGACTGCTGTGCGGATGGACAGTTGCCGGGGACCGGCCGGTGTTTAAACTGGTAACGGGAATCAGCACAGGGGCCTTGATCGCCCCCTTTGCCTTTCTGGGGTCTGCATACGACGCCCAGGTGAAGGAGTTCTACACGACAATCTCCCAAAAGGACATCCTGGAGAAACGAGGCATGCTGGCAGGCATTTTCAATGACGCCATGGCCGACAACCGGCCCTTATGGGGACTGGTTGGAAAGGCAGTGACCCAGGCGATGCTGGATGCAATAGGGGCAGAGTATAAGAAGGGTCGCCTCCTCCTGGTGGCCACTGTGGACCTCGATGCCCGCCAGGCGCTCATCTGGAATATGACCAAGATCGCTGCGAGCGGCAATCCAAAGGCGCTTGAGCTTTTCCGGAGCATCCTGATTGCCTCTGCGGCCATCCCCGGCGCCTTCCCGCCGACGATGCTTGATGTAGAGGTAGGCGGCAAGCAGTATCAGGAAATGCACGTGGACGGCGGGACTATGGCCCAGGTCTTCCTCTACCCACCGTCAATCACTCACAAGATTAAGGAGTTGGAGGGTAAGAAGTTCGAGGCGCGGGAAAGAAGGCTTTACATTATCCGCAACAGCCGGCTTGACCCCGAGTGGGCCCAGGTGGACCGCCGGACGCTGACCATTGCCGGGCGTGCCATTGAGTCACTGATTCAGACGCAGGGAATCGGCGACCTCTATCGGATCTACGCGACGGCTCAGCAAGACGGCCTTGATTACAATCTGGCCTACATCCCGTCGAGTTTCAACGTGCCGAAGAAGGAGGATTTCGATACCACCTACATGCGTCAGCTTTTCGATCTGGGGTACAGCATGGCGGCCAAGGGGTATCCGTGGCAGAAGGTCCCTCCGGGTGTTCAGCTACCGGCGAGCAGCGTCACTAAATAGGCCGGCAACTCCGATTTATTTTCTGTTGCCCTTCCTGATCCGGTTGCTGTAAGTGCAGGAAAATGAGAGAATTGAGAAGTGGCGGTAAGAGAATGGTGAACTTGGAGGAATCGACATGAGACTGAAACAGAAGTTCGGTGTTCTTACAATTTGGGCGTTGGTCCTGGTGATGGCAGTGCCGCCCGGGGTATTTGCCCAGGATGCCGGGGGGAAACCCGCCTTTAAGCAGGAAGAGCTGGAGCAACTCCTTGCGCCGATTGCGCTCTACCCTGACTCCCTGCTTACCCAGATACTGATGGCTTCCACCTATCCGCTTGAGGTTGTGCAGGCTGATCGCTGGGCAAAGAATAACAAGAGTATGAAGGGTGACGCATTGGCGAAAGCCCTTGAAGCTCAGCCCTGGGACCCGAGCGTTAAGTCCCTGGTGAACTTTCCCGACGTGCTGACCATGATGAGCGAGAAACTCGAATTGACTCAGAAGCTGGGCGACGCATTTTTGAATCAGCAAAAGGACGTCATGAACACAATCCAGAAGCTTCGGGCAAAGGCACAGGCAGCGGGCAACCTGAAAACGACCAAGGAGCAGGTCGTCAAGGTCGAAAAAGAGGTCATTATCATTGAATCTGCCAGCCCCCAGGTCGTTTATGTTCCGTCTTATAACCCGACCGTGGTCTACGGCACATGGGCGTATCCCGCCTATCCACCCTATCCCTATTATCCTCCCGGGTATGGGGCAGCTGCCTTTGTCACAGGGGTTGCTGTCGGCGCCGCCTGGGGTTACGCATGGGGCCACGCCAACTGGCATGGCGGCGATGTCAATGTAGATGTCAACCGTAATACCAACATAAATAACAACATTAACCGGGCGCAGTATCAGCAGAAGTATCAGAATCAGACCGGACAGTATAACCAGGTGTCCAAGAACCAGCAGGCCCAGGCGCAGCAGAAGGCGCAGCAAAGACAGGCGGGCCAGCAGGCTGCTGGCGCTGCCCAGGGCAAGGGTGGTGGAGCAAGTGCCTTCAGCGGCATGGACAAGGGAGGAAGCGCTGCGCGAGAGGCGAGCGGTCGCGGTAGTGCGAGCACGCAAAGCATGTCTTCGGGCGGCGGCTCAAGGGGCGGCGGAGGCAGCAGTTCCGCCGGCGGGGGAGGATCGAGAGGCAGCGGAGGAGGCGGTGGCGGATCACGCGGTGGAGGCGGCGGAGGCAGGAGGTAACCATGAAAATATACAGAACATCAATATATGAACATGCAAGGGAGATGAGGACGATGCTGCCGGGAATAAGGAATCTCTTAGCAGTGGCGGTGCTGGTCCTGGTTATGACTATCACCGGAATAACAGCAGAGGCGGCTTCGAAGCAGATGTCGTTTGCTACGCCGGAAGACGCCGTGAAAGCCTTTATTGACGCAATAAGAACCGATGACAGCAAAGGACTCCTGGCGATCTTCGGAGCGGGGGCGAAAGACCTGATGTATTCGGGTGACCCGGTCGCTGACAAGGAGAGGCGGAAGAAGGGGATTGAGGCTTTCGACAAGAAGAACACCCTCGTCAAAGAAGGGGAGAAGATGGTCCTCGTCATCGGCGAGAGCGACTGGCCGTTCCCTATTCCGCTTGTGAAGCGGGGAGAGAAATGGATCTTCGATACAAAGGCAGGGCGGTTGGAGATTCTCAACCGCCGGATCGGCCAGAACGAATTGGCCACAATACGGACCATGCATGAGATAGTTGATGCCGAGCGGGAATATGCGATGGTTGACCGGGACGGTGACGGCCTGGTTGAGTACGCAGGAAAGTTCCTCAGCGACCCGGGGAAGAAGAACGGGCTTTACTGGCAGACCAAGGAGGGTGAGGAGCCAAGCCCTCTCGGGGAAGTGGTTGCGAAGGCGAAGGCTGGAGGCTATACAAAGGGTTCCACGCAGAAACCGGAGCCGTATAACGGCTATTACTATCTGATGCTGAACAAACAGGGCAAGAACGCATCCGGAGGCGCTTTTGAGTATGTTGTGAGGGGTAAGCAGATAGCCGGTTTTGCGGTTGTTGCCTACCCTGCAAAGTACCGCAATTCAGGTGTCATGACCTTTATGGTAAACCAGGATGGCGTGGTGTATCAGAAGGATCTCGGCAAAGACACGGCAAAGCTGGCCAAGGCGATAAAGGCGTATGACCCGGGGCCGAGCTGGAAAAAGGTTGAGTAGGTAGAGTTCTCGACAGGCGCGGGAAGATCGGGTGCCTGCTCCCCGCCTGCGGTCCGCGGGGACAGGCTGCGCGGACTGACGAAGAGAGAACTTGATCAAGGAAAGACGGGAGATAGGTTATGCTCTCTGGCCAATTGAACAAGGAGGAGATTATGAACGGACGAAGAAGCTGGATACGACTGGTGAGTATGGCGCTTATCGTGGCGCTGATTGTGCCGCTCAATGTCGGTGCACAGGGCAACGGGGGTGAGCAGAAGCAGGGTTTCAGCAAGGAGCAGCTGGATCAGATGCTCGCGCCTATTGCGCTCTATCCCGACTCTCTACTCACCCAGGTCCTGATGGCGACGACCTATCCGCTGGAGGTTGTTCAGGCCAGCCGATGGGCAAAACAGAACAAGAACCTCAAAGGCGATGCCTTGACGACGGCCCTCGAGAAACAGACGTGGGACCCCAGCGTCAAGTCCCTGGTGAATTTCCCCCAGGTGTTGGATATGATGAACGAAAAGCTCGACCTGACCCAGAAAATTGGTGACGCTTTCCTTGCCCAGCAGAAGGACGTCATGGAGTCCATTCAGAGGCTGCGGGCGAAGGCCCAGGCATCGGGGAATCTGAAGACGACGAAAGAGCAGCAGGTGATCGTCGAGAAGGAGACTATCATCATCCAACCTGCAAACCCCGAGGTCGTCTACGTTCCGTCGTACAATCCGACAGTCGTCTATGGCGCCTGGGCCTATCCCGCCTATCCACCGTATTACTACTACCCACCCTCGTACTATGCCGGCGCTGCAGCGTTCGGTTTCGTCGCCGGCGTGGCTGTCGGGGCCGCCTGGGGCTATGCCTGGGGGCATGCGAACTGGGGCGGCGGCAACGTCGACATCGACGTGAACAGGAACACGAACATCAACAACAACATCAACCGCGGTAATTATCAGAAGCAGATGCAGAACAGGGGACAGGTCAATCAGTCCGGCAAGGGCACGTGGCAACATGATGCAGGCCACCGCGGTGGAGTCGCCTACAAGGACTCTGCAACGGCTCAGAAGTTTGGACAGTCGTCGGCGCGCACGTCGCAGGCGGGCAGGGATGCCCGTGGCTATTCCGACCGCGGCGCAGGCGCCCAGACGGGAAGTTTGGACAGAGGCGCCCGGGGAGATTCCGGGAGGGCCGGAGGCCGCGACAGCGCCTTCAGCGGCGCAAGCCAGGGCGGCTTCGACCGCCAGGCGAGCGAGCGCGGACAGATGAGTAGGGGCGACAGCGGATCCCGAGGTGGCGGTAGTGTTGGCGGAGGCTCACGCGGTAGCGGTGGCGGCGGTGGCTCCCGTGGTGGAGGCGGTGGCGGCTCCCGAGGCGGCGGTGGTGGAGGACGCAGGTAGTCTGTCCTCATTCCGGCAGGCTCACAGGTGCCTTGCACCCTGTGAGCGGTTGAACCGCAGCACATCTCTCAAAGGGAGGAATACATGAATAATACACTGCACACGTTGCATAGATTCACACTGCGCGGATGCCTCTTCGTCCTCGCCCTGGCCGTTTTCCTCTTGTCCGGCGTCGCAGACGGTGACGCCAAGACGAAGGCGATTAAGCAGAAAGGCTTTGCCTCTCCCGAGGAGGCAGTCACGGCCTTTGTGGAGGGGATGAGGGCACACGACTCCAAGAGTGTGTGGGCCATTTTGGGAGGCAAAGGCCTGCTGTCTTCGGGGGACCCCGTTGAGGACAAGGCCGACGTGGCACACTTTATTGCCGCTTATGATGAGAAGCACAAAATCGAGAAACCGTCGGCAGACAGGGCCATGCTCTCTGTCGGCGCTGATGATTGGCCCTTTCCGATCCCCGTGGTGAAGAGGGGCGATGCCTGGTATTTCGACACAAAAGCGGGGAAAGAGGAGATCTTCAACCGCCGTATCGGCAGGAACGAGCTAAACGTGATTAGTTCACTCTCTGCATTTGTTGATGCCCAGCGCGAATATGCGTCCAAGGACCGCGACGGGGACGGGACGATGGAATTCGCCCAGAAGTTCATGAGCAGGAAGGGTAAGCATGACGGTCTTTACTGGAACGCCAAGGAAGGGGAAGAGGAGAGCCCGCTTGGTCCCCTCGTTGCCGAGGCATCGGCCATCGGATATGGGACAAAAGGAAGGAGCGAAAAGCCCGCACCTTTCCATGGGTACTATTTCAGGATCCTCAAGGCACAGGGTCCTCATGCAACCGGTGGGGCCTATGACTACGTGGTGAAAGGGAAGATGATCCTCGGCTTTGCCTTTCTTGCGTATCCTGCGAAGTACGGTTCCTCAGGGATCATGACCTTTGTCGTGAACCAGGAAGGGGTGGTCTATGAGAAGGACCTAGGGAAAGACACGGCGAAACTGGCAAAGACCATGAAGACATATGACCCTGACGAGACCTGGAAAAGGGCGGAGGAGCCGAAGAAATAGGGACCGAAGGTGTAGCACCTCCGGCTATTGTGTAGAAGCGGTCTTGTGTCGTCATTCCCGCGCAGGCGGGAATCTAGAGAGATCGGTGACAAGAAACGCTGGATGCCCGACTACAGTCCTCGGGCATGACAGACAGAGGTTGTTTCTCGTGTCATTCCCGGGGAGCCTGTCCCCGCAGGTGGCAGGCGGGGAGCGGGAATCCCTCCTCAGGAAAGATCCCGGACGAGCCGGGATGACAGATTCGGACTGGGTCTGACGCGTTACCATTGGACTGCTCAGTGATTCTTCTCGGCCTACCAGAGGCCGGGAAGAAGGCGGTGGCGCACCAGGGCGACGTAGGCAGACCATCCCGCATTGTGAGAGAGCACGCGCTCCTCGGCGTGGATACGGTAGAGGATGGATACCCACCCCGCCGTCACCAGCAGCGCAGTGCCGGAATTCCATTCCATAAGGTTGTACCCGATGTCGGCAAGTACGTAGGCAAGATACATTGGATGGCGCACGATCCGGTAGGGGCCTCTCGTCACGAGACCCCGCAAGGCTGGGAAAACTCCAAAACATCTCCGCAGACTGAGAAGGCTGGCGAGGCTCAGACATGCCGCGAGCGTCACGATAACGAGCCCGCCCGAGGGCCAAGCAGGGTCGCCGGGTGCCAACCGAAGATACGCTACCTGCGCGTACGGGTAGGCATAGGCAACGACAACAGCGGCGACGGAGGGCAACGAGTGGTCCTTGACTTCGGGAGCACGGCGCGTGAGGGCGATCCCGAGAACCAGGAGATGTTGTAAGACGTAAATCCAATCCGCGACCCTGAAGGTGGGCGTCAGAGGAAAGAGGATGGCCAGCTCCGTCAATGTAACGCCTAACAGGAGAAAGTCGCCGAACCTTCGCCCGAGTACTCCAGAAACGTGCGGCTTCACCCCGGTCCTCCCTTTGCCCGGCAGCTACGCAGTGCCTGCACGCAGGCTCGACCGCTCTCGTCTTGCTCAAATCTGCTAAGAGACGTCATGTGGGATCGCCACCGGGGCGATCAAGCAGAAGAACCGCATTGCGACTGTCATTCCAGCTCTTGTCCTCGCGTTGCCGAGGATAGGTCCGGAATCCTTCTTTATTCTCAGAAGGACTGCCGATTGGGATAGGCCTCGCTGTTGCGCAGAGTACAATGGATAGATAACCCTTATTGTCGTTCGTCCGGGACTTTTGGCTCACAGTTTCCGATGGGTACGCTTCGGTTCATGTCGCTGATGACACCGAGATATCACCGGGTGTCAGAATGACAGAAGCTCGGCAGAGGATATCCCGCTTCAAGCCCTTGCTTCAAAGAAAGTCAGCAGACCAGTACCAAGCCGCACACGCTTGCCGTTTTGTCTCCAGTTGAAACGGAGTCGCGAGTCGTGGCTCCCATGCTCCACCCGGCCGCCTCATAGAGCTTTGCCACATTGATCCCGAATCCGGACATGGAAGGCCTTGCATAAGCGGGGTTCCTGCATCCCCCTTTCTCGGATAGCGTCAGGCATTCAGGATGGTCATGACAAAAGATCTTCTTGCACGATCCTCCCGCGTATGCCTGTGCGCCTGCAAATCCCATTGTGACGGCAGACCTTTCGATGCCTGCTACTATTTCGTGGAGCAATTGAAAAACCTGCGGTCCCTCACTGGAATACAGAACTTGAGAAGGCACATCAATTCTCAGGAAGATTGCCTGATTGAACTTCTCAAGCGTTTTTCTGAACACTGAAGGTCCCGGGACATGAGGTGGGCAGCTCCTTGAGAACCCGTAGTTCTCGCATCGTGGTTCCCTGCATCTGTCGGCGAGTTCATCATCAACGACGATGATCCTCGTTGAAATAAGCGCAAGTTCTGTAGCTCCAGACCTCTGCGCCTCTTGTATCAACTGTGTCAGTCTTGGGTCTTGTGTGTTCACGGCATGCTGTTGCGTCACGTTTCCCTTGGTGCCGAACATTACTCCTCAGCTTCCGAAAGCATTTCGTCACATCTTAGCGGAAAAGAGGGGGTGAGTCAAGCAGAAAAGGGGCTCTTGCTGATATCCGGAACAAACCTTCACGCTTCCTGTTCTGATCTCCACGGTAGCTTACCGGAAGGAGAAGAAATCCATCTTCTTGACCTTCCCATTAAGGGGAGATATTCTTTTTGGAAAGAGTGTGTGCTGTCTTGTGGCAACCCGCGGGAAGTGATAAGATATCACCATGAAAAGAACTCAGGGTAGAATGATCGCCGCAGTCAGGAGAAAGCTTTAGCCTTGAGAGAGACGGCCCAGTCTGAGGACGCGGAACCGATGGGTGAAGACACCAGCGGTCCGGCTCTTGTCAACAAGGAATGGCTGCAGTTTGAGGTGCTCCTCTCCGACCTCTCGGCCCGGTTCGTGAATATCGTTCCTGACCAGGTTGACCGGGAAATTGAGCGCGCGCTGGAGCAGATCCTCGACTTCTTCCAGGTGGACCGCTGCGGTCTGCTCGGCATTTCGCCTGACCGGAAACGGGTGCATGTCACCCATGCCGCCTATGCCGAAGGTGTCGAG